>Ga0080006_1109234_pt1 | contig 22143 bp, 23 predicted proteins | sample RS3BMetagenome_FD_69209 | JGI IMG/M metagenome (GOLD analysis project Ga0080006, IMG submission 69209) | Ferric oxide microbial mat and aquatic microbial communities from Rainbow Spring, Yellowstone National Park, USA - RS3B (SPADES... ...
CCGCCCCCGCCGCCGCCGCCCGGCCCCCCACCCACTCCGGTGCCCCGGCCCTGCACCCGCCCCGCCGGGACGCGCCGTTCTCGTCCCGCCACCGCGGACATAGCATGCAGCACCCTTCTCGGTCTTCTGCACTCGCCCGGGCGGGAGGGGGGCGGTCCCGAGGCGGACCCGCCTGCTTCTCGCGCAGGGGCAAAGGGGGAGAGACGCACATGCGCCAGGACGCCGAGAGCGCCGGCCGGCGCGGGCCGAAGCCGAACAGCTTCGTCCCGGCCTTGTCCGCGGACCCTGGAGAAGCCCGCCCCGGACCGGTGGGCCCACCGGTCCGGGGCGGTACGGCCGCGCCCCCGCCCACCACCGCGCCGGCGGGCCCGAGACGGGCCGACGCCCGGGACCTCTCCGCCGCTCAGCCGGCCGCAGCGGCGCGAGCCGTCTCGCTCTCCACCGCCGGCGGGGGAGATCCGGGCCCCTCGGCCGATCCCGCCCCCTCTGATCCGCCGCCCCGCGCGGGGTGGGGCGAGCCGCAGCGGACGAACACACCGGGCGCCGCCGGCGGGGGCCGGCCCACCGATGCGGGCCCACTGGATCTGGTGGCGCGCCTGGGGGAGTTCCGGCGCGCCTCCGGCGCCGGCTCCTGGCGCGGTACCTTCGCCGACTACTACGAGATCTGCCGCCGCCGGCCGGCGGTCGCCCGCCTCAGCCACGCCCGCGTCTTCGACATGCTGACCGCCGCCGGCGTCACCAAGAGCGCGCGCGGCGTCCAGGAGTACGGCTTCTTCGCGCGCGACCTCTTCGGCCTGGAGCGCACCATGGGCCAGTTGTACGACTACTTCGGTTCGGCAGCGCGCCGCCTCGAGGTGAGAAAGCGCATCCTGCTGCTGATGGGACCGGTCGGCGGGGGGAAATCGACCATCGTCGGCCTGCTCAAACGGGGCCTGGAGGCCTACACCCGCACCGACGACGGCGCCGTGTACGCTATCGCCGGATGTCCGATGCACGAGGACCCGCTCCACCTGATCCCCCAGGAACTGCGCCCCGAGGTGCAGGAGCGCGACGGTATCTACATCGAGGGCGACCTCTGCCCCTTCTGCCGCTGGCGGCTGCGGGAGGAATGGAACGGGGACGCGGCCTCCGTACCGGTCGAGCGGGTGTCCTTCAGCGAGAAGGACCGGGTGGGCATCGGCACATTCTCACCGTCGGATGAGAAATCCCAGGACATCAGCGAGTTGGTCGGCTCCGTCGACCTGGCGACCGTGGGGCGGTACGGCACCGAATCCGATCCGCGCGCCTACCGCTTCGACGGCGAGTTCAACATCGCCAACCGCGGGCTGATGGAATTCGTCGAGATGCTCAAGTGCCAGGAGGAGTTCCTCTACGGGCTCCTCACGCTGTCCCAGGAGCAGTCGATCAAGACCTCGCGGTTCGCCATGATCTACGCCGATCTCGTGGTGGTCGCCCACACCAACGAGGCGGAGTACCAGGCCTTCGTCGCCAATCCCAAGAACGAGGCCCTGCGCGACCGCATCATCCTGATCAAGGTCCCCTACAACCTGCGGGTGCGCGACGAGATGCGCATCTACGGCAAGCTCCTGCGGGACGGCAGCGCCTCGGGGGTTCATCTCGCGCCCCACGCCCTCGATGTGGCGGCGACCTTCGCGGTGCTCACGCGCCTGCGGGAGAGCAAGAAGGCCGGCATGAGCCTGATGAAAAAGCTGCGCCTCTACAACGGCGACAACGTGGAAGGCTTCGGTCCCGCCGACGTGCGCGAACTCCAGGAGGAGGCGGAACAGAGCGGCGGCCCCCGGGGCGACGGGGCGGAGGGCATGAACGGGATCTCCCCCCGCTACGTGATCAACCGCCTCTCCTCCGCCGTCTCGCGCCCGGGCTGCACGTGCCTGACGCCGCTCGAGGTGCTGCGCACGCTCAAGGAGGGGCTCGAACAGCACACCGGTCTCGACCGGCCGACGCGTGAGGCGCACCTCAACCTGATCTACGAGACGCGCAAGGAATACGACGAAATCGCCAAGACCGAGGTGCACAAGGCGTTCGTCTATTCCTTCGAGGAGTCCGCGCGCACGCTCTTCGACAACTACCTCGACAACGCCCTGGCCTATTGGAACCACACCAAGCTATCCGACCCGATCACGGGCGAGGAGGTGGAGCCGGACGAGAAACTCATGCGCTCCATCGAGGAACAGATCGGCGTCACAGAGAACGCCAAGCGGGCGTTCCGCGAGGAGATCCTGATCCGCATCTCGGCCCTCGCCCGCCGCGGCGAGCGGTTCGACTACCGGACACACGAGCGGCTGCGCGAGGCGCTGGAGAAAAAGTTGTTCTCCGACCTGCGCAACATCGTGAAGATCACGACCTCCAGCAAGACCCCGGACGCCGAGCAGTTGCGGCGCATCAACGACGTCTGCGCGCGGCTGGTGGCGGAGCACGGCTACTGCGCCTTCTGCGCGAACGAACTCGTGCAGTATGTGGGCCAGTTGCTGGGGCGCTGAGGGCCGCAACACCTGTTGCGGCTCGCTCGCCCCCGACAACCCCCGCCGCGCGTGCAGGACCCTGCGCCCTCGGCTTGAACCCTCCAGGCGCGGGCGGGGGTGGGCGCGGGTGGAAGTGGGCATGGTCGGCCTCGGGCGCATGGGCGGGAACATGGTGAAGCGGCTCCTCGGCGGAGGCCATCAGGTCGTCGCCTTCGACCCCGATCCGGGGGCCGTGGCCGCGGGGGTCGAAGCAGGGGCCACGGGGGCGAAGTCCCTCGCCGACATGGTCTCCAAGCTGTCCGTGCCGCGAACCGTCTGGATCATGGTGCCGGCCGGGCCGGCGACCGAGACGACGGTTACAACCCTGAGTCACATTCTTGAACACGGCGACATCGTGATCGACGGCGGCAACAGTCGCTATACCGATTCACAGCGACACGGCAGGCTCCTGGCGGAGCGTGGTGTCGACTTCCTGGACTGCGGTACGAGCGGCGGCATCTGGGGGCTGCAAGAAGGCTACTGTTTGATGATCGGCGGCGATGAGAAGCCGTTTGCGCGGTGCGCGCCACTCTTTGAGTGTCTCGCCCCGGCCGACGGCTTCCTCCGCACGGGACCCGTCGGCAGCGGCCACTACGTGAAGATGATCCACAACGGCATTGAATACGGGATGCTGGAGGCGTACGCGGAGGGCTTCGAACTGATGGCGGGTCACGAGTTCGACCTGGACCTGCCGGCCATCGCCGACCTGTGGCAGCACGGCAGCGTCGTCCGCTCCTGGCTGCTCGAACTGGCGGAGGAGGCCCTGAAGAAGGACCCGAAGCTGGAGCGCATCCGGGGGTACGTCGAGGACTCGGGCGAAGGGCGGTGGACCGTGGAGGAGGCCATCCGGCTCGGGGTGCCGGTGCCGGCCCTGGCCTTCTCCCTCTTCGAACGATTCCGGAGCCGGCAGCAGGATGCGTGGAGCGACCGCTTCATCGCCGCGCTGCGTAACCAGTTCGGGGGTCATGCGGTCAAGGAGAATTAGGCCGGTGCGTCGTCGTCGCCGCCACGCCTCCGAAGATACGCTCGATAGCCGGAGCGGCCGTCCAGCGCACTTCCGGCGGGTGACTACCGCGCAGCCCCAGTCCTGGGGGGGTGGAGCAGTTACAGTTCCGCTTCACGGTCCCCGCCGTTCCCGGATCCCTTTCCGCACCTGCGTCACCGGTGGGCGTGGCGCCACCTGACGGGCGCCGCGACCCGCCCGGCCCCGCCGGCACAGCGCGGGCGGAGGCCATCGCCGGTGGTCACGCCGAGGCCTCCGGCCCCTCCAGGTGATCACCGGTCGTCTGCTCGCCGGAGTCCCGCACCCCCGCCCACGGGTCGAGGTTCTTGTACTTCGTATCCCTCTCCCAGAAACCCGGCCGGTCCCGGACCATCCACTCCAGGCCGATCAGCCACTTGCAGCTCTTCCAGAAGTACAGGTGCGGGACGAGCAGGCGCAGCGGCCCGCCGTGGACCGCCACCAGCGGCTCCCCGTTCCGGGCCCACACCAGCGCGACGTCGGGCCGCCGGCAGTCCGCGAGCGGCAGGTTGGCACTCCACCCGCCGGCGGCGTGCGCCATGAGGAAGCCGGCGGTCCGAAGGGGACGGGCCAGCGCCTCCACGGCCGCGAAGGGCACGCCCGTCCACACGTTGTCCAAAAGCGACCAGCCGGTCACGCAGTGCACATCCGCGGCGAGATCCACCGGACCGAGCCGCCGCAGTTCCGGCAGCGACAGGCGCACCTCCCGCTCCACCGCGCCGAACAGCCGGACCCCCCAGGGATCCGGCCCGACCGGGACGTCCCCGTGGTGCAGCACCGGCCAGTGCACGGCCACCACCTGGCCGGGCGGCACCCTGGGCAGCTCGGGTCCGCCGCCCGCCGTCCCGCTCATGCCGCCACCTCCCGCCAGAGGGCGTGCCGGACGCGGACCGCCGCGGCCGCGGCCAGCGCTGCCTTGAGGAGGTCCCAGGGGAGGAAGGAGCCGAGCCCGAGCAGGGTTGCGGCGTCGGGCGGCACGTGACCGAACGCCACCATCCCCGCGAAACCGATGCCGTAGATCAGCACGATCGCGACGGCTCCGCCCGCGGCGAGCCGCCAGAAGCCGGACCGCCGGCCGGCGACGGCCGCGCACGCTGCCGCGGCGAACGGGTACGACCAGAGGAAGCCTCCGGTGACGGTGAACAGCACCCCCGCACCGGACGCCCCGCCCGCGAACACCGGCAGTCCGGCCGCCCCGAGGAGCAGGTACACGGCCTCGGCCGCAAACGCCCAGCGCGGAGGCAGGAGCGCCCCCGTCAGGCAGACCGCGAACACCTGCAGCGTAAAGGGCACCCCGGGAATCAGGGGATTGGGGATGGCGATCAGCGAGCAGACCGCGGTGACCGCGGCCATCAGGGCGGCGGAGACCAGGAGCCGCAGGCGCACGTTGTCAACCTCCCAAGAGATTTCGAGGTCGACATCTTCGAGGTGGCCGTGGGGTTCCCTTCCCGCCGGGACGCGGGTTTTGAGACAGGTGGCGGGGTGGTGCCGGCGGATGGGGATCGGAGCCTGGGGGAGTGCTGCCGAGCCGGACGCCCGCCGCACTCTCCCAGCAGGACTTGAGCCACCGAAAATGTAAAGATACCGGTCGTTGGTTTGCGTGGAAGCGGGGAGGCCGGTTGTGAGTCGGTGGGCGTGCGCAGCGCGCCGGTGGCTGGTCCCCTGCCTCGTGGCCGTCCTCATCCTGCCGGCGGGCGTGGGGGTCGGGGCGCCTGCGGCTGCGGCGCCCGTATCCGCCGCCGATGCGACGGGCGCGGCCGCGGCCGGCGGGGAAACGATCGATCTCTTCTACGGCAGGTCCATGACGGCCGACGCCTGGAGCGCATACGACCGCTCGGCGTTCTCGGCGGGCATCCCCACCGATACCCTCACCACCGCCTACAACCAATGGTTGGCGATCGCCGACCTGCGCGAGGCGTACTACGAGGCGGCCGGGCAACTCGAGCCGGGTGGGGTGACCGTCTACCCGGCCGGGGCGAGCGCGGTCATCCATGTCCTGGACCTGGCGCTGGCGGCGCGCGAGCGGGCGCTGCTGTGGCTGCTCGGTCTGCAGGCGCTGCGGCCCTATCCGCGGTTCGGCGATCTGGGCTACGGCGACCCCGGCGACTACATCGGCAGCACGCCGATGGGCAACTTGATCACCCCGGCCGAGGTGGGCGACCTCATCGACCAGTTGCCCCTCTCCCCGGCCCTGTTCGCCGGCGACCGCATCTTCCTCATGCCCTACCAGCTCCCCCAGGAGTACGCCCTCACCGACGTCTACGGCCCGGGGATCCGGATCTGGATCGGCGCGACCGCGACCGTCGACCTGCAGCACGTGCTCTACCACGAACTGGGCCACGCCGTGCACTTCCGGTTCGGCGGCTTCGACACCACGTCCACGGGACACCCGCTCTCGGCGTTCTGGCAACAGTACCTCGCCATCCGCGGGCTCCCCTGGGCCGATCCGACGCAGGTGCCCTGGGCGCAGCGGACCATCGAGTGCTTCGCCGAGGACTTCGCCTACGCGTTTCGGGCGCCGGGTGACATCCTCGGCTACGAGGCGGCGTGCCCGGTCCCCACCCCCCAGCAGGTGGCGGCCCTGGAGGCGTTCTGGAGCGCCCTGCCCGACGCCGGGACGCATTCGCCGTACCAGCAGGCCCAGTGGGTGCAGTGGCAGGCGCCCTGGCCCTCCGTGCTCTTCGGCGGGTTCCACGCCCGCCTCTTCACGAACCAGACCACCGTGCCCCTGCAGTTGTCCCTGTCGGCGCAGGCCCTGGGCGGCCCGTACACGGTCCAGGTGCACGGGGCGCCCACCCCGCTCGCCACGCTCCAGCCGGGTGCCCCCTGGTCGGGTTCGGTGCACGTGTCCCCAGGGACCGAGGTCGAAGTCGACGCGGACACCCCCAGCCTGCTGTTGACGTCCCTGGACCTGTACAGCAACCCCGCCTTTGTGCCCGAGCCGGACATCTCCGGGGTCTTCCCCGACACCATCGATTCGTGGGCGCGGGCAGGGATCGCCGCGGCGGTGCGGGCCGGGATCGTCGGTGGCTACCCCGACGGGGAATTCCGCCCGGACGGGGACGTGACGCGCGCCCAACTGGCACGGATGTTGGCCACAGGCCTCCCGGGACAGCCCTACCTGCACGCCGCGGCACAGGTGGCCTTCAGCGACGTGGGCGCCGCCTTCTGGGCCGCGCCGTTCATCGCGACGGTCGGCGCGGATCTGCCGGGCATCACGCCCGGCGGCTCCTTCCTGCCCGACCGGCCTTTGACCCGGGAGGAGGCCGTGGCCTGGACGGCCAAGGTGTTCGGGTTCGCGCCGCTGTCCGCCGCGGCCGCCACGGCAGTGCTCGCCACCTATCCCGACGGCGGGCAGGTGGCGGCGGCCGACGCCCCGTGGTTCGCCGCCGCGCTGACCCTGGGGCTGGTACGTGGAGACTCTGGGAGCGGCGATTTGCAGCCGCTCGCGCCGCTCACCCGGGCCGAGGCCGCGATCATCGTCATGCGCGCCCGACACCTCTCCATCGCGCAGGCCGCGGCCCGGTGATCCAAGCCGATTCTTCCACCGCCGGAGGACTGCCGTGTCACCCATGCCGGATCCGCTCCCGATCCGACCGCTCCCGCCGGAGGCCGCCCCGGACGCCTCCGTGGACGTCCCCGGCAGCAAGAGCCTGACCAATCGCGCCCTGGTGCTGGCGGCCCTGGCGTCCGGCCGGTCGGCCCTGCGCGGCGCCCTCTTCAGCGATGACACCTGGGCCTGCCTCGAGGGCCTCCGGGCGCTCGGCGTCGCTGCCGAGGGCGACCCGGCGGCGCGCTGCGTCACCGTCGAGGGCACCGGTGGCGGCCCCCCCGCCGCCGTGGCGCGGGTGGACGTGCGCCTCTCGGGTACCACCGCGCGGTTTCTCTGCCCATACATGGCGCTCGGGCGGGGCACCTACCACGTGGATGGCGTGCCGCGCATGCGTCAAAGGCCGATGGGACCCGTATGGGACGCGCTGAGCGCACAGGGCGTGCGCATCGACGGGGGCCCCAACCTGCCCTTCACCATCCACGGGTCCGGGGGCCTGCCGGGCGGACACATCCGCATCGCCGGCGGCGAAACCAGCCAGCCCGCCTCGGGGATGCTGATGGTCGCCCCGTACGCCGCCGGCGACACGGTTGTCGAGGTGGAGACGCACCGCTCGGCGCTGCCCTACGTGGCGATGACGGCCCGCCTGATGGAGATCTTCGGCGTGGCCTGTACGGAGGGTGCCGGAGGGACGTTCTCCGTGCGCGCCGGCGCCCGGTACCGCGCGGGGGAGTACGCCATCGAGCCGGACGCCTCCGCGGCCGCGTACTTCTGGGCCCTGGCGGCCCTCTGCGGCGGATCCGTCCACACCCCCGGCATCGGCAGGAGCCGCCTCCAGGGGGACGCGGCGTTCCTCGGGGTGCTGGAACGCATGGGCTGCCGGGTCCAGGACGACGGGGGCGCCAGGGTGCGCGGGCCCGCGGGCGGACGCCTGCGCGCGGTGGACCAGGACATGAGCGCGATGTCGGATCAGGCCCTGACCCTCGGCGTGCTCGGTCTGTGGGGCGACGGACCGACGACGGTGCGCAACGTCTCCCACATCCGCCTCCAGGAGACCGACCGCATCGCGGCCGCCGCGACCGAGTTGCGCCGGCTGGGGGCGCGCTGCGAGGAGCGTCCGGATGGCTTCGTCGTCTGGCCGCTGGCGGATCCCGGCAAGGGTGGCGTGGCGACGGTGGAGACCTACGGCGACCACCGGGTGGCCATGGCCTTTGCCCTGGCCGGGCTGCGTCGGCCGGGGGTGCGCATCGCCGATCCCGGTTGCGTCGGTAAGACGTTTCCCGAGTACTTCGATGTCCTGGACGAAGCCCTCGGCCGCCGCTGAGGCCGGGACGGACGCCCCGGCTCGCGGCGGAACCGCGGCACCGCGGGCAAATGAGGGAGGGTGGCGTATGGACGAGGCCGTAGGGAATCCGACTGTGCGCACGGTACCGGGGGGAGGGGGCTGGCAGGTACCGCTGCCGGGCGACCCGGACGCCGTCGCGGCCCGCGCCGTGGCGCAGTATGAGCGCCACGCCGGGGCGGCCCTGGCCCGGCTCATGCGGTTCCTCGGGGTCTGCACCCTGGAGTGGGAGGCCCGCGGCGCGGTCGTCCGCGACGTTCACGGACAGGAGTATGTGGACTGCGGCGGCCACGGCATGTTCTTCCACGGACACTGCCACCCGCGGGTGGTCGAGGCCGTCCAGAGGCAGGCGGCGCGCATGGGCCAGTCGACCCGCCTGCTGCTGCACCTGCCGCAGGCGCAACTGGCCGAGCGCCTCGCCAGCGTGTGCCCAGGGGATCTGCAGTACAGCTTCTTTTGCAACTCCGGGACCGAGGCGGTGGAGGGCGCCCTCAAGCTCGCGCGGGCGGCGACCGGCCGCCGGGGCGTGATCGCCGCGCACGGCGCCTTCCACGGCAAGACGCTCGGTGCGCTCAGCGCCAGCGGGAAGGCGCTCTACCAAGACCCGTTCCGGCCGCTGGTACCCGAGTTCTTCCACGTGGCGTTCGGTGACGCCTCGGCCCTGCAGGCGGAGGCGTCGGATGTGGCCTCCGGCGCCGGCGGGCTCGCGGCGGTGATTTTGGAGCCCATCCAGGGGGAGGCCGGCGCCGTGGTGCCGCCCCCCGGCTACCTCGCCGCGGCGCGCGCCGTCTGCGACCGGCACGGCGCCCTGCTGATCCTCGACGAGGTGCAGACGGGCATCGGCCGGACGGGCGCGATGTTCGCCTGCGAAGCCGAGGGGGTGGTGCCGGACATCCTGGCCACGGCCAAGTCTCTCGGCGGGGGCGTCATGCCCATCGGCGCGTTCACGGCCCGACAGGAGTGCTGGCGGATCTTCGACGAGAACCCGTTCCTCCACACCTCGACCTTCGGCGGGGGGCCGCTGGCCTGCGCGGCGGCCCTGGCGGCTATCGAGGCCATCGAGGAGGATGGCCTGCTCGCACGCGCGCAGGCCATCGGGCACACCCTGGGCCGGGCCCTGCACGACATCGCCGCACGCCACGGTGCGGCCATCGCCGAGGTGCGGGGGCGCGGGCTGCTCTGGGGGATCGAACTGCGCAGCGAGGGGCTCGGCGGCATGATGCTCAGCCGGCTGATCGACGCCGGGGTGCTGGTCGTGCATTCGCTCAACCAGCACCGGGTGCTCCGGGTCATGCCCCCGGCCGTGATCACCGAGTCCCAACTGGCCTTTGTGCTGGAGGCCGTGGATTGCGCGGCGGCTTCAGCCGCGGCGATGGCGGATGAACTCCTTTCCGCGGGGGAGTGAGGGCGCGGCCGGTCAGCGGAGCGGCGCCCTGCGCCGACCCGCGGCGAACAGCCGCGTCGCGGCGGCCGCGGTTCGCCGCAGGTCGGCGGCCGTGGCCGAAAGCGCCTCGGACCGGGTGCGGGGGCCGGGGGAGATCGGCAGCACCGCGCAGAACGGGCCCCGGGGCGACAACAGCCCCTCCCAGCCGGCTCCGAGCGCCCCGCAGAGGGCGGCGGCCGGGACGCCGACCGCTGCCGCGTGGGCGGCGACGGCGGCCGGCGCCTTGCCGAAGGCCGTCTGCCCGTCAAGGCAGCCCTCGCCGGTGAGGCAGAGGTCGACGGCCTCCAGGCGTCGCCGCAGGCCGACCGCCTCGGCGACCACGTCGGCGCCCGGCCGGATGGCCGCCCCCAGCCCTGCGGCGAACCCGAAGCCGGCCCCGCCGGCGGCACCGGCTCCGGCAAGGTCGCGTGCATGCCGTCCGGTCGCCCCCTCCAGGACGTCGGCGAAGCGGGCGAGGCCGCTCTCCAGGGCCAGGACGGCGTCCGGGTCCGCCCCCTTCTGCGGCCCGAACACCGCGGCGGAGCCGTGGGGGCCGAGGAGCGGATTGCGCACATCGACCAGCACGACAACTTCCGCGTCCGGCGGCCAGACGAGGCCGTCCAGATCCACGCGCGCCAGCCGGGACAGGGCCGCTCCGCCCGCCGGCAGATCCTGACCCGCCGGGTCGAGCAGGCGGGCGCCGAGCGCGCGGAGGACGCCCGCGCCCCCGTCGGTCGTGGCGCTGCCGCCCAGCGCGATCCACAGGCGCCGCGCCCCGGCGCGGAGCGCCGCCCGCACGACGGTCCCGGTCCCGTCCGTCGAAGCCGTCAGGGCCTCCGGCGGGCCGGGCCGCAGCGGGCCGAGCCCGGAGGCCGCCGCGATGTCCACCACGGCGGTGCCGTCCGGCAGGAGGGCAAACGGGGCCTCCACCTCCGGCCCCCAGGGTCCGGGGGCGCGCACCGTCCGCCACGCCCCGCCGAGCGCCGCAGCGAGCACGGACGCCGTGCCGTCCCCGCCGTCGGCCATGGGCACGGCGTCGGCGCTCGCGGACGCATCGGCGTCGCACACCCCCGCACAGACGGCCGCCGCGGCGGCCGCCGCATCCAGGCTCCCCTTGAAGGCGTTCGGCGCAGCCACGACCCGCAACGGTGGCACCCCGGCGCCCCCCCGTGGTTCTCAGTATGGAGCAATTGGACTTTCATCTCATTGTTCTCATTGTTCTCGATCATCCAGATCGCCGCAAAGGCGCCGGCCTGTCAGCGTGCGACCCGGCGGTAGAGCAATTGGAGCCCGGAGGCCCTTTCCCTGCGGTCCGGGGGACGCACCCCGCCCGGCGCAAACCCCCCGTGTCGCTCCGGCTTGTGGGGCAGACAGCAGGATGGAGGCGTGCTCGGGGCGAACGCCGTCTGACATCATGCTTCGGCCCACGACACCAAGGGGGTGGAGGAGTGTCCGGCTGCCGCGCGCCGCTCGGGGCTTGGGCGCCGCCGTCCGGCGCCGCGCGCTCCGGTGGCGGCCGCTCGCCGGAACGCGGTTGTGGCCCGATGGGGGGGGCGCACCCCGTTCCGGTCTGGCGCGGTGGCGGGCCCGCGGGCACGGCGGCGGTCCGGCGTGCCCCCGGTGCCCGCACCCGGCCGGGCGTAGCGGGAGGGGTGGGGAGATGAACGGACCGCCACCGCCGGCGGAGGCGGTCTCCCCGGAACTGGAGCCCATCGGCCGCAGGCTGCGCGCCGCGCGCGAAGTGCGCGGCGTGACCCTGGAGGACGTCGAGGCCGGAACGCATATCCGCCGGGTCTACCTGGGGGCCATCGAGGCCGGCCGGGCCCGCGACGTTCCCGGGGAGGTGTTCCTCAAGGGGTTCCTGCGCACATATGCCAACCACCTGGGCCTGGACGGCCCGGCGCTGGTGGAGGAATACAAAGGCGCCTGCACCGAGGCGGAGCGAGTGCAGACGGCACGCCTGCTCGAGGACGCGCAGGCACCCGGGGGGCGGCTCCGCCGGCGGGCGCGTCCTGTCCGACGCGCGCGCCGGCGCCCGTGGCCCGCCCGGCGTGGGGCCCTGCGCGGCATCGCGGGCCCGGCCGCGGCGGTGCTCGGCATCCTGGTCCTCGTCTGGGCGGTGCAGGCCCTGCTGCGGCCGCCGCGCCGCGCCGTCGCCCCCCCGGCGCCCCATGCGGCTGCGCTGCCCTCGCCGAAGGAGCCGGCCGCGTCCTCGAGCGGGGCGGCGTCCCCCTCCTCCTCCCCGTCGGCCCCGCCCGCCCCGGTGGTCGGCGTGCAGACCGCCTTCGCGCGGACCAACCTCGGTTGGCAGGGCACGTACACCGTCAGCGGGGCCCGGTCCCTCGTCGTGGTCGTCAGGACCGGCGCTGAGGCCTGCTGGGTGCGGCGCTGGAAGGACGGCGCGCTGATCCAGCCGGACGTCACGCTCCAGCCCGGGGTGACGGCCACATGGACGGCTGCCACCACCCTGCGGATCCTCCTCGGGAACGCCCCGGCCATCACCTCCATCCTGGTGGACGGCCAGGCGACGCGGGCCCTGCCGCCCGAGGGGAAGAATCCCGAGTCGCTCAACTTCCAGTTGGCCCCGGCCCCGACGTCCAAAGTGGTCGGCTGACCGCCTCCGGCGGGCATACTGCCCCCATGCGCTTGTGGCTGCGCCCCCTCTGCCTCTGGCTCGCCCTGCTGCTGGCATCTTCCCCCGCCGGGGCGGCGGCCGCGCCGCCGGTAGCCGCCCCGACCTACCCGCCGCGGGCGGAGGTGGCGGCTGGCCCGGCGATCTCCGCGGACGCCGCGGTGCTGATCGACGCCCGCACCGGGCGGCTCCTCTGGGGCCGGGCCGCCGATGTGGCTCGGGCCCCGGCGAGTACCACCAAGATGATGACGGCCCTCGTGGCGCTGGAGATCGGGCGGCCGGACGAGCAGATCGTCGTCGGACGCGCCGCGGCGGCCACCCCGGGCTCATCGGCCGGGCTGCGCCCCGGCGACCGGTATACCCTGGCCGCTTTGCTGCGCGGGCTCCTGCTGCGCTCCGGCAACGACGCCGCCGCCGCCATCGCCACCCACCTCGCCGGATCCGAAACCGCCTTCGCCGCGCTCATGAACGCCCGGGCCCGCGCGCTTGGGCTGCAGAGCACCAACTTCGTCAATCCACACGGCCTCACAGCGCCCTACCATTTCAGCAGCGCGCGCGACCTGGCCCTCATCGCGCGCGCCGGGCTGGCCGTCCCCGCCTTCGCGCAACTGGTGGCGAGCGCCGACGCCGAGATGCGGGGCTGGGATGCCATGCAGCGCGAGATCCGCCGCGAGTTGCACAATACCAACCGCCTGCTGGTCGCCTACGACTGGGTGGACGGGGTCAAGACCGGCACCACCAGCGCCGCCGGAAACTGCCTGGTCGCCTCCGGCACGCGCGGCGGCTTCCGCCTCATCGCCGTCGTCCTGCACAGCGACGACCGCTGGGGCGACGCCGTACGCCTCCTGCAGTGGGGCTATGCGCACTTCAGCCAGGTGCCGGTGGCGCCACCGGGCGGGCGCGCCCTCCTTCCGGTGGCGGACGCGCGCCAGCCCGGCGCGCAGGTGCCGGCGGTGCCGCAGTTCACCGAAAGCATGCCGGTGGCGCTCGACGAACTCCCGCGCCTCTGGTGGCGCGTGGTCGTTCCGTCGGGTCTCCAGGCGCCGGTACACCCAGGGGAGGTGGTGGGGCGAGTGAATCTGCAGGTCGCCGGCACGACGCTCGCGAGCATGCCGCTGGTGGCGCAGGTCGCGGTACAGAGGGCGGCGCCGTGGGTCCTCCTCCTGCGCCGCGTGGGTCTGTTGCGCGGTTCACGGCAGTGAGGAGAGGGACACGTCCGCGGCCCCCTCGGCCATGGCCAGCAGACTCTCGAGGGTGACGGCCTCGTACCCCCGCAGGCGCAATCCGTCGGCGATGTCCGCCAGGGCCGGGGCCCCGGTGCCGGCCGGGAGGCGCAGGATCGCCCCTGGGGCCAGATCCGCCAGCACCCCGGCCGCCAGCGCACGCGCATCGGCGCCATCCACTGTCGCCGTCTGGGTCACCACCCCGAGCCCCGCCGCCTGCGCCGCGTGAAGGACTCCGGGGCCAGGGCGCCCGGTCGACGGGCGGAAGAAGAGCGGGGGGGTGCCGGTGTCCGCCGCCAGCGCCTGGGCGGCCCGGCGCAGCGACGCCAGGATGGCGGCCGGCGCCTGCCCGGCCGGGTCGGTGCCGTCCCAGCCGAGCGTCTCCACCTCCGCCCCGGAATCCGCCAGGGACCGCACGGCCCCGCGGTCGGCCGCGGCATCCCGGCCCGAGACGAACACCGTCGCCGGCAGGCCCGCCACCGTGAGGGCCCTGGCCAGCCCGGCCGCGGCCGAAGCCGGCACGTCGAAGGTCAGGGCAACCGCCCGCCCGGAAATCGGCACCTGCGTGATGGGTCCCCGCAGGCCGAAGGCGCCGGCCCCCTCCGCCGACCCCAGACCCCAGCGCACGACGGCGCCGAGGAGCAGGCAACTGCACGCCAGCACCAGCCAGCGGCGGAACGTGGGGCCGAGCCGCAGGACGACCATGCCGCGCGCACCATACCCTTCGGACCTGGGGTCGGGCGTATGGATATGCCGGGCCTGCCGGCGGCAGACGCCGGGGCGTGGGGGACGCCCGCCCGCGGCGCGGCACCGCGTGCGGGCCCGGGCCGCGGGCGCGGCGGCCGCATAGGATGTCCCGAGGCGGCTCCGGGAGGGGGCGCCTTGAGGAGGGATACACCGTGAGCGAGGCGGCCGTCCGCCACTGCATACCGCAGGAGATCCTGACCGAGGTCGTGAAGGCGCGGGAGTCCCGCGAGGGACACACCGATCGGACCATCCGCTGCGCCGGGAAGATCAAGGGGGTCGACTTCTGCGACCCCGACCTGGTCCAGGCCCGCGTCGAGGTCTGCGACGACGCCTGGGAGGTCACTGCCCTGTTCCGCATCACCGTGCGGCTCGACACCGACGACATGGGGGATCGCACGATCCGCACCATGGCGTTCTACCGGGCGCGGATTCCGTTCCCGGTGTGTGATCCGCCGGTCGACTGCCGCCATCTCAAGGCCCGCGTGGACATCACCCACCTGAAGTGCCACACCGAGATCGAGGAGCACGGGCACGCGGTGGAGGTCAAGCTCACCTTTAACGTGACGGTCTACGCCCTGCAGTCAGAGGTGATCACGGTCTGCCGGCTGCCTGAGCACCACGGGTAGCGGTCGCTGGCGGCCCGCGTTCGGGAGCGGAGGGCGCCGCAGGCGTCAGGAGCGACCTGGCGGATGGAAGCCGGGAGTGGAGGGTGCAACGCGCCTGTAGCGACCTGGGGGCTGGATGCCGGGAGTGAAGGACGCAACGCGCCCGCAACGACCTGGGGCCTGAGGCGCCTGGATGGATCAAGCCGAAGGCCAGGATGGCGGGAGTGGAGGACGCCGAAGGCGTCAGGAGCGACCTGGGGGCTGAGGCGCCTGGATGGATCAAGCCGAAGGCCTGGATGCCGGGAGTGAAGGACGCAACGCGCCCGCAACGACCTGGGGCCAGAGGCGCCTGGATGGATCAAGCCGAAGGCCTGAGGCGCCTGGATGGATCAAGCCGAAGGCCAGGATGCCGGGAGTGGAGGACGCCGCAGGCGTCAGGAGCGACCTGGGGCCAGGATGGCGGGAGTGGAGGACGCCGCAGGCGTCAGGAGCGACCTGGGGCCTGAGGCGCCTGGATGGATACAGCCGAAGGCCTGAGGCGCCTGGATGGATCAAGCCGAAGGCCTGGATGCCGGGAGTGGAGGCGCCGAAGGCGTCAGGAGCGACCAGGGGGCTGGATGCCGGGAGTGGAGGACGCCGCAGGCGTCAGGAGCGACATGGGGCCTGAGGCGCCGGATGGATCGAGCCGAAGGCCCAAGGGCATGGAGGCAGCGGCCTTGCGAAAGAGGACTTTCGCAAGGCCACCTCGGCGGGGCCTGCCACAGGGCGGGTCGGGCGGTCATGGGCAGCGGGATCCGGTCCTATGAAGGCGCTGCAAAAACCGCTTCCGGCACTGGACGCGGATCGAGAGCCTTGGGGGACAATGGGCAGCGGGGGAGTGTCCTCGCGAAAGAGGACTTTCGCAGCGGCCACCTCCGCACCTGCCGGGCTGCGGCTCCGGCACCCCGCCCCGGGTCCCTGCAGGCTGGGCACCGGTCACCCCGCCCCGGCACCCCCGTCCATCACGTCCATCCGCCGGCGCGTGCTGCGCCGCGAGAATCGTAACAACTCGCCCTCCGCGCCCAGCCAGACGTCGTAGAGCCCCAGGATATCCATGGCCTCCGGGACGGCTCGCTTCTCGACGATCTCCACCTGCAGATGCCAGCCGTCGGACTCCGGCTCGACGGCCGTCACATTGGAGACCGCCAGCTTGGTGATTTCCTCCAGGGAACGCGTGCAGGCACGCACTGCATCCCCGATGCCCCGATTCATCCACCGTCCCTCCCCGTCCGCGGCCGCGCGGTCGGCACGGCCGCCCTCCACCGCCGTTGGCCCTCGCGGGCCGCCGCGATGCGCGCGTTCCGCTCCGCCTGCAGCGCGCGGCGGCCCTCCTGGATGGCCAGGTGTGTCAGCTTGATCGTCTTGAGCGCGGCGCGCGCCCGCAGGAGCTTCTGCTGCTGAAGGAGCACCGACCGCTCCTGCCGCTCGAAACGGACCCGGTCCCGCGCCCGCGCCCGCGCCACGGCCGCGGCGTCGGGGCCGCCGGGGCTGTTCGCCTCCGTGCCCTGCAGCCCGCCCAGGGCGCGGATCGGACGCGCCCGGAAGGTCTCGATGCTGTCCTTGATGTCCTGGGCCGTGCGGATACCCCACAGGCTCTCGCTCCGCCACTCGGCCAACGGTGCCGCCCCCTGACGCAACCGAGATCCCCAGATCCGAACGCTCCGGAGCGGTCCCGTCCGACCCGGGCACCGCCCGGGCCGCGGGGCCGCTTCACCGCCGTCTACGCCTCCCCGTCCCCGCCGCCGGGCCTTGGCGGCGCGAGCCCCGCCCCGGGCGCCCCGGGCGGCGGCCGCAAACCCAGGACGGGGTCGTCCGCCGCGAAGACGCCGTACGCCACCAGCGCGTCGATGCCGCCCAGGGCGGCCCGGAGGGAGAGACCCAGCATCGGCTCGCCGGCCACCGTGATCACGATGTCCGCCGCCAGCACGGCGCCGCGGTCCAGGAGCCGGTCAAGGACGTCCACCAGGGAACTCCTCGTCCGTGGCTGGGGGGCCATCTGCTCCCTCCGTTCCGACGCGTGGCATGAAGCTGTATCCGGGCCAGGGGCCGGTGATCTCGACCACCAGGCCGTGAACGACGGCGATGCGCCCCATGGCCGCCCGGAAGTCCCCCACGCGGTCGTCCGCGACCAGGCAGGCACAGCGCAAGAGGACCGCCGGGTCCTCGCCCGTGAGGCGTTCGACGACCACGTCCTCCGCCGCGGCCCGCACCTCCGCCAGGCAGGCTTCCGCGAGTTCCGCGGCTCGGGAGCGGCGGAACCCCGCCTCCTCCATCTCCCGCCGGCCCCGAAGCAGGTAGGCGGTACCCGGCCCGGCCTCACCGGTCTCCGGGGCGGCCACACCGGGGTCCGGCGAGGCCGGGCGGAAGCGTACCGCATACTCCCGGCGGCGGCGCACCCGGTCGAGGTGGGCGCGGAGGGTCGGCGCCTCCCGCAGCAGCCAGTCCCGTACGGCACGCGCGGCGGGGCCGTCGGTGCCGCCGACCAGGGTGTTGAACCGTAGCGGCACCAGGGCGGGATACCGCTCCAGGGCCTGGTCCAGCACCGCGGCGTGCTCCTCCACCCACCGCAGCGCCGTGTCCCGGTCGTCGGAGGCGAAGGGCTGCGCAGGGCAGGCATGCGCAAGCGCCATCAGCCCACCCGCCCGCACCCCGACCACGACGTGGCCGGCGACGCCGGTCCACACCGGCAGCCGGGTTCCATCGTCCTCCACGACCCCATAAAGGTAGCAGGCGGCGTCCGTTCCCATGCCGTCGGACGGCTCCTGGGGGCCCGGTGCCTCGGCCGACGCCGCCGGGCGCCCCCCGGTGTCCGCCAGGCGGTGGAGAAGGTGGGCCAGCGCGCCCGTCGCCTCCGGGTCCGCCGGCACCCCGAGGGCCGATAGGGTGGCCTCCAAATCCGGATCGGACCCTGCGGCGAGGGCCGCGAGGGCGACATAGAGGTAGGCTGCCGCCGGGGACGGCTTCAATTCCATCCCTCCGCGTCGGCCACCGGCTCCAGGAGCCTGTCGGCCAGACCGTCGAGCCCGTGGCGCACTGAATCCACGGCCTCGTGGAGGCCCTGCTCCCGCTTGAAGTCCTCCAGGACGCCCTCGAGTTCGAGCAGGGCGCGGCCCACCCGCTCCAGGGCCTCGCCGCTGAGGCTCCCTGAGCGCATGCGCCGTATCGCCTGGGCCTTGAGCAGTTCTTGCACGACCTCCAGAACGGCCACGACCAGCCCCAGGAGGCCCTGCCGCGCCTCCGCCGCGTCGAAGGCGATCTGCCGCGCCATGCTGCCACCCCCAAGCTATGTGGTCGGCAGGACGCGGCCTCCCGCATCGGGCCTCCGCCACCCGCACCACGGGCAGCCGCGGCGGAGCAGCAGTTCCCGCGCCTCACGCCTGCCGCAACCTGGGCACTCCTCCCGGCGCTCCTGGACATCGGCCGCCAGTTGCGGCGTCAGGCGCGTCCCGCCGGGAAACTCCAGCCCGTACCGCGCCGCGGTCTCAAACGACGCCAGGGCCGCGCGGATGCGGATCCCGATCAGTTCCGTCCCGACGATGGAGATGACGATATCGGCGTTGAGCACCAGGCCCTTATCCAGGACGCGCTCCACGATGTCCACCAGTGTGGAGCTCTGGGCCCGCGCGGGCAGGCCGGCCACCAGCAACCCCCCCCACGAAGCGCCCTCCGGCCCGCGGGCGGCCCGGGGCCGCGAGGGCCCGGCGGGCGGTCCCCGGCATCAGCCCGCGTCCCCGGGTCCGTCGCCGTCCGCGAGGGCCTCCAACCGCTCCCGCAACTCCTCCCATCGCTCCCGGTACTCTTCTTCCGGCACCTCTTGCAGTTCATAGAGCATCTGCAGTTCCAGGAGGCGCCGGCGGAGCACATCGGGATCGAAGAGTTCCCGATCCGCGGCGTCGCGGATCTGCTCCAGTACGAAGAGGAACCCGCCGACGGGCAGGGCGACCGGCAATAGCAGCAGATCCAGCGGAGAGACCTGCATTTCGCTCACGCCTGGACCTCCTCGGATGGGCCGTAGTGCAGTTGCACGAAGTTGTAGGGCGGCAGCGGCGCGGCGTAGCGGAAGTTGAGGCGGTCGCCCAGACGCGCGTCGAGGTCGTGGACGCCTGCCCTGAAGGCGACCTCGCGCTCGCGGATTATCAGGAACGAGGCGTTCCAGAGCATGGTGGGGCTGATCAGGTCCCCGACGGCGACATCCTCCGCCAGAGGGCGCAGGCAGGAGAGGATCTCGGGCACGTGGCGGTCTCGCCACCGGAGCACCAGCCGTTCCACCGTCTGCCCCACCAGGATGGCGTCGTTCCGGGCGGCCCCCGCGCCACCGCCGGCCTCCGCCGCCTTCCCCGACCGGGCCAGCGCCCGCAGGACCTCGGTGCGCATGGCCTCCTTGTTCCAAAAGACCTTCAGGCCCACCTCGATCCGGTCGCGCAACTTCTCCATGTATGACTGGCACTGCCCGCCCATGCCGTCGAGGAGGCGCTCCACCGCCGCGGCGTCCTCCGCCACCGTCGCGAAGCGGAACGGGAGCACGGTATGGTCGGCCAGGAGGCGGTCCAGGACCGCCTGGTGCGCCAGAACGTCCGCGGCCCCGGGCGCGAGGCTCCCGTCGCCGACGTCACTCTCCACCACGCCGAGGTCGCCCCGCGGGACGACCCGGACCTCGGCGGGCGGGGTGCCGACACCGATGGGCCCCAGAGCGCGCGGCCCCGGGCGGTCGATCAGGGCGTACAGGTACAGCCGGGCCACGAAGGGGCCACCACCTTCCCTGATCGTCGCTGCCGCCGCCGCCCCCCGGCCGGGGACCCGGGGTGCGCGGCGGCGGAGGTATCAGGATCAGTCGGATGCCGGACCGCCGCGGTCCTCCGCCCTGGAGGCCCCGGCGCCAAGGATCCTGGTCAGGGCGTCGGCCGTCATCAGCGGCGGGCCGAGGATGTCCTGGCAGTACGCGGCGACAGCCGGATCGGAGAAGTCGACCGGCAGCCCCGCGGCGTCCAGCACCTCGGCCAAGGCCACGGCCGCCCGCAGGCTGGGCTGGGGCCCGCCCTTCTTGACCCGGGCGCGGACGGTGCGCACCAGGTCGATCACCCGGCGGCAATCCGGCTCCGGCAGTCCGCTGCGCGCCCGCACGATCGCCAACTCGGTCGCGGGGTCGAAATGGTCGAGGTGGACGGTCACCAACCGATCGCGGAGGGCGTCCGGCGACTGGTGTACTCCAACGTACTCGCCGGGGTTGCTGGTCAGCACGGCCCGGAACTCCGGGTGGACCTGGACGGCGCTGGCGTCGCCCCGCACCCCCGGCAGTACCAGGACGCCCTCCTCCAGCACCGACAGCAGCACGTTGTTGGCTTCGGCGCGGGACCGGGTGAACTCGTCGTAGACGAGCGTGTAGCCGTTCTTGCAGGACACGGCGAGCCAGCCGTCCGACCAGTTCTCCGAGTAGTCGTCGGCGGTGCGCACCACCGAGCGGATGTAGTTGTCGACCACCCGCAGCCGCCGGACGTTGAGCCCGCCGCGGACCAGATCGACGCTGGTCAGTTGGTCGTCCCCCTGGAGGAAGACGAAGGGCCTGCCCCGCAGCCGCGCCAGATGGAGGGCGAGCGTCGTCTTGCCGGTACCCGCCGGGCCACTCAGGTGCACGGGGAATCCCGCGCGCAGGTAGGTCATGGCGCGCGCCGTGACCTCCCTGACCGCCGCCGTCTCCACGAGCGCCCGCTGCAACCCCGCGGGCACCGAACCTGCCGCTTCGCTCACCGGGCGTCACCGCCGGCCGGAACCGCCAGGTAGACCCGGGAGGCCTCACGCTCCTCCTTCGACCCGCCCAACAACTGCGAGACCCGGGAGTGCACGTTCGACCGCAGTGCGCGCCGCTGCCGCCCCATGTGCCTGGCCTGCTCAGCCCGGTTGCGCCTCGCGGCCTGCATCCGCTCTGCGAGCGCGGCCGACCGCTCCCTCCGTCCCACGGCCATCTGCTCCATCCGGCGCACCGCGCCGCCCAGCGCGTTCTGGACGCGTGCGGAGTTAGCGGCCACGGTGCTGCGGCGCGCCGTCCGGGTGCTTCGGATATGCTCGACGAGGCTCTTGACCGACTCGGCTCTCACGGTCTCTTACCTCCGCTCCAATCCATTTGCAGGAGGGGGGCCGAGGGCCGGCGAGGTTGCCTCCCCACCGGCCCCCAGGGCTCAGTGCTCGTAGGACGCGGTGAGCCCGACGGCCTCGGCGTAGCAGAGCCATGTCTCGACCGACGCGATCACTACGCGCGCCTCGATCGTCAACAGCTCGATGCCCACCAGGGATACCTTCGCCCACAGATCGACGACGATGCCTTTGTCCAAGATCCGGTCGAGCACTTCGGCAAGGCTTGACCCACCGGTGCTGGTCTTGATGGCCACGAAACAATCCCCCTCGCCCACTCTGCTTGCTCGGCGCTCCTGCGGCGGCGTGACCGGGGGCCCCCCGGATAGTTCCGGTATATGCGCCGCACGGCTGTGGTGTGCGATTCGGTGGGAGTCCAGACGGAACCGGCAGCCGGTACCCGTCTCCGGCCCGCGGCCGGTGCGCCGTGCCCGCCGGCCGCGCCCACCCGAGGACGTCACCGTCCGGGTGGCCAGGAACACCAGGGCGACGACCGCGCCCGCGATCACCAGGAGGCCCTCGAGGTCGGGCCGGAGCGCGGGGACGAAGGCGAGTGCCGCCAGGGCGATGGCGGTGCCGGCCACCAGCACCACGTGGAGGCGCTGGCCGCAGCGACGCAGCACGCCGAGCGGCCCGTCGGCGGTGAGGGCCAGGAGGCCGAGGACGATCCCGCCGCCGACGAGCAGTCCCCCGCGTCCGACGTGGACGGACTGGGTGACGAGCAGGAAGGCGACGCCGAACTCCAGGACCTGGAAGGCCCAGAACGGAATGCGCCAGCGGTCGGTCGGGCCGCCGGCAGGGCCCGCGTCCGGTCCGACGCGCGCTCCGACGTCCGGCGGCATGCGGGAGGTGCGCTCAGGAAGGGGCGTCCGCGGTGCCGTCCGCGGCAGGGGGGGTCGGCGCCGGTGCCGGT
>Ga0080006_1235837_pt1 | contig 22097 bp, 25 predicted proteins | sample RS3BMetagenome_FD_69209 | JGI IMG/M metagenome (GOLD analysis project Ga0080006, IMG submission 69209) | Ferric oxide microbial mat and aquatic microbial communities from Rainbow Spring, Yellowstone National Park, USA - RS3B (SPADES... ...
CTGGATCGATCAGTGGAACGACGAACCCAAGCCATTCGTCTGGCACAAGAGCGCCGACGAGATTCTCGACACACTGGCTACGTACTGCGCGCGGATCTCTGACTCAGGTCACTAGGAGCTCCCGGTCAGACCGGGACGTCCCCGTCCCCCGACACCGCCCCGTTTCGCGCGCCGTCGGCCACGACCGCGGCACCCTTGGCGAACCGGCTGGCCAGCTGGTGGGACACGCCGAAGGCCCGGCCGACGTAGGTCACGTTGCGGCCCTCGTCCAGCAGGGCGGCCGCAGCCGAGCTCCGGGTGTCGCGCCGGCACGCCTCGAATTCGTCCAGCAGCGACGAGAGCCGGCGGCTCCACCCGGCCGAGTCGCGTATGGCGAACGACTCCGTCACGGACATGCCGGCCTCGAGGTCGACGAGCGCGGCCTCGTTCATCTCCATGAACTCGGTCACACCGGCGGCGAGGCGGCGGCCGGCCTCGGTGTAGCGGCGGACGTCGTCCAGGAACGCCTCGCGGGGGTCGGGCATCCCCTGATGGTAGGCCAGCGGGCGCGGCCCGGCCCGGTCCACGTCCCCGGTCTCCCCCCTTCTCAAACCGGGGATCGCTTGGTACCCTGGACACTCGGACAGCACGCGACCCCCGGAAGGAGTTCCCCGATGAAGCACCGTCTCCACGACACGATGCACGGCGACTCCCCGGCTGCGGCCCGGCGTCCGGCTTCCTCCGCCGTCACGGCCTGATCCCACCGGGGACCGCCGTCGGCCCGTGAGGGCCACCCGTACGACGCCCTTCCCGCGTGGGCTCCGCCCCGCCCGGGGTGCGCCCGCCGCCGTCGGCCGTTCCGGCCACCCGCATCCGGGTCCGCCCCACCGTCGGGCGCACCGGTGACGGGCCCGACGGCGGGGCACCGCTTGCCACCCGGCGTCCGCCCCCGTCGCCCTCCCAGCGTTCTCCCACCCATCCACCACCCCCGGGCGCACCGCCCGGGGCCGACCACGGAGGTACCACCGTGCACCCCCAGCTGCTCCACCAGATCGCCGACGACCGGGTCCTCGGGCGCCGGCGCAGCCTGCCCGCTCCCGTCCGACGGCGCCCTCCCACCCGGGGCGGCGGTGTGGCGACGCGGCTCCGGTCGGGCGTCGGCACGCTGCTGATCGCCGCCGGGACGCGCCTGGCCGCGCCGCGACCCCGACCCGTCGGCGTGCCCACGACGCCGACGTAGGGCCCGGGACCGGCGTCGGTCCGGCGTCGGACCGGCGTCGGACCGGCCGCCCCGGCCCTACGGACCGTCGGGTTCCGTCGAAGGGCCCGGGACCGGGCTGTCGTCGTCGATGGCGGCGAGCGTGCGGTCGGTCACGGTCCGCTCCGGCTCGCGCTCGGTGAGGAGCGCCGCCGCCGACCGGACCGCCCGCAGCCGGTCCCGGTCGGTCTGCTCGGGCACCCGGAACCGCCAGCGGCGGACCCGTTCGTTGATGGCGGACTTCTCCGGACCCTCGAGCTCGAGGCCGCTGGCGGCGAAGACCCGGCAGTCGTAGGTGCGGCACGCCCGGGGCCGGTGCTCGTAGATGGAGCACGCCCCGTCGACGAGCATCGGGCAGTGGCCCCGGTCGTCGTATCCCATCAGGACGTGTCCCGCCGGGAGGCGGGGCGCGGCGAAGCGCAGCTCCCGCGGGATCCGGGCGAGCGTCTCGTGTTCGTCCGGGCCGATGTGGACGAACTGCGAGGAGGTGCAGCACGCCGTGCAGCCGCCGCACGGCACGTCCGACGTGCTCCCGTCGCGGAGGACCTCCCGGATCCCGTCCAGCCAGGTGGAGAACCGCCCGGCGTCGACGGGGGCGCCGTCGCTCACCGGCGCTGCGCGGTCGGGGAGGTCACGGGACCACGCTATTGCCGGGAGGGCGCCTGCGCCTCGGGGGTGCCGCGCCTGCGGACCGCCTCCGGATCGGCGCGAGGACGCGCGTCGGAGGGCCGTGCACCGGGAGCGGGACCGGGGGAGCACCGCCGACGCTCCCCGCCGTTCCCAACGTAACCCGCGGCTTCCGGTTGCGGCAAGGGCCCGGGCGGTGTGCACAATCGCCGGCACGGACGGATATCGACGCAACGGAAGGGGGGAGTGCATGGCCGAGCATGCCGTGGTGATCGCCGGAGGGGGTCCGACGGGGATGGTGCTGGCGGCGGAGCTGGCGCTGGCGGGGGTCGACGTCGCCGTCGTCGAGCGGCGCCCGGACCACGTGCTGGTCGGCTCGCGGGCAGGCGGCTTCCACTCGCGCACGATCGAGGTCCTCGACCAGCGCGGGGTGGCGGACCGGTTCCTGGCGGAGGGCCAGGTGGTCCAGGCCGCCATGTTCGGGACGACCGTGCTGAACATGGGCGACTTCCCCACCCGGCACCCCTACTCGCTCGGGATCTGGCAGAACCGGATCGAGGAGATCCTGGCCACCTGGATCGCCGAGCTGCCGGTGCGGATCCACTACGGAGTGGAGGTGACCGGCTTCGTGCAGGACGGTGCCGGGGTCGACGTCGAGCTGTCCGACGGGGGGTCGCTGCGGGCGGGGTACCTGGTCGGGTGCGACGGGGGCCGGAGCGTCGTCCGCCGGGCGGCGGGCATCGGGTTCCCGGGGTGGGACCCGACGAGGAGCAACCTGATCGCCGAGGTCGAGGTGACCGCGGAACCGCCCACGGGCATGCGCCGCGACGCCGTCGGCGTCCACGGCCTGCACTGCATGGAGGACGGGCGGACGGTGCGGGTGGTCGTGACCGAACAGCAGCTCGGCCACGGGACCGAGCCCACCCTGGACGATCTGCGCGCCGCGCTCGTCGCCGTCTACGGCACCGACTTCGGCGTGCACAGCCCGACGTTGATCTCGAGGTTCACCGACGCGACCCGCCAGGCGGACGCGTACCGCGTCGGCCGGGTCCTGCTGGCCGGCGACTCGGCCCACGTGCACTACCCGGCCGGTGGGCAGGGCCTGAGCCTCGGCGTGCAGGACGCGGTGAACCTGGGATGGAAGCTGGCCCAGGTGGTCCACGGGACCTCACCGGACGGGCTCCTGGACACGTACCACGACGAGCGCCACCCGGTGGCGGCCCGCGCCCTGCGGTTCACGATGGCGTCGGGCACGCTCCAGCGGGGGGACGGGCACCTCGGGGCGCTGGTCGACATGGTGTCGGAGCTGGCGGTCCTGGACGAGCCCCGCAGGCGCCTCGCCGGGATCGTCTCCGGACTGGACATCCACTACGACCTCGGCGGGGACCACCCGCTGGTCGGTCGACGCATGCCCGATCTGGACCTGGAGACCGGCGACGGTCCCCTGCGAACCTACACCCTACTGCACGACGCCCGGCCGGTGCTGCTCGATCTCGGTGCGCCGGGCGACCTGGACGTCACCCCGTGGGCGGGCCGGGTCCGGTCGGTCCGAGCCCGGTACACCGGTCCGTGGGAGCTGCCGGTCCTCGGCGAGGTCCCGGCACCCACCGCCGTGCTGATCCGGCCGGACGGGTACGTCGCCTGGGTGGGCGACGGCACCGGTGCCGGACCGGGCGACGCCCTGACCACCTGGTTCGGGACACCGTGACCATCGCCGCCCGCGGGCCGGTCGGACCCCGTGGAGGGGCTACGACCCCTCGGCCCGGACGTCCAACGTCCGGCGGTACACGTTGGTGCTGCGCGCCTCGAACCCGAGCCGGAGGTACAGGCGGTTCGCCGACTCCCGGCTGGGCCGCGACGTGAGGTCCACCGTCCTCGCTCCCGTCGACCGGGCCCGGTCCACCGCCGCCGTCACCAGCGCCTCGCCCACGCCGGCGCCCCGGGCGGCGTCGTCGACCACGACGTCCTCGATCCACGCCCGGAACCCGGTGGGGATCCGGAACATGGCGAGCGTGAGCGAACCGACGAGGCGCCCGTCGGCGGCACGGGCCATGAACAGGACGGTCGCCTCCGACCCGGCGATCTCGGCCAGCTCGGCGCGCGAGGTGGGCGCCGAGGACGACGAGAGCTGGGGGACGAGGCGGACGAAGCACTCGACCAGTTCGTCGGTGACCTCCGTGGCCTCGTAGACCTCGACGGACGGGGCCCCGGGCTCGGTGTCAGCGGTCACGGGTGGCGAGTGTAGCCATCCGCCGGCGTCCCGCCGGGGCCCCTGCGCCGGGTCGCGTCCGGCGGTCCCCCGGGGACGGGTACGCGCGCCGCCGGCCAAGCCGGCCACGCCGGGTGGCGTCAGGCGGTGTCCGGGTCGCCCCGCCAGACGGGGGAGCGGACCGAGTCGTACAGCACCTCGACGGGGTCGCCCCGCAGGGCCGAGAACACGTGGTCGCCCCAGCGCTCGGCCCCGGCCAGCGGGAACGGCAGGGCGTCGAGGGGGAACCAGCCGACGTCGGCGCACTCGAGCGGGTGGGCCTTCAGCTCGCCGCCGACCGGCCGGCACTGGAAGACGAGGGAGTAGAGCGGGATGCGGCTCATCCCGACCCGCAGGCCGTCGAGCACGGCGATGAGGCGCACGACCTCCACCTCGATACCGGTCTCCTCCTGCACCTCCTTCACCACGACCTCGGCCGCCGAGTAGCCGACGTCGGCCCACCCGGTCGGGTAGAGCCAGATGCCCGAGTCGGCCCGCTGGACGAGGAGGATCTCGCCCTGGTCGTTGCCGACCGCGGCGCCGACGGCCACCTTCGGGGTCACGTACCCGGGGACGCCCTCGCCCACCGACTCGAGCCAGTCGTGGACGATCCCGTCCACGTCCACGGCGTCGCCGTTGCCCTCGATGGCGGCCCGGATGTCGGCGGCCACGTGGAGGACCTCCTCGAAGCGCTCCTGCTCGTAGAGCGACTCGGTGAACCCGAGCCCGGTGCGCGCGATCCCGGCCAGCGCCTCGCTCCAGCGCAGCAGCTGCTTCACGGTGGGGGCGTCGTCGGCGGTTCCGCCGACGGGAGGGGTGGGATCCACGGGACCGACGCTACCGCACCCTCCCCACGGACCGTCCGGGAACGCGCCACAATGGGATGTGGCCGTACTCGACGACTGTCGTCACTACATCATGCAGACCACGGCTCGCGAGGACAAGCTCGAGAAGTGCCGCGTGGGCGCCAACGAGCAGCTGCCCTTCGCGTGCCCCGACGGCTGCCTCTTCTACGAGCCCCGCAAGGTGTCGGGCGCGGGCTGGACGATCCGCAACCCGGACGAGCCTCCGGGCTGAGCCGCCTCCCGCCCGGAACCGGCCGGGGTCGCCCGGTGCCTCCCGGGGCCAGCCGGGGCCGAGGTCAGCTCTCGACGACGTCGCCGAGCAGGTCCACCCGGACCCCCTCGGCCCGCAGCCAGGCCAGCGCCCCGTCGACGACCGCGGCGTCCCCGTCCAGCTCGCACACGATCCACCCGCCCTGCTCGCCGACGTCGGCCCGCCGGATGTTGGGGACCACGGCGAACTCGGAGGTCATCCGGGCGATCACCGGCTCGCGCACCAGTTCCTCGGGGAAGGTCAGCCGTACCCGGACGCCGATCATGGGGATGCCTCCGTTGGGGTGGGGAGCGAGTCGTTGAGGTTCCCCGACCGGAACCCGTCCAGGTCGAGGGTCACGTAGCGGTAGCCGGCGGCGTGGACGGCGGCACTGACCGCCTCGCGCTCCCCGACCACCCGGGCCAGCTCGTCGGCGGGCACCTCGATGCGGGCGAGGTCCCCGTAGTGGCGGACCCGCAGCTGCCGGAAGCCGAGGGCGCGCAGCCCGGACTCGGCCCGGGCCACGGTGTCGAGGGTGGTGAAGGTCACACGCGTACCGTAGGGCACGCGGGAGGCGAGGCAGGCGGCCGCCGGCTTGTCCCAGGTCCGGAGGCCGAGCCGTCGGGACCAGGACCGGACGTCGGACTTGGTGAACCCGGCCGTCACCAGGGGGAAGACGGCACCCCGCTCGGCGGCGGCCACCTGTCCGGGTCGGTGGTCGGCCAGGTCGTCGAGGTTGACGCCGAGCACCACCGTCGCCGACGGCCCCGCCGCGTCCGCCACCGGGCCGAGGGCGGTCATCAACGAGGCCTTGCAGTGGTAGCACCGGCTGCCGTCGTTGGCCGCGTAGGCCGGATCGGCCAGCTCGTCGGTGACCACCTCCTCGTACCGGAGGTCCCACTCGGCGGCCAGGGCCCGGCAGTCCTCGAGCTCCTCGGGCGCCAGGGACGGCGAGACGGCGGTCACGCACCGGACCCGTCCGGACCCGAGGGTGTCGGTGGCCACCCGGGCCACGAAGGCGGAGTCGGCGCCCCCGCTGAAGGCGACCACGATGTCGCCCAGCTCCCGCAGGCCGGAGCGGAGCGTGTCGAGGTCGGCGGGTGCGCCCGTGGCGGTGCTCACCCCCCGGCGACGAGCTGGGCCAGGACGTCCTCGACCGGGGCCACCATGCCGGTCAGGAACGGGCCGAACTCGGCGAACCGTGCCGACCCCTCGTCGAAGCGCATGGTGTACACGCACTCCTTCAGGTCGTCGGGACGGACCCCGAACAGGGTGACCCCCCACTCCCAGTCGTCGATGCCGGTGGACCCGGTGATGACCTGGACGATGCGGCCGGCGAACTTCCGGCCGGCCGCCCCGTGCCCGTACATCAGCTCCTTGCGCTCGTCGAAGGGGAGCACGAACCAGTTGGACCCGTCGACATCGCCCCGACGCTTGGACATCGGGTAGAAGCAGAAGGCCGTCATGCCCTCGGGCGGGAGCCGGGGGTACAGGCGCGTCTGCTTCATCTCCTCGGGGACCCCGGCCGCGTACTCCGACACCTCGGTCAGCGACACGTAGGAGTCGACGACCTCGAGGCCGGCGGCCTGGAGGTCGGACTGGAGCCGGCGCAGGCGCCACAGGTCGGGACCGAGGGCCATGACGCCGAGGTCGGACTTGTGGCCGAGCATGGCCACGGTCACGACCTGCACGTCGTCGGCCTCGGCGGCCTTGACGGCTCCGACGACCGCCTCGGTGTCGCAGCGGGCGGGGCCGGCGGGGCCCGGCGCCTGGGGCAGCCGGCAGAAGAGGTGGAGCACACCCCAGCCGACGGAGGGGACGAGAGGTTCGGTCACGCCACCAGTCTAGGGAAACGACGGAGGGCGCCCCACCCGGGACGCCCTCCGTCGCTACTCCTGTCGGAACGGCCGGCCGGCCGCCCCCGTGTGCCGGACGACCTAGAAGTCGTCCATGCCGCCGGGCATGGCCGGGGCGCTCTCCTCGGGCTTGTCCACGATGACCGCCTCGGTGGTGAGGAACAGCGCGGCGATCGAGGCGGCGTTCTGCAGGGCGGAGCGGGTCACCTTGACGGCGTCGATCACACCCTCCTTGAACATGTCCACGTATTCGCCGGTGGCGGCGTTGAGGCCCTCGGTGGGCTTCTTCAGGTTGCGCACCTTGTCGACGATGACGCCACCCTCGAGACCGGCGTTGACGGCGATCTGCTTGAGCGGCTCCTCGACGGCCCGGGCCACGATGCGGGCACCGGTGGCCTCGTCGCCCTCGAGCTTGTCGGCGACGTCGAGCACGGCGGCCTGCGAACGGAGCAGGGCCACGCCACCGCCGGGCACCACGCCCTCCTCGATGGCGGCCTTGGTGGTGGAGACGGCGTCCTCGATGCGGTGCTTCTTCTCCTTGAGCTCCACCTCGGTGGCGGCCCCGACCTTGATCACGGCCACGCCGCCCGACAGCTTGGCCAGGCGCTCCTGGAGCTTCTCCCGGTCGTAGTCGGAGTCGGTGTTGTCGATCTCGGCCTTGATCTGGGCGATGCGGCCCTTGACCTCGTCGTGGCTGCCGCCGCCCTCGACGATGGTGGTCTCGTCCTTGGTCACCACGACCTTGCGGGCGGTGCCGAGCAGCTCGAGCCCGATGTTCTCGAGCTTGAGGCCGACCTCCTCGGTGACGACCTGGCCGCCGGTGAGGATGGCGATGTCCTGGAGCATGGCCTTGCGGCGCTCGCCGAACCCGGGGGCCTTGACCGAGACGCTGCGGAACGTGCCGCGGATCTTGTTGACCACCAGCGTGGCCAGGGCCTCGCCCTCGAGGTCCTCGGCGACGATCACGAGCGGCTTGCCCGACTGCATGACCTTCTCGAGCACGGGCAGCAGGTCGCGTACGGCGGTGATCTTCGAGCCGACGAGCAGCACGTAGGCGTCCTCGAGGACGGCCTCCATGCGCTCGGGGTCGGTCACGAAGTAGGGGGAGATGTAGCCCTTGTCGAACCGCATGCCCTCGACCAGGTCCATGTCCATGCCGAAGGTCTGCGACTCCTCGACCGTGATGACCCCGTCCTTGCCCACCTTGTCGATGGCCTCGGAGATCATCTCGCCGATCTCGGCGTCGGCCGCGGAGATGGACGCCACCTGGGCGATCTGGCCCTTGGAGTCGGTCTCCTTGGCGATGCCCCGCAGCGACGCCACGGCGGACTCGACGCCGGTCTCGATGCCCTTCTTCAGCGACATCGGGTTGGCGCCGGCGGCCACGTTGCGCAGGCCCTCGTGGACCATGGCCCAGGCCAGGACGGTGGCGGTGGTGGTGCCGTCGCCGGCGACGTCGTCGGTCTTCTTGGCGACCTCCTTCACCAGCTCGGCGCCGATCTTCTCGAACGGGTCCTCCAGGTCGATGTCCTTGGCGATGGACACGCCGTCGTTGGTGATGGTGGGGGCGCCCCACTTCTTGTCCAGGACGACGTTGCGGCCCTTCGGGCCCAGGGTGACGCGGACGGCGTCGGCGAGCTTGTTCATGCCGCTCTCCAGGGCCCGGCGGGCCTCTTCGTCGAACGTGATGAGCTTGGCCATCAGGTGTTCCTCCGTGATCGTTGGCACTCGTAGGTGTCGAGTGCTAATAGCAAACCACGTGGGCCCGCCGCGCGCAACAGCGCCCCGGTGACCGGCGGGTCCCGGGCCGGGCCGGCGCCGGCCGGACGGGCGTCGGGGCGGCCTCCGGGCCCGCCGCCGTGGTCCGCCTGCTACGGTCGGCCCGAGCAGTACGAAGCAAGCAGTGACAGGCAGTAGGTCGGGGAAGCCGGTCGAATTCCGGCGCTGGTCCGCAACCGTAGGTGGTGCCTCCGCACGTCCGTGTGGAGTGCCCACGAGTCGGGGTACCGGCCTACCGCCTGGTGGAGTCCCCATCCGTCGAGAACAGCGGCAAGGGCTCGGTCGTCGGGGTGCCCCGTGCCCTTCCGGTGTCCCGGGTCGTTGCCCGGAAACGAGAAGCGACCATGTCCCTCACCCGCCGCCTGGCGTCGGCAGCCCTCGGGGCGTGCCTCCTGGTGGCCGTCGACGCGGCACCGTCGACCGCCGCCACACCGGCCCCCCGCTCCGTCGCCCCCCGCACCCTCACCCCACCGTCGCCGGACCAGGCGACCGCCGCCCTGGACGGTGCGGCGTGGCTGGCGTCGCGGTTCACCCCGGCCGGCTACATCCCGTCGGTCCAGACGCCCGGCTCGGCCGACCTGGCGGCCACGTCCAACGCCGTGCTCGCCCTGGCCAGCGCCCAGGGCCCCGCGGCACCGGGCGCCACCTCCGTCGCCCGGGCGGGCCTCGCCTACCTCGAGGCGAACGTCGACGCCACCGTGCAGGTCTCGGGCGTCGACGCCGCGGGGCCGCTGGCCCTGCTGATCCTCGACGCCCACGCGCTCGGTGTCGACCCGCACTCCTTCGGGGGGACCGATCTGGTGGCCCGGCTCCTGGCCACCCAGCAGGCCACCGGCGCCGACGCCGGACTGCTCGGCACCCAGGATCCCACCTACGACGGTGCCTACCGGCAGGGACTGGCCCTGGCCGCCCTGGCCGCCGCCGGCGTGACCGGGACCGCCGCCGTGCAGCACGCCGAGACCTGGCTGACCGGCCAGCAGTGCCCAGACGGCGGCTGGGCGAGCTACCAGCCGACGCTCACGTGCACGGTGGACCCGGCCAACTACCTGGGTCCAGACACCAACTCGACGGCCATCGCCGTCCTCGGTCTCGGAGCGCAGGGCGCGCTCGCCACCGTCGTGAACGGGAGCCCGCTGGGATTCCTGGAGCTGGCCCAGGACGCCGACGCCGGCTGGGGGTTCGAGCCGCACACCCCGGGGACGCCCGACTCGACCGACCCGAACTCGACGGCCCTGGTCGTCCAGGCCCTGCGGGCGCTCGGACAGGACCCGACGGGCCCGGCCGTGACCCGGGGCACGGCGACCCCGGTGTCGACGCTGCGCTCGTTCCAGCTGACCACCGGCGCGGACACCGGCGCCTTCACCTTCCCGGGCATCCCGGGTCCCGACCTGTTCGCCACCTACCAGGCCGTCCCCGCCCTGGCCGGGGTGATCCTGCCCTTCTCCTCGACCACGACCACCACCTCGGTGTCGCCGGCGGTGGCGGCGGCCGGCCGGCCGGTCACGCTGTCGGCCTCCGTCACCTCACCCGGCGCCGCACCGGACGGTGACGTCACCTTCGAGGTGGGCGGGACCGCCCTCTGCTCCGCCCCGGTGACCGCCGGTGCGGCCGGCTGCTCGCCGACGGGTCCCCTCCCGCCGGGGGCGGACCCGGTGCTCGCCGTGTTCACCGGGGGGGACGCCACGGGGGTGTCCTCGGGGTCCACCACGCTGGACGTCCCAGGGGCCGGTGACTACTGGGCGGCGGCGGCCGACGGCGGGGTCTTCGCCTACGGGACCGCCGTCTTCGCCGGCTCCCACGGGGGCTCGCCCCTCAACGCCCCGATCGTGGGCATGGCGGCCACCCCCGACGGCAAGGGCTACTGGCTGGTGGCGGCCGACGGCGGGGTCTTCGCCTACGGCGACGCGGCCTTCTCCGGCTCCCACGGGGGCTCGCCGCTGAACGCCCCGATCGTGGGCATGGCCGCCACCCCCGACGGCAGGGGCTACTGGCTGGTGGCGGCCGACGGCGGCATCTTCGCCTACGGGGACGCCGGCTTTTCCGGCTCCCACGGGGGCTCGCCGCTGAACGCCCCGATCGTGGGCATGGCCGCCACCCCCGACGGTCACGGCTACTGGCTGGTGGCCGCCGACGGCGGCATCTTCGCCTACGGCGACGCCGGCTTTTCCGGCTCGCACGGCGGCTCGCCCCTCAACGCCCCGATCGTGGGCATGGCCGCCACCCCCGACGGTCACGGCTACTGGCTGGTGGCCGCCGACGGCGGCATCTTCGCCTACGGCGACGCCGCCTATTCCGGCTCGCACGGCGGCTCGCCGCTCAACGCCCCCATCGTGGGCATGGCGGCCACCCCCGACGGCCACGGCTACTGGCTGGCGGCGGCCGACGGCGGCATCTTCGCCTACGGCGACGCCGGCTTCGCCGGGGCGCCCGCGTCGGACCACCCGGCCGCACCCGTCGTGGCCGTGGTGTCGCCCCCGGCGGGGCCGCCCGTGTGACCCCGCCGTCCGGGGCGTGGTGCCCCGGGACTTTCGGCCCTGGTGGCTCGGCGGGCCCCCCGGCAGACTCGACGTGGTGCGGGGCGCTCCGCACGACCTGGTGACCAGATGGAGGATCCCATGGCTTTCGACACCCTGTTCGTCTACTCCGGCGTGTACGGCGACGTCGCGGACGCGCTGGCCGACTACGACGCCGTCCACGCGCTCCACACCGAGGCCGGTCTGATCGACGCCTACGACGCCGCCGTGGTGGAGCGCAAGGCCGACGGCAAGGTCAAGATCGTCAAGAAGCACGAGACGCCGACCCGGGTCGGCGGGGTGCTGGGCGGCGGTGTGGGCCTGGCCACCGGGCTGGTGATCGCGCTGTTCCCCGCCGCGGCCATCGGCGGCGGACTGCTGGTCGCCGCCGGGGGCGGTGGCGCGCTGCTCGGGTCCCTGGCGGGTCACGCGGCGGCGGGCATGAGCCGCAGCGACCTCAAGGAACTGGGAGAGGGACTCGACGACGGCCAGGCCGGGCTCGTGGTCGTGGCCGTCTCCGACATGGAGGCCAAGGTGGAGGCGGCCATGAAGCACGCCCAGAAGGTCCAGGCCAAGGAGATGAAGGCCGACCAGAAGGCGATCGAGGCCGATGCCAAGGGTGACGCCGGCTAGGGGCTGATGGATCCCGTCGACGACGACACGCGGGCGGATCGCGAGTGTCCCCACTGCGGCGGGACGGATGCACCGCACCTCATCGTGCGGCTCGGCACGCTGGAGTCGAGCGGCGTGAGCTGGCGGTGCCGCACGTGCGGCGAGGAGTGGTCGGACGTCCCGGCGGCGCGGCCCGTGCTGGCGAGACCCCGCGACGTGCCGACCCTGGACGGACCGACCCGGGGCCAACCGACCCGGGACGAGCCGACTGACGGGTGAGGACCGCATCGACGACGGAGCGGAAGCTGTTCGGATGACGACGACACGAGGAGCGTGACCGATGTTCGCCTACTACTACCTGCAGCAGAGCCTGTTCTGGACGATGCTCGAGTTCTTCCTGTTCGTGATCTGGATCTGGATCCTGATCGCCATCTTCGGCGACATCTTCCGGAGCCACGACATGGGCGGGTGGGCGAAGGCCCTCTGGGTGATCTTCGTGATCGTCCTCCCCTTCCTCGGGATCCTCGTCTACCTCATCGCCCGTGGGGGAAAGATGCAGGAGCACGCCGTCAAGGACGCCGCCCGCCAGAAGCAGGCGTTCGATTCGCACGTCCGGGACGTCGCCGGCACCAGCCAGGTGGACGACCTGGCGAAGCTGGCCGACCTGAAGGCGCAGGGCGTGCTGTCGGACGCGGAGTTCGAGGCCCAGAAGGCGAAGCTGCTCGGCTGACGGACCCGGCGCTCAGTCCGGCGGTCCCGGCGCGCCGGACGCCTCCGAGTCGACCTCGCACACCACGGCGACCTTCAGGCTGGTCGACCAGTGGTCGTCGGCGCGCGCCTTGGCCTGGAAGATCGTGCCGGTACCGAGGAGGGCCGGGGCGAGCACCGCCGCCACGCGGTGGAAGATGCGCCCGGACTCCATCCACAGAGGCTAGCGACGGGGGTCCACGCCGCATCCGTCGGGAGCCTCCCTGGCCCACGGCGCGGATAGTCCCCCCGGGGCCGGGGCCGGACGTCCCCGGTGGGGGTCACGCCCCCGACGGACCCCGCGTCCACAGGCCGCCGGCGTCGACGTAGGGCTCGGAACAGGGTGGGCCGTCGGCCACGAGCAGCTGGGGGAGCCCGTCGGGGTCGTCGCCCATCCGGACCAGGGCCGAGGAGCGGGTGGCGTACCCGTCGCTGTGCACGCAGGGGGCGAGGGTGGCGGCCCGGCGCTCCCGCCCGTCGGCGAACCGGTGGACGCCGTCCGGCGCCTCCACCACGGTGTGGTCCCGGAGGAGTCCGGGCAGGGCCTCCCACAGGGGGGTCCCGGCCGACGTGGCGCGCTCCAGTACCGCCCGGACGTGGTCGACCTTGCGGGACGGGTCGCCGAGCGGGGCGTTCTCCAGGACGTGGAGCCCGGGGCCGAGGCGTGCCACCTCGGCGGGCCCGTCGGGGTGGACGGCCAGGTGGTGGAGGGAGCTCCGGTCGCCGACGAGGAGCCACGCCGGGTTGTACGAGCCGTCGGACACCTCGTCGACCAGGACACCGACGGCCTCCTCGGCCGTGCGGCACCCGGCGGCCAGCAGGGGGAGGCGGCCACGCGACCGCCGGGTCGGGTCGGGGCCGTCGGGCAGGGGCCGGTTGGTCAGCCCGCAGACGACCCCGTGCTCGTTGACGGCCAGCCACGTGCCGCCGTCCCGCTCGTCCCGTCCGCCCAGGATCCTCGGATCCGCCTCCCGCAGCACGGTCACCGCCGTGGCCGGCCGGTCCAGCCACTCGTCCCGATTGGCCCCGACGACGAGGGGCCAGCCGTCGACGGTCCGCCAGGCGACCACGAGGAGGCACATGTCCGGAACGGTAGCGGTCGGGGGGGCGCGGGTGGACCGGTCCGGGGTGCGGAGGGGGCGGCGAGCGGGTCGGGTGGGCCCGCGGGACCGCAGCGTCCGGTGGCACGCGAGGCTGGGGTCATGACGTCCTGGCTGTTCCGCAACCGGGCCACGGGCCGGATCACCATCGCCCAGCGCCCGAACCTGAGCCTCCTCCTGTTCCTCGGGCTGTACGTCGTCCGCCTGCTCGCCTCCCCGTCGGGGACGGCGGGCAAGGGGCTCGACGTGGCCGTGTCCTGCACCCTCGGGTGGTGGGCGACGGACGAGCTGGCGCGCGGGGTGAACCCCTTCCGGCGGATCCTCGGCGCAGGGGTGCTGTCGATCGCAATCGCGTCACTGGTCCGGACGCTGGCCTGAGGGGGCGGCCGGGCGAAGGGGCCCCGACCTGCCCTGGTCCGCTTCCGGGCGTGCCGTCCGGGTCGACGGACCGGGCCGCGGGGGACCGGAAGGCGCCCAGTGGCGACGCCCGGGTCGTGCACTCTCTATAGGGACATGCGCGTAGAAGCGCATAGTCGGCCGATTGGGCTCCCCTTCCGCCCGCATCCCCGACGTGTATGACCCTTCAGCTATAGATGGGACTCTGAACGTCGCGGGTACCTTTCTATAGTGAATATGCTATAGAACGACATAGAACCTGGAGGAGCCGCCGGTGGATCCCGTGCGCAACCCGTACTCGCCCGGTGCCGGGAGCCGGCCGCCGACGCTCGTCGGGCGGGACGAGCAGATCGACGCCATGGACGTGGCGCTGCAGCGCCTGCTCCTCGGTTCGAACGCCCGGAGCCAGATCCTCACCGGGCTGCGGGGCGTGGGGAAGACCGTCCTGCTCGTCGAGTTCCAGGAGCTGGCCGAGGCCCACGGCTACTTCCACGCCCACATCGAGGTCGCCGAGGACGGGCTCCTGGCGCCCGACCTGGCGGCGGCGCTGCGTCGGATCCTGCTGGCCATGGACGCCAAGAAGCGCGCCGGGGACACCCTCCGGCGCGCGTTCGGCGTGCTCAAGGCGTTCAGCCTCCGCATTCCCGACGGCACGGAGCTCAGCATCGACGTGGAGGCCATCTCGGGGCCGGCGGACTCGGGCAACCTCGGTGCCGACCTGGCCGGCCTGTTCGTCGAGCTCGGGACGGCGGCCAGGGAGCACCGGACCGGCATCCTCCTGACCGTCGACGAACTGCACCACGTGGACCGGACGACCCTGGAGTCCCTGATCGTCGGGCTCCACCGTGCCGCCCAACTCGCCCTGCCCGTGGTGGTCGCCGGTGCGGGGCTGCCGACCCTGGCGGCCACGACGGGGCAGGCCAAGGCCTACGCGGAACGGCTCTTCATGTTCCCGACCATCGGGTCGCTCAGCGCGGACCAGGCCGCGGACGCGCTGCAGCAGCCGGCGACCGACGAGGGCGTCACGTGGACCGACGGTGCGCTCGAGGAGATCCTCGAGGTCACGCAGTGCTACCCGTACTTCATCCAGCAGTTCGGGCTCCAGGCGTGGGACGTGGCGGACGGGCCGGACGCGATCACGGCGGACGACGTCCGGCGGAGCATCCCCCTGGCCATGGCCGAGCTCGACGACGGGTTCTTCCGGGTGCGGGCCGGCGCCTCGACCGCGGCCGAACGGCGGTACATGCTGGCGATGGCCCGGATCGGGCCCGGGCCGGTGCGGACCGCCGAGGTGGCGAGGGCCCTCGGACGCGAGCCGTCGGCGGTCACGCCCCTCCGCGAGTCGCTGCTCCGGCGGTCGCTGTGCTTCGTGCCCGAGCGCGGACGCATCGACTTCACCGTGCCGATGTTCGGCGACTACATGCTGCGCATCGGGGGGACGGGCAGGCCGGTCGACTGACGGAGTGCACGTCGATCTCCGCCGGCCGGATCGAAGCGCGTGCGCTCGGCGCCTCAGCAGCTGACGACGACGACAGTGCGCACTGACCGTCCAGCTCCGACTGCGTGCCGGTTTACGCGGGCTGTTCCCGGAGCAGTGCCCGCAGCCTGGCTGCTGACGGATAGGCGGTCGGTCCCTCGAGCTGAACCAGCTGCTGCTCGACGTAGTCGGCATCGATGGGCGTGCCCGCCGCGATCATCGCTTCGATGTCGGCCCAGTCCCTGGTCCGCCCGAATGACATCTTGAAGACGGTCAGGTCGTCGGCGGTCAGGAACCGGAGCTCGTGTCGCACGCCTGCATGGATGAAGGGTCGGACCACTGCACGGTCGAGAACGAGCTCGTGCAGGTCGTCGAATGCGAAGAAGAGGTCGATCACGACGGACTCGCCGAGCTGGTGGAGCCTCGTCCCGGCAGCCGGAGGGGCATCCGCCGCGTCGGCGTCCGTGTGCCATCCGATCGCGTCGAGTCGTGACAGGAGTGTCGACCTCGACGCATAGGGGACTCCGACGTTGATGTCGACATTCACGGTCGCGCGAGGCTCTGCGTAATAGGCGAGCGCCAACGCACCACCGAACGCGTACCGGACGTCCGCGGCGGCCAATTCGGCGTCGATCTCGACGATGACGTCACCGATCGGTCTCACCGTTCCGCTGCCTTCGACACGCGGACCGCGTCGGCCAGGGCCAGCACCTGCTCGAGCTTGAGCGCGGACTGTTCGTCGTCCGGCCGACGCGGCTTCGGTGTCGACTCGCTGATCTTCATCGAAGCATCCAGGCCGAACCGAGGATCTGGGGTGGTCGTGCGGCGTGATCCAGGAAGGGGGCACACCAGACGCCGCTCTCCGGCGGTCGCCTCCAAGATGTAGCCGCACCCCACCAGAATCCGGTTCAACACGTCGGCCGACGGCATCTGTCGGTCGTTCTCGTAGGCCGAGAGGTTCGGCTGCTCGATCCCGACGATGCGGGCGAGTTCGACCTGAGTCAGGTCACGGGAGATCCGTGCCTGCCTGATGAATGCTCCGTACACGGGCGGACTCCTCTATATCGATAACAATATAGTAGGCCGGGGTGCGGTTCGAGGGGCGACCGGCCGCCGCCCGGGTCCCAGCGCGCCGCATGCCCGAGTCCCCACGGGTGGGTGCGCCGCCGCCAGGTCCAGGACCGGATCCTGAGGCGACTGCGGAGAGGTCTGCCATCGATGCTCCCGCCGGGTGCGCCGAGCACGACGAGACGGGTGGTGCCACCGTGCCGCTGCAGGCATGGGCCGTCACATCCGGGCCGTACTGTCGGATGCAGCCGGTCGCAGGACCACGAAGACCTGCCGCGAAGAGACGTCCCCAGTCCGGAGGCGGTGGTCCTCATCGACGCAGACGCAACGTTCGGCGGGTACGCCCTGGAGTGGCTCGATCAGAGGATCGACCTCGCAGAGCGCACCCAGGAGCTCTACGCATGGCTGCTCACCCGCCACCTCAACCCTACGTTCGGGTCCACGCCGCTCCGATCGATCGACACGCCGGCGGTGCGGCGATGGCATGTGGGCATCGCCCGGACGCGGCCCACGACGGCCGCCAAGGCGTACCGGTTGCTGTCCTCGATCCTGCGTACCGCGGTGACCGACGGACTCCTCGAGACCAATCCTTGCCAGATCCGCGGCGCCGCTGTGGAGCGGGCCCCGGAACGGCCGGTCGCGACGGTGGCCGAGGTGGAGCAACTCGCGCAGTTGATGCCTCCGGACCTCCGGATCGCCGTGGTCCTGGCCGCATGGTGTCAGCTGCGGAGGGGTGAGGTGCGGGGGCTGCGTCGGAAGGACGTCGACCTCGAACACGGACTCGTCACCGTCGAGGTCACCCGCACGACGGCCATGTCCGGCCGCACGGTCGTCAAGGAGCCCAAGACGAGAGCGGGTCGGCGCACGCTCGCCGTTCCGGCGAATGCCCTGGAGTTGCTGGTCGCACATCTCGAGGCCCATGTCGGAGCCGACGACGATGCGCTGGTCGTCGCCGGGACCGATCGGTCCCTCAGCGTGGCGTGGACCGCCGCCCGGGCGACGATCGGCCGGGACGACCTCCGGTTCCACGACCTGCGGCATTCAGGGCTCACCTGGTCGGCCGCCACAGGAGCGAGCGTCGCCGAGCTGATGCGTCGGGCCGGCCACGCGTCCCAAGCGGCGGCGCTCCGCTACCAGCACGCGACGGATGAGCGCGACCGGGCGATCGCCCGGGCGTTGGCTGCGTTGGCCAAGGGATCGTGATCCGGATCGACACGACTCGCCCCATGAGCACTGCTTCGGGTGCCGACCCGCGGCGGTCCGGGACCGGGCACCTCCGCACTTCCCCGTTGATACGTTTTTCAGTATCATTTGGGTATGGACGGGAAGTCAGTGGCGAGCAGATTCGTACGGGATCTCCGGCGCAGAGCCGGATTGTCCCAACGCGCGCTCGCTGCGGCGTCCGGTGTCCCCCAGCCGACGATCGCGGAGATCGAGAGCGGGCGACGAGAGCCCTCCCTCTCGCTCCTCAGCAGACTGGCCGAGGCGACGGGCCAGGTGCTGACGGTCGGCGTGGAGCCGATCCACCCCCGAAGCGCCGTGGCTACGGCCAACCGCGTCCGTGACCGACTCAGCGGGCCGGCCGGCGAGGGTTGGTCGACCGACCTGCGACAGGACGGTGCGCTGCGTGCGGTGATCGACTTCAGGGATGCACTGGGATCGGCCACTGCCGAGGAGTTCGAAGGGCTCGTGCAGGCGCCCCCTGCCCTGACCGGCGAGACACGGTGGGACGCACTGATCGCCGCCGTCGTCGAGGACGAATCGGCCACCCGGGATGTTCCACCGCCCCCCTGGACGAACGAGAAGCGCCGGTTCGTCCGACCGCTCTGGTACCTGTCCGACAACAAGGCGCTGCACGCATGGGAGCTGGCCACCGCCCCGGGGGCGTTCGTCCGACACGGCGTACTGGCGGCCAGAGCGGAATTGGAGAGCGTCTGATGGACCGGACCGAGATCGAAGGTGCACTGCGGGAGCTGTCCGAGGAGCTGGACCGCAGGGGAGTCGTCGCTCGGATCTATCTGGTGGGTGGGGCTGCCATGGTGCTGGCCTACGAGTCGAGGTTCAGCACCGACGATGTGGATGGTTCCGGCTATCCGACCGACGCCGTGCTGGCCGCAGCCGGCGACATCGCCGATCGCCGAGGACTGCATCCCGACTGGCTCCATGATTCCGTCAAGGTGTACTTCCCGACCTTCAAGGAGCCCGACTGGCGGCCCGTGTTCAAGGTGGGGACGGTCGAGGTGGTCGTCGCCGACGAACGGACGCTGCTGGCCATGAAGATGCGGGCCAGTAGGGGACGACGCGACGAGGCTGACATCAAGTTCCTGCTCGACAAGTGCGGAATCAGCTCGGTGGACGAGGCAGTCGCCCTCTACGAGGAGTATTTCCCAGAGGACGAACTGCCGGACCGGGCCGTGCCGATGCTCCGATTCGCCCTCGATCAACTGAATTCGGAGTCGTGACGCCACGGCTGCAGAGTTCAGCGGGCTGAGCTGAGGACCGAGGGCGCTTCCCTACCCCGACACCTTTCGATGCGTGCTCCAGGCGGCGACCGGGTTCTGTCCAACTGGTGAAGTCGATCCGGAATCGTCCGAGCTGGCGGCTCATGTCCTGGGCGGTTGGTGCGCTGGGCGAGGTGGGTCGAGTGGTGGGAGCCGCCGCGACCTGGTAATCGAGTCGCAGCCGGCACCATCCGAGTCTAGGGGGGAAACACACACTCAAGTACGCATAGGTTGACAATAGTTGCTTTATACGTACAATTCTGTTCATAGAACTGGACCATCCACTGAGAGTCGTGACCCCCACGCTCGACGGAGATGTCCTGCGCGTTCTCGCACTGGCCGACACCGAGTTCACACCTCCGGAGATCCATCGCCTCGTCGGAGAGCATTCCGTGGCCGGCATCCGCAAGGGGCTGGGACGCCTCGTGCGCCAGGGCATCGTCCTGCAGCGTGGCGCGGGCAAGGGTTCTCTGTACCAACTCAATCGCGATCACCTGGCCGCCGCGGCCGTGGTTCAACTCTCGCGGATGAAGGAGGAACTGCTCGACCGCATGCGGCAGAAGCTCGAGGGATGGGAGATCCCCTCGGCCTACGCCGCAGTCTTCGGATCCGCGGCGCGAACTGACATGCGCCCCGACAGCGACATCGATCTGCTCGTGATCCGACCACGCGGCATCGAAGCTGACGATGATGTGTGGACGGATCAGCTCTACGAGATCGCGGAGACCGTCCGGCGCTGGACCGGCAACGGTTCACATGTCCTCGAGCTCGGTGAAGAGGAGGTTCGTGAGGCCGCCGGCAACGGTGACCCCGTGTTGGTCGCAATCGGCGAAGAAGGGATTCGGGTCCAGGGCCCACCGAGTTTTCTCCGTCGGAGACTCGCGGGGGTCCGCTCGTAGTGGTCCGCGGATCTGGAAGAACTCAGCCCTGCGACCAGGAGGCGAGGGCCGGACGCCTCTCGAAGGCCAGGCAGTTCTCCGATGCCGCCGAAATCATCGAAACGATCACCGATGGGGCAGTCGATGTTGAAGACGCCTACATCACCCTGTGCGTTCACGCGGGGATCGCCGCGGCCGACGTCCTCTGCTGCGCACATCTGGGAGAGCACTCGAGAGGTGAGGACCACGACTACGCCGTGGCGTTGCTCGCTCGGGTGGACCGGACCATGGCACGCCACCTGAGCACGCTCCTCCAGATGAAGACTCGTTCGGGATACTCGGCACAACCGTCGTCAGGTGCCGACCGAAAGCGGGCCGGCAGAGCCGCGAACGCACTGGTCGAACGTGCGTCGGCAACACCTTGACCTTGTCGCATCGCTGGACCCGGGACTCGGTGACCTCCGTTGTTCCGCTGCACCGGGTAGGGACGAGACGGACCATGTGTTGGACTACTTCGAGTCTCGCCGGTAGCTCGAAGCGGGAGTCGGCTGCGGGATCTACGTGCCGGCATCCGAACGAGGTGGCGGCACCATCAGCTGGAACCATGTCGCCATGGTCGTTTCCGCCAAGTTCGTCGGACATCCGAGCATCGGATGTCGGAGCGAGGAATCGGGAGGTTGAACTTGCCGCTTGACGACCTCAAGGTGCGGATCGACCGGGAACTCCGGACACGCCGCTTCCTGGACTACTTCCAGAGTTCCCAGTGGGCACTCGAGAAGTCGCCTCTCGTCGAGGAGTTGCAGCGTGAATCGGCGTCGCAGCCATCGGCGGAACTGGTCGTGTTGATCGAGCGGGCAGTCCGGCACGTGGTCGACGTGATCTTGCATGCCGATGACTCGGACGGCCTGATCGGCGACCTCGCGGCCGAGCTGCTCGAACTCCACTGGCAGGTGTGCACTACCGGCGTGGCTGATCCGAAGAGTCTTGCTCGGTGGATGGTCCGGTTCTCCTTCGACGACCAGGACTTCTTCACGGTGGATCCGGTCCGCTATGCCGAAGCTCTCGAAGAAGCCGGAATGACGGCCTATCGACGCGAGGTCCAGAGGCGCGTCGATGCAGGCGACGAGGCGTTCGCAGTCCGGTATGCGACGGAGCGCCTCGCTGTCCTGGATGGCGATGTCGATGAGATCGTTCGACTCGTCGGGGGCGAACTCACGCGACCGTACGATTTCATTCGAATAGCGACGGCGATGGAAGAGCTCGGTCGCGACGACGACGTCCTCCGTTGGGCAGGCCGTGGAATCGTCGAAACCAACGGATGGCAGGTGGCCCAGCTCTACGACCTGATGGCAGACGTCTATCGCCGTCGTGGCGACGTGGACCAGCTGCTGCCACTGCGACGTGAAGAGCACAACAGAATGCCGTCAGCGTCGTCGTACATGCATCTCAAAGAGGCCGCGGAGTCAGCCGGCCTGTGGGGTGACGAGCGCGACCTGGCAAGGGACGCACTGGAAGTTTGCGACCGAGGGGCTCTCGTCGACGTCCTACTTGCCGAAGGTGAGGTCGATCAGGCATGGGCGGTGGCGGGGAGCGCTGGAGAATCCGAAATCGGTCGCCGGCGCTGGCAGGTACTGGCAGACGCCCGAATGAAGAGCGATCCAGCCGACGCATTGGATGTCTTCCTGAACCTGGCCGATCAGGAACTGACGATTGCCGGCAGACCTTCGTATGCCCGGGCCATCAAGCTGCTCAAGAAGGCGGCGCGCTCGGCAGAGGCGGCAGGCCGCGCGGCAGTCTTCGATGAGCACGTTCGCGAGCTCCGGGAGCAGTACCGACGCCGTCCTAGGACGCTGTTGAACAAGCCGCATTCTCCGAGATCAGCGACGCTTCGGCTCAGGACTGCGGGCGCCCGGTGTCGGGAAACGACGAATTCGCCGTAAGCGCGGCCAGTTCGGGGTCGCCG
>Ga0080006_1088870_pt1 | contig 22090 bp, 22 predicted proteins | sample RS3BMetagenome_FD_69209 | JGI IMG/M metagenome (GOLD analysis project Ga0080006, IMG submission 69209) | Ferric oxide microbial mat and aquatic microbial communities from Rainbow Spring, Yellowstone National Park, USA - RS3B (SPADES... ...
ATCCTCAAATCCAGCCTTTGCGGCCACCACTCTTCTATTCTCTTTGGGGTCTTAGCCGAGTGGTCGAACGGACATTTTTCTTCTGACACATCAAACCCCTCCAAGCTTCAGCGGGTTTTCAGATGGCTTAGCCGAATCCTTTGTTTCAGCGAAACCACGTCTTATCCCACCCATCAATGCGGGCGCTGGACGCCCTGAGTTGTTCCTATACAGACCTTTTTCTTGAGACGATGGGAAACACTCACCGAATTCCGCGCTTCGAAGGAGGCGCACAGGCCTTGCCTCACTTTTTCTCTTGGTATTGCGTTTGTTCATAATAAATACCAGCTAGTAAGAATTCTCGATTATTTATGTGTTCTGGTGACATCCAATCGTGTCCAGATAACTTAAACGTGGTGGACACCGCAAGTTGAATGGTGAGAAACCCGTGGAGCCCGCCGCACGGAGAATGTTTTTGAGGGCTTTAGAAATTTAAACCTTATTTGTAAGGAACAAGAAGAGGTTATTCTGAGCCCAACGTTGTGGCTGTTCCACTCAACGCGTTTGGACCGAGCCTCTCCGAGGGGAGGCCTCGAAGTTCTTCGAGACGCTCTCTGAGCCGTCTCGAAGCCGAGCGTATTCGTCGGAGGAGTGGACTAAGAAGGTTCTCGGAGGAGAGACTCAAGTTTGACCCAGAGCCACGTGAGTGCTCAGTCACAGCGGTTGACGAGAGCGCGGCGAAGCGTGGGGTAGGGGGGTGGTAGACCCGTATATGTGTGGGTGGCCATCGGTGGACGCACAGACAAGAGAACCAATTTTGTTAGGTGTCGCTCACACGCACCACACAAAACGCGCTCAGATTTCTCTGAAGACTGAGAAAGAGGTGCTTGGGTGACCCCGTGGGGCTCACAGACCGTGACCCTTGGTACCCTGATTGTTCGAGCGAGGTTTCAGAACCATGTGTACCAAACCTTTGGGTTAAGGAGCTCCGTTGAGCGATTCAGGGCTACCTCAAAGACCGTACAAGGAGTTTCTACAATAACACAAACCCGAGAAAAACACTTTTTACACCCTTCGTAGACTTCCTAGAACTATTCATGCAGCTGGTACACAGAGTGAAGGTGACATGAATGAAGCGCTTATCCGGACACCATCGGTTAGCAAAGGCTCATAAAAAATAAGCACGGCGTCCAGATAAGACCAAAACTAGGTGGGGGCACGACCACCTATCTATCCGGACCCGGATCACACCACCATATGTTAACATGTCATCTCTGAATATATATTCGTGAATGTATATTTACTAATATATGACAGAGAGAAGGGAGTGCTATGAGCTAAGCAACCTAAAAGGCTGGAGCCTTGTTTACGGTAGGAGAAAGGTTGGAAAAACATACCTGGTCACACGCTGCATCCCCCACGTCTCCTACTACGTCGTCACAAGACAGATGGATGTATTAAACTGTGATGAGGGACTCGAGATAGGGAAAGCGGTAACCCAAATAGCAAAAGGAACTAAAGGCGGAAAAAGCGTGGTACTCGACGAATTCCAACGGGTGCCCGAGGCCCTATGGGAGGTGCTCACAACGCAGCACCCGAGCGGTAAGCTTACACTCCTCGCAAATTCGCTTGGCATCACAAAAAAGGTGTTCGACAAAAACAGCCCTCTCTTGGGCTTGGCTCTACCCTACAGGATGGACCTGTTACACTACTCGGATGCGCTTGCACACTTCGGGGAGCCGCTTAACGCTTTACTTTTCAGGGATCCATGGGTTACCATATACGTTTTAAGCTGGGCTGACGTGTCACGCAGCCCCCAAGGGTTCTACTGCGTGGGTAAGGGGCTCATCGGAGAAGTGTTTCAGGAAGAGGAAAGAAGGTTCACACAGATCTACGAAGCGATCCTGATCAGTGTCGTCAAGGGTGAATGGGACAGTTCAATTATCGCTTCAAGGCTACAATCAACCCTGAGTGTGAACGGCTCAACCGTCTCCTCCTACTTAGACTCTCTCAGCAAAATGGGACTGGTAAAGAAGATCAGGGTGTTCAGGGGTGGGGAGGGCGCCGAATGGTACTGCACGATCTCTTCCCCACTTATGTCCGCTGTGCTATACGCCGAAGCGAAACACAGAGTCTCGGACAACGACCAAGAGGTGAACCTCACAAGAGCAATAGCAAGAGAACTACAGTTCTCCGTTGGAGAACTCCGCAGAAAAACGGGGCGCAGCCCGAGTACGGCCCAAAAGAGGACATAGACATAGTGCTCTTAAAGCAAGGAAAACTAGTAGCAGGCTACGAACTAAAAATCGGTGAGATAGAAAAGGCCGAAGCGGAAAAAGTGGTCTGGAAAATAAGCGCGGGGATCCCGAAGGCCGGGCTCGTGAGCTTGCGGCGAAGCCTCCGCCTTCGGACGAAAGCCTCACCACAGAAGACCTAGTAACGATTGCAGGAGAGATCCACAAAATGGCGAAAACAGTTGTAAAACACTTTCACGGTGCGCTGACACATTCTAAATACTCCTGCCACTTTTACCGTAGTGAAACTCTTTGCTTCTAGAATTTTCCACCTGTGAATTGGAAAAACGTCGATCGCCTCCTGTAACTAGCGATTTCAACCAAAGCGTCAAGAGCTTAAAGCGTGTATCGACACCGTTTCCAAGGGCCATAAAGCGTAAAAAAGTCTTCTACTTATTTAGAGATGCTGTCTGGATACTCATGTGAGCTACTTATGAACCCAGCGCCAACCACCACCCTAACACCAGCGTGTTGCGAATCGAAGGAAGATGGAGAAAGAGGGTGTGTGTACCAATTACCCATCTTGGAGGGGGTCAAAACATGCAGGGGCGTGTTTCACGGGTAACTCATGCTGCCTGTTCAGCATGCGGAGTGCTATACCTGTGCGTTGTGGAGAGGTATGGGAGTGAACACCCAGAGAAGCGGAGGGTTCTCTCCTTCCCTGTGGGGCCGCCGAAGCACCTTATTATAACGCGCACTTGCATGTGACAAAGTTGGGGTGAGAAACCATGTGGGTGATGCCAAGCTTCCCTGCGCTTGGCTGCATGTAAATCGTTTCCGCAAGAGGCTCGTGAGCAGTCCCCTAGGTCCCTAGCATGTCTTCCGGCTTCCAGCCAAACCAGTGGATAGGCTTCGCCTGCTGCGCAGGGTGACTGCGGCCCTCATCACCCGCGTGCCCGTTGGACTCCACCCGTTACCTCCTTTACCATCCTTGAAGCTATACGGAGGCAAGGTGGGGTGATGATTCAGGAAGCCCCGTCATTCGTGGCGGGGTGGCTCACGCACAAGTCCATCGCGAACGAAAATATCTACTGGATCAGGGGTCACCGTGCCAACCAATAGCCCTTTGCTCCGCAGAGCGCGGAGTAACCTGAATAGGTTGCGCTTCTCAAAAGAGCTTTGAATCAGCGGGCTAGAGTAAGTATCGAACACCTCACGAACCAGGCCACTGAGATTATCCAAATAGTCTCAGGGTAGCCCGCTTATGAAACGTGTACTGATACTGGGTTGGAGTTGACCAATATTCTTTATCAGGGCTTAAACATCCCCGATTCAGAAGCCACCTGTACACGACTAGTCGAGTTCGCCTGGGAGCACGAATCTGAAGCTCCAGTCAGCTGTGTCGAGTATGCCCATGCCTCCGTCCCTGCGTGGCAGGTGGTGCACCCCCCGCTCGTTGAGTAGGATTGAGCGTGTGCGTCCTATCCTGAAGTCGTAGTTGGGGCCGAATCTACCCCCGTGGTGGCCGAAGAAGTGGTAGCGGGGCTGAAGCCTCTCAACCACCCGGCGAACGATGGGTGAACCCCTGTTCTCTGCGTCCTGGAAGTAGCCCGTGGGGCCGTCGTGGGTGAGGAGCACATCCGCCTCGCCTTCCCTGACCGCCGAGAGCATGTCGAGCTCCTTCTGGGTTATGTACTTCCATCGGTAGGGGCTGTGTCTGTGGGGCTCCCCGATCCTCCCGTCTTTTCTTCCTCCTTTTTCGCCACTTTTCCACCTGTCCTCGTCCTCCACGCCGCCGAGTCCCGCCACAACGCAGCGCTCACCCCCGCTTGAAACCGTCAGGGGGCCGACGAATACGTGGTGTATCATGTTGTACGGGTCGATGCACACGTTCCTTCTGCGCATGAGGAAGTCAAAGTCCTCGTGATTACCCCTCACAAACCAAGTGGGGTGGCTCGCCTTTTTCTTACCCGAAACGTAGTCGGCAAGTCCTAGTTCTGTCGGGTCCTCCTTCGCGCGTTCATATGTCGCGCGGTCGAGTCTTGCGATGTCTGGGAACACGCCCATGTCCCCCACCTGGAGGACGCCCACTACCTTCACCTGATACTTCTTTTCGAAGCGATGCACTGATTCGTAGACCGCGTCGAGCGCACCGTGCACGTCCCCGAACACAGCGAGAATCATCGAACAAAAGTAGACCGCAGGGTGGCTCATAAACGTTTGATTTCGCATGAGGATGTTTGCGTTCCTAAAGGATCATGCAAGGGCCCAATTGGAGGTGTCGCCGAGCCCTCGAGGGTGCTCTCCCAACTAAGGTACTCTGTTTGAGAGGGTTGTTTTAACGACTCTTCGTTATGATTACAATAAGTCTGACGAAGGATATATGGTGGGTGCTTGTAACAAATCTGTCCCTCCTAGGCCACTTTGTCGCGTCGATGGTCTTATACCTTCTGCTTTACGGCTTCGCCCCGCCGGTGACTCGGACGCGGGACCTACTAGTCCTGAACACTCAGGTTGTCTTGCCGTATCCGCGAGGCTTCAGTGAACTCTAAAGTCTTCTATTATCCTAGAATTCTACCAGTTTCGGCTTTGTCTCTAATACTTTCCTGTTTGCGACCACTTTCTCAGCAAAACCAGTCGGATTCAGACAACCTCTATTACTGTATTAATCGTGGTTCGATGGGCGGACTACCCGCTGTCAGAAAAAGGGAGTTTGAGCTTCCTCTTGAGCCGATGACTGCTGTATCGGTTTTGGGTCCGCGCAGGGCCGGTAAGACTTACCTCCTGTGCCACACGCTTTCCAGATTACTTGCGAAGGGTGTGCCGAAGCAGAACACGCTATACGTGGACTTCGAGCACCCGCGGCTCACTGAGGTGAAAGCAGAAGACTTGGACAATATGCTCGGGGCTTTCTATGAGCTTTCCAGACCTGACCCCGATTTACCCGTCTACCTCTTTTTGGATGAGATGCAAAATGTGCGCGACTATGGTAGATGGTTCAGGAAAAGGCTTAACGCCAGGTTCTATATTTCTGGTTCGACATCGAGGCTGTCATCGAAGGGTGTGGCGGAAGAGCTCAGGGGTAGAAGTGTTGATTTCACTGTTTACCCGCTATCCTTTAGAGAGTACTTGGACTTCAAAGATGTCACGGTTGATAGACCTGAGCTCGTCCTTTATAACCGTGAGAGGAGAGGTCTTGTGCTCTCAATGCCACGTGAATACCTCCGCTTCGGGGCGTACCCCGCCGTGGCGCTCGAGCGAGAAGAGCCAGAGAAGATCAGGCTTCTGAGAGCCTACTTTAACTCGGTCGTCGCCAGGGACTTCGCGAGGTCGCAGCCGGCGCTAGCTGAGCCTCTTGTAAAATTTGTCGTTCAGAATTATGCGGGTTATTTTTCGGTCAACCGCGTGTACAACTACTTGAGGAGTTTGGGATACAGGGTAGGTAAGGAGAAGGTACTGGAGTCACTCAACACAGGCGTGGAGTGCTACTTTATTTACCCATTAGAGCTTTTTGTGAAAAGCGAACGAAGAAGACAGATGAACCTGAAGAAACTCTACGTGGTGGATACAGGTTATCTCACCGCTCTCGGCTATGGGTTCTTTATCGGTCGCTCGATGGAAAACGCCGTGATGCTTGAACTCAAAAGAAGGGAAAAGGAGGTGTACTACTGGAAGGAATATGGAAGAAGCCAGGGACAAGAGGTTGACTTCGTGGTATCCAATAACTATGTGGCTGAAGAGCTCATCCGGGTTACCTACGCCGAGGACACCGTTCACGCGCGCGAGCTCAGAGCTCCGCGGAAGGCCGGGGAGGAGACGGGTGCAAAGAGGCTTACACTGATAACCTGGGACCACTACTCCGATCTAGGGGAAATACGAATAATTCCCCTCTGATACTGGCTACTCCAAGAACCCTATACAAAGACCTAGCGAAGGAGAATCGGTCACAAACGGGTTTGATTGGAAGTTAGGGGATTGGGTGGGGGAAGCCGTAAGTGAATCCCGACCGGTTTAGCGACAAGATAGACACACGGACTTTCACCAATAGAAGCATTTGTTAATCTTGGCTATGTATCTGCGCCGGGCACCCTTGGTGCTAGGCGGTACAATACCTGTGGACACCTGTGCCTCCGTTGTCCTGAAAGGACTACCGGACTTGGTAGAAGAAGCAGGAAGACCAGTCCGCAAGGGCGGGGTAGTTCACAGAAGTAGGCAGAGGTCCCCGAATACTCCGCCTCTATACCCTAACCTGCTTGCCTCGCAATATAGTTTTTCGAGTTGCTCAGGGGGCTGGAAGGCTTTGAGTAGTTCGTAGTGCGACGACTCCTGGTCGTGGAACCCTGTGATCAGACCGTCAACATTCTTGGGCCTGTGGTTCCCGTTGATCACGAGGTTTGTGTATCCTTCAACTCCCTTTTGTGTGTAGGTCCCCCGGTCAACCGAATTCCAGCGCCCTCACACAGGTCGTGCCAACGGCTATGACTTTTTTTCCGTTTTTACGGGCTTTGTCTACTAGGTTTATTGTGTCGTATGGTACTGCGTAGTATTCGGGTAATGGCTTTTCCGCCCCAAACTGTGTAGCCGTGTGCAGCGTGATGTACTCAAAGACAACTCCCCTGATCATAAGCCGCCGGATAACCTCTAATGTGAAGGGTCTCGCGGCACTCGGGAACTCTGCCGAACCCGGGATGGAACTGAAGGTCGACCGGTAATATTCGAGTGGGTACACCCGCTCGGTATCACAGACTGCGTGGCCCATCCCAAACAGGTGGCGCATAAACCCTTGTTTATCTTCATAGCCAACCCTGAGTCCATCCCCGGGCAACCGTGGGCCATGGCTTTTCAGAACGTCTTCGGGTGGACTCAGTGTAGCCGATATCCTGCACCATGTATCATGGATATCATAGTAGCGTACACTGATACCTCTGTATTCCACTTCGACTGGCAGCGCTGCGCTGAGGTTAAACACGAGCACGTCCCCCGGAAAAAGGTAGGTATACCCGGATTCGAATTCGCAGTCATACAGTCCTTGTTAACCCTGTTTGACATCATGATTCTAACTGGGCTTCTGTGTCCGCACGCAAACTCTGGAGGCACACTAGCTACCTGAAGCTCACTCACTGTTTGCTGCATCTTCGAATTCACAAACACTGAGGCTTCTGCCTCTCAGGCCCATCACAGCATCCAAAAGTAAGGTAAAGGATGGGTCTTACGCTGTGTTCGGGTTTTAGAAGCTCCTCTAGGTTGTCCTCCGGAAGGGCGCGTCTGTGTAGCTCGGTGTCTTTGTCGCCCGGATCGTAGAGGTGAACTCTCATGCCGAACTCCCTTAGCTCGCACGCCAGGATATAACTTATGCATTCAAGAGCAGCCTTCGAAGCCGCATAGGCGCCCCACCCAACCTCCGGTTTGACAACTAAACCACACCCCCGCAGAAACTCACCGAACGATTCAAAGCGGTCATTAGCGCCGACGAATCTCAAACACGTGAATACCAGTGATTCCACCGCTAAACTACAATCATCGTCATCGAAACCATGGCAACTCTCAACCTAATGGTCACAACCCGCTAACTGCACTCTTTTTGCTAAGACCGCAACCACAAAAATTTTGCAACCCCACCTCTTGCTTCGACTTGCATTTGGCGGGTGGCGCTGCCTTTTTCTTTGCACCGTGCAGCGTAGCCCTGACCCCTACGTTTTTGACGCACTTCATAGCTACCCAAGGTGATGTAAAATAACAGGTGGCTCAAGAGTTATTGATGATACTAGAAGTAAAGAAAAATCAGTACCTTATCACTATAGTCTCCGGGGAATTGAGGTTAGCTGTACATTTTTATGTTTCAAACTAATGGTGCACCATGCATGACGTATCTGCACGCTTACGCCTCAGCGCAAACCACTAAGAGCCTTCGCCATATCCTGGCTTTACAGGTTCAGGGGCCGACATGGCTTCAGAGGTCCCGAATATGGTCTGCAGAAACTCACAGACTCTGAAGCCAGCTCTTTTAAGGTAGTCTACCACTTCCTTTACAGAGTAAAAGGTTGCCTCCGCATAGAAGGGATTATCCTGCATTGACTGCAACCTTCTACCAAGTGGGCTCTCACTGTCGATGAATCCCACCACGAACCTGCCGCCAGGCATCAGAACCCTTCTAGCCTCCCGGAAAGAAGCGTCCACGTCGTCCACGAAGCACAGGGTGGTAACCATGAGTACCAAATCAAACACGGAATTCTTAAATGGCAGACTCTCGGCAACTCCGAGCACCACGTTTATGCCACGCGAACGTGCCAGTTTCAACATCTCCGATGAAGGATCGATACCAAAACCGACGCCAAGCGGTCCAGCGAACCTACCTGTACCTACTCCCACCTCGAGCGCAAGTTGCGGGCTACCTATACACCTTCTGACGGCCAAGAGCTCTGAAAGGTATGCGTAAAGATGTTTTTCAAACCGCATGTCGTAGCGTCCGCTCAAAGTTTTGAACTGAGACACGCGAACCATACGCCGTTCACCGATCAGCATAACATGAAGATTGGACCCCCCGCTCGGCACTGCCGCCCAACAAACAGTACCGATCGACCAACTTAACAGGTAAATCACCTCGCCCCACGGTCGTGGACTTTCGCCCCCGAACCGCATTAAGGTTAAAAAGTTGGCGGAGGGTGCTACGGCAGTCCCATGGCTGAACTCACCACCACACTTCACTGAGGGCGGATATATTTTCCAGCCACTCCCTTCTGAACCTCTCATAGTCTTGGAGTGCCTCTTTTCCCTTCTCCGTAATCTGGTAGGGTCTTCTCGCCTTCTCGCCTTTTATCTCTACGCTAACCTGCTCAATATAGCCTTTTTCCTCAAGCCATGTGAGTGTGGGGTAGATTGCTGACGGGCCAGGTCTCCAAAGACCTTTGGTGCGTTCGAATATTTCATCCATGATCTCATAGCCGTGCATGGGTTTTTCGCTGAGCAGACGCAGGATATAGGGTTTCAGGAAGCCTTGCGGTATCAGGTTAACTCTGAAGGGACCGCAGCGGCAGCATCCTCGTGGCACGCGCATCACCTCCTAGTCTCCCTTAAGCTCCTGCACTCTCTTTTCAAGCGCGGCGACCCGCTCCTCTAGTTCTTCCGAGTCTTCATCGCACCCGCATCCGCATCCACATCCGCATTGATCACGATGCATATGTTGTCTAGACATCCGATATTTCACCTCCTATTAAAGAATATATATCAGAACTGATATAAATTCTGCTATTTTATCGTTCACTGCCACAACCCCCCAACGCAGCTGTCTCAACGATGCACGCAAAGTCAGTTTGCCACTTATGTATCCCTAGTCGGTTCGTCCACTTTGCCGGTACGGCCGCGCGGAGGCCTACCCCCCGTAACGAAACACGCGCAAACCACCCGCAGCAGGTTTCTCGCAAAACCGTTTGCCAGCTCGGTATTGCGAATAGTAGTATCATGATGCCAGGTGTCTTTTTCCTGCCCATCCTATCGGCTATGATGCCTCCAATTATCGCACCGATAAGTGTGCCCCCGATTTCTAATGCTGGGTGCAGGCAGGTGACCGCGGGCGTAAGATACCATTCCCGCTATACTCTGGTGCAACAAAAGAGAGAGTCACCTGATCCATGTTGTCTAAAGCCACGGCTGTGAAAACCAGAGCTAATAGTATAGCATGGAACCAATTGAGGGAGATGATGTCCAGACGCTCAAGGATGTTTCTGGCAGCTTTATTAATTATGGCGCTCTGTAATACCGGGGTTTCTCAGTGGCCAATATGTAGGGGGTTCAGGAAGGATTTCTTACGGCGAATGGTCTTCGGATATACTACAAGAAGGTTGGCGAAGGAAAAACCAGGCTTTTGACCCTGCACGGCGGGCCCGGTGCATCTCATGATTACCTCCTTCCGCTTTCGAAGCTTGCTGAATTCGGAGTAACGGTCTTCTTCTACGATCAGTTTGGCTGCGGGCGGTCGGAAGAGCCGTCCGATGCGTCAAAATTCAGCGTAGAGTATGCGGTTGAAGAGGTGGAGGAGGTAAGGCGTAAGGCCTTTGGTGGCGAAAAGATCCACCTTTACGGCAGTAGCTATGGAGGCATGCTCGCGCTGGCTTACGCCCTCAGCTATCAGTCCAATCTAAACGGGCTTATGGTGAGTGGCGGCCTTTACAGCGTTCCATTTGCCGTCAAAGAGATGCGGAGGCTAAAGTCGGAGTTACCTGCGGACACACGTGCTGTTCTCGAAAAGTACGAGAAAGCCGGAGACTATATGAACCCGGAATACCTCGCCGCGGTAGACGTGTTTTACCGCAGACACGTGCTGAGACTCGCTAGCTGGCCCGAAGAGGTTCTCAGGTCGTTCAAGTACATCCAGGAAAGAAGGGTGTACGCCTTGATGAATGGTCCTAATGAATTTACGATTACAGGAACGATCAGGGATTATGACATAACTGACAGGCTGCACACAATACACGTTCCCACGCTAATTACCGCTGGAGAGTTTGACGAGGTACCCCTAATGTCGCAAGGGTCATGCATGAGAAAATTCCAGGTTCTGAACTCGTTATATTCAAAGACGCTTCTCACCTTACTATGTGGGAAAGGCCCGAAGAATACTTGGAGGTCCTAAGAGGATTCATCGAGAAAACCGCAGTACCATAAGGCATGCCTCTGAACACTCCCAGGCAGTGAGGGATGCCTGACGTGCTGCTGAGAAGGCCCGAGTGTAACCACATCATGCTACCATAAGGGGTGGTCGGTTGCTGAGCACATAGGGTCAGCCAGAAGCGGAAACACCCTCATCTCAGTCTGCAAAGGAGTCTGAGGGCTTTCCCGCATACGATGTTAGGCTTACACCGAACCAGACTGGCCGCTTCATATAGGTGAAAACTGCCGTCCACACATAGATGAGCCTGCCACTCGTTGCAATTCACAACGGTTCCATGCACCGATGATGGATGTTCCATATGGCGGGAGGTTTCTGTAGACTGGGTGGTCAGCTTCAATTTGTTCCTTTGTGCTACGTTCGCCTTGGGATATTGTTTTTAGTCCTGTGTGCGTTCTTCAGAGTATGGCGGCGCGGCTTTTTGCGCCCGTGGTTATTGGTTTGGTTGCCTGTTTTTTTGTCGGCTACCTGTATGCCTACCTCAGGGTCGAAGGTCCAGTCATGAAGCTTAAGGGGAAACCAAGTCAGAGTGTGTGGCAGCCCTCCCGCCTCAGCCCGAATCACAACATACCTGTGGGCGCCTACTACTATGTGTGGTACGGTTTACCCGCCGACTCCCACTGGAATAGTAATAGCTGTCCGGTAACGCGTGATCGACCCGTGCTTGGCTACTACAGCAGTTCGAATGGTAACCTGGTTAGGTGAAAGGTGTCTGAGGCAGAGGCGGCCGGCCTCTCATTCTTCATTTTGTCTTGGTGAGGACCGCCTGGCCCGAATGCGGATGATAATGAGATTAACCGTGCGGCGCTGAACTTCAGTGTTTTGGCCTCCATGCACACCCGTTTTAAGGCGGCCATCATGATTGACGCCTAAAATGACTCGCTTGGCTACTCCGGCTATCTGTATGACTATCAGTATGTTTAGCGGAACTTCATGATTCCCTATAACTCTAGTTACTTCCACTTTGAGGCTAGGCCACTCCTCGTTGTGTTCAACACACCTGACCCCCTGAGCGTGCACCCACCTCTCACAGATATGTTAACGCTTGAGACGGTGGGTAATATACCGAACCCGGTGGACTGACTTCTCTGGGCTGCCGGTAACGTTACCCACCCAGCAAAGGGGGTGGCCAATGTGGGGGGAGGGGTTAATCTTTCGCCCAAGATTAGCCCTGACGGCTACGTCTCTGTGACTTCACGCTTCGATGATAGCCTCCTTTACAGGTCTGGGTGCAGGCCGGGTGCGCTGGTGCTCGACCAGAACCTCACACTTCACCTCTACCAGGAGCAGTGGGAATATGTGCTGGAGCATAGGTCCCAGGTCTCACTCGTAGTGGTGTATAGCTGGAACGAGTACTTTGAGCGTAGCTTCATTGAGCCGGCGTACAGCTACACTGACCCGGGTCTTAGTCCGTACTATCTATTGAACCTCACGGCTAACTATACACACCAACTCCGAGTGACATCCTCCCACGGCCAAAGCACGTGGGCTTCCTGCTTCCCAGACAAAGCTTGTCCCGAGACGAAAGGGGTAGAGGCCTCATCTGCACAGACGTAACTTCCCAGCTGCCAGCGGGTACAGCTCTCTTTTTTATGTTCAGGGAGGAGTTGAGGCCTCGGTCCGCAGAGAAGCCACAGCAGGAGCACCTGTGAACCCTCGCCGACAAGGGCTTTCTAACCCCCCGTCCGCAGTTTGCGCACTCCTGTGTTGTGCCTCTTACGAAATCATAGATTGAAGGCCATGGGTATACGCAAAGCGTTTGGAGTCCCTACACCTGTCGTAGGTCAAGGAACTCAAGCTCTGGCAGCCCTGCCTCCTTAAAAAGCTTTAAGTTAATAAGGATAAATATAATACATACTGTAATGAGCGTCAAGGAGGAATTTCTGAGACTTCTCAAAGAAGACGAAGAGTTCAGGCTAGCCGCGGCCGGCCTGCTTGGGTATGGCGAAATCATCAGACGCCTTGACGCCAATGAAAATAACGTCCAGGAAATACTGAAGGAGATCCGGAGTCTGAGACAGGATTTCAGCAAGCTGTCTGAGGAACAGGTAAGACTGAGACAGGATTTCAAAAGTGAATTCAAACTGCTCAGGGAAGACATCGACAAGCTTGGCAACAGATTTGAGGTCATACTTGGTAGAATGGGGCGCAGGTGGGGCACAGATCTTGAACGTATGCTGCTAGCAACATTCAAAGAAGCGCTTGAGAAAGAAGGCATCGAACTGGCTAAGGTTCAGAATTTTACCTATATGGATCTTGACGGAAGCATAACAGGTCACAGGGGCAGACGAGTGCAGGTTGATGTCCTGGTCACGGACGGCAAGCTCACGGTCATTGAGGTCAAGGCGTTTGCCGAAAGGGAAGACGTGGATCACCTGAGCGATGTGGTGGGTTATGTGGAAAAGATCCTTAAGAAGGATGTTGAAAAGGCGTACATCGTAGCCGTGAACATCGAAAGGGATGCGCTTGACAGGGCTGAAGAGCTCGGCTTCAAGGCGATTTACGGTAGCGTTGCTAGCTAGATTGTGCGCTGCGTAGCGCATTGCGGCAGTTGCAGTCTCACATACAGTCAGTCGATTGCCGAGTGCAGTCTGATTGAGGAGATCGCCGGAGCTTAACGCTACGCGTTTTAGAAATCTTTGGAACTTAACAGAAACCGGGCTAATGTAGCACGCTCGCAGTTATTGCATGTTTACGTATATATGAGCAAGAAACCACCGAGCTTCAGCGAGGAGAGCATGTCAGTTAGGTCCTCGATCATGCGTTCAATCACTTCCTCATATGTTTCTCTCGGGTGCAGCTTCATGGAATTCAACTTCTTCTTGGTTTCTTCCTTTATCTGTATTGTTGTCGTCATAGCCCACTACAGCGTTCAATATCATCAAGTTTTATGATATAGAGTTACCTGTCAGTTCAGTGAGTAGCAAAAAATTCAAAGCGATTCTCCGTAGTCCGAGTGTTTTGAATCCAGAGAAATTGTAACCGAGTTCATACACCACGGGAAGATAGCACTTCCAACTTTTAAACTGATTACGATTTTCATACATCAGAATATTATAAAGATATTTTACCAATCCCGACCCTTGTCTCAAGATAGCCTTATACAATGATGTATGGAATAGATGATCTGACTTTGTTTGGTAGGAATTTGGGTTAATAATTTGTGGTTTAACACCATTTCCACAGCCTTCGACACAAATAATAATATTAAATGGGTATACTATTATTGATGGGCGACAACGGTTAAAACTGAAATAGGTCGTTTAGATTCAAGAAGTACTTCAACGCCCAGAGGATTAGGCTAACAAGCAAAACTTTGGCGTAAACACTTCAGCAAAATCATATTTTCACCTCATATCTAATGTTCGATCGACATTTCGAAAAATTCGGTGCGCTTAAAATCTCCAAGATTGCATACAGGAGAACCCTGACACACCCCAAGGCGAAGAGCTGAAAGATATCGTTAAGGAAATTGCAAAGAATGGCGGGGGGGGGGTGTATTCTTACACGTTAGATCCGGCGTGACGCCACTGAACGTTTTGTTGAACTGGCAGAGAAACCTCGCGATGTTTGGTGACTAGTTCAAGCATAATAAGGTAGGTATGGAGAAAGGTAGACTTGTTTTGACCCTAAAGCAAGACAGAGTGAATTTTGATTGGAGGCGAAGCATGTGGTCCTGTGCTCGACGAGCAGGCGAACCCTCTTAGCGCCCACGGTCCACCACAGACAAACCACGCGGCTGAGTGCTAAAGGAACCCTCCAGTCTCCCCGCTCTGCTTTTAACCCCAGAAACACAGCCGATAAGCGTCACATCAACTCGGACATCAACCCTCTCCATATCTATCCCCGTCAACACACAACTCATCCACAGAACACGCTGCAAGTGATCCAACGGGTGCCCCTTACACCTAGTAAAGCTTGCGTGCCACCAGAACTATTCTGTGCTTACACCACGATACCAGATTCTCTTGGTCCACCTTCATTTCGAGCAGGTCACGGACATTCCGCGGAGCCTGTCTCCACGCCTCCTTCACAGCTTTGGCTTCGGGGGCGTCCAGCCCAACCGGGTAAAGCCACTTCTCAAGCGTAACCGGCTCAGACAAGACCCGCATATGAACCACCTCAAACCCCGCTCGGACAACCGCGGCCTCCCACTCCGACGGGGTAAGAGCTCTTACATGCGTAGGGTCACGCATACGCTCAATCATGTTAACGAATTCCTGAGCCCCTTCGGGTGGACACATGTCAACTACACCCAGTCGACCCTTCTCCTTCAACACGCGACGCGACTCCTCCAAGAACCTTTGTACACTCAAAAAATGGTGAGCGGCTCTCCTCGTGGTCACCACGTCGAACACCGAATCCGAATAAGGCATATCCAGCGCGTCGCCGCGTTCAAACACAATATTCGTGAATCCGCCTTCACCCGCGAGTCTTTCGGCTTCCCGCAACATCTCAGGGGTTACATCCATGGCTATCACGCGTTTTACGCGTCGCGCAAGCTCCATTGCAGTGAATCCCGTGCCGGCCGCCACATCAAGCGCGACTTCGCCGCCTTCGAGCTCCAGCAGGGCTAACAGCACCGAAAGGTCGCCTCCCCGCGCATGGCTCTCACTCCTCGTGTAATCCTGCGCATGCTTTGAAAAGAAATCGTTCGGCCCGCTACTCCGACTCAAATCAACCACGATTTGGGAACCACACACCTACTTAGGCACTACTCCGACACCAAACACAGCTCCAACACGATCCACACACCCTCCCCCTTTCCCCAACCAGCACCCAAACAAACTCGTCTCTACAACCGGCTCCCAACACGACGCCAAGCCAACCCATTATCCGCGGCGACTAGTCAAATAATTAAACCAAGGTAGTGAACCCCCCCCGCTATCCGGATAACGAGAGGAAGGCCACAGAGCTCCTTGCCAGAATAGGTGTCTACAACATTCGCCAACTGATCTACCTCAAGTACACCAAAGGCAGAGACATAGAGACCAAGACGGTTCCGAGCCATCCAACTCTCATGAACTGGATGAGCCTCTAAGCTTATGTCTTAAAGCCTTTTCAGACGGAAGTGCCTATACAAGGCGGATTGAGTGGCAGTCCGCGTCACTTTCCCTTCAGCGTCGCGATGAAAACCGTGAAAAAGAAACCCAACCTGAACCAGTCTGCTATCCCCCTTTGAAGCGCGAGCGACGCGCTCTCATGAACAATACCCAAGTCTGTTGACCCGGCGCTGAGGGAAAGATAGTCCAGTGTGTGAGTAAGAGGATCGAAGACGAACCAGATGGTTGTGAGCACTCCGACTATTACGAACCACTTCGTGTCCCTGTGCTCTCTCCAGAGCATGATTGCAGAGACGACTATCAGTATGATTAAGATGTCATCAACAAATGTGAAGTCATTATAGAGCGACATTGAAATTGGCAAGAGAAGTAGCATCCAGAAGCCCCCAGAACATCGGTGCGCATACCCCCCCGCCTTGTCGCCACATACACAGAAAGGAAGATGGATGTGAATCCCATAAGAAGAAGACTGAACACGAACGGTGCGAAAGACGTTATGAAAGTTTCCGACCCTGTAATCGAATTCACATGATCGACGTAGAAAACTACAGCCGTAAAGAAACCAATAGACGCGATTAGGAGAAGGTAGGCGCCGTTCCTAGACCTGTTGGTCAGCCTAGCCCAAGCGGAATCGGCGCTCCCGTCTGCTTCAGAATCGGTCAAAGACACCAGCCTACACTTGCGTGAACGAAGCACTCGACTCTGACCCAGTTACGTGATATAGAACAAGGCAACCACCGCTCACCATCTTGTTCCCGGTTCTTCACCAAGAATATAAGTAGTGGCTTTCCCGAAATCAGTAAACCCGCGGTTCAAAATTCGAGCACAAACGACGCTGTGCCTGGAAATTCTCAGAAGCCTGTAACTCATAAGGAACCACGCGATGGATTCAACCCTTGGGCCGCGGGACACACAGACCCGCATTCAGCCTTAGGTGTTGGAGCTCTCGCCGGAATTTTAGCCGCAAAGTATGTCATGGAGCAATATAGTCTAAAGGGCACACTGAAATTCTTTGGTGAACCAGCTGAAAAGGTCTGTGGTTCTAAGCCAGTCCATGCCGCAAAGGGCTACTATGATGACCTTGACGCAGCACTTTGCTATCATCCTAGTGGATATAACACGAGTCTATGGGAGACTCATAACGGTGCCTATTGGAGCACTGTATTTATCTTTGAGTGCATTGAACCTGAAAAATGGTTTAAGCCGGTTTCGGACATGCGTATGGGAGGCCATGCTGGCGGTCGAGCACCAGCCGCTATAGATGCTGTCTGTCTTATGTATACAACCACAAAGTACACAAAAGAGGCAATGTTGCCTCATGGATCATATTGGACTTTGAATGAATATATTATGGTGGCAGGTCAATGTACTTCGGATAATTTACCACCAAGAATAAGCGCAATCGAGTATGCTTGGCGCGTTCCTACTTTGCGCATGGCCCAACAAATATATGATGTATTGGAGAACAATGCTAAGCATATGGCTGAAATAACATTCTGTAGACTGACAACTCGATGGGTGACGAAAACCAGAGTCGGACTACCAAATCAATCAATTGCGGAGACGTTCTATAGAAATCTAGAGTTTGTGGGTGCACCTGAATACAACGGAGACTCAAAGAAAGTAGGGAGGGAGATCCAGAAAAACTTGGGCTATGAACCTATGGAAGATCCGTTTACGGACGAATGCCAGAAACTAACCTCGCCTCAAGAGTATGAAGCTATCCAGAGGAAGAATCTTGAGCCATGGCAAAAACACTTTGGAGCGGACGATTATGTTGAATATTCTTGGCATGCACCTGCACTTCGAGCTTATACAGCAAAGGCTGTTCTCAGAGCAACTGAACCAGACATGACATATGGGCAGGAGATAGGGTCTTATACCAACACGGAAGAACGATATGTCTATCCAGCTTGGGCTCAAAACGCAATGGGTGGCATACCGAGTACCATTGATCCCTGCATATTCGTGGCTGGAAAGGCTTTGGGTTGTACATATATCGATTTGCTCATAAATCCCAAAGAATTGGAAAGGGCGCAGTTTGAGTTTCGGGAACGAACTGGAGGAGGAGTCGGAGGTTCGAAGTGGGTTCCTCCGCTATTACCAAAGAACTTTGAAACGTGTATTGACTTAAGATGGCCGGAATATATAAGTACAATTCGCGGAGAAGAATGGTGGATACCGAAACCTACTAAGTACAACTTAAGTTCTTAGAGTTCTTATTAGACATGGTTAGATTAGAGAACTTGGGTGTTCTATTGGATACAGCTGCTAGATAGGTGTTGATTGGCGCAGAACGGCTATACCAAGGTCAGAAGGAAAGATAAACCTGTCTTATATTAGGAAGTTGAGATGTCATACAGTGGCATCGTATAAGCGACCTGCACTCTGGGACAAAAGGGTCCAGTGGTGATCCAGAAAAACACGTCCCATACGTTGTTGAACTGGATGATTCCGACCCGACGGTTCCAAAGGAAGAAGACGCCAGAAACAGTGCTAGATTCGTTGTTGACCTAGGTCGCACAATCGCGGACAAAGTCACCGAGCTAGTGATGCTTCAGAGCCAGCAGGAAAGCATAACGCGCGGGGAGGTCAGCTAAAAAACCATCCAAATTTAACTCAGATTTTACTGTATAATCAGGGTATTTTTCGTTCACGTAAAACAGCAACTCCTCTAGACTCCTATTACCCAATCTGTGTAACAGGTCGTTTATGGCAGTGGCTATGTTTTGGTCTAGTTGTGGTAATTCCTTAGATGTGATTAAGCCTTTATCCACGTCTTCTTTTGCCTCTTTAACCTCTACTTTATCCTTAAGTTCCTCAAGGTCATTATAAAACTGTGGAGTGAAAGGTGCGTATTTATATGGCTCAAAATTGTACGCCAGATTAACGTTATACTCCTTTTGAAGGAGGAATAGATACTTCATTAACTCTGTCATATAGACTGGCCTACCCTTAATCTTAGAGGCTTGATAGACTAAATAAGGTATTATTACAGACCTAAGTAGGATAATTTGCCTCCTCCAATCCTCAGTTAATTTCCCTGTCAATGCTAACCTAAGAATGGACTTATATAGAGTATTTGCCTCATCTTCTAAGTTCTGTAGGAAATCATTAATTTGAATGTAAAGTTCGTCAGCCTTTTGAAGTAGTTCTACGATTTTCTTTTGTTCCTCCAAGGGAGGTAAAGGAATTAGTAAGTCCCTAACCCAAGAATCTAGATTCAAATGCCAGACATTTGTGCCTGTGTGGTATTTTCTTGCTAATGGTTGGACGAAGCTCAAGTAATAGAATAGGAAATTAACATCTATACTACTGATCTTAAGGAGTAACTTAGATAAGTCCATAGAGAATATAGCCTTATCCTTCTTATACCACTCTGGAAAACGAATAATTGCAGGAGACCCTATTAATGAGCCATCCTTAGACTGCTCAGTGTTTGATACTACTATATCTCCTTCTCTTACAAAATGCCTCTCCCTTAACCTATCACTCTTAATCCACGTCCAACCATCCTCCTTCAATCCTCCACCTTCCTTTACACTATTCAAAGTAAGGAAAAGATAACCACCTGGAATCTCATCCTTTGACTTCTCCTTACCACTATATAACTTAAACCCCGCTGTGGTTCAGCAATCTCGCTTAACCTCTTTGCTTCCCAATCCTTAGGAAACTCACCAATCTCAGTCTCAACATAGTCACTCATTTTCATCGCCAATGCCTAGGATCTTCTTTAACTCATTCGATCTCTTCATAGCGTCACTTAAGTTAGTCTCCATTAATTCTATGAGCTGCTTGGGTCCACATTTTCCTCCTCTAATTTCACTTTCCTGTATACGTTAATATCTAGCCTGTAATCATGCTTCCTTATCTCCTCAACGTCTATGACGAAGTACTGTTCAGTTTGGGGTATTTCCTCTCCTCTCTTAAATTTCTGATAAATCTCTAGTGCTAAAGGTAAATCCCCGCACCCTTCTATGTCACCCTTCTTACCGCAATCCCCTACGGGTTTCCTAGTCGGTTTAAGTTCATAGCCGTCGCTTTCTATGTTGAAGAAAAGCACCTTATCTGTAGTCTTTTCTTCCTTGTTAGGTCTCCTAAAGACCAATATGTCTGTTTTAGCGCCTGAATAGGGTAAGAAAACCCCCGCAGGTAGTGAAAACACAGCTTCAAGCTTAAACTTATCCACTAAATCTCTCCTGATACCCTCATAGTTCTCGTTAAAGAGGAGGCCTTCCAGCATTACTGTGACCACTCTCCCTCTAGGTTTGACCGTGTCCATTATAGCTTGAATGAAATAGGTCTCAAATCTCTTGAAATTATACTTAAAGCTACCGGTTGGCTCTCCAGCGAATGGACCAAATGAAGGGTTAGTAATGATGACGTCTGCTTTCTCCTTATACGCACCCTAGACTTTTCCTGATAGTGTATCGTCGTTTTCAAAGTTAGATGATCCATCACCGTGGAGTCTTAAATTCATTAACCCTAGTTTAAAGACATCGGGGGCTTTTTCTATACCGTAAAGATTGTATTTCAGCTCCCTTAATTTCGCTTCCTTTTCAGCCTCGTCAACAATCTGTTCTTCTATTGTCTTTTTAACGTGCTCAAAAGCTTTAACTAAAAACCCTCCTGTTCCCGCCTTAGGGTTGTGGAGGCTGGCAACCCTGAGGGTGGGGTGGGCTGGCTTCTAGTGTGAGGGCAGTCTTCGCTCATCGGTTTACCATGTCCTTCCTGAGGTGGACGAGGCGCTGGTAGAACTCCTGCCTTAACAGGGCTTGGTATAGTAGCTCCATTGATTCCATCTCGCACTCTATGTACTCCTCTATTTTCTGGTAGGAGCCCTGGTGGTAGAGTGTGGGTATGTACTCGTTTCTGGTGGTCTGGGTTCTCCCCGCGAGCTTCGCGTAGAAGAGTTTGGCTGGGATGTAGTGGTCTCCGAGGGGCTGGTAGAGGTCCACGACGTGTAGGTAGGAGTTGAGGATGCGCCACCTCTCCTCGTCGAGCAGGCCGTTGGCCTCGGCTCTACGTGTGAGGAAGGGTAGGTCGAACTTGAGGAGGTTGTAGCCCACGAAGTGCGTCTTCTTGCGGAAGATTGAGTCGGTGAACCTGAAGAAGCCCTCGACGACCCCCGGGGCTCACCGAGCTCCCACTCCCTCCAGACCGTGGTCACACCACCCCTCCTCACCTGCACGGTCACAACCTTGTCCCGTAGGGGTTGAGCCCCGTGGTCTTCATGTCTAGGAACACCACGCTCTCAAGCGGTGGAAGCTCAGCATCCATAAAGCGAGATACCAACCTCAAATATTTAGCCTTACAGGCGTTAAGTGGTCGGATTTCAGGCTACAGAGGGTTCCACCCATACCTGTGAACCACCCATCCCCAAGTGCTCCCAGTGCTCTAAGTGTTTCACATCTGGAAACAACATTTCAGGCTGTAGTTCTTAACTTCTTTGAGGGGTAAGGGGGTGAAAGCCCCTTCCGTCCGTGAGTACGGGGTGGTCTACGCCCAAGCTCGATATTTAGCGCGCAGTGCTTATTTTATGCTGTCTGTGTATTTGTTGGGAATAATAAGCATGGTGGTGAACAGTCAAGACGATAACACTGTGCGGAGGCTCATTTTGAATATAGCAAACCTTAGCGAAAAATACCACCAAGAATACTTGGCGCGGTGGTCGAAAGATAAGCTTCTTAACGACTGGTACTATGCTTTTAACTTCTTTTTAGACCATACTTTGCTTCAGGGTAGAAGCGACAGGGTTTCTGAAAAGGTGGTAGAGGTCGTGTTCAAAGTTTCTGAACATAACCGAAACATGATTGAGGAAGGGTTTAAATCGGGTAGCTGGAAGGACCTTATGGTAAAGCTTTTTGAAAGAATCGGTAAAGGGAAGGTTGGTAAGAGGGGTTTCACTCTACGTAGGCATACATAGGTACATATCATTGTACCTATCATATGCATAGTGGAGCTTGGGCTTCACAGCATCATATAGGGACCTCACGGGTTCATTGATCCCATTCCGCTTCGCCCCTGTCAGGACGCACCCACCCACCACTCCCGGTGGGGAGCGCCCTCCATCCTCAGTCAGCCTCACCCTCCTCCCCCCTATGTGTGCATGTACCCCTCCCTCAGCGAGCGGAGGTCTTGGGTCTCTATCT
>Ga0080006_1175945_pt1 | contig 22081 bp, 13 predicted proteins | sample RS3BMetagenome_FD_69209 | JGI IMG/M metagenome (GOLD analysis project Ga0080006, IMG submission 69209) | Ferric oxide microbial mat and aquatic microbial communities from Rainbow Spring, Yellowstone National Park, USA - RS3B (SPADES... ...
GCCTTTTGCCACGGGTGTTGAAAAACTACCGAGGCTTTTTCGCTTTACGCTGCTGGACTACCTGTGTCGTCCTGCGTGAGCCTCAAAAAATGGCAAAAGTCGAGCTAAGCGCCACGTTGCCTTGGCGGCAGTCATTAACTCGTGAATCGGCAGGAAATCTGAAAGCGCCGCTGGTTGTTGGAACTTGCGCCGCTGACCAGATTGGTCCAAAATTCCGAATCGGCCTCGCTGATACGCAGACCTTTTTCCTTTTCGCCGCCATCAAATGGCTCGAACGTCACTTTGTTCTGTTCACGACTTTGAATAAATTGCACTTCTACCGAGCGATCAAAGCGCGTGAGCCACGCATTGACTGGTTTGCCCCGGCAATTTTGCCAGAGATTGGTTGTATCCGTCGCTACAAGATAAAGCGGATTATCTGTGTCAATTTTCTTTGCCATCGCGTGGGACTCCTTTGGTAAATAAAACAGGAGGCGCTTGTAACCAACTGGCCGGCCTCCGGCGGAATACCGTTCCGCATCATGTTGATTCCATTTAAAAAGTCAGCGGCCCCACGCCATGCTTTTATTTGGCTCATTTCCGACGGCAAGGAATTTGTGCCGTTGTGAACACTCTCCCCGTAAGCATACGGAGCATTATAGCCTAAGTTTCACATCTTGGCACAAATATTTAAGCGCGCACAGCTATGCGACCGTAGCCGTGGCGGCATTCTGGCTCGGTGCAGCGGGGGGGACATCTTCCAAACGTCGATCTGTAATGAGGAATTGAGCGAACTGTTCGGCCGGGACCGGGGGGCTGAAATAATAGCCCTGCATGGCATGGCATCCCAGCAGCTTTAACAGTGTTACCTGTTCAATTTTTTCCACGCCTTCGGCAATGGTGCGTAATTGCAGGTTGTCCGCCAGATCCACAATGGTATCCACCACCGCCAGATCCTTGGGGTCATCCATCATGTCGCGGATAAACGATCGGTCTATTTTGAGCGTGTCAATGGGGAATCGCGTCAGATAACTTAAGCTTGAATACCCTGTTCCAAAGTCATCCAGTGAAAAGCGGATACCAAGTTTCTTGATTTCCAACATCCGGTCGCGCAGAGCATCGGTTTGCTGCATCAGCGTCCCTTCCGTGATTTCCAGTTCCAGCAGCGAGGGATCCACGCCGGTGTCGCGTAAGACGCTGCGGATTGTCTGCTCCAGCGACGCCTCACGACATTGCACGGCGGAAAGATTTACGGCAATGGGGACAACGGGAAGACCCGCAAGTTGCCATCGCCGACTTTGCTCGCATGCGGTGCGCATAACCCATTCGCCCAGGATCAATATCAGCCCTTTTTCCTCCGCCAGAGGAATAAAACGCAACGGGGAAATCAGGCCGCGTTCCGGGTGTAGCCAACGGATCAGTGCTTCAGCGCTGACAATTTTCCCCGTCTGAAGATTGACCACCGGCTGATAGTGCAGCACAAACTGATCCAGTCGGATCGCTTCGCGGAGATCATTTTCCATGCGGATGGATTCAACGGCGGCTTCGTGCATTTCAGGGGTATGAAAGGCCGCACGGTTGCGACCTTCTTTTTTAACTTCGTAGAGTGCCTCGTCCGCCGTGCGCAAAAGTACGCCGCTGTCCTTGCCGTCACGCGGAAATACGCTCATGCCGATACTGCACGTAATGTGGAATGTGTGGCCCGCGATGACAAACGGCACACTCATGGCCTCAATAATTTTCTGGGAAACTACCGCCACATCCGCCGCTGATTTGGGATCGGTTATCAGAACGATAAACTCATCGCCACCCAGCCGGGCCAGAGTGTCTTCGGTTCGCAAAGCCCCGCGGATGCGCATGGCGGCGCTTTGCAGCAACTCGTCGCCAAAATCGTGCCCCAGCGTATCGTTGACATTTTTAAAATTATCCAGATCCAGAAAAAGAATGCCCACGAGGCTGTCACGGCGTTGGGCCTCACGGATGGCCTGCTCAATGCGATCTATTAACAGCGTGCGGTTGGGCAAGCCTGTCAGGGCATCATGGAATGCCAGATAGTGTATGCGTTCTTCCGCCGCCTTGCGTTCACTGACATCCCGGAAAATGCTTAATATCAGGTGCCGGCCCTGGAGATCCACTCGCGATTCAACGGCATCTGCCGGAAATGTGCGCTGATCTTTGCGGAGGATGGTAACGTTGGAATCGACCGTTCGGCCTGTAACGAGAATTTTTACATATCGGGCCAATATTTCAGATTGTTGATGTTTTGGAAATAGTGCCGACGCGGGCATCCGCAGAAGTTCTTCCCGGGTGTAGCCGAGCTGATCCAAGGCTCGGCGGTTGGCTTCGATAATCCGGCCATCACTTTCGGCCAGGATTATAGCGTCACCCGCGGCTTCCATGACCACATGATAGCGCTGTTCAGAATCGCGCAGGGCCTGATCCGCCGCTTTGCGGAAGTCTTCGCGAGCTCGATCCTCGATCGCAAAGGAAACGCCGTTAGAAATTTCCGTCAGCAGATCGGTGAATTGTGTATCAAAGCGTTCCTCGACTGAGCAATAAATCACCAAGGCTCCCACAATCGCGTTGTGTCTGACCAGCGGAAATGCGGCGGCGGATTTCAGCCCGGCCTGCACCGCTTGAATCTCCCATTCACGCGAGGGGGATAAAAAATCCAGCCGATTGATAATAACTGGCTTACCCGTGGTGATACAGTTATCAATAGGCTGGCAACCGGCAGGTAATGAATTGTCATCGCTAAATAAGATTCGTTTGAGGTAGGTGATAACCGCGGGGCCGGCGCTGGCGGCGGGGATAATTCGCCCGCTGGTTGAATCAACCATGACAATCGTGGCGAGATCAAAACGACCGAGGCGCACGACAATCTGGCACACTTCGGAAAATAGTTCTTCCTGGCGGCAATGATGCGCAATAAGCCGGTTGGTTTGACTAAGCGCATCATATAAGTCACGTACCTGTCGCACACGCCCCTCCGCTGTGGTACGCTCGATAATGGCGCCGATGAGCGATCTATACATGGAGAAAAATAGAAAGGCCATGATGGCCGCAATGAGAATCGTCATGCCGACGCTGACCGCCAGCCAGAATCGTAATGTGGACAGTCTGGCTGAAAACACTCGTTGCAGCCAGTGCAAAGTAAGTGTTGATGTATGGGAGATATTGGCGGCAATTTTGTCCGATATAAAAAGCATTCGGACCCGGGTATCCAAGTCAAGAATTCCGGGCCTTCCAGCGAGTCTCATGAGGTTTCCGCTAAGCACGGAAAGCTGCGCGGAATTGGAATTCATGATGGTCAGGAAATCAGGGTTGGTTTGCATGGGCAAACGCAAGTTATCCTCAATGGAACTGATTTGCCCCCAGTACAGACGCGCCACAAGCCGACGAATCCGGCTGGTTTGTTCAAATAACTGCGGTGGTGTTGATGGATTTTCAAGCAGCGTAACGCGAAGCGTATTGAGACTGGCAAGGGTGCCGGGGATTGCCTTGCGCACGACTTTTATCGCGCCGAGGGTAAACGGATCGTGATCGCGGCGTAGTTGGGCATAGTCTGACGCTAAAAGAGCAATGTTCCAGATGTGCTCCAACTCACGGGTGTATTTTGCGGCCAAAAGATGCGGTGGCAGTGCCTTGTCGGACGATTCTAGCTTCTGCCAATCTTCAACGACGGATTTCCATAAGCCGTTAACATGCAGTGGAGCCGCTAAGCCATGGTTTCGACGCCCAATATTCGCAATAAGGTAGTCAATTTCATTTCTGGTCTTTGCAGACCTATCAGACGGTATAAATTCGTTGCGATCAGCCGCGATGACGGCCTGTTCATGATCTTGAATCAAGGCCATTAACTGCGCAATGGATTGGCTGTAACGAGCCCAGATTAATTCCGAGCGGGCCGCATGTATCTTGCTGGTTTGTGATTCATAAAGTTGATAGAGTGGGATCGCAACGGCCAGCAGAAGTGAAAAGCCTACTATTGCGAATTTCGTGGGGTGTTTCAGCCGCTTCATAAAGGCTGTTAATGGATCGCTCATGCCTGATTGAACCTCATTCCCTTCAACACTATAAATCCATGGCCGATCTAAAAATCTGCCCGATAGGCACCCAGTAATGATCCGAAACCCAGCCTGCCGTGGACGGGTTACGCGTTAACGGGCACAGTACATCGGCGATTGCAGCTCGCAGATACCATCACCACTACCATTATCGGCATTATTGCCTGCAATCTGAATAAGTGCCCTATAAGAAAATTTCGGGCAACGCAAATCTGCTTCGATTGTAGCTCCAAATATCGCCAAAAAATCTAATATTTTGATAATTTACATGCCACTGGAACAATGTTATTTTACCCGGCACGGAAAGTTTCAAAACTGTGCGAAATAAGAATTTCAAATAACAATTTGACCTTGGGAACGTTCACTACTATACTTCTCTCAAATGCTTCTCCGGAAAGGACCGGGGATGTGGGTTGTGGTCAGGATGTTTCGCTAAGGGGATGAAGCTGTTTCCCTCCCGAGAAAAAACTTTATCGTCATTTCGTGGTAACAGGTCCACATCCTGGCGCATGGTGCTTATTGCTTTAGGCCTTGCGATTCCCACGGGTTGCTCCTTTGAGCCACCGTTGAAAGTGCCTCCGGCACCCAAAGTACAATCATACACTGCTGGCACTGCACCGAAGGCAATCAAGGTTATTACAGGAGTGGGCGCGGCCGGTAGAGCGCAGGCCTTCGCCTATGGTGCCAAAGTTGAAGCTCGCTGGTGGAAACTTTACAACTCCAAAGCCATCGATCATCTGGTACACCGGGCCATTAAAAACAGTCCGACATTGGTGGCATCTGAAGCAACACTGGAAGAAGCCCACCAGAACCTGAAGTCTGTGGAAGGAATATTTTTCCCGCAGGTTTCGCTGGGGGCGGACGCACAACGGCAGCGCCAAAGTGGTGCGGGCTTTGGCGGCCCCACACGTACCTTTTCGCTTTATACCGGCGACCTTCAAGTCAGCTACGATCCAGATATATTTGGCCTGAACCGTATTGTTATGCACTCTTTTAAGGCCCAGGAAGAACAACAGCTTTATGCCCTGCAGGAAGCCTATTTGACCCTGGAAGGCAATACCGTCACCACCGCCATAGAAGTAGCCTCGCTGGAAGCGCGGGTAAAAACCACCCAATCTCTGGTTCGTAACGAAGAAAACATTCTAAAAATTGTGCGTCAGCAGTACCACCTTGGTTCTGTGACGTATCTCGATGTGGTCAATCAGGAAAGTCAGGTTGCGGCCACAGAGGCGACATTGCCTCCGCTTGAGCAGTCGCTTTCCGCCGCGCGCCATGCTTTAGCCGTACTGGTGGGACGCATTCCTTCGCAGGCGCGAATACCGAAATTGAATTTAGATCTATTGAAATTGCCGGCCACATTGCCGGTTTCCCTGCCTTCCGCCTTGGTGCGCCAGCGACCAGATATATTATCAGCGGAGGCCCAACTGAAAGCTGGGGACGCTCAGGTGGGTGAAGCGGTGGCAAAAATGTATCCATTGATTCAGATTACCGGTGATATTGGATTTGAAAACGGGCGAATCGCCAATTTCTTTGATGCGTCAAGTCTGATCTGGTCGATTGCCGGCAGCCTGACTCAGACTATTTTTGATGGCGGTACGTTGCGCGCTAATAAGCGGGCGGCGGAGGCCGCGCTGAAGGCGGTCGTCGCCGATTACCAGTCGACGATTCTCAACGACTTTGCCCAGGTGGCCAATGCCCTGCGCGCGGTGCAGAATGATGCCCAGGCATTGCAATATCAACAACAGGCCTATGTATCAGCTTTTCGCGCTTATAAGCTCGCACGCTGGGAGTACAAAGCCGGTTCAGTGGATTATACCACGTTGTTAAATGCACAAGTGCAATATCAGCAATCCCGTCTGGCGGTGGTAACCGCGCAATCGCAACGTTATCAGGATACCGCCGCACTTTTTGTGGCCATGGGCGGAGGCTGGTGGCCTAAAGAATATAGAACGGTTCACAAGCATTCGGCAGTTGACGTTTCAAAAACCCCAACGACCCGGCCTGCAACCACGCAGCCGACGGTTAGAAAGTAAAGCGGAGGTCCGCATAGATTATGGCAAAACGTATTATTATTTCTGTGATTCTGCTGGTTATATTTTTGGCGGTTATCATCGGCTTGTTTGAATTCAAGCTGACGATTAACAAGAAGATAGCCTACGCGATCGCCCACATGCCGGTTCCACCGGTAACGGTTTCAACCGGGATTGTAAGATCGGATGTGGTTCCGCAGGCGATTCACATTGTTGGCAGCGTGACGGCGGTTCAGGGTGTACAGATTTCCGCGCAGATTTCCGGCAATGTCACAGCCATCTATTTTCATTCCGGTCAAATGATCAAAGCCGGGCAGAAGCTTGTCCAGATTGATAACACCACGCAGTTGGCCCAACTCAAAGCCGATCTCGCTGCCGAATCCCTGGCCAAGACCAATCTGCAACGTACGGAAAATCTCATTAAACATCGCGCAGCGGCGCAGGCAACGCTGGATACGAATCAGGCGGCACTGTTGCAAGCCAAAGCCCTGGTTGCCGGCGACCGCGCAACGCTTGAGAAACTGGCGATTACCGCACCGTTTACCGGATATTTGGGGCTGCGGCAGGTAAGCTTGGGGCAATATGTCTCACCGGGCACGCCCATTGTGGCGCTTAATACATGGCAGCCGCTGTATTTGGATTTCTCCATACCACAAAACGATCTGTCCAAAGTCCGCATCGGTCAGACCGTTAACCTGACCGTTGACGCATATGCCGGCAAAACATTTACCGGCAAAGTTGAAGCGATTTCCTCACAGGTGGATGTCGCGTCTCGTAACATTCAGGTGCAGGCGGTCCTTGCCAATAAGCGACTTCTGTTGAAGCCTGGATTATTCGGCAGCGTTACACTGCTGACGGGGGTAAACACGAAATCGCTGGTGGTTAATGCCGACGCCATTACTTATAACACCTACGGCGATTATGTGTATGTCGTTCATAAAACCATGAAAGCCGGTAAACCGACGCGGACCGTCGCCTCCGTGCTTGTTAAGACTGGGAACCCCATCGGCAATGACGTTGTTGTGATGTCCGGGCTGAAGGTCGGCGAAGTGGTTGTGACCGCCGGTCAGGTGAAGTTGCGGCCCGGCGCGGTTGTCGCGGTGAATAACACAATAAAACCATAAGGCAAGGCTTGAATTTAAATGAAATTCACGGATTTATTTATCAAGCGTTGGGTGTTGGCCAGCGCTATTAATCTCATCATTCTGGTATTGGGATTGCGCGCGTGGATGAGCATGACCACGCAGGAATATCCCACCATTACCAGCACGATTGTGACCGTCACCACTTCGTATCCCGGAGCGGACCCGGCACAGGTTCAGGCGTATATTACCTCACGGCTTGAGCAGGCGGTTGCGCAGGCACCAAACATTGATTACATGACCACTTCGAGTTCGGAAAGTACTTCGACGATTACCTGCAACATGGTGTTGAATTCTGATCCGAATGCGGCTGTGGCGCAAATTCTGGCCAAAGTGCAGCAAGTAGCCAGCCAGTTGCCACCGGCCAGTCAAGCTCCGGTCATTAATGAAGAAGTCGGTGATGCCAGAGCATTAATGTATCTGGCCTTTGCCAGTAAGACTATGAACCAGCAGCAAATTGATGATTACCTGCTGCGGGTGGTTCAGCCGAAAATTCAATCGCTTCCGGGCGTCAGTCAGGCGCAAATTCTACCTGCCGGTACCGGCTCCAGCGGTAACAGTTTCGCTTTACGGGTTTGGCTGAAGCCGGCCAAACTTGCGGCCCTTGGACTTACACCGGCGGATGTTTCAGCCGCTTTAACCAGTAATAATTTCGTTTCAGCGATTGGGCGCATTCGCGGAAAAAATATTGCGCAAGTCATTACAGCGACGACCTCCATCAGCAATCTCTCCCAATTTCAAAACCTTGTGGTCAAATATGTCAACGCTGTTCCCATTCGGCTTAAAGATGTGGCTGATGTGCAACTCGGAGCGCAAAATTACAATCAAAGCGTTTTCATGAGCGGGATCCCGGCAACATTTATCGGGGTCTTTCCATCACCTTCCGCCAACAGTCTTACTCTCGGCCACGAAGTGCACACCGCATTGCGGCAGATCAAAGCGAATCTACCCGCCGGTCTTCATGCCGCAGTTCCGTATGATGGGACGGTTTACATTAAAGCCGCCATTTCGGAAGTCGAACATACCCTCCTGATCACGCTGGGCATTGTCGTATTAGTTATTTTTCTTTTTCTGGGATCCGTTCGCTCTCTATTAATTCCGGCGGTGGCCATTCCGCTGTCGATCATCGGTGCCGGGATCCTGATGATCGCCTTTGGTTTTACCATCAATTTACTGACTCTCCTTGCAGTCATCCTGGCGATTGGTCTGGTGGTTGATGACGCAATTATTATCGTGGAAAATATCCATCGACATGTCGATGAGGGCTTAACACCCATTCGCGCGGCAATATTAGGTGCCAGGGAACTTGCCGGTCCGATTCTTATTATGTCCACCAGCTTGGCCGCAGTTTTCGCACCGATCGGATTCATGGGCGGGTTAACTGGAAGTCTGTTTACCGAATTCGCATTCACCCTTGTGTTTACAGTGTTTATGTCGATGATTGTCGCATTAACGCTTTCTCCCATGCTTAGCAGCAGAGCACTTAAACCAACCGCTGCGCATGGGCTGGTTCATTTTCTTGACATGCTGTTTATGAAGTTGCGCCGCGGGTACGAACGCTCTTTGCATACCATTTTGGCTTTTCGCTGGCTGGTTCTGATTATGGCGCTGGTACTTTTTGTCAGTATTCCATTTATGCTTATGGAAAGCCAAAGCGAACTGGCTCCGACTGAAGACCAGGGCATTTTATTTTTCTCTGGAGTCGGCCCCCCAACGGCAACGCTGCATTACATGACTGCTTACGCGACACAGATTCGAAAGATATGCCAGAGCTTTCCGGAAACTCAACAGGTATTTCAGATCAACGGATTTTCTCCTTTGACTCCCGGCTACAACGGATTGATCGGGGGCATGTTGCTGAAACCCTGGGATCAACGAACGGTTACGCAGATGCAGCTCACCGCGCCATTTCAGCAGAAGCTCTCGAAGGTCGCCGGTTTGCAAACCACCGATTTCCCCTTGCCATCTATTCCGGGGGCACCATTTGGTCTGCCGGTGCAATTTGTTATTACTTCCACGAAGGGTTATAAGAACCTGGATCAGGCGGCCGGAAAAATCATCGCTGCCGCCGAAAAAAGTGGAAAATTCCTGTTTGTTGAGAAGGATTTGAGATATGATGCGCCACAGATTCAATTAATAATTAATCACAATCTGGTCGCGGCACTGGGGCTTAACAATAGCGATCTGGCGGCGGATCTCCAGCCGTTGCTGGGAGGAAATTATGTCAACCGCTTTGATCTGCATGGACACACCTACAAGGTTATTCCCCAACTTCAGGATAATCTGCGGGCTACTGCCTCTATGCTCAAACGCATTTATATCCGGACTGCCGGCGGCCAAATGGTCCCGCTTTCCACCGTTGTGACCATCCATCACCTCGTTGAGCCGGAATTTTTGCCGCAGTTTCAACAACTTAACTCGGTGACCATTTCCGCTGTCCCGGCACCGGGAACCAGCATGGGCAGTGCGCTGGCCTACTTGCATTCCACCCTGAAATCGTTATTTCCCACGGGTTATGCGGCGCACTATGCCGGAGAGTCCCGACAATTTGAACAGCAGGGAAATGCTATCTACATTACTTTTATCCTGGCCATTATTCTTATTTTCCTGCTCATGGCGGCCCAATTTGAAAGCTTCCGTGATCCATTAATTGTGATGTTTACCGTTCCAATGTCGATCTTTGGTGCAGCCCTATTCATGTTCATCGGTGTGGCGAAATTAAATATCTATACCGAAGTCGGCCTGATTACCCTGATCGGATTGATTACCAAACAGGGCATTCTTATTGTGGAATTCGCCAACAGGCTTCAGGAAAATGAGGGCATGTCTATCGCGGAAGCCGTCATCCATGCTTCCGCCGTGCGGTTGCGGCCCATTCTCATGACTACTGGAGCCATGGTGCTGGGTGTGATTCCGTTGCTCGTGGCCTCCGGTGCCGGTGCCGTCAGTCGCTTTGATATGGGCTTGATGATTGCCGCAGGATTATCGATTGGATGCGTATTCTCGCTTTATGTGATCCCTGTGGTCTACACGTTTGTCGCCAGCCGCAAGGAAAAAATTGAACCCACGGCCGAGGAATCGCATCCCGGTGCCGCGCATTAACCGCTGTTGCTGAAACATCAGCGGTTATTGTGATTCTTCAGACAGGCAACTGTGCGAAAGCCGTTACGGATTATGCTTCATGTGCAGTCAATTCCAGTTCATCAGGAATTGTTAATTGCGCCTCCGCCAACGGTAGAATCTTTCCCTGCCGGGGCAGGATTCCCCATAAGTTCCGCACCATAAAATCCCGCACCTGACGCCACGTGTACTGCCAGTGATAACCCGCCGCGCCGTGATGCCCGGGGGGAACAAACAAAAATTCAAAATCCTTGTTGGCCTTTTCCAAGGCATTGATCACCTGCATTGTGCAGCATGGATCTACATTATGATCCATGCCACCGGCGATTAATTGCAGCTTGCCCGTAAGCTTATGCGCATTGGTAACATTGGATTGCTGCTCGTACCATGGGCCGATGGGCCAACTCATCCATTGTTCATTCCACCATATTTTATCCACACGATTATCATGACAACCGCTGTTGGCCGATGCGACTTTATAAAAATCGCCGAACGCCAGTAAGGCTCGCAACGCGCTTTGGCCGCCTGCGGATGTGCCATAAATACCCACGCGGGTTAAATCCATTTGAGGGCAAACACGTTTCTGTGCCGCTCGAATCCAGGCGATTCGATCCGGAAATCCCGAATCTCCCAGATTTTTCCAGCATACATCGTGAAATGTTTTCGAGCGATGTGACGTCCCCATGCCGTCAATCTGCACCACGATAAATCCGATTTCCGCCATGGTTTGTGGCCAATGAAACGGTTTAAACGTCTTGGGTACAAAAGCGCTTTGCGGCCCGGCATAAATATGTTCAATTACCGGATATTGCCTTCGAGGGTCAAAGTGGGTGGGGCGGTATATGACGCCGTATATATCGGTTACGCCATCGCGGCCTTTGGCGACGAACGCTTGCGGCATAGGCAGCGCTGTTGCCAGTAATTCCGATATATCCGCGTGCTCAAGTTGTCGCACCAATGAGCCAGTTTCTTCATGCCGCAATTCAATAACCGGTGCCGCATTCACCCGCGACCACGTATCAACAAGAAAGCGATGCCCGGGTGAGAAGCTTACATGATGCATGCCGTCAGCCACGGTCAGATGAGTCAACCCGGAACCGTCAAAATTCACCCGGCAATAATGCACAAAATAGGGATCCTGATCCGGGAATATTCCGCCGGCTTGAAACCATATTTGCCGCTTCACCGGATCCACATGGTTCACGTGCCGCACCACCCAAGGGCCTGACGTAATCCGATTCTTGACCGTTCCAGTCTTTAAATTATACAAGTATAAATGATTCCATCCGTCGCGCTCCGACATCCAGATCATTTCATCCGTTTCCGGCAGATAAAATGTGAACTGCTTGCCGGAGTAATCAAAAAACTTCGGGGATCGATCATCATGGCATATTTCTTCCACCAGCGTGCGGCACTGACCAGTAGCGGCATTTACACCAATAACCCGCATAACCTGATGATCGCGTTGATTGTACAAATAAGTAAAAGATCGAGAGTTACGATTCCAGCGTATCTCCGTGATACTCCATGGATTGGGAGCTAAATCCGTGCTGACCGGAATTTCCTTCGCGCCGTGCACATCAAAAAGATGCGGGCGCGTGATGGCCACTTTATCGCCCGGTTTCTGATAAAAAAAGGAAACCAGCTTGGCCTCATTTGCGGTCACGGCGTAATCGAGTTCCTTGACGTGCCGATCAAATCCGGGAACGGTCCGCAGTACCAGAAATGTACGCGAATCCGGTGACCAGAAGACGCGCGGTTCAAAGTAATTATCCGATGTACCGTCGCGCGTTAATTGTCGTTCACCGTTTCCACGGGTGGGTTTCAAGAACACATTGTAATTGCGTATCTCAATGCGCCAGCGGCCGTCCGGCGAAACAGGTGATTCTGTTGACCATCGTCCGGGATCCGTTGCCGCAAATGCCGGCGAAACTGTCGGCATTTTCCAGAGGGAATGCGGTGCCACTGTGTAATCATTGAGGTTGCAGGAATAACCGCGTTTTCCCGCATTGAATGTCATGGCACCATCTGTAATCGCAATAATGTTGATTTCCAGCGCGTGTGCGTTGATTTTTCGATGCTCCAATCGCCCCAGACTTTCCGCGAGGCGAAAATGGTTAAACGCCTGGGCCCTTGTGCCCGCCGCCATATTCACCAGCAGATATTCCTTTTTTCCGCCTTTGCGCATCGCCACGTACCAGAAGCGATCGCCGTCCGCCAACCAATGTGGATCAATATGAGCATTCAGTGTTTTACCATCTGTAACGGCCCAAAGATTCACCGCCCGCGCATACGCCTCCAGTGTGGCAATGTTCCGTACCGCTGCTTCGCTCGGTGACTTCGGCGGCAATACAGTGGAAGCCGTCGGTGGCTCTATTGGCTCTATTGACCCAGCAGCACCATCCGCGCTTCGTTGCTCAGCCGGTGGGACACTTGCCGCAGCGATTCCACCCGCCAAAGCCGCAGTAAGAAATCCACGGCGCGAAAGTCCAATGTCATCTGTTTTTGCTATATTGGAGTCAGTTGAGGACGTTTCACCGATATGAGGTTCCCGCGTGATACGCATCCGAATATCTCCTGCTGCGTTGCTTCCGCAGTGCCAACTGCGGTATAAACATAATATGTGTTATTTAATCTGGAGTGGCAAATATGTCCAATCTCGGCCGGTTTGATGATTGTTCATACGCCGTGGTTTCGACTGTTGGTGGTGAATGCGGACTTCTGTGGTGCGATGATGGCAGGGAAATACCACAACTGCTGCGTGTGTACCCCGCGTGTCCGGATCATAAAGTGCTGCTGCGGGTCATTCAAAAAGAATATTCCCGCGCTATATTGTTTGACGGTGCATTGCCAAAATGGCTGCAACCGGCAAGTCGTTTTCTTGTGGCCTATTATGCCGGTGAGAAACGCAACACCAAACAAATACAGCCGGACTGGCAGTGGTTAAAGCAGTATCTCTTTTGGCGGGGACAGACTGAGTTTACACGCAATGTCCTGGCCGCCACGTTTAAAATTAAGTCCGGAACCACGGTGTCGTACGGTGAACTGGCGCGGAATATCAATCGACCTCGTGCCGCTCGTGCCGTTGGCGGAGCCTTGGCCCGCAACCCCTGGCCCGTACTAATTCCATGCCACCGGGTTATCGGTTCTGATGGATCAATGATCGGTTTTTCGGGCCATGGTGCCATTGCGACAAAAAAGCGCATGTTGGCTCTTGAGCAATAGCGCATTGTGATATTTGGTGGTAACGAAACAACATGCTCTGCCCACAGGGGGCAAAATGCCGCCAATGGCCATTTTAGAAAATATCACCGAATCCCGGAGCCTTGCGGTTGCCGGAAATGTTCCTGTTCATGTTCGCCGGTGCCGCAATCACGCCTTACTGCCATATCGGCAGTGCCATCCCCACGCTGGCAGCAACCATACGAAGGAAAACGCCATTTCTAAAGTCTTTTTTCACTGGTACGGTATTTGTTATCTGAGCCTTGGGATCCTTCAATTAAGGGCCCCAAAGAGGAGTGTGTATGCGATTGGATAAATTTACCGTCAAGGCTCAAGAAGCACTGGCTAATGCCCAAAGCTTGGCCGCTGAAAAACAACATAGTGAGGTTACGGCCCTGCACCTGCTTTCAGCATTGCTGGCAGATAAGGATGGTATTATTCGCCCGCTGCTGGCCCGACTGGGCGTGGATGCGGGGCAATTGGAAGTGGCGGTCGATGGGCAACTTGAACGCCTTCCGAGTGTATCAGGTGGGGCGCAGTTGGGCATGGCTCGCGATATCAGTGAAGTTCTGGCAGCCGCCCAAAAGGAAGCGGATCGGTTAAAGGATGAATATCTTTCCACCGAACATTTATTGCTGGGGTTAATTGCTTCTGGCTCCCCGGCGAAAACCGCGCTGACATCATTGGGTGTCAATAAGAATGCCATTCTCTCAGCACTTAAAGACATTCGCGGAAATTCCCGTGTGACGGATCAGAATCCCGAAGATAAATATCAGGCCCTGCAAAAATATGGCCGTGATCTCGTGGAATCCGCCCGGCAGGGCAAACTGGATCCCGTCATTGGTCGCGATGAAGAAATACGCCGTTGTATGCAGGTGCTCAGTCGCCGCAGTAAAAACAATCCTGTGCTTATCGGAGAGCCGGGCGTTGGTAAAACCGCGATTGTGGAAGGTTTGGCACAGCGCATTTTGGCCGGTGATGTGCCGGAGGGACTGAAAAATAAAAAACTCATTGCCCTGGATATGGGGGCCTTGGTGGCCGGTGCCAAATTCCGCGGTGAATTTGAGGATCGTCTGAAAGCGGTACTCAAAGATGTGGAACAAGCCGCCGGGGGCGTGATTCTGTTTATTGATGAACTGCATAACGTGGTGGGAGCGGGCAGAGCCGAAGGAAGCATGGACGCCTCCAATTTGCTCAAGCCGGCCTTGGCTCGGGGCGAACTGCGGTGCATCGGTGCTACCACCTTGGACGAGTACCGCAAATACATTGAGAAAGATCCCGCGTTGGAGCGGCGATTCCAGCCGGTAATGGTACCGCAGCCATCGGTTGAGGACACGATCGCGATTTTGCGCGGCCTTAAAGAGCGTTATGAAACGCATCACGGCGTGCGGATTCAGGATTCCGCGCTCGTGGCCGCCGCCACCCTAAGCAATCGCTATATCACCGAACGCTTTCTGCCGGACAAGGCCATTGATTTGGTGGATGAGGCCGCGAGCCGATTACGCATTGAAAATGATTCGATGCCCGCCGCACTCGATGATGTGCGGCGGCGAATCATGCAGTTGGAAGTGGAACGCGAAGCGCTAAAAAAAGAAAAAGACGACGCATCACGCCAGCAATTGGAAAAGAATCAAAAACTTCTCGCGGATCTTAACGAACGAAATTCCGAACTCACCGCCAAGTGGGAGCGTGAATCCGGCGTGTTACGTGGCATCAAGGCCATCCGGGAAAAAATTCAGCAGGCCCAAACGCAGTTGGAAGAAGCGCAACGGCAGGGAAAATTAGAAGAGGCCGCCCGCCTTCGTTACGGTGAACTGCGGCAACTGGAATCGGATTTACAATCCCGGCAGAAGCAACTGGATGAAATTCTTAAATCTGGCCAATCCATGGTGCGTGAGGAAGTCACACCGGAGGAAATTGCCCACGTCGTCGCCAAGTGGACGGGCATCCCCGTAACCAAAATGCTGGAAGGGGACAAACAACGCCTGAAACACATGGAAGATTTTTTGCGCCGCCGGGTGATTGGACAGGATGAAGCCGTAAAGGCGGTCAGTAACGCGGTGCGGCGCAATCGGGCGGGACTCGGTGATCCGCAGCGGCCCATCGGCAGCTTTATGTTTTTAGGCCCGACCGGCGTGGGCAAGACGGAACTTTGCAAGGCGTTGGCGGAATTTCTGTTTGATACTGAAGACTCCATGATCCGTATTGATATGTCTGAGTTCATGGAGCAGCACAGCGTGGCCCGGCTTATCGGTGCGCCCCCGGGATATGTGGGCTATGAAGAAGGCGGCGTACTGACGGAGGCCGTCCGCCGGCGGCCATACTGCGTCATACTGTTTGATGAAATTGAAAAAGCGCACCGTGATGTATTTAACGTACTTTTGCAGGTGCTTGATGACGGACGACTTACCGATGGGCAGGGGCGTACGGTGGATTTCAAAAATACGCTTATTGTCATGACCAGTAATCTGGGGTCCCAGATGATCCAGGAAATTACCGCCAAAAAGGGTGCCGACTGGGAAATTGAAGCCGGTGTGCGGGAGGTGCTCAAGCAGCATTTCCGACCGGAATTCCTCAACCGCGTGGATGAGGTTGTGATTTTCCATACCTTGCAAAAAGAACAGTTGGCGCAAATCGTCGGCATTCAATTGCAACATCTGGAACGGCGGCTGACGGAACGCGGTCACAGTCTGGTGATCAGCGACAAAGCCCGCCACGAGCTTGGCGAACAGGGGTATGATGTGACTTACGGCGCGCGTCCGCTCAAGCGGCTGATTCAGCAGCAGATTGAAAATCCATTGGCGGAGAAACTGCTTAATGGCGAATTCCCGGAAGGTAGTTCCATCCGCATCGACGCCGACCGCCATGGCCGCTTCACATTTGAAGCCGGAGCACTGGTGGTGGAAGGGGAGTTGGAGTGACACTTGACGTTCGCAATTAGTTAGGTATCATCACGGCCATGCTTCCGCGTTGTGGCGGGGGCGAGGAATCGGACTTTTTACAGCGAGATTATCATGTCCAAAGATGCGGCAACCTCCACGGCACGCGATCAGGCTCTTGACCGGGCGTTATCGCAGATTGAAAAAAACTTCGGCAAAGGTGCCATCATGAAAATGGACGGCGTTAATCCGCTGGCCATTGAAGGCATCCCGACCGGGTCACTGGGCTTGGATATTGCCTTGGGAGGTAAAGGCATTCCACGCGGCAGAATTGTGGAAGTGTTCGGGCCGGAATCTTCTGGTAAAACTACATTATGTCTGCATGTTGTTGCCGAAGCCCAAAAAATGGGGGGTGTGGCTGCATTTGTGGATGCGGAACACGCCCTTGATCCTACCTGGGCCAAGCGGCTTGGCGTGAGCCTCCGTGAATTGCTCGTCAGTCAGCCGGATACCGGAGAGCAGGCACTGGAAATTGTGGAATTGCTCGTACGCTCCAATGCGGTGGATGTGATTGTGGTGGATTCTGTCGCGGCCTTAATTCCCAAGGCGGAAATTGAAGGCGAGATGGGCGACGCTTCCATGGGTATGCAGGCCCGGCTGATGAGCCAAGCCATGCGAAAACTTACCGGCGCGGTTTCCAAAAGTAAAACACTGGTGATTTTCATCAATCAGATTCGTGAAAAAATTGGCGTGATGTTCGGCAATCCGGAAACCACGACCGGTGGAAGGGCGTTGAAATTTTATAGTTCCGTCCGCATTGATATTCGCCGTATCAACACCATTAAGGAAGGCGAAGTTGCCATCGGCAACCATGTGCGGGCCAAAGTTGTGAAAAATAAAATTGCCCCGCCATTCCGTGAAGCTGAATTTGATATCTTGTTTGACAGCGGCATCAGCTACGAGGGTGACTTACTGGACATAGCAGTAGCGGATAACATTATTGAAAAAAGCGGTGCCTGGTTCAGCTATGGCCCAGCCCGCATGGGACAGGGCAGAGAACAGGCCCGGCAATTTCTCAAGGATAATCCCGACGCCACCAAAGAAATTCGCGAAAAAATTCTAGCCAAGCGGCTGGTGCCACCACTGCCGGATAAGCCGGCAACACCAGTTGTCGCATCAAAGCCTGATATAAAGCCAGCGGCGAAGCCGGATGCACCGGTGGAGCGCGTTGCGGTAAAAGCCGGGCGATAATCCGATATATGCGGCAGCAGCTTTACAGAAATTGACTATCGCATGCGGCCCGTCTTAGCCTTAGGCATTGCGAAGAAATAACTTGAGCAATTACGGCGCAGGAATTTTGACCGTCGGAAAGGCGCTCGCGAGGCGCATATCCGTATGGATTCTGTAACCAGCGCGCAATGCTGCCGGCGGCCAAAAGAACCAGCCAGAATACTCAGGTTATTTTTTCGCGATGCCTTACCGCTGTGCCACATCCGCACCTATCTGTGTCCCGGTTGCTATGCACGTTACCTGGCTTTCCAGAATTGGCTGAATGTTTTTTATATCGGCATAAGAATGGTGCAAACGGAAATCCGGTCTTGCCTGTGGCGGCAACGTTACCGGTGAATGGGCAAACAGCGGAAGCATCCGAAGTTCAATGTTGCCCCGCAGCTTCGCTGGAACTCGGTCCAGCGGAAAATCCAGCGGCTTGCCATTATAAAAATCATCCACCAGCAGTTTTCCGCTCGCATAAACACGCAGTACGTTTGTGTCCGCGCTATTAACCGCATCTTCCGTCGGAATTAAAAATATGGGAATCTGATGTCGTCACAAGCATAAGGAGTATGACGATGACATCGGAATCAAACGTTAGTCGCAACCCGGCGAGGTGGTACAGTCGTGAGTACCGCGCGCTATCGGTGGCCCGGCAGGTGGAAAGCGGCTTGAATGCCGCAGCCTTCTGCCGACAGGAGGGAATTAGTTCCAAAACGTTCTATCGCTGGCGGCGGCTGGCGCGGAGCGATAGTCGCTCCGGGCTGGTTCTGGCACCAGTTACTGTGCGGCCGGATGCCCCAGTCAGGGATGCGGCCTCCCATCAGGTGGAACTGGAACTTCATTTGAAAAATGGGCGTTGTGTTCAGGCCCGTGTTCCCGCCGCGCCACTGCCCCTGCGATGTGTTCTCGAAGCGTTGGAGGGTTTGTCATGATCACACTGCCAAGTCTGCGGGCCATGGATGGCCAAATGCCGGTAAGGGTTTTTATGTGTCTGACCCCCACGGACATGCGTTGCGGCTTTGATACGCTGGCCCAGCTCGTCAGGGAAGCCATGGGAGGGGATCCGTTGTCCGGGGATTTGTTTTTATTTACCGCCCGCCGGAGAGATCGTCTCAAGATACTGTATTGGGATCGTGACGGCCTGGCCATCTGGTACAAACGTCTGGAGGAAGGGACATTTCGGATTCCCCGCCCCATTGATAACGCCACCACACCCCATGTGGAACTCAAGGCCAGTGAATTGGCGATGCTGCTGGAGGGTATTGATCTGCGCAGCATTCGGCGTTCCCGGCGGTATACGCGTCCGGGACTCCCCGATGCCGCCCTCATCCGCCCGCCGGATGCGGCTGGCGTGGGATAAAATAATTCTAAATAAAATAGTGATATACATGACAATATGACTTGACATGATAACCGGTTTCCGCTATACTCTCCTGCATGATGAATGCCGCGTTGCCCAATGATCCCGCCGCCCTGAAAGACCTGCTGCTCAAGCAGCAACGGGCGCATCTGGAACGCACCGTTCTGCTGCAATCGCAACTGGAAAACATGGCCGCCCAGACCTCGGCCTTCCAGACTCGCATTGAAGTACTCGAACAGAAAGAACAACAGTTCGCGCAGCGTATGACGGAACTGCAGCGAAAGAATGACGATCTGACGGTCGACAAGCTGCGTCTGGAATATCGGCTCATGGTGCTGCTGAAACGCTATTACGGCCCGCGGGCCGATAAGATCGGGACCGGGCAGATGCTGCTGGAATTCGCCGAGCTTCTGGAACAAAAGCCACTGGAAGCACCCAAGGATGCCATCGCGGAATGCGTTCCCGCCACCGGTGGTGATGCGGCGACGGCGGGAGCCGTCGTTGAATCGCGGGCCGTAGTGGCTCCCACGCGGCATATCCGCAAGGGACGGCGGGATGTGGAGGCTATGAAGCACCTGCCGACACAACAGTGCATCCACGACCTGCCGGAGTCGGAAAAAGCCTGTCCGGTGTGTCAGGCGATGCGGCAGGAGATGGGGCGGGAATCGAGTTGGCAGGTGGAACGCATTCCAGCCCACTATGTGCGTATCGAGCATATACAAATCAAATATGTCTGCCATGGCTGCGACCAATCCGCCGCCGAGACCGGTGCCCAGATTGTCTTGGCCGATAAACCCATGGCGCCGATTGAAAAGGGGCTTCCGGGTCCGGGGCTGCTGGCCCATGTGGTGACCAGCAAATTCGCGGATCATCTGCCGCTGTATCGTCTGGAAGGGAGGTTTGCCCGGGAAGGATTCGAGGTCACCCGTGGCACGATGTGCCAGTGGATGGCTGATGTGGCGGATCTGGTTAAGCCGGTATATGACGCGATGGTCAAGGAAGTGAAACAAAGCCATGTGGCGGCGACGGATGACACGATCATGCCGATGCTGGAGGCCCAAAAGACCAAAAAGGCCCGGATGTGGATTTACCGGGGAGATGATGCTCATGCTTACAACGTCTTTGACTTTACCGAGAGTCGCAGTCGGGACGGCCCGGCGGAGTTTTTGAAGGGCTTTAAAGAGATTCTTCTGGCCGATGCATATGGAGGCTATGACGGTATCTGCGTGGAAGGCGGCATGACCAAGGCCGGATGTTGGGCCCATGCCCGAAGAAAGTTCACGGATGTTCACCCCATGGCACCCGCCATTGCCGAAGAGGCACTGCGCCTGATAGGTCAATTGTTTGATCTGGAACGTCAGGCCCAGGAACAAAAACTCGAAGACCACGCGCATCTGGCCCTGCGCCAGAAGCACAGTGTGCCGATCCTGGGGCAACTGCATGAGAAACTGCGGTATTGGAAGAATACGGTATTGCCCAAACATCCGATATGCATCGCGATCACCTATTGCCTGAACCAATGGGAATCTCTGAACGTCTTTACCCGCGACCCGGCGGTGCGGATTGACAATAACTTGGCGGAACAGGAAATGAAACGCATTGCCCTGGGACGGAAGAACTTTCTGTTCGTGGGTTCGCCGCGTGGCGGGCGGACCGCCGCCATCCTGGCGAGCATCACCAGTACCTGCCGACGCCATGGGATCAATCCCGAATTGTATCTGACGCAATTGCTGGCGAATCTGCCATCGACACCAATCACCCAGGTGAACCAATGGCTGCCGGATGTCTGGAAAAGTCGGCAACTGACCGAAAACAAAAGCGTTCAGATCCAGGCCGCAGTATAACCACACGTACCTCATGCCCAAAGATTATTCACATCCCGAAGCTACGCGGTAGACGTGGTTCATAGCGCGGACACGTACGTTTCCAATGTAATGTATCCGAATAAGCAGTGGTAACGCTCTGTCCCGCAGCGGGATATTCATGCTCCACCGCGTTACCGCTGCGGTATTCCAACTGCTGTGAATCATCGGATTCATCTTGCTCGCCAGAGTTAGATTGGCACGCTTGCGCAATGTGCAGGTAATGGGGGCTGGTGTTTTGGTGCCAGCGGCATCGGTATACCGCATGAAGTCGCCATCCGCGTGGCCGATTGCGTTTTTGCCATCAAATGCGAAGGTTGTCGGTGCCGGCAACATTGCCAGCGAAAAGGCTTTGGCATTTTGGCCCTGTAAGGGCTTGTGACAAAATAAACGTTACTTTTTAGCATCATTTTCGTTAGCTTTTCCGCTAATCGTATAATTCCATTTCGGATGGGTCGCATGAGGTGTCAGGCTTACCGTTTTCATCTGCTGGTTGCTGATCTTGATCTTCGTGGCGTAAGCCTTGGCGTCCAGCCGAGCTTGTATCTTTAACCCCTTTCGGGTGGTGGTCGCGCCGATGAGATTCACGACTGCCTCGTAGCTGACCAGAGGTTGCCCCGCCCAATTCATACTGATGTGGCTGAACATGCGATGTTCGATCTTGTTCCACTTGCTGGTACCCGGCGGATAATGGCACACGGTGATGGGCAGGGCCAGTTCATCAGCCAACTGCTGGAGGTGGTATTTCCAGGCGCGGGTGCGGCTGGAGTTGCTTCCGCCGCCATCGGCGCACAGGAGCAGGGACCGGGCTTTGGGATAATGACTCCGTCCCACTAATTGCCACCAGTGCCGCAGGCTCTCCACGGCGAATTCCGCCGTGTCGTGCGTCATGCCCACGTTGACAAAGCCCTCGTTGCGGCTGACGTCGTAGGCCCCATAGGGAATCGCCGGTCCCTCTCCCAGATCGATAAAGTCATAGGTGTTCACTTCCTGCGGCTGCCCTTTACGCCGATAAGCCCGGCCAGCATTGCGAAAAAGGCCCACACGCTCTTTTTTCTTCGTGTCAATCGAGAGTACCGGTTCTCCCTGCGCAATCTGCTCTTGAACTTGCTGGTTGATATAGCGGAACTGGGCATCCCGCTCCG
>Ga0080006_1161557_pt1 | contig 22069 bp, 21 predicted proteins | sample RS3BMetagenome_FD_69209 | JGI IMG/M metagenome (GOLD analysis project Ga0080006, IMG submission 69209) | Ferric oxide microbial mat and aquatic microbial communities from Rainbow Spring, Yellowstone National Park, USA - RS3B (SPADES... ...
CCGCGACCGATGCTGTCGTGAGCCGAGAGCAGCTCGAACGCACAGTGGGGAAAGGGGGCAGTGTGTTCGAAACTCGATGTTGTCGCCGGTTATCGCCGTCGCGGTCACGCCGACGTGCACCGCCTCACGCGGCTGCGCTCAAACCACGGGGGCGAGCGAAATCGAGGCTCAGCGCAGTCGTCATCGTTCCCCGCCTCGAAGCGCGACCTCCAGCCGCAGTCCTGCCGGTACCGATGAAAGGCGGAGCCCCGGATGCCGAAGACATCCTGCAGGTCGCGGCTCGCGCGATGAATGAGCTTGCGCGTCGTGACCGCGTTCCCGAGGCGGCTGGTGCGGAAGTAGCCACGGTGCGCGCAGACCTCCCGGAGGACCTCCCATGCGCGCGTCGGCTTGCGCGTGCGCTCGTGCGCCATCCCGAGGTCGGCGTAGGTGCACCGGACGAAGCGCCTGCCGGCTTCGATGCGCACCCTCTCCGGGTCGATCAGGCAGAAGCGCATCTCGCTCCAGCGCGTCGCGAGCCCCACCAGCCGGACCGACGGCTCGGCGGGCTGCGCCGCGATCCCCACGCCCGCCGCGCTCTCCGGTAGCTCCGGCGCGGTCGCCTGGCGCACGAGCCGCCCGCCCAGCACGACGAGCGATTCCTCCAGCGCTTCGATTGCGACGACCGCGGCGGGTCCGTGGCTCTCGCGGAGCTTCGGCGTGAGATGCCGCGCGGTCGGCACGAGGACGAGCGTCGGCTTGCGACGATCGAGCGCCTTCGCCAGCCCGCGCGCCGGGCGCGTGCAGAGCAGCACCTCGCGCGCGTCCTTGTCGTTCCCCATCCACCCGAGCGGCGCCGCGGCGTCGTCGAAGACGGCGGGCACGGGGCGCCCGCGCCCCAGGAGGCCGTAGAGCACGCGAAGCGCGCGGGAGAGATCGCTCGCCGAGATGTCCTCGAACCCCGGATCGTCGGGCCGCAGGATCCCCGCTCGGCGCGCGGCCGCGAGCACCTCGGGCGACACCTTCGTCAGGTCCGCCGTCCGCACGATCTGCCGGTCGCCCTCGATGAGCTCCGTCAAGGCTCGCACGGGGGAGGAGACTACAACACGGCTGCGTCTTCTAGGCCTTCCAGGTGTCGGGATGACGCGCGCCGTGAAGCACGGCGAGGATGGTCGTGCCTCGCTCACTCGTGTGGAAGTAGACGACGAACTTGTTGAACGGGCTGGCGAGCACGCCGCGGCGAACGCCGGGTCTCTCGGCCACCGCCGAGAACGAGGCGGGCGACTCCTCGATCAGCCGAAGCATGCCGCCGACGGCATCGACGAAGAGCACGCCGTAGCCCGGACGCTCTCGGTCGAAATAACGCGCGATGCTCACGATTTGTTGGTGCGCGCGCTTGCGAACACGGACCGGCCTCACGGTCGGACCAGGTCATCCCTCAAATCGGCGAGCGCGACGTCCCATGACTGCTCGATGTCGTCCTCATCGGCTAGCGCCGCGTCGATGGCTGCCAGGTGCCAGTCAGGGGTACCTTCGAGCTCGCTGGCTACCTCGCGCAGCGCATTAGGGAAACTCTCTCCGCGCTCGACCCGATCGGCGACGGCGCGAAGCACGTCTGCGAGGTTTCGCGATGCGGCCATTGGTGGACAAGCTAGCACGCGTGCGAGGGTCGGCTCGGTTCAGCTCGGCGCTGGTACGCGGCCGCCATCTCGTGCAGGGTCGGGTGCAGCAGCGCGCCGCCGAACGAAGCACGCGGCATGGCGAGCGCCGACTCGAGCCCGCCCATGTCGCGCACGCCCGAGGCTCCTCCGAAGCGCGCGATCTGCCGCTCGTGCAGCGCCAGCGCTTCGTCGAGCGTCAGAAAGAGCGGCGCGTTCACTCGGCGAGGCGCTTGAACGCGCCGGCGAACTCGCGCTCGATGGTCTCGACGGCCGCCTGCAGCTTCGCCGTGCGCTTGCGCTCGCGCACCGGGGTGACGATGATGACGTCGCCGTTGGTCGAGACCTCGAGCGGCGTGCTCTCGTCGATGCGCGCGGCCTCGAGCATCGGCTCGTCGAGCACGAGCGCGAGGCTGTTGCCGGTGCGGGTGAGTCGCTTGACGATCGTACGTACAGCACAAGGTCAACGTTCGGACGGGCGAGGTGGCGGTCTTCCTCGAGAATCGCGCCGCCGGGCTCGACGGCGGGTGGAGGCGAACCTTCGCAGGCTCCGCCACGCTGGCCTATCCTTCGGGTGTGGACGCGCATCGCCTCGCCGAGGAGCGGAGCCTCGCCTACCACCGCGCGGTGACCGAGCGGCTTCGCGAACGCCCCGAGCTGCTCGAGCGCGCCCGGGCGCGCGTCGCGTCGTGGCTGGCGCGGGGCGCTCCGCATCCCGTCTACGCCCGGCCGTGGGCGCGCCTTCTCGCTCTGCCGCTCGAGCAACTGACCGACGCCCTGGTCGATCCCTCCGAGGACGCGAAGGTGCTCCGCCAGGTCACGCCGTTCGCCGGCGCTCTCTCGCCGAGCGAGCGGTGGGCCATCTGGAAGGAAGTCGGCCGGACGCACGGAGCCGTATGAAGCGCCGCGTTTTCGAGCACATCGTGCGCGCCGCCGCCGACATCGTCCGCGAGCGCATCGAGCACGACTTCGCGTCGGCGTAGCGACGGGGCACCCGGCATGACGACGCCGCTGCTCGACCTGCTGGAGATCGACGCGCCGATCCTCCAGGCCCCCATGGCGGGCGTCTCGACGCCCGAGATGGCGGCCGCCGTCTCGAACGCGGGCGCGCTCGGATCGATCGGCGTCGGCGCGACGAGCGCGCAGGGCGCCCGGCGGATGATCGCGGAGTTTCGAGCACGCTCTCGCCGCTCGCTCAACGTCAACGTGTTCTGCCACGCCCCCGCGCGGGCCGACCCCGCGCGCGAGGCGCGCTGGATCGAGCGGCTGCGGCCGGAGTTCGCCCGCCTCGGTGCCACGCCCCCGGCGGCGCTGAGCGAGATCTACCGCAGCTTCGTCGAGGACGACGAGATGCTCGCCGTGCTGCTGGCCGAGAGACCGCGCGTCGTGTCGTTCCACTTCGGCGTGCCGTCGCCGGAGCGGATCCAGGCGCTGCGAGGCGCGGGCGTCGTCCTCCTGGGCTCGGCCACGTCTCTCTCGGAGGCGCGCGCGCTCGCTGCCGCCGGCGTCGACGCCGTCGTGGCGCAGGGGTACGAGGCCGGCGGTCACCGCGGCGTCTTCGATCCGGACGCGGACGACGACTGCCTGGGCACCGTCGCGCTCACGCGGTTGCTCGCGCGCGAGCTCGATCGCCCCGTCATCGCCGCCGGAGGGATCATGGACGGCGCCGGCGTCGCCGCGGCGCTTCGCCTCGGCGCGAGCGCCGCGCAGCTCGGCACCGCGTTCGTCGCGTGCGACGAGTCGCAGGCCGACGCCGGCTACCGCGCGGCGCTGAAGAGCGACGCGGCCCACCACACCGTGATGACCCGCGCCGTCTCCGGCCGCCCGGCGCGATGCCTCGCCAACCGATTCACCGCGCTCGGCCGGAGCCTCGCCCCGGGCGAGGTGCCCGACTACCCGATCGCGTACGACGCGGGGAAGGCGCTGCACGCCGCGGCCAGGGCCAGGGGGGACTTCGGCTTCGGCGCGCAGTGGGCCGGGCAGGGGGCGCCGCTCGCGCGCGCGATGCCCGCCGGAGAGCTCGTCGCCGTGCTGCGGCGGGAGATGGGCGGCTGATCCGCCGCGAGCACGTCGTCGACGCCGACGGTCGTCCTCACGGCGGCTCGACGGCGCCGAGGGTGCACGCGCCCGGCCGCGCGTGGCCGCGCTGATCGGTCGAGGGGCACCCGCTGCCCTTGCCGATGGCGGGGCTGCCGGCGGCGGGGACCATCGTCTCGGTCGGTCCGCCGTTGCCCTGCAGGGGCCCGAGCGCGGGATCGGCGACCGCGACCGACGCGGTGCACGGAGAGCTCGGGTCGCCCGGGTACTCCATGTTCGCGCCGGCGCCGCCGTGCGTGTGGTCGCAGCTCACCTCGCCCTCGAGGCTGCCCCGGGTGTTGCCGGCGACGAGCGTGTTCTGCAGCACGACGCCGGTGCCGCCGCCGGCCATGCCGTTGCCGGCGTTGCCCGCGACGGTGACGTTGAGCAGCGTCCCGGTCACGCCGTCGGCGAACCAGACGCCGCCGCCCATGGTGGCGGTGTTGTCGGCGATGGTGTCGTTGGTCAGCTTCGCGATCGCGTCGTGGCCGATCCAGATGCCGCCGCCGAAGTGGGCCGCGCCGCGCGAGATGGTCGTCGCCGTCATCGTGATGGTCGCGTACTCGAGGTAGAGGCCCCCCGCGTTGCCCATCGCCGGGTCGACCGAGTTGCCGTCGAAGGTGCAGCGATCGATGGTCACCGGCTCGTCGTGGTACGCGACGCGGAAGATCGCGCCGCCCTGCGCGTTGGCGTGGTTCTGCGAGAAGCCGTCGCCGCACATCGTCCAGGAGACGTTCGCGCCGTCGTAGGACATGGCGCCGCCGTCGCCGCCGTGGCGGGGGTTGCCGCCGCTGCCGGTGGCGCGGTTGTTCGCGAAGGTGCTGTTCACGACGGTGACGTTCTCGCCCTGGGTGCCGATGGCGCCCCCGTTCGAGCCGCTGTTGTCGCTGAACACGCTGCCGACGACGACCAGGTCGCCGACGCCCTGGCCGTTGATCGCGCCGCCCGAGACGTCCTGCCCGGTCGACGCGCACTGGTTGTGCGCGAACGTGCAGTCGATGACCGTCAGCGTGCCCCCGTCCTGGAAGATGGCGGCGCCGCCCTCGGTGGTCGAGGTCGTGTTCGTCACGTCGGTCGTGTACCCGTCGGTGAAGGTGAGGTTCTGCACCGTGAGCCTGGGCGTCGGCACGTTCCACGCGCTCTTGATGTGCAGGATGCGCGTCGACTTGCCGCCGCTCAGCGTCACGAGCTTGCCGCCGTCGATGGTGGTGTCCCTGGTGACCGGGACCTCGCTCGTGACGACGATGGTCGCCGGCGCCGGGCCGCAGTCGAAAGTGACGACGCCCCCCGCCGCGACGGCGGCGACGAGCGCCTGCTCGGTGCAGCTCGCGGGCGTGCCGCTGCCGACGACGGTGGTCGGGTGCGAGACGTCGACCGGCTGCGCGGGCGGGGTGCAGGTCGGCGGCGGGGCAGGGGGCGTGGCCGCGTCGTCGCCCGAGGAGCCCGCGTCGTCGCCGCCGGTCGTCCCGCCGTCGCCTGCGCCCGGGCTGGAGCCCGAGGACCCGCACGCGGCGACGAGGGCGACGAGGACCGCGAGCGGGAGCCGGCGCATCGCTTCAGGTTACCGCGTCCCGCGGCTCGTCGAGGTGCACCCGCCGTGGCCCTGCCAGACGTCGGCGAAGTACTGCGGCAACGGCCCCATCGAGCAGCAGGCCGTACGACGTCGCCAGCGCCAAGAAGGCTCCTGCGACGCGCGGACGGCTCACGGAGCTGGGTTCATCGTAGACGGCGGCATGGGCCTGCGCACGCACCATCGCGACCGCGCACGGGTGTGGCCGGAGCCGTAGGCGCGCGACCTGGCGGCGTGGTCCCCGAGGAAGCAGACGAGCAGCGCCCCCATGATCCACCCGTAGACGTCGGGCCGGGCGACGACCTCGTAGACGGCGTGCATGCCCACGGCGAGCACGAGCCCGACGGTGCGCGTGCGGCGCGCGAGCAGCAGGGGCCCGAGCGCCAGCTCGACGAGGACGACGGCCCACGCGTCGGCGCGGCATCGCGCGGCGCTCGCGAAGAGCACGTCGGCGAGCGAGCCGCCGAGGTAGCCGACGCCATGGAGGGCGCGCAGCACCTCGCCGCTCAGCCATGCGCCCCGCACCTTCGCGATGCCCGCCCACGCATACACCGAGGCGACGAAGGCTCGCACGAGCCACGGGCCGGGCCGCGCGCCGCGTCGAGCGGACGGAACGAGCGCGATGGACCGTCCGGCGCCCGAGAGCGACAGGAGAAGCGTCCCGACGAAGAGCGTGTGGAGCGTGAACTTGAAGCCGAAGACGTCCTGCGAGGCGACGACGAGGCCCGCGACCGCGGCGACGATCCCGGCGGCGGTGGTCCGGACGCCGAGCGTGAAGAGGACGGCGGCGGCCGTGCGCACGAGGCACAGGGCGATGACGACGGCGTCGGGCAGCGCGAGGCCACCCCACGCGGCGCGGAAGCCGTGCTCGGGCCAGCCGAGCAGCGGCGGCACGACGTGGCTGACGGGCCACGGCAGCAGGCGGCTGACGGGCGTCGTCCGCGCGATCAGGACGAGACCGAGCGCGATGCGCGAGGAGTCGAGCGGGTGGCGGATGCGGATCATCGGGCCGGCGCGGGGCACGCGACGCGCGCCGACTCGTCCTCGGTGGGGCCGACGTCGAGGTCTCCGGGGCGCAGGGGCGTGGGGCTCTCGCGCAGCACGACATCGACGACGTCCCCGGGGAAAGCGCGGCAGCCGGCCCGCGCGACGTCGCGAAGGTGCGCCCGGAGCGGATCGATCTGCGCGACCGTGCGGAACCCGCTCGCGCCGCGCAGGTACGGCGCGGCGGGAGAGCTCACCTCGCCCGCGAGGTCCGCGGGATCGACGCGGCGGCGCCGGCCGGCCGCGTCGGTCGCGGTGACCTCCAGGCGGTACGTCACGGTCGACGCGTACATCGTGAACGCCAGCCGCCCGCGCCCGTCGGTCGCCCACGACGCCAGCGGGACGACGACGCACACGAGGACGCCGGCGGCCACCCGCGCGACCGATGTCCACGAGGGGCCCGTCGCGCCACGCGTTCGGGCGAGCATGCCCTGGTTGTATCCGTCGCCCGCGCCGGGTGCGACGGCGCCCCGTCCCTTGCGCCGTCCTCTCGACGGGGCGATCCTTCGTCCGTGCACGTCGCCGATCCGCTGTCCCCCGCGGAGCGCGAGGCGGTCCTCCGCGCGCCTCGGCCGGGGCGCCGCTTGCCCGTGCTGGCGGCGGAGGAGGCGCATCGCCCGCCGCTCGCCGCCGAATCGCGCGACGTCGATCGCGCCTGCCGCCCGAGCTACGCGGTCTGGGAGCTCACCCTCGCGTGCGACCTCGCCTGCCGCCACTGCGGGTCGCGCGCCGGCCGCGCCCGCGCCGACGAGCTGACCACCGAGGAGGCGCTCGACCTGGTGCGCCAGATGCGCGAGCTCGGCGTGCAGGAGGTGGCCCTCATCGGCGGCGAGGCGTACCTGCACGAGGGCTGGACGCGCGTCATCGAGGAGATCCGCCGCGGCGGGATGCAGAGCACGCTCGTCACCGGCGGGCGCGGGATGACGGCCGAGCGGGCGCGCGAGGCGGCGCGCGCGGGGGTGCAGAGCGTCGCCGTGTCGATCGACGGCGTGGAGGAGACCCACGACCGGCTGCGCGCGCTCCCCGGCTCGCACGCGGCGGCGGTCTCCGCGCTCCGCCACTGCCGCGAGGCCGGCATCCAGGTCGCGGTCAACACGCAGGTCAACCGCCTGAGCGCGCGCGACCTGCCCGAGGTGCTCGATCGGTTGCTCCGCGAGGGCGCGCACGGCTGGCAGGTGCAGCTGACGGTCCCCGTCGGGCGCGCCGCCGACGAGCCGGACGTCATCCTGCAGCCGTACGATCTGCTCGCGCTCTTCCCGGTGCTCGCGCGGCTCAAGGAGCGCTGCGACCGCGCGGGGGTGACGATGCTCGCCGGCAACAACGTGGGCTACTTCGGGCCGTACGAGCACGTGCTGCGCAGCCACTGCCGCAGCGGCTACCGGCGGTCGTGCAGCGCGGGCCTGACGACCCTCGGCCTCGAGTCGAACGGCGACGTGAAGGGCTGCCCCTCGCTGCCGACCGACGCCTGGGTGGGCGGCAACGTGCGCGAGCACTCGCTCCGCGCGATCTGGGAGCGGTCGGCCCCGCTGCGGCACACGCGCGACCGCACGCGCGCGGAGCTCTGGGGCTACTGCGCCGGGTGCTACTACGGCGACGAGTGCCGCGCCGGCTGCACGTGGATGGCGACGTCGCTCTTCGGTCGACCGGGCAACAACCCCTACTGCCACCACCGCGCGCTCGAGATGGATCGCGCCGGCAAGCGCGAGCGCGTCGTGCGCGTCGCCCCCGCCCCGGGCCGCCCGTTCGACCGGGCGCGCTGGGAGCTCGTCGTCGAGGACGTTCCAGGGAGGAGCCCGCAGCCATGAACGATCTCGTCCTGTGCACGTCGTGCAGCCGCCACGTGCGGCGCGCCGAGGAGCGCTGCCCGTTCTGCGGGACGGCGCTGAGCGAGGAGGTGCGCCGGGCCAGGCCGCGCGTCGCCCCGCCCGGTCTGTCGCGGGCGAAGCTGTACGCCTTCCACGCCGCGGTGGTGACGAGCGTCGCGGCGGCCGCGTGCGGCGGGAGCACGACCGCGACGCCGGGCGACGCGGGCAACCCCGCCGACGCGCGATCGAGCGATGCGCCGTCGAGCGACGGGCAGGCCATGGCCGACGCGGCCTCCGACGGCGCAGGCGCGGACGCCACCGTCGATTCGTCGACGGCGGCCGACTCCGGCGCCGACACGAGCATCACCGACGCCGGGGCCGATCGCGACGGGTGGGGTCCGCCGCCGCCTCCCTACGGCTGCGTGTTCCCCGAGGGCTGCGGCGACGTGAAGGTCTGAACCGCGCGCACGGCGCTCCCGTCCCAGCGCCCCTCGCCCCACCGGCGGCTCGCCTCGAACGAGGGGTACGCGAGCCAGTCGTGGCCCGTGCGCGGCAGCTCCTCGTAGCGGGCCGCCGGGCCGGCCGCGCGCACGATGTCCTCGCCCTCTTCGCGTGTGCAGATCCAGTCGTACTCGCCGCGTGCGACCAGCACGGGCGTGCCGCCGCGGCCGACCTCCGCCCACGCCGCGCGCAGGTCGATCGCGTCGAGCTGCTGGAAGAGCGACACGTGGCGCCCCCAGAGCGTCTCGCCCACGCAATCGACCGAGCGCAGGACGCGCAGGTGCGGGCGCTGCTCGAAGACCTCGGCGGGCGTCCAGCCCTCGCGGCACACCAGCGCGTGGAGCTCGGCCCAGCGCGCGGTCTCCTGCTCGACCTGCGCCTCGGGCAGGCCCGCGAGGCGACGCTGGCGCCGGGTCGTGTCGACCACGCAGTCGTGCCAGCGCGCGGCGGTGGCGCCGTAGACGACGAGCCCTGCCACCGGACGCTCGAGGGCCAGCAGCGGAGCGGTCATCGCGCCGAGGCTCTGGCCGAAGAGGAAGATGCGTCGCGCGTCGACGTCGCCGCGCGCTCGCAGGTGGTCGATGCCGGCCAGGTAGGCGTCGAGCTCCGCGTCCAGGCCGGTGACCGAGCAGGACGGCCCCTCGCTGTCGCCGACGCCGTTGCGCTCGACGCGCAGCACGAGCAGGCCGGCGCGCACCCAGCCCTCCACCAGCCTGCGCAGCGGTGCGTGCGGGTCGAGCGGGTGCTCGCACGAGCGAGGGCGCTGTCCCTGCAGGTAGAGGATGGCCGGGTGGGGGCCGGGCGCGGGCGGGACGGCGGCGATGGTGCGCAGCCGGTAGCCGTTCACCTCGAGCACGCCGAGCTGCACCTCGCCCGCCGCGCACGTCTCGACGGGGAGCGCGGGGGCGATGCTCTCCAGGTGCAGCGCCCGACCCCCGCGCTCGACGTGGAACACGACGGGGCCGCCCGCGCGTCGCGCGCGCGCGATCGCGAGCAGGTGGATCGCGTCCTTCACCGCCTCGCCGTCGACGGCGACGACGTGATCGCCCGCGGCCACGCCCGCGCGGGCCGCCGCACCACCGGCGAGCACCTCGGCGACGGTCATCCGCCCCTCCACCGTCCTCACGTGGAGGCCGAGGAACGGGCGTCGCGCGAGCGGTTCGGGCGCGGCCATGGCGCGCCCGAGGATGTCACGGGCGAACGGGAGCAGATAGCCGGCCCAGACTCGGGACACTACGCTGCCGGCGTGCGCGTCCTGGTGGTCGGCGGAACGGGCTTCATCGGCGCTCCCACGGTTCGGCGCCTGCTGGCCGGCGGGCACGAGGTGGCCGTCCTCCACCGCGGGCAGCGGACGACGCGGCTGCCCGGGGGCGCGCGCTCGATCGTGGCGGACCGCCGGCGCCTCCACGACGAGGGCGCTCGCCTGCGCGCGTGGAGCCCCGAGGTCGTGCTCGACGTCATCGCGTTCACCGCCGCCGACGTGCACGGCGTCCTCGACGCGCTCCGCGGGACGGCCCGGCGGCTCGTCGTCGTCAGCAGCCTCGATGTCTACCGCGCCTACGATCGGCTGACGCGCGCGCAGCCGGGCCCGCCCGATCCGGTCCCCCTCGGCGAGGACGCGCCGCTGCGCGAGCTCCCCTTCCCACGCCGCCGCACGGCCTCCGGGCCGGACGACGCGATGTGGGACTACGACAAGATCCCGGTCGAGCGCGCGGCGCTGTCGGACCCGGGGATGCGCGGCACGGTGCTGCGTCTGCCCGCCGTCTACGGGCCCGGCGATCGCGCGCGCCACCGCGTCGGCCGCTACCTCGCGCGCATGGACGCGGGCGAGCGGGCGATCGACCTCGATCGAGGCCTGTCCGGCTGGCGATGGACGCGCGGCTACGTCGAGGACGTCGCGGAGGCCATCGCGACGGCGGTCATCGACCCGCGCGCGTCGGGCCGCGTGTACAACGTCGGCGAGCCCGATCCGCCGACCGAGGGCGAATGGGTGCGCGCCGTCGCACGCGCCGCCGCGTACGCGGGCACGATCGTGGACACCGATCGCGCCGAGCTCCCCGCCGGCGTCGCGCGCGCGCTCGACGGGAGCGACTTCACGCAGGACCTCGTTCTCGACACGAGCCGCATCCGCGACGAGCTGGGGTGGCGTCCCCGCGTGCCCGTCGGCGAGGCGCTCGCGGAGAGCATCGCGTGGGAGCGCCGGACGCGCTGAGGGGCGCCCCGCGGCGCCGCGGCGACCCCCGCCCGATCCCGAGGGCAGGTAGAGAGAGGGGGCCGCCGTCCGGTACGCTACGGGGCGTGGTGCCGTACCGGGCCCCCGCTGACGAGCCGCTCATGAAGGGCGCGGCCATGCGCGAGATGCTCCTCTGGCACGACGGGCGCTACGGCCACGAGGCGACGGTGCGCCTCGCCGAGAAGGTCCCGCCGCACCTCGCCCGGATGATCGACCCGACGCAGCCCGCGCTCGGCATCCTCGCGTCGACCTGGTACCCGGTCTCGCTCAGCCATCCCATGCTCGACCGCGTCATCGAGGATCGCGGCGACGAGGGGCGCGAGCTCGCGCGCGAGGCCAACCGCGACGTCGTGCCGCGGATGATCCGCGGCGTGTACAAGATCCTGTTCGACGTCGCCGCCTCGCCGGAGCTCTACGCGCGGCACGTCGGGCGGCTGTGGCGGCGCCTGCACTCGACCGGAGATCGCTCGATGGTCATCCGCGGCCCGGGCGAGGCCCTCTCGACCGTCGAGAGCTGGCGCGGGCATCACCCGTTCGTGTGCTGGTCGACCGTCTACACGATGGCGTACGTGTTCGAGGCGATGGGCTACCGGCGCTGGTCGGTCGAGCGCCTCGCGTGCGTCGGGCACGGCGCGGCGCGGTGCGAGACGCTGCTTCGCTACGAGAAGTGACCGCCCTCGGGCGCGCGCTCACGCCGACGCCAGCGTCGCCCGCACCGCGCCACCGCGGAAGACCCACATCGTCCCGGGCTGCGCCTGCGTCCACGTCTCGTCGCGCGTGAGCGGCGCGGTGGCGACGATGGCGACGCGATCGTGCGGCGTGGTCACGGCGGCGAAGTCGACGCGCACCTCGTCGTCCGCCAGCGTCGCGGGGCCGAACGGGGCGCAGCGAACGATGTGGCAGAGCCTCGTCGCGCACCGCGCGTAGAGGTGTGTGCCGTCGCCGAGCAGGAAGTTGAAGGTTCCGCCGCGCCCGAGGCGCGCGCCGATGGCGGCGACCGCCTCCCAGAGCGCGCGCGAGCGCGACGGGTACCGGTCGCCGAAGCGGCGCTCGAGCATCGCGAGCATCGCGCAGAAGGCGTGCTCGCTGTCGGTGTCGCCGATCGGGCGGAAGCGGCCGAGCGGCAGCGTGCGCGCGCCGCGCAGCGTGCCGTTGTGCGCGAACACGAAGCTGCGCCCCCACAGCTCGCGCTCGAACGGGTGCGTGTTCGCGAGCGACACGCGGCCGCGGGTCTTGCGCCGAACGTGGGCCACCGCGAGCAGCGTCTTGATGGGGTTGTCGCGCACGTGGCGCGCGAGGGCGCTCGTGGCCGCCGCGGCCGGCTCGAGGAAGATGCGCGCGCGCCGCCCTTCGTAGAGCCCCAGCCCCCATCCGTCCGAGTGCGGGCCCCGGGCCCCTCCGCGCAACGCCAGGCCGGAGAAGGAGAAGACGATGTCCGTGGGGACGTTGCACTCCATCCCGAGCAGCTCGCACATGCGGCTGCCGATCGTACGCGTCAGCCGCCCGCGCCGCCGGCTCCTCCGCCCCCGCCCCCACCGCCGGGACCGCCGCCGCCGCCGCCACCACCACCACCGCCGCCGCCTCCGCCTCCGCCGCCTCCGCCGCGGCGCCCGAGACACACGCTCACCCCGAACGGCGTCATCACGCACTGCTCGCCCCTGGGGCACTCGCTGCTGGTGCTGCACAGCTGCAGCCCGCCGCCGCCTCCTCCTCCTCCGCGGCCGCCGCCGCCGCACGTTGCCTGGCACGTCGCGCCCGGTGCCCCGCCGCCGGGCCCTCCGCCTCCGCGTCCGCCCAGGCTCAGGCAGCACACGTCGCCCGACGGGCACTGCATCGCGCTGGTGCACGACAGCGCCACGCCCATGCACTGCCCCTTGAGCGAGCACCGCGGCTGCGAGCCCGGCGCCAGCGTGACGCAGCACTGCTCGCTCTCCGGGTAGCAGTGCTCCGTTCCGCACGGGATGAGCGATCCGATCGGCACGGGCGTCGCGTCCGACCCCGCGTCCAGGCCGGGCGCCGCGCCGTCGCCCGCCCGGGCGTCGCCTCCGCTGCTCGCGTCGTCCGACGCGCTCGCGTCTCCGGTCCCGCCGGCGTCGACCGTCAGCCCGTACGGGCTGTCCTCGAGCACGCCGCTGCGCGCCCCGCACCCGGCGACCACCACTCCCAAGCCGATCCCCAAGAACGTTCCCGCAAGCCTCATGGCCGGGCTTCATACCCGCCGTCCGACCGGACGAAGCGTCCCATTCCCGCCCCCGGCGCGCGTCCCTTCGAATTTGACCCTTCATCCTCCCACATGCGACCGTTTCGCTGATGGCGAAGTCTCCCGCGCGGCTTGCCGCTTCCGGGCTCGTCTGCGCGTTGCTCGTCGCCGGGTCGGCGGCGCGCGCCGGCGAGCCCCCGCGTGCGCCCAGGAAGCACGAGTCCAAGGCCGCCGGCCCGTCGCGCGGCTCGCGCGGCGCCTCGGAGACCGGGGCGCGCCGCACGATCGCCGGAGGGCCCACCTCCGACGACGCGTCGATGGGGGCCGAGAGCCCCGAGCTTCGCGCGCTGCGCGAGGCCGAGAAGGAGCTGTTCCCGCCGGCCGCGCCGGCGCCGGGCGACGCGTGGCCGTCGGACCTGCCGATGGTGCTGCCCGACGAGAAAGCGCCGCGCGTGCACGCCTCCGGCCTGCCGCCCGCCGAGGCGAGCGCGCCCGACGCGACCGACGCGTCGGGCAAGGACCTCGCGTGGCTGTCGAAGCTGCAGCTCCCCGACATCCCGGTGCGCTGGGACGAGCGCGTCGTGCGCTACCTGCAGTACTTCCGTGACGATCCGCGCGGGCACCGCACCTTCGAGAACCTGTACCGGCACTCGGGGCGCTACCGCGACATGATGCGCCGCACGCTGCGGCGAAAGTCGCTGCCCGAGGACCTGGTGTGGGTCGCGATGATCGAGAGCGGCTTCGACCCGACGGCCCGCTCGGTCGCCGCCGCCGCCGGTCTGTGGCAGTTCACCGCCCGCACGGGAAAGATCTACGGCCTGAACGTCGATCGCTGGCTCGACCAGCGCCTCAGCCCAGATTTGTCGACCGAGGCGGCGGCCGAGCTGCTCGGCGATCTGCACCGGCGCTTCGGCACCTGGGAGCTGGCGCTCGCCGCCTACGACATGGGCTACGGGGGGCTGTCGTCGGTCGTGCGGCGGTACAACACGAACGACTTCTGGTCGCTCGCGCGCACCGAGGGGACGCTGCCCTGGGAGACGACGCTGTACGTGCCGAAGATCATGGCGGCCGCCGTGGTCGCGCACAACCTGCAGGCGTTCGGCTTCGGCGACGTCGTGCTCGACGCTCCGGTCGAGGGCGACGAGGTGAACGTTGCGCCGGGCACGTCGCTGGCGTCGGTGGCGCAGGCCGCCGGCTGCACGCTCAAGGACGAGCAGGCGCTCAACCCCGAGCTGCGCGCCTCGCGCACGCCGCCGGCGAGCGAGGGCGCCACCGCCTACGCGGTGAAGGTCCCGCGCGGCAAGGGGGACGCCGCGGCGCAGGCGCTCGCGAAGCTGCGCGGCAGCCAGCCGCCGCTCGACCGGTACGTGGTCCGCTTCGGCGAGACGCTCGACCAGATCGCGGCGGCGCACAAGACGACGGCGCAGAAGCTCGTCGACCTCAACGCGATCGCGCCCGGAGAGGCGGTGCGCGGGGGGACGGTGCTGCTCGTGCCGCACGTCGACGTCGCGGCGACGACGGCGGCGGGGGCGAACGCCTCCTCGGCGGGCGCCAAGGATCCGCCCGGGGGCACGGCGTCGTCCGGGCAGCGGCCGACCGTCGTCGTGCCGGCCGACGAGTTCGTGTATCCGGATCGCAAGCGCGTCTTCTACCGCGTGCAGGTCGGCGACACGCTCCCGGAGATCGCGTCCGCGCTGCACGTGTCGGTCGAGGATCTCGATCGCTGGAACGACATCGACCCGGCGGCGCGCCTGCAGGAAGGGATGACGCTGCAGGCGTTCGTGCCGCAGGACGCGGACCTGTCGCGCGTGGTCGTCGTGCCCGAGAGCCAGGTGCAGGTGCTCCCCGTCGGCTCCGACGAGTTCTTCACCCAGCTCGAGAAGGACAGGAACTTCCGGCGCATCACCGTCAAGGCGCACGCGGGCGACACGATCCGCGACATCGGCGCGCGCTACCGCGTGCCGCCGGCGACGATGGAGCGCATCAACCGGCGCGGGCGCGGCTCCGTGCTGCGCGAGGGCGAGACGGTCGTCGTGTACGTGCCGAGCAACCTGACGGCGACGGGACCTTCGGCCACCGCCGCCGCCACGGGCTCGGGCCCGACACCGAACGGCCCCTTGCCGCTGCCGCCGGTGCCGGACCTGCTGCCGCTTCCGTAGGTCGCCTACCTCCGTCGCCGCGGACGCGCCGCCGCTACGGGCAGGTCACCTCGCCGGCTGCCGAGCAGCTCGACGCGGCGACGCACACGCCGCCGTTCTGCACGCCGCAGGAGGAGGAGGACGAGGCGCAGCAGACGTTGCCTCCGGTGCAGTCGCTCGCGTAGGCGCACGTCGAGCCGGAGCCACCACCGCTGCTGCTGCTGCTGCCGCTGCTACCGCCGGTGGTGCTGCCGCACTGGCTGGGGCAGCTCTGCGACATGCATGTCGCGAGTGCCTGCAGCGGCGAGAGGCCGTTCGGGTACTGCTGCTCGCAGGTCTGCTGGCAGGTGCTGTTGCCCGCGCAACCTTCGAGGCACTGAAGGAGACTGCCGCACTGGCCGTTCTGCGCGCACGCGGTGTCCTGGCTGCAACAGCTCTGGCCGAGGCACTGGTCGCAGCTGGCGTTGCCCGTGGACACCCCGCCCTGACAGCCGAAGCCGCCGCTGCTGCTGCCACTGCCGCTGCCGCTGCTGCCGCCGCTGCTGCCGGTGACGGGCCCCGCCTGCCACCCCCACCACGGCGAGCCGATGGCGGGATTGCTGCAGCACAGCTCTCCCTTGTCGGTCGGGCAGTCGTTGTCGCTCGTGCAGTTCTTCTGACAGGCCGACGCGTCGCTGCAGAAGCCGTCGCAACAGAGCTGGTTGTTGGCCGTGTCGCACTGGCTCGACTCCGTGCACGGCTTCGGGCAGATGGCCGGTGCCATGCAAAGCCCGCTGACGCCGGCGCCGAGGTGCGGCTGGTTGGGGGCGGAAATCAGGCCCCCGATCGAGGTGCAGCACGCCAGCCCGGCCTGCGTGTCGCAGTCGCTCGACTGCTTGCAGGTCGCCGGGCACTCGGCGGCCGTCGTGCACGTGGGCTGGGCGAGGTCGGTGCAGCACTTGGGCGTTCCGCCGCCGCAGTCGTTGTCGGTCGCGCAGCTCCTCGGGCACGACCCGCTGGGCGCGCACACCTTGGTCGTCGAGCCGGCGTTGGCCGCGCAGCACGCCTCGCCCTGGTCGGTGTGGCAGTCGGAGTCCTGGTTGCAGAAGCGGGGGCAGTTCTGCGGCTGCACGCAGGCCTTGGCCCCCGAGCCGAAGTCGCAGCACAGCTCCCCCTGGCTGGTGCAGTCCGAGTCGCCGCTGCAGCTCTTCGGGCAGCTCGACGTGCAGAACGGCTGGAAGCTGCCCGAGCCGTTGCCGTTGCCATTGCCGTTGCTGCTGCTCGAGCTGCTGGTGCTGCCGCTGCAGGCGACGACCGCCGCCAGCGCGGTCGCGAAGAAAGCCGAAACGCCCCAAGCGCGATTGAAAGTCATGGATGGTCCTCCACTGGGCGTCCTACGACGCGAGTGCCTAGAAGCTTCCCCCCGACGTTTGCGATTTCTTACTGGCCGCACCAGAGCGTGAGCAGGCCCTGCAGGCCGCCGGCTACGCACTGGCTGGCGCCCGCATCGGGGTCCAGCTCGGCGTAGCAGGTCGACGAGTAGTACGAGGCGCACTGGCCGCTGCCTGCGACCGCCGTCTGCTCGCACGTGGCCGTGGGGCCGGTTTGGGTCGGGTTCTGGTAGTCGCTGCACATCCCGCACTCGGCGTAGAGGCAGCCGTTGATGTCGTTGTCCTTGTCGCCGCAGCTGCCGGCGGCCTTGTTGCCGTCGAGATCCGCCTGGCAGCCGCCCACGTTCGCGCGCTGCGGGACCTCCATGCCGCCCGAATTCGCGGAGATGATCGGTCCGTAGGCGGACGCCGTGGTGTCGGTCATCAGGCACGCGTCGCACGTCGTGGAGCCCGAGGTCCAAGGGCCCTGCTGGGTGTTGAGACTGTTGTAGAAGGCCGTGATCTGCGCGGCCGTGCACGCGTTCTGGTGCAGCGCCGTCGGCGGCGCCCACGACTGCGCGGCGAAGGCCGTACCGGCGTAACAGCTCGTGCCCGCGTCCATCCCGCCGCTGGAGCTGCCCGATCCGCTGCCACTGGAGCTGCCGCTGCTCGATCCGCTGCCGCTTCCCGAGCCGCTGCCGCTCCCGGAGCTGCTCCCCGAGCCGCTTCCCGATCCACTGCCGGATCCGCTGCCCGAGCCGCTGCCGCTTCCGGACCCGCTGCTGCTGCCGCTCCCCGATCCGCTGCCACCGCCGCTCGAGGAGCTGCTGCCGCCTCCGCACGACAGCGCCGTGACCTCGAGCTGCGCGCAACCCGGCGCCTGCAGGTGCCCCGTCTGGTCGCACGAGGAGCCGCTCAGGCACTGCAGGAGGTCGCTCGCGTACTCCGGGTGCCCCGCGGTGTCGCAGGCGGACTGAATCTGCTGGCACTGGGTGGTGCACGTGCCGGCGTTGCTGCCGCACGTCCCGCAGACGCCGGCGCACGTGGGCCCCTCGTTGGCGGTGGTGGTCGTCGTCGTGCAGGCCGCGGCGGCCAGGACGAGCGGCGCGGCGGCGAAGAGGATCGACACGAGGGCTGTTCGCGTGTTCAAGAGACACCTCCCGGAACGAAGAGCTGCGGGCCGGCGTGGCGCGCCCCCGCGCTTGTGCGCCCCTGTCGGACGGGGCGCGATGCTTTACGATGCAATTTTTCGATGTGCAAGGATCGACGGGGCCAAAGGGGGGCGGGTCAGCGCCGCCCCAGGCCTCGCCGTCTCGCTCGGGAGCGGTCCCGCATCGCCTGCGAGCGGGGACCGCTAGAAGCTGTACGCGAGCCCCACGCCCAGCACGTCGGCGCGCGCGGTGTACGTGCCGCCGTTGACCGCCGCGGTCTGCGTCGGGTTGCCCTTCACCGGGTTGACGCGCGGCACGGCCGCCTCCTGCGGGGTGACGGTGACGTCGCTCGCGAAGACGTGCGCGTAGACGGCGTCGAACCGCCAGTGCTCGCCGATGTAGAGGCTGCCGCCGATCGAGGCGGTCACCTTGTCGCTGTCGATCGTCAGCGGCGAGACGTACGCCTCCTGGATGCCGCTCGTCTCGTAGGCGATGCCGGCGCGCGCCTGCAGCCAGTACTGGTCGACCGGGAACTTGTACTCGCCGCCCAGCCGGAAGCTGTTCGAGTCCTGTCCGCCGCGCGGGATGTCGAAGCTCGACACGGCGAACGGGCTCGGGAAGCCCGTCACGTTGTAGAGGAGGATGTCCTTCGGCGCGATGGCGATCGACTGGTGCACCGACCAGAACTCGCGCACGTACGCGGCCTCGACGCGCAGGTCGTGCCGCTCGTCGAGCGGGCGCACCTCGACGCCGGCGCGGAGGATCGGCGGCAGCTCGAACGAGACGTGCGCGTCGTGGCCCTGCACCGAGGCGTTGTCGAACTCGACGGCCGTCGGCAGGCGCACGTCGACCGTGGCCGGCGCGCTCACCCAGAACGGCAGCTGCCCGCTCACCCCCACGCGCACCAGCTTGTCGGGCACCCACGTGACGCCCAGGTTGCCGCTCGGCGCGAAGATGGGGCCGACGTTCAGCTGGCTGTACGAGTCGTAGCTCGGGTCCTCGGCGGCGCAGACCAGGTTGTCGGGCGGGCACGCGCTGAAGTCGACCGTCGACTTGAAGGTGCCCGTGAGCATCTGGACGCCCCCGCCGATGCGCAGCTGCTCGATCGGCTTGTAGGCGAACCATGCGCCGATGACCGTCAGCAGCGATCCGTCGAGCGAGAAGAGCGAGTAGCGCTGCGGCGCCGGCGAGGTCGAGCCGTCCGGGTTCGTGATCTGCATCGGGTAGCTCGTCACCGGCGTGTACGGCGCGTACATGCCGAAGGCGACCGCGTACTGATGCCGCTCGCCCCAGCGGTACGAGCCCACGATGGTGGGGATGGGCAGGACGGGCGTCGAGCCGCCGACGGTCGGGAACGACTGCACGAACGTCGTCCCCTGCGCGCTCGTCGTCAGCGCCTGGCGCGTGAAGTCGCTCGAGTAGTGCAGCCACGAGGCGTCGACGAGCAGGCCCGAGGGGGCGTCGACCAGGCCGGCGGGGTTGTACCAGATGGCCCCCTGGTCGTCGGCGCCGGCGACGAACGCGCCGCCGCGCCCGAGCGGCCGCACGCCGCGATCGGAGAAGTAGAGGCCGGCGGCCCGCGCGTTGCGCGCCTGTCCCAGCGCGCCGGCTGCGAGGAGCACGGCGACGAGCGTCGTGAGGTTCGTTCGGATCATCAGTGGACGGTCCCGTTGCGCACGATCGCGTAGAACTGCTCGAGGCCCCGCTGGCCGTCGAGCAGGAACTCGGAGAGCTCGTTGGCCACGTTGGCGTAGTCGCTCGGCGCCATCGTTCCGGGCGAGCCCGGAGCGGCGCGGTTCACGTCGGCGATCGCGTCGAGGATGACCTCGAGCGGCGTCTCGCCCGGCTGGCAGTTTTGTCCGTTCGCGTCGCAGCGCTGCATCGGCGTGACCAGGTGCGCGAGCGCGACGTCGAGCACCCCGTTGGGGTCGAGCTCCTTGGCGCAGATCTCGTTCTTGCTCGTGTCGTAGGCGCGCCCCGCGACGCGCGCGAGGAGCGCCGTCGTCGCGTCGACGACGCCCTCGTGCTTGTTGCCCTGCGGGTCGGTCGTCGTCGGCACCGCGGCGGAGGCGAGCACGTGGTAGAGCGGCACGAGGTTCGTGTCGTCGCGGAGCACCTGGATCAGGTCGTCGGACGAACCGAGCAGCTCGGCGAGCGCGTCGTTGCTCGACGCGGCGTCGACGAGGTACGAGAGCAGCTTCTCGGTCTCGGTGCGGCCGCCGGTATCCGCGCGGATGGCCTCGAGCACGTCCATGGTGGCGGCGAACGTCGGCCCGCCGATCGTCGCGGCGGCGTTGTTGGTGAGGTCCGTGCGCGCCCACGGGCACGACGCCGACCCGGCCGGGCAGTGGGCGGCGAGCTGGGAGCGCACCGCGTCGAGCAGCACGGGCAGGATCGCCGGCACCGCCGGGTCGACGAAGGACTGCATCGGCGTGTTCTCGCCGTTGACCGAGAGGAACTGGTCGACCAGCTGCGAGCGCGCCAGCCTCCACTCGGCCTGCCGCTGCGTGTCGTTGGGGTTGGCCTGCGCGTACTGCGCGAAGGCCTGGTCGATCTCGTTCAGCGCCTCGAGCACCAGGTACAGCGGCGTGACCTGCGGGTTGGTCGTGCCGTCGTTGCGCCTGGCGGTGACGTTGCCCTGGCGGTCCGTCAGCATCACCGCCTTGGCGCGGTCGGGGTCGAGGAGCGCGGCGGTGGCGTTGGCGAGGATCGTCACGCCGTCGACGCTCGGCCCCGCCTTCGTGCACGCGCCGGTCTTCGGATCGGCAGCGGCGCAGGTGGGGATCTGCATCCCCTCCATGGTCTTCACCAGGTCGTGCAGCGCGGTCAGCATGTCCGACGAGAAGATCTGCGCGAGCAGCGGCTCGTAGCTGTCGGCGCCGTCCCTGGCGCAGTTGACGGCGGGGCTGAGGCTCAGCGTGCACTCGCCGGCGCCGGTGGAGCTCTGGGCGCCCTGCGCGCTCTGCCAGTGCTTGTGAAGGACGTCCATCAGCTCGATGAACAGGTCCTCGCGGTGGCGCGGCTTGCCCGTCGTCGGGTTCTTGGCCAGCGCGAACGCGCTGACGAGCGGCGTGACGGCGCCGTAGAAGCCCTCGTCCTCCCAGACGAAGGTCGCGTCCTGATCGCGCTGGAACAGCCAGTCGCCGTCGGGGCAGCTGCGCAGGCCGTGCACGTTCTTGTCGGACGCGATGTCCGGCGCCCCGGCGCACGTGCTGCCGCTCGCGGCGCACGGGTCGGGGATGACGCGCTCGGGGCAGATGCTCGTCCCGATGTCGGCGCCCTGCAGGTCGGCGAGGAAGTGGTTGGTCCGGTAGTTCGGGCCGCCCGGGTTGGGGCTGTCGTTGGCCAGATCGAAGAAGACGAGCCGGTCGAGCCACCCGGGCTTGGGGCGGAAGGTCTTGCTGCCGGCCGTGTCCCAGAAGCCCGGCGTGGTGAGGGCGGGACCGTTGTACGTGTCTCCGCCGTCGGTCCCGTCGAACCCGATGCCGCTCGATTGCTCGATGAGGCCCACGGTGGCCGCGCCCAGGCCGCCGAGCGAGCCATTGCGGACGAAGTTGTCGCGGAAATAGAGGCTGCCCGCGCCGACGATCGAGTCGAGGTAGAAGGCCGCGAGGTTGTCGATCTTGAAGACCTCGCACTCGTTGAAGGTCTTCTTGTTGCCGTAGTTGCTCGACAGGAGCGCCGCCACGAGCGCGTTGTTGTTCGGCCCGTACGGGATGTCGATGTCCTGATTGCCGATGATCGGGATCGACACGTCGTGCGCGTGGACCACCGCCCCCTGCTTGTTGCACGCCGTCACGCCGTTGGTGTCGTGGATCGCCTGCAGGAACCGCTGCATCTCGCTGCGGTTCACGCCCGTGTCGGGCTTGGTCCGGTCGACGGGCGTCTTGGGCGACGAGCCGTCCATCGTCGCGAAGTCGAACGGCGGGCCGTTGAGGGCGTTGCGGTCGTAGGAGATGCGGTCGAGGTTCGCGCCGTACGCGGCGAACGCGTTGCCGAGCGGCAGCGACGCGTCGTCGCCGAGCGCCCGCAGCACGTCCTCGAGCAGCCCCGGCTCCTTATCGATCTGCACCGCCACGTCGATCATCTCGTCCCAGAGCGTCGACGTCGGCGGGATGTGCGCCGTCGTGTCCTTGTCGGCCAGCGACTTGGCGTACAGGCCGTCGCCGACGACGCGCGCCACGCCGCCCGTGTCGTTGGCGACGAGCGTCCTGGCGAAGGTCAGCGTGTCGTCCGTCGTCGGATCGGCCAGGATCTGCCCGAGCGCGTAGACGAGATCGAGCAGCGGCGAGGCGTTCGTGTCGAACCCGGTGTACGTGACGGTGCTGCCGTCGGCGTACGCCTTGGTCGCGCCCTGCTTCCGCG
>Ga0080006_1138528_pt1 | contig 22034 bp, 18 predicted proteins | sample RS3BMetagenome_FD_69209 | JGI IMG/M metagenome (GOLD analysis project Ga0080006, IMG submission 69209) | Ferric oxide microbial mat and aquatic microbial communities from Rainbow Spring, Yellowstone National Park, USA - RS3B (SPADES... ...
CCTCAATTTAACAATGCATTAAGTTTAATATTAAAAATCGATTATTTATATTTTCAGAATTTTTTTAAAAAAATTTAAATTATAAATAAATATGTATTTATTTTAATTAAAAATTTTAAAAATTTTTATTTTATGATGCTTTTTACTAAATAAAAATAAAAAAGAAATTTGCTAAAAATGCATCAAATTTAATGTATTCGCTTAAATTCATAAGCAAAAACCGACGGGCCCGTTAATTTATTTAAATCAAACTTTTTTATAAAAAATTTTTTGATTGAATTTATATCAGAACAATTTTAAGATTTTTTTAAAGAAATTTGATAATATTTTTAAATATGTTTTTTGAAGTATTATATTACAAAAGTTTAAATTCATTTTTAAATTTAAACAAAAGAGAATGATAGAAATTTTGGAATTAAAAAAGGTTTTTGATAACGTAACAGCAATAGAGGGAATAAATCTTAAAATAAATAAGGGTGAGATATTTGTTATTCTAGGTCCAAATGGTGCAGGAAAGACTACAACAATCAGAATTCTCACCTGCATTATTAATCCTACAGAGGGGAATGCATACATAGATGGCATGAGCATTCTTGAGGAGAAAAAAAGGATTAGAGGGATGAGCGGTTTATTAACTGAAAATCCTGGACTTTATGAAAGGTTTAATGCCATTGAAAACCTAAAATTTTTTTCTAGTTTATACGGAATGGATGAAAGATCAGCGGAAGAGAAGATTAAGTATTATCTTGAAAAATTTTCTCTTTGGGAAAGGAGAAATGATCCTGTGGGAAATTTTTCAAAGGGAATGAAACAAAAGCTAGCACTAATAAGGGCACTAATACACGATCCTGACTATATTTACCTTGATGAACCTACTGCCTCATTAGACCCTGAGACATCAAAGATTGTGAGGGATTTTATAAAAGACCTTAAGAAGGAAGGTAAAACTGTAATACTAAGCACACATAATCTCACAGAAGCTGAGTATCTGGCAGATCATATAGCCGTTTTGAATACAAGGATAGTTGCCTTTGGAACACCAGACAATCTAAGAAGGGAGGTTTTTGGAAAGAAGGTTGTGATTGAGTTTACGGGAAATGTGGATATGGTGACAAAAATACTGAATGAAATGAGATTGAATTATTATCTTGATAAAAATAGGATAATAATAAATGAGCCTGGAATCAGGAATTCTATCATTGTTGAAACTTTGGTAAAGGCGGGTGTTTCTATTGAATATGTTTATGATGAAAGCCATACACTTGAGGAATTGTATTTAAGGTTGGTGAATAATGATGGACATAAGAGTGATTAAGGCAATATATAAAAAAGATCTTAAGGAAATACTATCATTGACTACCGTGAAATATTCATTTATATTTTTCCCTGTTGTTTTTTTATTTATAATGTTAATTGTTATTTACTTTACATATAACAGCCTTATTGCACAGGGAAGTATTCAAAATGCTGCATCAGCTGCAAAAAATCTTGAAATCTTTTCCTACATTTCAACCAGTTATCTTATATTCTTTGGAATTATTCCACTCTCTCTAGCATCTACTATATCCTCATACAGTATTGTTGGTGAAAAGACACAGAGAACCATTGAGCCAATACTTGCCACGCCTGTTGAGGATTCGGAGCTTTTCATTGGAAAGATGCTTGCACCATTTATTCCCACAATAATCATAACATATATTGTGCTTGGTTTTTATACACTATTTGTTGACTATCTCTCATTAAGACTAGGTGGAATAGTATTTCCAAACTATGCATGGTATAGTATAGTAATTCTTTTTATCCCTTTTTCCACAATTTTAATGATTCTCCTTACATTGGTATTTTCATCACGTGCCATGGATCCAAGATCTGCTCAACAATTTTCATCAATAATTCTTATTCCACTCTTAATTATTTTTATTCTAGGAATAGTGATATACACACTCACCTCTCTCCTTATAGTTATTATGAGTATAATTGTAATATTATCAGATATAGTTGTATATAAATTTGCGCTAAAGATATTTAATAGGGAGATTATTGTATCGAGGTGGAAATGATATGTTTCTATCGGTTTTTGGTCATATAAACCTTGATATAATAATTAAGGTTGAGAAGATACCAGAGAAGGGATCAATTCCAGTTAAGGAAACAGTAATAAGAGCTGGCGGAACAGCAAGAAACATTGCATATGTTTCAGGCCTACTTGGTATAGATGTAGAGATTTTTTCTAGGATAGGTAGAGGTTTTCCAAAAATTCATATTGATGAACTTACAGAAAAGGGTGTAAATGTTGACAACATCATTGTAAAGAATGAATATGGAATGAGTCCTGTATGTTTCATAGTAAGTGATGGTTCAAGGCAGGTGGCTTTTATAGACCAAGGTCCAATGTCAGAAATTACCTATTATAAAAATTTGCCCAAGGGAGAGTGGATACATTTTTCAACAGGAAATCCAGAAGAGTATATAAAAATTAAAAAATTGATAAGGGGAAAATTTTCATTTGATCCAGGACAAGAAATACATTACAGGTACAATAGAGAAAAATTTTCAAAAATGGTGGATGGAACAGAAATATTTTTTGCGAATGAAATAGAGTTTGAAAAGGCACTCGAATTTATGGATGAGAGTGATATTCTTGAAAAAACAAAGAATGTAATTGTAACAATGGGAGAAAGGGGCTGTATGTTAATAAGCAAGGAGGGTAAAATTATATTACCTGCTTACAGTGTAAAAAAAAGGGATACTGTTGGTGCTGGTGATTCCTTCAGAGCAGGTTTTTATGCAGGTTTAAAAAATGGTCTTGATCTAATTAATTCTTGCAAGCTAGGTATGAAAGTAGCATCTATAATAGTTTCAAAAGGTGGAATACCAGAAAAACTACCCAATATAAATACACTGATTAAATCTCTTTAATTATAGATTCTATCAGGGATCTATAATCCATATAAATCCTTTGTGCCGATTCCTTGTCCTTAGCCTCAGAATAAATCCTTATAAGTGGCTCAGTACCTGATGGTCTTACAAGTACCCAGGAATCGCCTTCAATTACCTTTATACCATCAATACTCACAACATTTTTTCCCTTAACAATTTCTTCCAATTTTCTCATTACCTTATCTATCTTCTCCTTTTCAATTTTAATGGTACCCTTAAAATTATAATATTCAGGGATTTCCTTTAGTTTTTCTTCTAGTGTTGTACCCTCTAAAGCCAATATTTCTATCATCTTTGCAAGAGCCATGCCCCCATCCCTGCAATACTGCATCTCTGGAAATATGTACCCTCCATTGTCCTCCCCACCAAATATTGCACCAGTTTCCATCATTTTTCTTGCTACAATGGGTGCCCCCACTTTTGTATAAACTACCTTTGATCCATACTTTTTAGCTATCTCCTCAATTGCCATAGAAACACTGACAGGAACCACAATTATACCCCTTTTCTTTTTTATTTTTTCAAGTGTAAAAATAGCCAAAATCTTATCTCCAGTTACAAATCTACCATTACCATCGATGAAGGCTACTCTGTCTGCATCTCCATCATGCACAGCCCCAAGATCATAATTACCCTTTACAATTTTCATAACCTCCTGGAGATTTTCTTCCTTTGGCTCTGGTAGATGTGAAGGAAAAGTTCCATCTGGCTGGCAATTTAAAGTAGTAAAATTAATACCTAGAGCCCTCAAAAGGTAGGGCGAAGTTTCAAAGGAGGCCCCATTTGAGCAATCAAGTGCAATCCCAATTCTTTTTCCACTTATTTCATTCTTCTTTACCATACTCAATATTTTTTTAACATATTCAATGTTTAAATTTTTTATTTCTTCGAATTCTCCTTGGATATTCCAAGGGTTCTTTTTAAATTCTTTTTTTATAAAAATTTCTTCTATTTTATTTTCATCCTCCTCCCCAATCTCCGTACCGTCCCCATAAATTACCTTGATTCCATTGTATTCTGGAGGATTATGGCTTGCCGTAATCATTATTCCCAAATTACCGTATCTACTTACTGAAAGCTGTAGTGCAGGGGTAGGTAAAATACCTGCATCAAGAACATCATGCCCCATGGAAATTAAAACACCACCCACGAGCTTTTTTATATATTTACCAGAGATTCTAGTATCCATCCCCAGAATTATTTTTGAATTCTCCCTTGCCCATGTACCAATTGATAAGGATGCCTCTACAATAAAGCCCGGGTTCAAATCCCTATTTACAACACCCCTAATTCCATTTGTACCAAATAGACCCCTTTTGGATGCCATAAGAGAGAATAAAATTTTTAGAATAAATTATTTTCCATCAAATTTGTACCAAAATATTTATAAACTAATAATTAAATTCTAAATATATGAAATTAGCTACTATTTTAGTTGCTATTATGTTTATAGCGATGGCAGGAGTTATTGGCAGTAACCATATAACAAGCACAGTTCAGGCGGATTATGTCAAAACCAGTGTTAACATTGAAAACATCACCTTTTATATTAAAAACGATACAGTTACACATACAATAAATGGTGTTCATACAACATATACTTTCAATACAACCATGGGAAATAGAGGAACTGTGGATACAGGAACGCAATCAATAATAGAAGACTGGTATCTTGATCCGGCACTTGCTGGTAATTTTACCCTCCAAAATGCTACTGCATATTTTTGGATTTTTTTAAAATTCTACGGTACAGATAACAATCCTAACCTTTACTTGAGCGTCTATGACAGGAATCAGACAGGTAATGAAATACAAATTGGAACAACTGGAAGCATTCATCCTATTCTTGCAACAACCATTGAATCTTACACAATACCTGTATCTCTAGGAACATATACAGTAAAGGCTGGAGATACGTTGCATCTCCATTTTGTTCTTAGCGGCGGCGCATCAACACAATACTGGGTATTTTATGGAAATTCAACATATGCAAGTGGTATTGCAATTAACAGTTACTCCCATCTTTTTATAAAGAATATTGAGACGCTTAATTACAATGGCACTTCAGTTGTAGGATTTCAGGAGAATTGGTCCAACAAAACAATCTATATCAATGCTATACTTAACGATCCACTGGGAGGATATGATATAAAAAATGTATCTTTAAAAATAATAGAGCCAAATAAAAGCATACTTCTTGACAAACCAATGATAAAAATATATGGAACACCCGTATCACTTACATCAATTTATCAGTTATCCATTAATTATTCAGCACTTCCAGAGGGGAATTATACAATCGTTGTTTATGCTCTAGACAACAATGGATATTACTACTACCAAGAACATTACTCATTTGACGGATACTTAGAGGTTGGCTATTCATACTTTTGGATAGGTTTACCAGTTAGTCTTTATATCCATTTATATGATACCTTGGGGAATCCAATGGCCCATGCATTAATTACACTTTCACTCAGCAATGCCACTTATTCAAATACAACTAATTCCTTAGGATTTACAAAGATAGAATTATTTTCAGGTACATATTCAATAAGCATAATTTGGAACAATACAATTCTTCCAGGGAAGGTAAAGATATATTATAATCAAACAACCTATACAGTAGGAGATACAATTAGGGTATCCGGTAATGAAACAGTGACCATGGTGGCCGAGGCGGGTATACTTTATTTTAGAGTTCTAACATCGGTCAATACACCTGTTTACAATGCCCTCGTATATATTAATTATCCAAATGGCCAAGAAAAGATATTTACAACTAGCCAGAATGGTGAGGTGGCTCTTGGTTTATCAGTGGGTGGTAATTATTCTGTTAAGGTTTATTATATGGATCAGATTGTGGCAAATAAAACATTCTTTATAGATTTCATAGCCAAGGGAAGTACGATAGTTCAGAACGTAAATTCTAAGATATACATGGTAAATATGAGGGCGATAGATTCCGATCTTGTGCCTGTTCAGGGAATACAAATTTATGTTGGAAATGCGTATGGACAGTTCTTAAACATTACAGATATGAATGGAACATCCTCATTCATTCTCCCCCAGGGTTCATATGAATTAAAATCCTATTATATGGGTGTACTTGTAAATTCAACAGATATTAGCATAGAGGGGAATTCCAATATTACAATAAATACAAGTATATTCTACATATCCTTGATTATAAAGGATTCTAAGGGAATTAATGTTGAAAATGCCAATATTTATATGAATGGAAACAACGGTCTTTTATTCACGGGGACATCAGGTAATACATCCATTACATTCAGGGTACCAATTGGTAATTATTCACTCAATGTTTACTGGGAAGGATCATTAGTTAATTCTTCAACAATTGTAGCAAATTCCAATAAAAATATAAGTGTTTACTCAAGCATTTACTATCTTCACATTGACGTTGTGGGAAATGATAATAAAACAATAAAACATGGATGGATAATAGTCGAAAAGAACGGTACATTAATGGGCTATTCAAACAGCACTAACACCACATTCAGACTACCTGGTGGAAACTATCAAATCAAAGCCTACATAGATGAGATATATTATCTTACACCCGTAAATATGGGAACTGAAAAGAATTACACCCTATCAGGAAACGGAAACATTAGCCTGGTTATAAAGGGTTATCCTATTCCAATATTTTACACCTACCTATTCTGGATAATCATAGTTGCAATAATTCTTGCAATAATCTTTGCATTAATAGGTTTCAGGTGCCTATCCTCAAAAAGAAAGAAAGAGGGATTAAAGCCATGGGAAGGTCCCCCTAAAAGTTAAAAATTTTTATAACTTTTTTCATTTTTTTAATAATTTTTTTAATTAGAAAAATTTTTTTATAACCATATTATTACTTTTAACATGAAATCAAATTTAGAAAAATTTGATTTAGATGAGATCAAAAAACTTGATGGAATAAAAAACAGTGAGCTTTTTGAATTTCTGGAATTCTATGTTGAATTATTGAATCCATCAAAAATATTTGTTGTTTCAGATAAAAAAGAAGATTTTGATCTTGTCAGAAAAAGGGCACTTGAAGAAGGTGAAGAGGGTAGATTGAAAAAGGAAATGCATACTTACCATTTTGATAACTATTACGATCAGGCAAGGGATAAGGAAAACACCAAGATTCTCCTTCCAAAGAAAGAAGAACTTCCATTTCTTAACGTAATGCAAAGGGATGAGGGATTAAAGGAAATTCATAATCTTTTAAGAAATCAGATGGCTGGAAGAACAATGTACATTGGCTTTTTCTCCCTAGGTCCGCTTGAATCAAAATTCTCTGAACTTGCCGTACAAATTACAGATTCTCCATATGTTATGCACAGTGAATTGATTCTTTATAGGAATGCCTATAAAAAGTTTAAAAATACACCAGATGCAAAATTTTTAAAATTTGTTCATTCTCAGGGTGAACTTGACGAAAGAAAAACAAGTAAAAATCTTAAGAATAGAAGAATTTATTTTGATCTTGAGGGTCTTACAGGTTTTGCTGTAAATACACAATATGCAGGAAATACGGTTGGACTTAAAAAGCCAGGTTTTAGAATAACAATCTCGAAGGCCCTAAAGGAGGGATGGCTATCAGAACATATGTTCCTGATGGGTGTGAATGGACCTAAGGGCAGGGTAACCTATTTTACAGGTGCATTTCCATCAATGTGTGGTAAAACATCTACCTGTACACTACCGGGAGAGAGGCTAGTGGGAGATGATCTTGTATTTATAAAGCCGGTGGATGGGGTGGCAAGGGCTATAAATATAGAGGCAGGTGTCTTCGGAATAATTGATGGAATAAATAAGAAAGATGATCCAATAATATGGGAAGTTTTGCACAGTGATTCTGAAATAATATTCTCAAATGTATTAGTGAGCGAAGGAAAACCATACTGGAATGGTATGGGTGAAGAAATACCTGAAAGGGGAATAAACCATAGCGGCGAATGGTGGAAGGGTAAGAAGGATGCTGAAGGTAAGGAAATACCACCATCACATAAAAATGCAAGATTCACAGTTACTTTAAGATCATTTCCAAATCTAGATTACCAGGCACTTGAAAGTAGTGAAGGAGTTGAAGTGGGCGGAATAATATTTGGAGGTAGGGACAGTGATACCTGCCCTCCAATATGTGAATCATTGAATTGGAAAAATGGTGTGATGAAGGGAGCATCAATCGAGTCTGAAACTACCGCAGCCGCATTGGGCAAGGAGGGAATAAGAACATTTAATGCGATGTCTATTATGGAGTTCCTATCAGTTGATCTCGGAAAATACCTCGAAAATTATATTAAGTTTGAAGATAAGCTAAAGAAAGTCCCAAAGGTATTTACAGTAAATTATTTTCTCAAGGATAAAGATGGTAGATATTTGAATGAAAAAACTGATAAGGCCATATGGCTAAAATGGATGGAACTCAGGGTACATAATGAGGTGGATGCAATAAACACTCCACTGGGAAATATTCCAAGATATGAGGATCTTAAAAGGCTTTTTAAAGAGGTGCAGGGGAAGGAGTATAAAAGAGAGGATTATGAGAAGCAATTTACAATTAGAATACCAGAGCTTCTTTCAAAAAATGAAAGGATAAGGAATATCTATGAGAGGATAAACACTACACCAAGGGAAATTCTTGAAGAACTTGAAAGAGAAAGGAAAGAGCTAATTGAACTAAGGTCAAAGGCAGGGGATTATGTATCTCCATTTTATTTTTACAATTCAAGGTGATTCCTGAAGAATTCTAACAATTCCATTTCCAATTTTTTCAATCTTTATATCTGAATAATAAATATTTAAAGAAAAATACCCCTTAGCAGGACCTTCATATATTATTTTATTATCATTAGTTAATATTCTAATGTATACGTTATCCTGGGATGATATTGAATAATTTCCGGGAGGTAGAAATTGGATGTTGTTTTTGGCAACAGTCAAGTTCATAGATATTGGCTCAAAAATCAAAGGGCTTCCAGAATAGTTTAGCTTTAAGAGTATAATACCTTTATACTCAGCATAAATACCATATAATCCACGCATAAAGAAAATATTAAAGAGGCTAATCATTGTTTGATTATAAGGGGGATAATAAACTGAATAATTGTAAAAGAAATGGGAATATGGATCTGTTATTATATATTCCGGTAATGTATTATTCTTTAAAAAGTCGGGAAGTGTCCAATTATATCCAATGCAAAGCTGTGGCATATTATCCTGGATTAAAACCGATGAACCCTTTGGTATTATTTTTATAATATTTTCAAGTGCTATGTCCTCCTGAGTGACTTTAATATTATCCTTTAAGTCATACGAACAAACAACCTGGGAATTTAAAGGTCCCCATGGCATTAGAACAATTGCCAATGCTATATTAATAGAAAGTATTGCAATGGCTATATTTTTTATTGATCTAATTTTAATCTTTTTTATATTACTTAATTCTTTAAGTCCATAGATTAAGGATAAAAATATGAATGGTGTTATAAGACTTGGGTATTGAAAAAACATTGGATCTATGTATGGAAAATAGTTGTTCAAGAATGCAAAGCCTAAATAGGGAATAATAAGGTAAATATATTTTCTATCCAGAAAAGGAATAAATAAAACTGGCAAAAAAATATAAAATATATAAAGTACCTTTTCCATTGTACTTGTTTGAATCATTAAAACATAATATGATATAGAATGATAATTAGTCCAATAGGTGAGATATGAAACTCCAAAATACATTACAATCCATGTAAACAAAAGAGTTGAAAAGATGATTAAAAAAATTGAAATTCTTTTTTCTTTGTCATTTCTTGCAGTAAAAAATAAAATTATTGAAAAAATTATAATAATTAACGGGACTAAAAAATTTGTAATGTCAGTAAGTATAAAGAAAATTATTGATAACCTATAACTCTTTTTCAAAAGAAAATAAAAAGATGTAAGAAAAAGTGTTGGTACTAGTGACATATAATGAAAATCGAACCAATTGACACCCCCCATTGGATAATAAAAAAGGTAGGTAAGTGAGATAATAACTGAAATTTTTTCATCATTTAAGACCTGTTTAGAAATTCCATAGATTGGAAAAATTGCAAGAGGAATAAAAAATGATTGAAATATAAGGAGGAGCCTAGGATCAGGATAAAGATTGAAAAATGGAGCCATAAGTAAATAAATCATCTTATTCATCGCCATTGTTGGCTGCCCATTGTAATATAATTGAAAAGGTTGATGGAAAACACTGTAAAGAAGAGCAGATGCAACACCAAGATCAAAAACACCTGCATTAAAAGACTCATATCTGAGTAGTGTAATAATTGACCAGGAAATGCCGTAAATAAAATATGCAACTATCAATATTATTATATTTTTTGAAATTACTTTCATTTTAAACAAAAATTGAGAATTTAAATATAAAACTTTGTTTTTAAAAAATATATAATGGGCCCGACCGGATTCGAACCGGTGAACTTCGCTGTGTGAGAGCGACGTCATAACCAGCTAGACCACGGGCCCTTGGCTTGAACATATTTATTCTTTATATTAATTTTTCTTATTTTAAAAGTTCTCGTGTCAAATCCATTTCATTCCTTATGCTCCATATGCCTATAAATATAGATACTATTGAGCCCAATAGTGAAAAAAATATTAACACATGGCCTATGAACCCCTGTGTAGTGAAGAAAATACCTATAAGAAAGATAATACCAACCAGGGAACCAAGAATAGTATAAATAAAATAAATCAAAAGGGCCACGCCAGAATTGATCCTTTTTCTTAATATAAGTTGTTTTTGTGCTTTTAGAAATTTTGTGAAATAATCTTTTAGGTTTTTATTTGAACAGGAGTCTATTTCTCTTTCAATCTTTTCATTTAAACTTTTAATCTCATCTTCTATGGTCTCTGTATTAGGTAGATTCTCAATTTTATTAATCTTTTCTATAATTTTTTCAATAAAATTAAATAGAAATCCTTTTTTCATGTTTATTTATTTTATTCAATTCATTATTTATTCCTTTCCTATGGATTTAAAACGAAAAATAATTTAATAATAATATAATATTAAATTTATTTATTAATATCTATTTAATAAATTAATTTATTTTTAAAATTATATAATTTTATTGTGTTTTAATAATTTTTTAATTTTTTAAATTTTATAAAATTATTAAACATAGCTTTCCATAAATATTTTATAACCTTGAAAAAATATGATTCAAAAAAATATTTTAAAGGCTATAAAATTTAAGCATTAATTAAAATTTTTCAAAAATATATAAATAAATTTTAAAATTAAACATAAATCTACAAAAACTAGAAAAGTTTAATCACTTGTTTTTAATATTAAATTATGTTAAGGTTGATCGGTATAGGTTTGAATCCAAAAAAACATATGACATTGGAGGCTCTTGAAAAAATTAATGACTCAGATGAAATTTATCTTGAATTATATACTTCAAGAATAGTTGATATGACCCTTGATGAGCTTGAAAATCTAATAAACAGAAAAATTACCCTACTTGATAGAAAAACTATAGAGAGTGAATTTCTTGTCGAAAGATCAAGAAAAATGAATGTTTCTTTACTTGTTCCTGGAGATCCAATTATTGCTACTACTCATATTGGTTTAGTTATTTCCTCAATCCAGAATAATGTTGAATATGAAATAATAAACGGGATTTCTGTTCAATGTGTTGTTCCCTCGATCCTTGGTCTACAAAATTACAAGTTTGGTAGATCTGTTTCAATACCATTTCCGGAATATGATTATTATCCAGAAAGTGTTTATAATTTCGTCCTTGAGAATAGAAAACTTGGTTTACATACCCTTGTATTCCTTGACCTAAGAGAAAGTCTTGAAATGTCAGCATTAATGGGTATTGATATTCTCTTGAAGATGGAATCAATGTACAGAAAAGATGCAATAGATAAAAATACAATAATCGCAGTAATATCTAAGGCAGGTTCTGAAAAACAGAGAGCTATAGCGGATAAAATTGAAAGGATTAAGGAAAGGGATCTAGGTCCGACACCGCATATAATGGTAATAATCGGAAATTTGCACTACATGGAGCTCGAGGCACTTAAAAAACTTGCATCATTTCCTGAAAATGAAAATATTAATTTATTATAAATAATTCTCGAAATCATATGTTTGATCATCTTTTAAATCCAAGATCAATAGCAATTATTGGTGCCTCATCCGATGAAAAAAAGATAGGAAATGTTGTTGTAAAGAATCTTATTTATTTCAATTATAGTGGAAGGATATATCCTGTTAACCCTAAAAGTGAAAAAATCTATGGCCTAAAAACCTATCCGAGCATCGAGGATATAAATGATGAGATTGATTTAGCAATAATTACACTTTCAGCTCCATTGGTTCCAGATGCTGTTGAAGCCTGCGTAAAAAAGAATGTAAAATATGTTATAGTTATAGCAGGGGGTTTCTCTGAAACAGGTGAAAAGGGTGCAGAGCTTGAAAGGGAGATTCTGCAAAAAATAAATGGAACTAATACAAGGATAATCGGACCAAATACTGTTGGAATATATGTTCCAAGATCTAATGTGAGTACTGCTTTAACACTTCCTGAAAGGACGGCATTGCCCGGGGATGGCAAGATAGCATTTATTTCACAAAGTGGAGCCCTTGGTCTCCTAACAATGGATACAATCTCTGAATATGGAACAGGTATTTCTGCCTTTATTAACCTTGGAAACAGGATAGATCTTTCAGAGAACGAACTTCTAAAATATTTCGAGAATGATGAAAAGACAGGAAGTATTGTTCTATATATTGAAAATTTCAAGGATGGAAGGGAGTTTTACAAAGTGGCAAAGGAAACAATTCTTAAAAAACCAATAGTAGTTCTTAAGTCAGGGAGGACATCTGAGGGAGCAAAAGCGGCATCACTTCATACAGGGGCTCTTTCATCAAATGACGCAATAACTGATGGTGTACTAAGGCAAGCCGGTATAATAAGGGCATATTCAGAGACAGAGCTTATGGATTACGGGAAGGTTCTTGCATATCAAAGGCCTCTTTTTGGTGATAGAATAGCAATAATTACAACTGCAGGTGGCCTTGGTGTAATAACAGCAGATTACCTTGTATCAGAAAATAATGGTGTAGGAATGAAGCTTGCAAATCTATCCGAAGAAACAAAGAAAAAAATTAAGGAAAACATTGTTCCATTCGGATCTGCTGAGAATCCTATAGATCTCACTGCAGATGGATCAACAGAACAATATTCAAGGGTACTGGAGATTTTAAATTATGATCAAAACGTTGATGGAATTATAGTCTATGCACTTTTTCAAACTGCAAAGGTAGATGAAACATTGATAGATGTATTAGAGAAATATATGAAAGGTAAACCTATGGTGGTGGGAATACTAGGTTCAAAGATTGGAAAAAGAATGATTCTTGAGGCAGAAAGGAGAGGCATACCTGCTTTTCCCTCAATGGAAAGGACCGTAAAGGCGATAAAAGTTCTATATATGAGAGGAAAATACCTAAAAGGGAGGAATAAATATGGAAAATAGGATATTGGAAGAAAAAGAGGTTAAGGATTTACTTTCAAGGTATGGAATAAGGGTTCCCAAGGGAATTGTTGTTAAAAATTTGCCTGATAAAATCGATATTGATTTTCCAGTAGTTTTGAAGGTGTCAGATCCGGGGATATTGCATAAAAGTGATGTAGGTGGTGTAATTCTTAATATTAAGGACTTTGATGAGCTTAATGAGAAATTTAGTATAATGAAGAAGAAATTTCCAGAATCAAAATTTTTAATAGAAAGTATGGAAAAACCTGGTATTGAAGTAATTGTAGGGGTAATAAAGGATAAAACTTTTGGGGAGTCTATAATGTTTGGTCTTGGTGGTATTTTTACCGAACTTTACAGGGATGTTTCTTTCAGGCTAATACCCATTGATGAGTATGATGCTAGAGAAATGATAAATGAAATAAAGGCAAGAAAAATATTCGATGGATTTAGGAACATAAAGGTCGACAAGGAAAGTGTAATTGACCTTTTATTAAAGGTTTCAAGGCTAGTAATGGATATGGGTGGTAAGGTGGATCAGCTTGATCTGAATCCTGTAATTGTTAGAGATGATGGTTCTGTTGTTGTGGATGCAAAAATGGTAGTTATTCCCTAAAGTCCAATCCTACAGTCCTTATTGATACCTTAGGAATATAGATGAGAACCCTCTTATGCCTGCTAATTTCAACCATTTTTCTTATTCTATTTACAGTCTCCAAATTTACCCCTGTTTCCTCAGATATCCTTAGGTCATCCATTAAAAGCTCTATACCATAAAGAACTTTGTCCAAGGTAAAATAATCAATACCAAGTTCGTCCTCATCCCTTTGACCCGGCCATAATCCTGCAGTTGGAACCTTATTTATTACTTTTTCAGGTAATCCCACCTTCCTAGCCAGCAATTTTACTTGTGTTTTATATAGATCACCAATTGGCATTAGATCTGATGCACCATCACCATACTTTGTAAAATAACCTGTTAAAAGTTCAGATTTATTGCTTGCACCTATCACAAGCGCATTCTCTTTATTTGCTATTGAATATAATACTACCATTCTGATCCTTGCCTTTATATTACCCAAAATTTTCCTATCATTATAGATCTCTCTGAAAGGAGATATGAATTTCTCTATATTAAAAACCCTAAAATCAATGCCTATCTTTTCAGCAAATTCCCTTGCATCCTTTTCATCATCGTTGGAACTCTCAATTTCAGGCATATGAATTCCAATAATTTTTCCAGGTGCTGCTTTGTTTGCAAGATATGCTACAAGTGTACTATCTATACCACCGCTCATTCCAATTATTCCCTTTTTTCCGTTCAAAAAAGATTTAATAAATTCTACAATTGTTTCCTCTGCTAGGGGAGGTAACTGAATTTCAAGCATATATGCATAAATCATTTAATAGATAAAAAATTAACTATCAGCTTTTTAGAAATTTTATCTACGAATCCTACTTACCATCATCTGCTCCCCATATTTTGACTGGATCATTGCTTCACTTGATGGTCCTTCTATCCCTACATTGGGCTAGGTAATGGATTTAAGTGCAAGCGTTACAAAAATAATATTTAAGACATAAATATAATGATCTTTATTAAAATTAAAATATTATATATTGAATTAATGAAAAAGTACATTAATTAAAATAAATCTTGGTATTTGATCAACTCGATCTATAGGATCAATTCCAGAAAGAATTTAATTATGAAATTTTTGTTACGTAACACTCACAAAATAAATAAAATAATAAATCATTTTTTAAAAAGGATTTCTACTAGGCTAAATTTACAAAATATTTAACATTAAAATTTTTTATGAAAAAATTTCCAAACATTTTAATACGCTATTGCAATTTCCCAAATGTATGCCAGAGGAAAAAATAAAACTTGATGAAATTGACCTAAAGATACTGGATATTTTAAAAACAGATGCCAGGTCATCTTTAGAGGAAATAAGCAAAAATGTTGGAATATCCAAGTCCACTGTGCATTACAGGATAAAAAGGATGATTGATAAGGGGGTAATAGAAAAATTTAGTACAAAATTGAATTACAAAGCCCTGGGGTACGATATTTATGCGTTATCTTGCGTTAAGGCAAAGTACCATCAACACAGCATGGAAGAGATTGCAAAAAAGATAAGACAGGTAGATGGAGTAGAAAGTGTTTTTGTCATTTTAGGGGAGATGGATTTTCTTATAACAATACGTGCAAAGAACAAGGATGAATTAAAAAGAATAGTAGAAAAAATAATATCCTTCCCCGAGATTGACCATTCCAGTACATATCTAGTGATCTCAGAGATATGAGGGGCTGTGGGGTAGCTTGGTATCCTACGGGCTTTGGGAGCCTGAGACCCCGGTTCAAATCCGGGCAGCCCCATAATTATTTACCAAGAATCATCTCTCTCATTTTTAACCTCTGATTCTTTCTATCAAGTGCCTGTTGAAATCTTAATTTTTCCTCTTCAGTCTTTAAAATTAATCTTGGTACGGGTGTAGGTTTTCCATTCTCATCTATTGCAACATAGGTAAGGTATGCCCTGCAGGCGAGTAGAGGCTTGCCATTTGATCTTCTTTCATTATAAACATCAACCTGTACCTCCATAGAGGTATTCCCTACATAATTTATCCAGGCTTTTAGAATGACAATATCACCAAGTTTTATTGGTTCTAGGAAACTTAAGTTATCTATGTTTGCAGTAACAACATTTTTTCTTGAATGTCTCACAGCTACTATTGCAGCTGTTCTATCTATCCATTCAACAAGCTTGCCACCAAATAGATTTCCATAAATGTTTGTATCCTCTGGAAGTACAGAAAAAACCGCATCCACTCTTGATTCATCAACACCTTTTTCATCCATCAAATTTTAATTGGAAAATGTATATTTGAACATTTTGTTTAAAGGATCACCATAGGATTTTTATTCTTATCTAAAAAATATCTTTGTATATTTTTATTTAAACATTTTAATGAATCTTAATTGGCAGTAAATATTATAAATTTTTAATAAAATTAAGTTAATTATAATAAATTAAATCTTGGAGTAAAAATATCATTAGGTTAAATTTATTAAATGATTTATCATTTTATTCAAAGATGGAAAAAAAGATAAATCTTTCAATGGTAATCGAAACGGATATCCTTTATGGGGGTGGTACAGAAAAGACCATACTTTTTTATAACAAATATTTAAACAGGGAGGATTTTAATTTAACCATCTTTGATACTAATATAATTGATAAAAAAAGGCTTGAACCAGAAGAAGTTAAAAAAATTTTTGATCTTGAAAAAACAGAGAAAATATATTTTCCAAGTATTTTGAAATCTCTTCTTACAGAAAAAAAATGGGGTGTATCTTCTCAGAAGAGGTCAATTTCCAAGGATCTATTTCTTTTATATTCAATTTTACTAAAATTTTTTTCACTTCATTTATTCAATAGAAAAAAATTAAATATATTAAAAAAAAGTGATATTATTTATGTAGTTTCTGATTATCAAATATTTTATCTTGTTATACCACTTAAAATATGTTCCAGAGGTAAGATAAAGGTAATATTTGGTACACATAATTATCTACCAATAGAAAGAAGAGTTTTAAACAGAATTGAAAATAAACTTATAGAAAAATTTACAGATTCAATACATTATACCTCACCAGCAATTTTTTCCATTTCAAAAATTAAAAGAAAAAATGATTTTATTGTCCCAAGTGGTGTAGATACTGAAAAATTTTATCCGGCAGAAAAGAAAAATAAAAAAATATGTTATCTTTTTGTTGGAAGACTTGTAGAATATAAGGGTATATTAGAATTGCTTGAGGCTTGGAAAATATTTCCATATAAAAATAATGCTGAACTTCATATTGTAGGAACTGGAGAGCTGGAAAGTATTATAAGTGATTATTCACAAAAACTTGAGGGAATAAAATACCATGGTTTTGTAAGGGAGCAGGATCTACCTGAAATATATAGAAATTGTGATATTCTTGTTTTTCCCACATATGGAATAAAACATGATGAATATTTCGGTTTAGTAGTAATAGAGGCACTTTCTTCTGGCAACTATGTGATAGTTGGTGAAGGTATGAGGGGTGTTTTTGATTATTTTGAAAAAGAGGGTGTACTAGAATACACTCCTTTAAGTCCTGAAGAGATTAATAAAAGAATGGTAAATGCCTATAAAAATTTGGAAGTTCTTAAAGAAAGGGTTATTAAAATGAGGAATTATATAATTGAAAATTACGACTGGAGAAGCATATCCTTGAAATTTTCTGAAAAGATCAGGGGTTTGTAAAAATCCTATATAGGGATCCTACTTACCATCATCTGCTCTTCATTTTTTGATTGGATCATTGCCTCACTTGATGGTTCTCTTATCCCTAAATTGGGCTGGGATCGTTTCAGGCATGTCCAATCTCTTTTCAATATGATGCATTTATATCTCTGTCTATGGTTAGACCACATTTATCACAGTGAAGGATCCCCATGTTCTATTCAGCTCAGTGAATCTCACATACTCAGCATTTTTTCTTTTATTCTTTGTATCTTTCCTTGATAGTTCTCTTATTGATTCATCTTTCCACGCAAACTTATATTTGATTTGAAACTCTAAATTAAATAAGGGATTAATAGAAGTAAAGTTCGATATCCGATCAAAAGATGAATAAGATCAATTCTAAAAAGGAAGTAATAATAAAAAACCAATAATATAATATTCATAAAATAATTAATGAAAATAAAAATATAATAAATTACTTTTTAAAAAGGAATCCTACTAAGCTAAAAATTCTAAAGAATTAAATATGTATTTATATTTTCAATCCGCAATGACTCAGGAAATTAGGATAGAGGGAGGATTATCCCTAAATGCAAAAGTGGCAATAGCAAAGATAGTGATTAACGATGCAATTGATAGATTCAAGAGACCATTTGTGGTTTGGTCAGCGGGAAAGGATAGCATGGTGGTCCTGCATCTCGTGAGGAATGTTGCTGAAGAAAGGCACATGGACATGCTACCTGCACTTTTCATAGATCATGGCCAGCACTATGAAGAAACAATTGAAATGCTTGATAAAATCAGTAAAGAATGGAACTTCAAGGTAATTTATGCCAGAAATGAGGATGCACTTTCTGCCGTAAAGGGGAATAAGATATATCTCAAGGATCTTAATAAGGAAAACCAGGAAGAAGCAAAAAAGATTGCACAACCAGGTGAAATTTTAAAAGATGAAAATGGAGAATATTTTGAATATTCACTTGAAACAAGTGTAGGAAACCATATATTAAAAACAATTGCAATGAACAATGCAATAAAGAGATACAGGATAGATGCATTGTTCACAGGTATAAGATGGGATGAGAACCCAGCAAGGTCTTGGGAGGTATTTATATCTCCAAGAGAAAATCCACCACATGTTAGGGTACACCCAATTCTTCCCTTTACAGAAAGGAACATATGGGAATATACATTCAAGAACAATTTACCAATTCATCCACTTTACTATCAAGGATATAGATCAATAGATGGCAAATATGATTCAAAGAAAACAAGCGACAAGCCTGCATGGGAACAGGACCTGGAGCATACAAAGGAAAGGGCAGGGAGATCACAGGATAAGGAAGGAATGATGGAAAAGTTAAGAAGATTCGGTTACATGTAAAATGAATCCCCCAAACATTATTTTTATTGTTTTCGATACATTAAGAAGGGATATTTGTTCCATTTACGGTGGAGATGTTAAAACTCCAAACATTGAAGAATTTTTAAAGGATTCAAATATTTTTCCAAGGGCAGTATCATCATCCCCATGGACAGTTCCTTCACATATGTCATTCTTTACAGGTCTTTATGCAAGGGAGCATGGAGTGCACGAGGATCTAGAGCATGGAGATGGAAGGGTTCTTGATAAAATCTATGAGTATAATGGTGATAACATTATTTCATATCTTAAACAGAAGGGCTATTTAACAATAGGATATTCCACAAATCCTTGGCTCTCACCAGGAACTGGATTTGATAGAAACTTCAGTTCATTTACATTCTTTTCATCTGAATATATGAATCTTGAGGAGATGAATGCAGTTAATGAGTACAAAAGATATGGTAAAAATAGGTATGAGGCAGCAAAAAACCTAATACTTTCAGGTAATTTTCAAGAATTTTTAAAATATTACAGGATACATAAAAGAATTATTAAAAGGAAAAGGGAGGTGGGTTATCCATTTATTAAAGGATCCGACTTAATATTTGATCATATTATGAATTCTTCCTATGAAGAACCATTCTTTATTTTTATTAATCTTATGGAATCACATGAGCCAAGCGCATTATGGGAACTAGACATTGATGATAGAAAAATAAAATATCTCGACCTATCTGGCAGAGAAATAATAAGTGAGAAGAAAATGGAAAGAACAAGGAATGGATATAAAAGGTCTTTAGAAATACTCGACTTTCAGTTCGGAAGGCTTATAAAATATCTTAAAAAGATGAAGCTTTATGACAATACAATGATAATTGTTACATCAGACCATGGACAGGCTTTAAAGGAGAAAAGAAAGATCCCTTATTATGGTCATGGAAATTTCCTTTATGATGAGATAATCGAGGTTCCTTTGATAATAAAATTTAATAACAATGTAAAAATAAATATAAAAAATTGGAATCAAAGCCTTGTTAACATTCCAGAACAGATTAAGAATTCCATAGAGGGAAGCATGGATGATTATATGACAAGTGAATATGTGTTCAGTGAATCCTTTGGCCCAGTTCATGATTTTGAGACCCTTATAAAGGAAGGAATATTGCCTTCGGATATCAACTTTTCATTAATGAATGAGAAAATGTTTTATCCCAAGAAGGCGGTTTATTGGAAAAATTACAAGCTTGTTTTGAATGGTTTGACAGGGGAATTAGATGAATTTACTGAAAATGGAAAGTCTCAGGATCCAAATGAAAAAAAAGAAATTGTTGAAAACCTTAAGGAGCAGATTTATATTTTTAAGGGGCAGGAAAGTTTCAGGGTTTGATCATTATGGCTGTGATAAAAATACTTCAGCTGGCACATGGCAGAATAATACCTCCCTTTTATAGTGGATACTCAAGAAGATGTCATGACCTCTTTAGAGGCGAAAATAGAAAAATAATATCAATTGGAGGGCCATTTATTATTGATAGAAAAGAGGATGATACGGAGCAGTATAGTTCCCTAAGCCTTCTAATTAGCTCCATCTTAAAGGGTAATAGATCCTTTGAGATACTCATATCCAGGGGAAGGTTAAGAAAAAAATTCATTAGGAGGGCAGAAGAATTGATCAAAGAAAGTGATGTGATTGTCTTTGAAGGGCCATGGCTCTACAGGCCGTTAAAAAATATTCTAGGAAAAAAATTTATAGTATATGATGCACACAATGTGGAATATATCTTGAGAAAAAATAATCCATATCAGGAAGAGGTAAAGGAAATTGAAGGAGATCTTGTTAAAAATGCTGATTTAATTTTTTTGGTAACATCAGAAGATATGGAAATTATGAAAAAAACTTATGAATTGAATGAAGAAAAATTATATCTAATTCCAATTCAACTAGAAATCAAGGAATATAAATGGAGAGGGGAAAATTCAAAGGACATTGTTTTTATTGGATCTCTTTATGAAGCAAATATACTTGCATTGAAGGAAATAGAGAAAATTGCTGAAAAATTGGATGATTTTACGTTTCATATAATTGGCAGTCTTAAGAACTATCCAAAGAAAAAGAAACTAAAGAACATTGTTTATCATGGCACCTTGGAGGAAGAAAAAAAGGATGAAATACTCAACAGTTCATTTCTAGCATTGAACCCTGTAACTATGGGATCTGGAAGGAATGTGAAGATGGTGGATTATATAATTCATGGACTGCCAGTTTTAACAACTCCATTGGGAGCAAGAGGTTTTAATATTCAAGAAATAAAGGACCTAATTTTTATTGAAAACCTTGAAAATTTCCCTGACAGAATTATTGAAATTTCAAAAAAAAGGGAAGTTCTACCAGTGATATCAAAAAGACTTTATGATTACGGTAAAATATTATTTGAAAGTGAGACATCAAGAAAACCATTGAAAATAATAGAAGAAAAATTGAAGGTTCGAAGGGAATCTTTAGCTTGAATAATACAAATTTTATTCTTAATTAAGAAATTTAACTTTTTTATAAAATAAAATGTTTCACAAAAATATTCTTATAATTTCACCAAAAAATTCTCTGATTTAGTTAAAATTAATTCTGTTGTTTAAACTGTTCCTTCCATATAAAGTATCCTTGAACCAAAAGGCTCGAACTTAAATGGCTCTTCCTGGAGTTCAGGTATTGCCTTTTTTACAAGCATCCTCTTCTCTGGGGGTACAAAGAAAAGGAGAAATCCACCCCCACCGGCACCCATCAACTTACCACCTATTGCCCCTGCCCTTTTTGCTTTTTCATACCATTTGTCTATTTCATCATCGCTTATACCATTGCTCAGCTCCTTTTTCAAGCTCCAGTTCTCAT
>Ga0080006_1148282_pt1 | contig 22025 bp, 19 predicted proteins | sample RS3BMetagenome_FD_69209 | JGI IMG/M metagenome (GOLD analysis project Ga0080006, IMG submission 69209) | Ferric oxide microbial mat and aquatic microbial communities from Rainbow Spring, Yellowstone National Park, USA - RS3B (SPADES... ...
ATTCGTTCGACTTCTGGTGAGTAGGCGGTCATGTTCTCCTCCCTGATGCTCCCTTCAGGACCAAAGGCCAGATATCATACCCGAAGCAAGATCGGGAAGTTATTCCCGGCCTGTTCCTTAAGAGCCTTCTTTGCCTTCATCAGGCCCGGGTCGCGGGTGTCCTCAGGGATGGCGTCGTACTTCGCCTTCCACCTCAGGATGTCGACGTCGTCGGGATGGGCCAGGGCGTAGACGAAGCCCCGGTCGTCGAACTGCGGCCGGCCGGCCCGGCCGAAGATCTGGTGGGCGATGCTGGGATCGATCAGCTTCTTCGCGCCGAAGGGGCCCTTCACCAGCGTCGAGAGCACCACCGAGCGCGCCGGGAGGTTGATGCCGGCCGCCAGGGTCTCGGTGCAGACGACGATGGGGAGGAGTTTGCGCTGGAAGAGGTCCTCGACGGCCAGTCGATACTTCGGCAGGATCCCCGCGTGGTGGACGCCGACCCCTCGATGGAGCAATCGCTTGAGCTTGGGGCCGGCTCCCTGGCTGAAGTCGAGCGCGTTGACCCGGTCGTGGAGTTCCTTTTTCTTCTCGTCGGACAGGTTGAGGTCCTTGCCCATGACGTTCTCGGCGACGCTCCAGCACTCCTCGCGGTCGAAGCAGAAGACCAGGGCGGGCGTCCGAGGACCTTCCTCGTCGCCGGCCGCCATCACGACGAGCTGTTCGTTGAGGAACTTGCCGGGCACCCATTCGTAGGTCAGCGGCACCCGGCGTTCCTTGCCCTCGACCAGTGCGATCTTGCGGTCGTGCTGCCTCGCCAACCAGCCGACGAACTCGGCCGAGTTCCCGACCGTCGCCGAGAGCAGGAGCAGGCGGACGTGCTTGGGCAGCATGCCCAGCGACAGCTCCCAGACGATTCCGCGCTCCGTCTCGGCGAAGTTATGGAACTCGTCCATGATACAGGCCGTCACGTCGGAGAAGTCGGACCGGTTGAGTAGCCGGTTCAGGAGGATCTCGGCCACGACGACGAGCACCGGGGCCTCGGGGTTGACCTTGCGGCTGCCGGTGACCAGCCCCACGTCCTCGCGGCGGAAACCCCACTCGACCGCGCGGTCCTGCATCTCCTGGAATTTCTGCTCGGTCAGCGCGATCAGGGGCGTGGTGTAGTAGGCGACCTTCCCGGTATGGAGCGCCTCGAAGAGGGCCGCCTCAGCGATCAGGGTCTTGCCCGTGCCCGTCGGCGCGCAGACGAGGACTCCCTGCTCGGACTCGAACCAGGCCGCCAGCGCGAGGTCCTGGACGGGGTAGGGCTCGTAGGGCAACTGGTCCACATACCGCACGTACAACTCGTCGCGCGTCGGAATCTCCAACGACATCGGCCGGATTCTCCCAGGCAAGTGGACAAAGACTCTATCGTGATTCTCTCGGACAGGGCAGGCTGAAGTCTGCCCTACGAAATGACCAGGCGATCCGGACCAGACGCTTGGCTCCGGGTCGGCCTCCCACGCGAGGCCCCCTCGGCGCTAGGCGTTCAGGACTCCAGGCGGCTCGGGCTCGAGCTTCCACATCGTCCACTCGGCCCCTTCCGCCCACTCATGGTGCGGGGTCGGTGGAAGCTGGTCTCGGATGCTCTCGAACGCTCGCCACCATGCGTCGATCTTGGCGATGATCGCCTCGCGCTCGCCGGCCTCCTCGGGGTTGTCGTTGTCAGAGATCCATCGCACGACGACCTCGTCTCGGGAGAGGATAGTCTGGAAGCCGCATCGGTTTGACTGGTCGTGAATTATAGCAAATTCGGCGTTGGCCACCTACCAGGCCGGTCCCAGCCCTCGAACTTGGCGCGTCACCGTACACTACTGGACATCCATGTGTTACGATGCTGGGAGGCTCTTCTTTTCGGAAGCAACGGAGACTGGGCCACGCGGAGATCGTGGACGTGGACGGCCCTAGACAACAACGGAAAATCATCCACATCGACATGGATGCTTTCTATGCGTCCGTCGAGCAGCGCGACAATCCCGAACTTCGCGGAAAGCCAGTGGCTGTGGGAGGCTCGCGCGAGCGAGGCGTCGTTGCGGCCGCGAGTTACGAGGCGCGCAAGTTCGGCGTCCGCTCCGCCATGCCTTCCGTCACCGCAAAGCGGAAGTGCCCGGAGCTGATCTTCGTGAAGCCCCGGTTCGACGTCTACCGGTCGGTCTCGCACCAGATCCGGGCGATCTTCGCCGAGTACACGCCCCTGATCGAGCCCCTCTCGCTCGACGAGGCCTATCTCGACGTCACCGAGAACTTGAAGGCGATGCCCTCGGCCACCGAGATCGCCGAGGAGATCCGGGCGAAGATTCGCTCCGAGACAGGTCTTACCGCCTCCGCCGGAGTCTCCTACAACAAGTTTCTCGCAAAGATGGCGTCCGACGAGCGTAAGCCCGACGGACTGTTCGTCATCACGCCGAAGCTGGGCCCCGCATTCGTGGAGGGTCTACCTGTGGGGAAGTTCCACGGAATCGGCCCCGTGACGGCAGCGAAGATGGAGAGTCTGGGTATCCACCACGGCGGAGACCTGAGAAGCCAGACGCTTTCGTTCCTCCAGCAGCACTTCGGCAAGGCAGGTCCATATTACTTTACGCTCGCGCGGGGGATCGACGATCGCCCCGTCTGCTCGGACCGCGTCCGAAAGTCGATCGGCGCCGAGACGACCTTCCACGCCGACATTTTCACGGCCGAGGAAGCCCGCGCCGCCCTGGAACCTTTGATCGCCAAGGTCTGGTCCTACTGCGAGGGATCGGCGATCCGGGGCCGGACGGCGACGCTCAAGGCCAAATACGCCGACTTCCGGCAGATCACCCGCAGCCGTAGCGTCGACGGGGCCATTGCGTCGCGCACTGTGCTCGAGGACCTCGTATCGGTGCTCCTTGAGCCTCTCTTCCCCGTCAGTAAGGGTATCAGGCTCCTCGGCGTGACGCTGTCCTCACTCGACGCCGAGCAGGAGCCCCGCACTGGCCAGCAGCTACGACTCCCGATCTGAGAAACCCATGAACGCCTGGCGACACCCGGGGCGACAACCCCGGATCCCTCGAGCCGTCCGATGGTCGCGAAAAGGTCGAAGAGCTGGTCGGCCAGGGCCAGCTCGCGGACGACCAGCGTCCGCGGGGACCTGACGACGTCGCGGAGGCCTGCCTCCAGCAGGATTGGTGTGAGCTGCCGGCCGACCCAGCCCGAGGGGAAGCGGTCGCACCAGGCGTTCAGGGCGACTCGCGTGGTCGCGTGGTCGGCTGAGTCGACCGTGAGCGTTTCCCAATCGTTGTCGTAGGTGACCAGCACCCCGCCAGGGCGCGGGACGCTCGCCATCTCGCGGATCGCCGGGTCAGGGTCGGCGACATGCTGCAGCACCCGGTCGACTCGGCAGGCGTCGAAGCTCGCGTCGTGGTCGGTCCGATCGTGCAAATCCCGAGCCCGCCGAAAGTTCCGTTAGGGCTTCCTCTTCTTGCCTCCCCAGCCGTCGAGCAGCTTCTTCTGGCGGGCCATCTCCTCCTGGGCCTCCTCGACGATTGTCTCGCAGACGTGGCGGCATAGTCGCTCGACCAGCGGGTCGTCGAGTTTGTAGAAGACCTGCAAGCCCTCCTTGCGGCGGGCCACCAGCCCGGCCTCGGCGAGCATCTTCAGGTGCTTGGAGACGTTGGCCTGGTTCCGGCCGGTCTCCTCGACCACCTGGGTGACGTTGCGCTCTCCCGCCATCAGACTGCGGAGGATCGCCAGTCGGGTCGGATCGGCCAGCATGCGGAACTTCTCGGCCATCCGGTCGAGGAACTCGTCGGGGATCGTGAGGTTCATGGGCTTGACCGGATAACCGAGCTGGAATATAGTGTATCGAGCATATTGTAGCACGAAGGTCCGGGCGAGTTCGACGCCATGAGCGGGAGGCCGGCGATGAAAGAAATCCTGTGGCCCCTGGGGATCCTGGCTCTCTGGTTCGTCCTGATGAGGTGGGTGCTGCCCCGCATGGGCGTGCCGACCTGAATGGGCGGTTCCTGTGCGGTGTCACCGCACCCCGCCGCCGAGAGATCGAAACCCTTCGAGAATTCGGGACACCGACCCATCGTGTCGGACAACCCGGAGGAGGCGTCGAGCAATGTCACGGATCACAGGGACCTTCCTGCTGGCGGCTGGCCTGGCCCTGGGGGCGGCCCAGGTCGGGGCTCGGACTGACGATCAGCCCGTCGGCGGGCCGCTGAAGGTGGTCGTCCACGTCAACGTCCCCGAGTCGGGCGTGCAGGGGGCGGGACTGAAGAACGTCACGAATATCCTCAAGGAGGCCCCCGACACGCAGGTTGAGGTCGTCTGCCACGGGGCGGGCATCGGCCTGGTGGAGAAGGCCCGGACCGACCACGCCGAGGCGGTCGAGGCCCTGATCAAGAAGGGCGTCAAGTTCGTGGCCTGCGAGAACACGATGCGACAGAAGTCGATCAAGAAGGAGGACCTGCTGGCGGGCGTCGGCACGGTCGCCTCGGGGGCCGTCGAGGTCGTCCGCAAGCAGCAGAAGGACGGCTACGCCTACTTCAAGCCCTGAATTGGGGCCGCCGGTCGATCTGATCGACGTGCGGACCCCGGTGGAGTACCGGGAGGTCCGGGCCGAGCCGGCCCGCCTGGTCCCGCTCGATGCGATCGACCCGAAAGCCGTCATGGATGCCCGGAACGGCACGGGGGATGAGCCGCTCTACCTGATCTGCCGATCGGGGAGCCGGGGCCGGCAGGCGTGCGAGAAATTCCAGGCCGCCGGGTTCACCAACGTGGTCAACGTCGAGGGCGGCACCCTGGCCTGGGAAGGGGCTGGGCTGGGTCGTCCGGGGGAAAAAGGCCGTCTCTCTGGAGCGGCAGGTGCGGATCGCCGCCGGGTCGCTGGTCGTGCTCGGCACGCCGCTGGGGGCGTTCGTCCATCCGGCCTTCCTCGGCCTGGCGGGGTTCGTGGGTGCGGGGTTGGTCTTCGCCGGGGTGACCGACACCTGCGTGATGGGGATGATCCTGGCCCGGATGCCCTGGAACCGGGGCGAGGCGGAGGCGTCGACGTGTGCCCGATGACCCTCGGGACCTCGGCGCCCACGGCCGACTCGTCCCTGACCGGCGGCGGGATTCGGGACGGACCCATCCGGCAGCCGGTCGCTCTCCCAACGATGTTCTCGCTTCGGGCCGTTCAAGTCCATCAGGACTGGCCTCTTCCGAGGGCGAACGACAAGGGGCCGAAACCGGCCCGGTCGCTCGATCAACGACATCTCCCTCGGGCTCGTCGCCGAAATCTTCAGACCCTGAAAACCAGCAGAGCGGTGACTGGATCGATTATGACAATGATGACATGAAAGGATTGGCTGACCTTCAACGAGTCGGGCCGTGGGCGGCGATTTGTCTCTCAGCCGAAGTTGACCTCGAGCAGCGAGAAGTCGTCGATCAAACCTCCGGGACCACCCGCTCCCCGGATGAACCGCCAGACCTCGTCGGGGCCGTCCGGGCCGGGGGAGGAGGCCAGGTAGTCCACCAGTTCGCCTTGTTTCATCATCGTTCCGCCCGGCTTGTGGATCTCATAGACCCCATCGCTGAAGACGTAAAGCCTGGCCGACGGCCCGAGGGTGACGCTCTCGCTCTGAAACGAGACGCCCGCCAACATCCCGACGGCGGGACCACCCTCGTCGAGTTCGACGGGCCGGGAAGTCGCGGAAGTCGGGCCGGTCAGGAGCAAGGCCGGCGGATGTCCTCCGCTGGCGTAGGTCAGCCTCCGATGGGCCCGGTCGTAGACGCCGTACCAGATCGTGAAGTACTTCTCGTCGTGCTGATCCATCGGAAAGGCGTCGTTGAGCCCGGAGAGGACCGCGGCGGGGTCGCGGAAATCGGTATCCGGCAGCGACCGGCCCCTCAGGGCGTTGCCGACCGAGACCGACAGCAAGGCCGCCCCGACCCCGTGGCCCGACACGTCCAGCAGGTACACGGCGAAGTGGTCGAGGTCGATCCAGCCGTAGCCGAAGAAGTCGCCGCCGAGGTCGGAGCAAGGCTCGAATCGCCAGCGGGTCCGGACCATCCCGTCGGTTGGCTCGGGCAGGAGCGAGAGGACGTATCGCGACGCCTGGGCCATCTCGTGCAGCAGGAGCCGCTGACTGGCGATCAGCTCGCGCTGGAGGTGGACCGCCTCGACCAGGCCCAGCTCCCGCTCGACGACCCTCGCCATTTCGCCGAGGATCTCCACCTCTTCCTGATGCACTATCCTCGGCCGACGGTCGGCGATGCAGAGGGTGCCGACCTTGTGCCCGCCGGGGCCGTGCAGCGGCTGTCCGGCATAGAAGCGGATGTGCGGCTCGCCGGTCACGAGCGGGTTGTCGAAGAACCGCTCGTCCTGCGAGGCATCCGGCACGATCATCGCCTCATCCGAGAGGATCGCGTGTCCGCAGAAGGAGACCGAGCGGGGCGTCTCGAGCCTGCCCAATCCGCAGGAAGCCTTGAACCACTGGCGGTCGGCGTCGACCAGGGTGACGAAGGCGATCGGTACCTTGAGAGCCAGCGTCAAGAGTCGGATGATCCGTTCGTATCGCTCCTCCGGCGGCGTGTCCAGCAGGCCCAGGGCGTGAAGCTCGGCCAGGCGTCCGGCCTCGTCTTCGGGGATCGGTGCGGCGATCATCAATCGACCTCGATGCGAGCGGACGGAACCCCGACGCGATCCTCCGAGCCTCCTCGGACGATCGCGGATCATCCCATTCTAGACGCCGCCCCCCGCTTGAGAAGACCGGTCAGGCGGACCATCGGCCCGGTCGAGGGTGACGTCCCCGAAGCCAGATCCTCAGGACAGCCCGACGATCGGCGTTCCCTGATAGACCTGATGGGGACGGCCCAGCTCGTCCTGCCAGTCGGTCAGTGCCGGAATCCCCAGCGCCTGATAGATCGTCGCCGCCAGGTTCTCCGGGGTCTGGGGGTCCGACGCCGGATGCCCGCCGATCCGGTCCGACGATCCCACCACCCGGCCCCCGACCACCCCGCCGCCGGCCAGCAAGACCGTCTGGACCCGGCCCCAGTGGTCCCGCCCTGGCCGCTTGTACGCCGAAGGGAGTGTCGAGATCCTCGGCGTCCGGCCGAACTCTCCGGCCATCACGACGAGAGTGGAATCGAGCAAACCGGAGCCGTCGAGGTCATCCAGGAGGGCCGAGACCGCCCGGTCAGTCGGCGGCAGGAGGTGGTCCTTCAGGTGCGGGAAGGCGTTGCCGTGCGTGTCCCAGGTCTCGTTGTTGCCGAGGTTGACCTGGACCAGGGCGACCCCCGCCTCGACCAGTCTCCGGGCCATCAGCAGCGACCAGCCGAAGGCGTTGCGGCCGTATCGGTCGAGCAGCTTCGGGTCGGAATCCGCCACATCGAAGGCCCGCCGGACCTTGCCGTCGGTCAGGAGTGAGACGGCCGCCTGTCGACGGGCATCGAACGCCCCGGCCGACGCCGAGGCTTCCAGGCCGGCACGCTGACTGTCGAGGTGGGCCAGCAGGTCGAGCCGACCGGCGAGCCGGGTGCTGCCCAGGCCCTCGGGCAGCGTCAGGTCGGGGACCTGGAAGCGCTGCCGCCTCGGCTTCCTCGGTCGGTCCTGGTGGTCGAACTCGTACTCGGGATAGGCCCCGTAGGCGGTCGGGTCGAACGGGGACGCCTCGACGAACCAGGGCTCCCGTCGAGGCCCCATGATCCCGGCAAACTGGCCGGGGATGACCCGCCCGGTGTTGTGGACCAGGCGCTCGGGCAGGATCACTGCCGGGGGCAGGTTGCCCCTTGGCCCCGTCACCGCCCCGGCCACGGCGGCGATCGAGGGCCAGTCGGTCGGATTCGGCTGATTCGGGCTGAAGCCGGGGGGCAGGTCGGACCGCCCGGTCAGCATGACGTGGTGGCCCGCCGAGTGGTCGTTGTGGGGATGGGTCAGCGAGCGGACCATCGACCAGAGGTGACTCCGGGCGGCCAGGAGCGGCAGGTGCTCGCAGATCTGGACGCCGGGAGTCCGGGTGGCGATGGGTCGAAACTCGCCTCGGATCTCCTCGGGTGCGTCGGGCTTCGGGTCGAAACTCTCGTGCTGCGCCAGGCCGCCGGAGAGAAAGATGAAAAGGACCGACCGGGCCATGCCGCCGGGCGGCGATCCTACGGCCCGGAGAGCTGCCAGATGGTCGAGTCCAAGTCCGAACAGGCCGACGGCCCCGGCCTGAATGGCGAAGCGTCGAGTGAAGGCCGGGTGGCGAGGCGGTCGACTCGTGGGCGTCGAGCGTGGGCGGATCATGGCATCCCTCTTCACCGGCCCCCCGGAAAGCGGCGGTCGGCCACCGTGGTGATTTCGATATCCGGGGCCGTTGATCGTACCGGACGACCCCACGGCGGTCCAGGGAAAGGCTCGCACTGGGCAGGGTCAATCGGTTCTTCAAGTTGTGTTGGGGCGCTTGATCGATGGGTGGCCGGGGCCAAAGCGAAGCGTGCCCCGGATCTTCCGCGATTCGGGTGGGGGCCGCTGCGCTTTGGCCCCGGCCACCCGAAAAGACTCTTGGATGTCCCCGGGATCGGTTCGAGGCGCCTTGACCGACCGCGACGGATGCTTCATGCTCGATCGGGCCGATGGAGACATCCAAGAGGAGAGGACCAGCGTGCCATGGACCGTCAACCGGTCGAATCGACCTTGATCCGCTCGGTCGGCTACGACCCGACCGACAGCGTCCTCGAAATCGAGCTGTTGGAAGCCGGTCGGGTCTATCGCTATTTCGACGTCCCCTATTCGATCGCCGAGGAGCTGATGTCGGCCGGATCCAAGGGGGCCTATTTCAACGAATTCGTCAAGGACATGTACCCGTTCGAGGAAACCGAGACGGGTTGAGACTCGCGAGCCGATCGGCGACAATCGATCCAGCCTCTCTCCGAGAGACCGGATCGAATCACGCAACCCCAGGTGACTTGATGGACTGGTCGTCCGCGCTGGAAACCGCCTTGCCTTACGCCGCGTTCCTCGACCGATACGCCACGCCCGCCCAGCGGGTCCGGTGGGACGCGATGCACGGGCGAATCCGCCTCGAACCCGATCAGGTCGCGCTTCTGGGCGGATTCATCCGGCGGATGCCGGTGCTGGTCATGGCCGGGGCCTGGTGCGGCGATTGCATCAATCAATGCACGATCTTCGATCATTTCGCCGCCGCCTCGACCGTCATCGACCTCCGGTTCATCGACCGCGACGCGTCGACCGAGGTCGCCGACGCCCTCTCGATCAACGGCGGTCACCGGGTCCCTTCGGTTCTCTTTCTGAGCGAAGAATTACAGGAAGTCGCCCGATACGGCGAGCGGACCCTCTCCGCCTATCGTCGGATGGCGATCGAGCAGCTTGGCCCGGCCTGCCCGACCGGACTCGTCCCGCCGACCGACGACGCCACCCGACTGGTCACGGCCGAATGGCTCGCCGAGTTCGAGCGAGCCCAGCTCATCCTTCGCCTTTCCCCCAAACTTCGAGCCAGATACGGCGACTGAGGCGATCGAACCATCCCCTTCTCGCAGGAGCCGTCAGCCCATGTCCAAGGCGAGTCCCGCCCGAGAGTCCAGACCTTCGAGCCCCTGGATGGGCTGGCCGGTTCAGATCGCCCTGGTCCTGGTCTCGGCGGCCCTGGTCTGGGCAGGGGTCCGATGGTGGAAGACCGCGTCGAATCCAGTCGACCCGAAGGCTTCGCCTTCCTCCGACCTCTCCGCCTCTCCATCAGTCGCCCCGACCGGCCCGAAATGGACCTCGACCACGCCGCCGACCGATCGCCCGCCGCCTCCCGGGATGGCCTGGATTCCTGGTGGGGAATTCCTGATGGGGACCGAGGACCCTCGGGGGATGCCGCACGGTGGACCCGACCCGATGGGCGATGCCCAGCCGATCCATCGGGTCGCCGTCGATGGGTTCTGGATCGATAAGACCGAGGTGACGAACGACCAGTTCGCCGCGTTCGTCCGGGCGACCGACTACAAGACCGTCGCCGAGCGGGTGCCCACCGCCGCCGAGTTCCCCAACGCCCCGCCCGAGAATCTCGTGGCCGGCTCGGTCGTCTTCACCCCGCCCGATCAGGCGGTCCCGCTCAATGACCATTACCGCTGGTGGACTTACGTCAAGGGGGCGAACTGGCGACACCCCACCGGACCCGACAGCAACATCTCGGGCCGGGGCGATGATCCGGTCGTCCAGGTGGCCTTCGAGGACGCCGAGGCTTACGCGCGATGGGCCGGCAAGCGACTGCCGACCGAGGCCGAGTGGGAACGCGCGGCTCGGGGCGGACTCGAAGGCAAGCCGTATTCCTGGGGCGACGATCTCCAGCCCGGCGGGAAGTGGATGGCCAACATCTGGCAGGGGAAGTTTCCGGTGAGCAACTCGGCCGACGACGGCTTTGCCGGGATCGCGCCGGTGGCGAAGTTCCCGCCCAACGGGTTCGGCCTCCACGACATGGCCGGCAACGTCTGGGAGTGGTGCTCCGACTGGTATCGGCCCGACACCTACGCCCGCGATGCCCGGACCGCTCGGGTGACCCTCAACCCCCAGGGGCCGACCAGCGGCTTCGACCCCTCCGAGCCCGACCAGCCCAAGCGAGTCCACCGGGGAGGCTCGTTCCTCTGCACCGAGCAATATTGCACCCGGTACATGATCGGCACCCGGGGCAAAGGCGAGGTTTCCAGCGCCAGCAATCACCTGGGATTCCGGTGCGTCCAATCGGCCCCAGGCAACAAGGAGTCTTGACTCATGCGGATCTCGACGATTCGATGGCTGGCCTGCGCCGGTCTGGGCTCGATACTCGGCCTGGTCGCCGCCCTGGTCGATCTTTCGCCGCGATCGAAGGCGGATGGCACCCGACCGACCTCGACGGCCAGCGAAGCCTGCGCCTCGGGTGAATCGGCCTCTTGCTGCTCGGACGGCCTGGCCAGGGATCGACTCCTGTCCTCGCCGCCCGATCCGGCTCCGATTCCCAGGCCGTCGACGGTCCCTTTCAAGGCCGTCGACGACGGGGAGGCGGGTCGTCCCTCGTGACCAGGCGGACCATCCCCGAGATCGCCTGATCGCACGCCTGCTCGGCCGGCGGACCACCGGCGTTGACCGCCGCCAGAAGGGCGAAGTCCCGGGCGGGGGCGATCCAGACCGTGCCATACCAGGTTGTGTTGCTCCCGCTGTGGGTCAGGGCCCGCCCTCCCGCCCAGGACCGGTCGAAGACGAGCCAGCCGCCGGCGTACTCTTCGCCGGGTCTCGGGGTGTGCAAGGTCTTGAGGGTCTCCGGCTTGACCAGGCGAACCCCGTCCAGCTCTCCTTTGAGATGATAAGCGGCGAACCGGGCCCAGTCGCTCATCGAGCAATGGACCGTCCCGGCCGGCCCCATCACCGGCGCGTTGTCCTCGCGAACCGCCTCGACCAGGTTGCCCGAGGCCCGATGCCCCCAGGGCTGATCGAGTCGCCCCTTCGCCCCCGGCGCCCCGAACCCCGCCGTGGCCATCTTCAGAGGCCCGAAGACCCGCTGCTGGATCAGGACTTCCCAGGAGCGCCGACTCACTTGCTCGGCCATCATCCCCGCCAGGACGTAACCGGTGTTGGAATAGGTATAGTCCGCCCCCGGCTTCGATTCGGGAGCCTCCCGGAGCGCCCGGATCATCAGGGACCGCCGCTGGTCGACGATCGAGAGCCCCCGGTCGGTCTGCCACCAGTCGAGGTCGTGCGGCAAGCCGCCCCGATGGCGGAGGAGCTGGTCGAGCGTGACGCTCGCGTAGTCGGGATGGAAATCGCCGGCGGACTCGGGGAAGACCTCGGCGACGGTCGAATTCCAGCGAATCTTCCCCTCATCGACAAGGGTGCCGATCATGGTCGCGGTCATCGCCTTGGTGCACGAGCCGAGGTGGACCAGGTCATCGACCCGCATCAGGTCGGGCGAGCCGATCTTGCGAATCCCGACGGCGCCGATGCTGGTGAGCTTTTCCCCATGGACGATCGCGCCGATCATACCGGGCAGACGACGGCCATCGGTCCGGGCCTGGCTCAAGATCCGGTTGACCTGCTCGTCGGCTTCGAGGGTGGGCCCGGAGTCGGCGGCCTTGGTCTTCGCCGATGCTTTGGCCTTCGACTTCGTTTTGCTCTTCGGCTTCGGGTCCTGGGCGAGTAATTCACCACGAATCAGGCTCGACGAGGTCAGCCCGAGCGTCGCCAACCCGAGGAACCGCCGTCGGCCGATCATGATGAGAGAACCCTCTCGCTTGCGAGGTCGTCGGGAATTCTAGATGTTTCCCCTCCATCCAGGCTATCACCGGTTCGTTGGCGATGCAAACGCCGGCAGAACGGTGGGCGACATCCCCAACCTTTTCCGATAGCCCGGCCGTTCACGGCCGGGACGACAGACGGATGGGACGACAGACGGATGGGACGACAGGACGACCGTCCCCAACCTTTTCCGATAGCCCAGCCGTTCACGGCTGGGAAAACGACGGATGAAAACCAACCCTATTTTTCAATACCCCCAGCCGTTCACGGCTGGCATAATGATGGACAACCACCCGAACCCTTTTTGATGAAAAATCCCATGCTCACCCGCCGAGGTTTCGGATCGATCGTCCTGGCTTCGGCCGCGTCGTCTCGGGTTTTTGGGCAAGGACCGGCAATCATCGGGTCGGAGAAGGATCGGCCGAGGATCACGCATGGCGTGGCCAGCGGCGACGTCGGCGAAGGCTCGGCCGTCGTCTGGTCGAGGGCCGACCGACCGTCGCGGATGGTCGTCGAGTGGGCCACGACCGCCTCGTTTCGCGACGCCCGCAAGGTCGTCGGCCCGGCCGCCTTGCCCGAGGACGACTACACGGCCCGGGTGATCCTCGAAAACCTCCCGACCGGCCAGGAGATCCTCTACCGGGTGAGTTTCCAGGATCTAAGCTCGCCGAAGTCGTGGAGCCCGCCCGAAGCCGGTCGATTCCGGACCGCGCCGGTTGACGGGCAGGATGTCACGTTCGCCTGGGGCGGCGACGTCGCCGGTCAAGGGTACGGGATCGACGCCGGGCGCGGGGGGATGCGGATCTTCGATTCGATCCGCCGAGAACGGCCTGATTTCTTCCTCCACAGCGGCGATCACATCTACGCCGATAACCCGATCCCCGGTGAGATCCAGCTCATCGACGGCTCGGTCTGGCGGAACCTCGTGACCGAGGAGACCTCGAAGGTCGCCGAGACCCTGGCCGAGTTCCGGGGCCGGTATCAGTACAACCGGCTCGACGACCACTTCCGCAAGCTCCACGCCGAGGTCCCCCTCCTTGCACAGTGGGATGATCATGAAACGCGTAATAACTGGTTTCCCGATCAGGTGATCGACGACAATCGTTATGTGGTCAAAAGTGTCGATCTCCTCGCCGCCCGGGGACGCCGGGCCTTCTTCGAATACCAGCCGATCCGCCCTCGCGGGGATGACCCGGAGCGGATCTATCGGTCGGTGAAGTACGGCCCGACGCTCGAAGTCTTCCTGCTCGACCAGCGGAGCTATCGAGGGGCGAACTCATCGAACCGCCAGCCCGACCGGAGCGAAGCCTCGGCCTTCCTCGGCCCCGAACAGGCGGCCTGGCTGGTTCGATCCCTCAAAGCCAGCACAGCGACCTGGAAGGTGATCGCCAGCGACATGCCGATCGGCCTGGTCGTCCGCGACGGCCCAGCCAACTTCGAGGCCCTGGCCAACGGCGACAACGGCCCACCCCTCGGCCGGGAGCTGGAAACCGCCGCGATTCTCCGCTCCCTCAAAGAGGCGAAGGTCCGCAACCTCGTCTGGCTGACGGCCGACGTCCACTACGCCGCCGCGCACCACTATCACCCGACCCGGGCCAGGTTCACCGACTTCGACCCCTTCTGGGAATTCGTCGCCGGCCCGCTCCACGCCGGGACCTTCGGCCCCGGCGAACTCGACGCCACCTTCGGCCCCGAGGTCAAGTTCAACGCCATCCCCAAAGGGCTCAAGCCCAACCGCTCGCCCGCCGAAGGGTACCAGTTCTTCGGCACCGTCAAGGTCGACGGCAAGACCCGGGGGATGACCGTGGCGCTCAAGAATCCGGAGGGGAAGACGCTGTATTCGGTCGACCTGGATCCAGTGAAGGCGTAGGGTGCCGCCGCGGGGTGGCAGGGGTTTCGGTACTCCGAAACCCCGGTCGTCGGGTCGTGGTTCGGCATCCAGGCTCCAGTCCAGGTCGATCACCGAGGTTGCGGAGTACCGAAACTCCTGCCACGGGGACTCATTATCAGCCCTCATAATCGCGATCAGAAAATGGTCGTTATTTTCCTTGACTTTTCTGTGCTCTTGAATAATTCTTGTCTACGTGACATGAAAACTTGCAATGATTAATTAAGGAGTCTCTCATGCTGATGCGACTGCTTCTGGCATCGTTATTCCTGGTCGCGTTGCACAATGAAGTCGAAGCGGGCTTCGTAGCATCCTTTCCGATGAATGAGCCGAGTTGGAGCGGCGCCGCACCGCAAGTCATCGACACGAGCGGAAACGGTCATAATGGGACGGTCTTCGGCGGTGCCAACACGGTGGCCGACAGCACTTTCGGCCGGGTCGGAAGTTTCAATGGCAACAGCCAATACATCGCGATCGGAGGGTCGGGCACGAGTACAGGGGCTCGGACGTTCGTCGCATGGGTCAATCCGATTGCGAACAGCCTGTCCAGGGGCCTGCCGATCCTCACCGGGGGGGCCACAGGCGCGGGCGACTTCTTCGGGATCGGGGGGACAGGAGGCGAGAACAATGGCATCCCCCAATATCACCTCTATCTCGACCACTACGGAATCGGTACTTACGAGAGCAGCGTCGCGATCACGCCCGGCGTCTGGGATTTCGTCGCCATGACATACGATGGTGCCAACACTCTCAGCTTCTACATCAACGGTCAGGCCGCCGGCACGGTGTCTGGTCAAATGTACAATTACAACGTCAACACCTACACGATCGCCGGGAATCTTATCGGTGGAACGACCACGGTGGGCTCCTTCAACGGACTCATGAGCGGCGTTTCCATCTACAACACCGCCCTCAGTTCCTCCCAGATCTCGGCCCTTTACCAGCCGGGGACCGTCCCCGAGCCCTCCAGCTTGGTCATGGTCTCCATCTTCGGGGCCCTGGGATGGGCGGGATGCTCGTGGAGGAAGCGAGTCCTGGCGTAGTGTCGCGGCCTGGTCGGGCCCCGGCTTCGAGGAATCGCCGGGGCCAGATCCCGCCCCACGAAATCGCGCGATCACCCGCTCGATTCAGCATCCCTCGACCAACCCCCGACCCGCCAGCCATGCCCGGTAATCGGCGAAGTGCTCGTTGACGATCTCCTCATCGAGCCCGAAGTCTTCGAGCCGGTATTTGTGGGCTCCGAGCTTGTGCCGGGGGTTGGCGTCGAGATATCGGCGGGCCCTGGCCTCGTATTCGGGAGTGAAGTCGTAGCCGAAGTGGTCGCAGGCGGTTCGGACGGTTGTGATCGGGTCGGCGACCATCCTGTCGTAAGAGACATCGAAGAGGCGGGCCGGGTCGATCGACTCTCGGGCGGCGATCGCCCGGCGGGGGGCGAGGGCCAGGGTCTCGACCATTCGAGAGCCGAGGCTCCGGAGGTCGAGGCGGTCGGTCAAGATCCCCCGGAATCCCGCCGCGAGGCTGCACAAGGAGGGGATCACCTTGCAGGGATCGCGATGGGTGATGATCACCGAGGCGTCGGGAAAGGCCGCGAGCAGTTTCGGCAGCGCGAAGAGATGCGTCGGCGCCTTCAAGATCCAGTACTCGCCCCGGTGCTTCCACGAAAGATGCTGCATCTGGCGGCGGGCGTAGGCGTGGAGCCCGTCGAGGTCGTTGTCGTAGACCCAGCGGTTGTACTCGGGGACGTCGTAGAGAAAGCCGAGGATACCGGCACGGAAGTCGTGAGCATAAAAGCTGTTGTCCTCCTCGGGAATCTCGGCGCCGACCTCGTGCGCCGTCGCCAGTCGGGGCGAAAGCCTGCCGAGCATCTCGACTTGGCGGCGGACCTGGGCGATCCTCGGGTCGGTCCGGTACGTCGAAGGATCGGGCGGCGGCGAGGGGAGGACCGTCTCCCAGTAAAGCAGGGTCCGGCCGGCGGGGTCTTCCGACATCAGACGATGCAAGAACGTCGTGCCGCTCCGGGGCAGCCCGGTGATGAACAGCGGGCGATCCACCGGGACGTCGAGGATCTCGGGATGGCGGGCGATGTCCGCCTCGATCTTCAGGCGGTTGGCCAGCAGGTTCGTGACGAACTCGCGGAAGAGCAGGCGGCCGAAGGAGTGGACGTCCTCGCGGGCGTTGAACGAGTCGACCAGGATGCCGAGCCCTTCGCGAAACCGGCCGTCGCCGAAGTCGGACAGGCCGGTTTTCTTCCGGGCCGAGGCCATCAAACCCTCGGCGCTGATCCGGGGCCAGCGGATTCCGACCAACCCCAGGCCCGAGCCCGCCGCGTTGACCAGCTTGACCAGGGGAGGCTTCCTCGTATGCTCCCAGATCGAATCCGTCGACCGATCAATTGCCGTCGTCATGGACCTGCCTCCCCGATCGCCTGCCTTCACCCGGCCCGTCAGCGCGACTCAGCGTATCACGTCGGACGTGTCCAGGAACCACCCCGCCGTGGGGATGGCCTCGATTCTCGAAGCACCAGGGTTCATTGAATGTCTCGGGTGGTGCAACGACATCCCCCACCCTGACCCTCCCCCCACAAGAGGGGAGGGAACCAGAAAAGACGGGGAAAAGAAGGCAAAGCCGCTTGCGTCTGTCTCCCTCCCCCCTTGTGGGGGAGGGCCGGGGTGGGGGGTTCGTCCACGCTGGAGCGACCCTTGAACAACCCTGCTCAAAGCACCACGCCCCTTGCGGAATGGATGCTTCGCACTCTAAGATGTCTTTCTTTAAGAAAACCACCATTTCATGATTCCATATTTACGAGACGAAGGAGACGGTCGTGCGGAATGCCAGGCGATTGCTGTCGAGGTGCGTGGTGGGAATGGCCGGGCTCCTCGTCGGGCTGTTCGGAGAATCCCGGGCGGTTGCGAGCCCTCAAGCGTCGACGGCCCCGGTCGACCGGACGGTCCTGCCGATCCCGGAGCCGGTGATCAAGCCGATCAACGTGCTGGATGTCCGTGATGTCAAGGCGCCGCCTCGCTTCGAGGTCAAGCCGCCCGACGGCGCTCCGAACGTCCTCTTCATCCTGATCGACGACATGGGTTTCGGCCAGTCGAGCGCCTTTGGCGGTCCGGTCCAGATGCCCACCTTGGAAAAGCTGGCCGCCAAGGGCCTGCGGTACAACCAGTTCCACACCACGGCGCTCTGCTCGCCCACCCGGGCGGCCTTGCTCTCGGGCCGGAATCACCACGTCTGCAACATGGGCTCGATCACCGAGACGGCGACCGCCTTCCCCGGCCAGACCGGTCAGCGGCCCGACAGCGTCGCCCCCCTGGCCGAGATGCTCCGGCTCAACGGATTCGCCACCGCCGCCTTCGGCAAGTCGCACGAGACCGCCGCCTGGGAGGTCAGCGTCTCCGGCCCCACGAACCGATGGCCGACCCGGTCCGGCTTCGACAAGTTCTACGGCTTCATCGGCGGCGAGGCCAACCAGTGGTCGCCGACGATCTATGAAGGGCTCAACCCGATCGAGACGCCGAAGACGCCCGACTATCACTTCATGACCGACATGACCGACCAGGCCATCAAGTGGACCCAGGGGATGAAGTCGCTCACGCCGGACAAGCCGTTCTTCGTCTATTTCGCGCCGGGAGCCACCCACGCGCCGCACCACGTCCCCAAGGACTGGATCGCCCGATACAAAGGAAAGTTTGACCAGGGGTGGGACAAGCTTCGCGAGGAGACGCTCGCCCGCCAGAAGGCCCTCGGCGTCGTCCCGAGCGACACCCAGCTCGCTCCCAAGCCGGCGGCCATCAAGGATTGGGACAAACTCTCGAGCGACGAGAAGAAGCTGTTCGCTCATCAGATGGAGGTCTTCGCCGGTTATGGAGCTTATGCCGACCATGAGATCGGCCGACTCATTGATTCGATCGAGGCGATGGGCCAGCTCGAAAACACCTTGATCTTTTACCTGGCCGGCGACAACGGCGCGAGCGCCGAAGGCGGCATGAACGGCCTCTTCAACGAGATGTCCTACTTCAACGGGGTTGAGGAAAAGGTCGAGGACATTCTCAAGCGATCCGACGAGCTGGGCGGACCGCTCTCTTACAACCACTACGCGGCGGGCTGGGCCGTCGCGGGCGACACCCCGTTTACCTGGACGAAGCAGGTCGCCAGCAGCTATGGCGGGACCCGGAACGGCCTGGTCATCCACTGGCCGAAGCGGATCAAGGCGAAAGGCGAGGTTCGATCGCAGTGGCATCACGTCATCGACATCGCCCCGACGATCCTCGAAGCCACCGGCCTGCCCGAACCGAAAAGCGTCAACGGCACCATCCAGACGCCCATCGAAGGCGTGAGCATGGTCTCCACCTTCGACGACGCCAGGGCCAAGGATCGGCACACCACCCAGTATTTCGAGATCTTCGGCAACCGGGCGATCTATCACGAAGGCTGGCTCGCAGGGACCGTCCACCGCGCCGCCTGGGAAACCAAGCCCCGAACCACTCTGCAAAATGACGTCTGGGAACTCTACGACACCCGCAACGACTTCAGCCTGAGAAACGACCTGGCCACGAGCCAGCCGGCGAAGCTCAGAGAGCTGCAAGACCTCTTCATGAAGGAAGCGGTTCGCAACCACGTCCTGCCGATCGACGACCGGACCCTGGAGCGGCTCAACGCGGCGCTCGTCGGCCGCCCCGACCTCATGGCCGGTCGGACCTCGTTGACGGTCTACCCGGGAATGACCGCGATGTCGGAAAACACCTTCATCAACACCAAGAACCGGTCGCACTCGATCACCGCCGAGGTCGAGATTTCCGACCCGAAAACGAGCGGAGTGATCCTCTGCCAGGCGGGCCGGTTCGGCGGCTGGAGCTTCTACCTGAAGGACGGTAAGCCCGCCTATACCTACAACTTCCTCGGCCTGAGCCAGAACACGATCGAGGCGACCGAACCCCTGCCGCCCGGCAAGTCGACCCTCCGGTTCGAGTTCGCCTTCGACGGCGGCACGCCCGGAGCGGGCGGTCTGACGACGATCCTCGCCAACGGTAAGAAGGTCGGCAGCGGCCGGATCGACCGGACCCAGGCTTACATGTTCTCGGCCGATGAAGGGGCCGACGTCGGCATCGACGACGGCACGCCGGTCTTGAACTACGGCCCGACCGGCGAGACCCGGTTCACGGGCAAGATCGGTCGCGTGACGATCGACCTGAAATAAAAGGAGCGGTCGGGGTCGGGTGCGTCTTCGAGAACTGGAAGCACCCGACGGCGACCGCTCAACGGGTCGGGAACGGGCAGCCCGAAACGAGAGTGGCCGGAGCTCCGGCGAGGTCGATGATCCGGGACTCGACGCCTCCCAGGCGGGCGATCGAGTCGGCAAGGTCGCTGAGCATCGCCGAGCCATAGCCGGGATACGTCTTCGCGATCGTCCCGCCGGGCTGGATCAAGGTGGTGAAGGTGCTCCCCTCGGCGGCATAGGTACGGATCAATTTTTGATCGGGGTCGGCGATGATCGGGAAATGCACATCCACTTGCTTCGTCCAGGTTCGGGCGAGTTCGGGATCGGCGTCGATCACACCGACGATGGTGCAGGCGTCGCCGTATTCCGCCCGGAGCCGGTCGAAGTAGGGCGAGGCGTCCTTCGAGCACGGGCATCGAGGCTCGATGAAGAAGAGCACCACCGGCTTTTCCCTCGCCAGCGAGGCCAGGACGATCGGCCGGCCGTCGAGGTCTTTCTCTTGAAAATCGGGGGCGATCGTGCCGACCCGTCGAGTGGCTTCCCGGGCCTTATCGGCCGAGACCGGGTGATCCTGTCGAGGGCGGAACTCGATCGCCTGGGCCGTTGATTTCCCTGACGCTTTCGGGTCCTTGACCACGAACTGACCCATCAGGCCGCCGTCCTCGTGGTTGGCCATGTGACAGTGATACATGAACGGGTCGGTCTCGCTGGCGAAGTCGTCAAACCGGGCGATGAAGCTGACCGACTGACCTCGAGGGACGTAGACCGAATCCTTCCAGCCTCGCTCGAAGTCGGCGACGGCCCCTCGGCTTCGCTTGACAATATTGAACTGGACGTCGTGGATGTGGAAGCTGTGGCCGAAGACGTTGTTGTTGACGATCGTCCATTCCTCGACCGCGCCCAGCTCGACCACCTGGCTCTTGGCGTGCGTCGTGTAGCTCACGTTGTCGAACGAGAACGTCGAGCCGGGCTGGCCGGCGGTGATCTTGATCGTCCGGCGGTTGGTCACGTCGGCGTCGGTCCAGTAGCGGTTCTTCGTCAAGGTCCGGGGCAGAGTCGTGATCGGGTTCGGGGTGGGATCAGCCACATTGATCCGGAGGACCCGGAAGTCGATGTTGTTGAGCAGGCTACCGTTGGGTCGGGTGGTGCCGGGCTCGCCGCCAGGGAAGCCGAACGGTTGATTCGAATGATAAGCCATCAGGTCGAGGCCTGAGCCCGGCTTTTCGCCACCAAGGTCGACGAGGATCTCGACCCGTTCGCCAACCATCAAGCGGACCCTCTGGACGGGCAGGGGGGCGTCGATCAGGCCGCCGTCGGTGGCGATGACGTGGAAGGTCCGGTTGTCCTTGAATCCGAGAATGTAACCGCGCTCGATCTCGGCGTTGAGAATCCGGAGCCGGACGAACTGCGAAGGCAGCTTCACCCGGGCGTCGAGCGTCCCGTTGACCAGCAGATAATCACCATACTTGTCATTATCCCCTTCAAAGCTGAACTGATCATTGGTGTAAAATCGGCGGCTGGTCAGGACCAGGGGGATGTCATCGACGCCGTAGTTCCGAGGGAGGGCGAGCTTCGCCTCGATCGGGTCGCGGATCAGGATCAGGCCCCCCGCGCCATACGTCAGTTGCTTTTGCGTGGTCTCGTGGGGATGCGGGTGATACCAGTAGGTCCCCGCCTGGTTCATGACCCGGAACGAAGGGGACCAGGTCGCGCCCGGCTCGATCATCTGGTGAGGCCCGCCGTCGGTCGAGGCCGGCAGGTGCAGGCCGTGCCAGTGGACGGTGGTCGGCTCGTCGATGGCGTTCTTGACCTTCATCTGGACCGTCGATCCCTGTTCGAGAATCAGGGTCGGCCCCCAGAATCCGGCCCCGTTGTAGCCATAGGTCCTGGTCGTCGCCCCGTTCCAGAACGACTGGCTCGACGGGCTCAGGGTCAGGTCGAACGAGGTTCCCTCCATCGTCGGGGGAATCCAGAGATCCTGAAACGGCCGCCTCGGCGAGGTCGCGCTCGCCTGGAACGCCGGGGTCGGGCTCGGGGCGATCCAGCCAAAAAAGCCAACGAGCATCATCGACCACGCTGCGAGCTTCCTCGACCTTGCCATCGCTCGAACCTCCTCTTCCTTCACGAAAAAAGGCCGGGAGTCATTTCCCGGCCTTGCCTTTGATTCTCAACCATCCACCCCACCCGGAATCAGCGGGGAGCCCCCTCTTCAGGCGAGCCCGGCGGCGACCCCCCTGGGCCGCCGACCGGGCCACCACCTGGCCGGCGGGGAGGTTGCCGGCGTGAAAGCGTCTCGATTTCCGACTGGTCGAGTGATCCGTCCTTGTTGGAATCTCCGTCGCGGAGCAACCGAGCCATGTTGGCCGGAAGCTCCTCGGCCGAGACCTTGCCGTCGCTGTTCTTGTCGTACTTCATGACCGCTTCGACCGTCACCGGGGCATTTCCGCCCCGTCGACCAGGGCCACCCGGACCACCGCCGTCCTCACCAGGCGGAGGGCCACCCGGACCACCGGGGCCTCGACGGCCGGGGCGGGGGGGACGCACTTCGTCTTCGGTGAGGATGCCGTCCTTGTTGCGGTCGAGCTTCAGGACGCTCTTGGCGGCGTTGGCGATCTCCTTCGGGGAGAGTTCGCCGTCGTCATCGGTGTCGATCGCCAGGAAGAGCGGGTTGGGCGGCGGTCCGAAGGGAGGAGGAG
>Ga0080006_1088493_pt1 | contig 22024 bp, 13 predicted proteins | sample RS3BMetagenome_FD_69209 | JGI IMG/M metagenome (GOLD analysis project Ga0080006, IMG submission 69209) | Ferric oxide microbial mat and aquatic microbial communities from Rainbow Spring, Yellowstone National Park, USA - RS3B (SPADES... ...
GATGTAAAAGTAGTAACCTAGCAGGAAAAGAGTAGGGAAAAGGGCCTGGTAATGAAAATCGAACCAGTTAACACCTGCCAGTGGAAAGTAAATTAGGTACGATGCTGCTATGAGCAGTGACGACAAATCGTCCTTAAGGTAGTGCTTTGCTATGCCGTACAATGGAAACACTGCGAACCCAATGAATGCAGACTGAAATATCAGCACTGCCGGATAACTTTTTGTAAGGAAAAGAGGAAGCAGAAAGTAAACTATGCCCTTATAGGCCAGCACATGAAGAAATGCTGCTGGGTTTTGAAATGAGTACCACGCGAACTGCATGCTCACTCCAAGGTCCAGGGCAAATGCGTTAAGCGAAAAAAGCCTTAGCAGTGATATGTAAGACCATGCAGCTGTATAAGCAACAAACGACGCAGTTAGTATCGTTTTTACAGCTTTCAACTTAATTCACCTATGATTTGTCCTAGGGCGCTTCCGCTAACCTGAACAGCATAGAGCACAAACAGTGAAATCAATTCCCCCAGCCCAAGACCGCTTGTGTTCCTCATCCTTTTTACGTTGACCTGAGGGTAGTACCTTGAGGCTATTCTGGCAGAGAGCCCATAGCGCACGGCCTTTGTAAAGATGCCAGAAACTGTGTTGTTGCCGTAATGGAAAATCAGAGGCTCGTCTATCATCCCCATTGAACTTGAAATCCTCTTTGCTTCAATAAATATCAGCTTATGGTCTTCGCCAGTTATCCTATTAAAGTCCTGTCCGAGCTTCCCTTTGAGCGATTCAAAGGCCGCTGTAAGAACAGATGACTTAAAGAATCGTGGAAGCACGTAAGCTTCCGTCATCTCACGCTTTGCTGATCTGAATGCCATCATGCGATCTGTATCAACAGCCACACGTAGTATTCCTGGACCAACTTCCCTTTCAGCAATTATTTCCATATCGTCCTTTGATCTTTCAAGCATTTCAATGGCATTTCTTTTGAGCAACCTTGTTGAATCAAGCAGGAGAGCCATTTCTCCCCTTGAGTTTAAATGCAGAACGTGCCTTGCATTGAGCAGCATGCACCTTTCCCTTATCACTTTGGCTCCATACTCTTTTGCAGTGTCAGATGCCACGAACCCTTCGCTGCTGTCAAGAACTATAATTTCATAGTTCTGTGAAGTTTGAACCCTTATTGATTCCAGCACGTTCCTGAGCGATGCGTTGTCAATGGTTGGTATTTCTATTGAAATCAAAGCTTCACGCTCCTCAGCTCAGCCGTGCCCCTTATCAGGTACCCCCTGAACTCAACGTACTGCGCTTCGCTGCTAATGCTGAAATTGAGAGTAACTGTGCTAAGGCCGTTAACGTTAACGGTCCTTTCTGCAAGGTAATTGCTCCCAAAGTTTGAAGTAACCTGCAGGTTAAGCTCAGCCTGCCCCTGCATGGTGAACGTTACGCTGTAGTTCCCAGCAGGCAGGTTTACGTATGGCCCATAGAAGAAAGTGTTGCTGCTGTTGAGCAGCACAGTTCCGTTCTCATAGCCGTTTGAATACATCCCATATGCCGGATACGTTACGTTCACACTTGGCTTTGCACTAATAACCTTAATGCTGTACAGGCTCAGGTTGCCGTTCCATCTCTGTACGTACCCCCTGAACTCAACGTTTTGAGCTGTGCTGTTGATTGTGAACGTTACTCGTGAAAGGTTTAGGTCTGCCCCTGTTATGCCCTGCTCACCTAGCACTACCCTTCCATAATCATCTGTAACCTGCAGCATTGCCCTGTTGTAGGGTGAGCTGTTTGTTGTTGAAAGTGAATATTCAACAACGTAAGTTCCAGCTGGCAAATTAATGTAAGGGCCATACCATGCAACTGTGTTTCTTGCATTGTGAACCGTTATAACGTTTGTTTGTGAGTGCTCAGGGTAAAGCTGGTCAGGGAAAACGTAAAGGTCGTGAGCGTTTGGAAGCCCTGATGCAACCTGCTTCAGGCTGACACCATTGAACATCAGTGTTCCATTCCATTTTGAAATTAGCCCGCGGAACTCTACATTGCTGTAAATTTCGTTTGAATAGAAGGTCAAATTGACATAATTCCACTGGTCTGCCTTCAGTGAGCCCGGCCCAATCATCCTTGATAACAGCAGCGTTGAACCGCCGTTTGCTGTAACCTGGAGCAGTAATGAATTGTTGCTGTTGGTAGTGTAAAGCCGGTAAGTTACGGTGTAAATACCAGGATAAACGGTTGTATATGGCCCATACCATGCTATTCTGTAGTTTTGGCTGTTGAGGTCGGTGTAGTTGAAATCCTGTTTTACTGAAGAAAACATCTGGGATGTGCTGAAATTCTGGTTGAGAGGCACAAAGTACTTTACGCTTCCGCTGTAATTTTTCTCCAGCAGCATCATTCCTGAAGCTTCTGCAAGAAGTCCAAATTCAGTGGAATTGTAGAGCTCCCTGATAAAGTCGTACATGCTCGCATTGTATGGAGGATTCTGTTTGAAGTAATACCATGAGGAGTATGGGTCTGAAAGAACGTAATCTACCCTGACCGGAACGGATGTTCCGTTTGGATAAACGTGCATAAAATTGTAAGTGACCTCCTGAAGGTTGGTTATCAACGGCGTCTTCACGTATTCCAGGGGCCTGGGCAGCACCTGAGGAAGGTTTGACTGAAACAGAACGTAAGGGTCATTTGGGTTGATCAGGCTCACAATTTTGCTCATTTCATTGTAAACTGATATGTTTGCGCTTGTCTGCTGCTTAAAGCTGTAATCGATACCAGACCTGGCATTAAGTGGCCCGTACGGTTCATATGCTACCGCAAACACCATGACGCTCATGAGCAGTGCAGCAGATATCATCCTTGACCTCTTTGCGCTTGCTCTGCTTAGCAGCGCTATCCCGTCCACCGCGCCAAGGAAAAGGAACGGCACGATCCCTGCAGGATACTGCAGCATGAACACGTTTGGATAAAGGTAACCCCAGAATGTTGTTGTTATCACAAGGTAAAAGAACGGAACGTAAAATATGATCCACCTCTTTGAGAGCAGGGGAAGCAGCAGAAGAGGCAGCAGAAAGAGAACTACGGTGTCAAGCTTTAAATTTAAAAGGCTATAAAGGCTCCCGCTGTAGAGTCTAACTGTTCCAGTAACGTTTTCAACGTAAGCCCCATGGCTGTAAACTAGGTAAAAGATTGCTGTGAGCAATGCGCCAAACGCTATGATGGTTGCTGCAAAGGCAACCTTTTTTAAATCGCGCTCCTTTATCTGCCCAACAAGCACAATCAATGAGAAGATAATTGGAAAGATAAGGTATGGATACCTTATCATGCTGCTCAACAAAAAGAATGCCAGCGAAGGCACAAGCCTTTTTTTCAGGTAAAAGTAGTAACCGAGCAGGAAAAGAGTAGGGAAAAGGGCCTGGTAGTGGGCATCGAACCAGTTAACACCTGCCAGTGGAAAGTAAATTAGGTACGATGCTGCTATGAGCAGTGACGACAAATCGTCCTTAAGGTAGTGCTTTGCTATGCCGTATAATGGAAACACTGCGAACCCAATGAATGCAGACTGAAATATCAGCACTGCTGGATAGCTGTCTAGCAGTGTTATTGGTGAAACAACGTAAATTATTCCATTGTACGAGAACCAGTAAAGGAATGAGTAAAATGTATGTACTTCATGAAGAACCCACCAGCCGTACTCCATGAAAAGCCCCAGGTCAAACACGTTGGCGTTCATTGCAAGGTATTTCATCACAGTAATGTATGACCAAGCAGCTGTGTACGCGGAAAACATGGCCAGCAGTGTAATTTTTGTGTTCCGTTCCTTCATAGCTATCACCTGCTTAACTGCATAACTGCAGACCAAATAAGGTAAATTGAAAGCCTGGGCAGCACATGCAAAAAGTGTATGCATCGTTTAAAAGCATTACCATTGACAAGGTTTTAATAACATTCAAAATAACTCAATTGCATGGGCGATTATTTGCCAAAGGTTCCAAATTCATCCATCATATCAGCATATCCTCTGAACAGCGGCATTGGGGTTTATTCCAGAAGGCTATATGCCCTTGGAATCCATGAGGAACTGGTAATGTTCAAGATAATTGGCTCATATTCTGAGACCGGTTTTGATAATGTGGTTAAGCGTTCATTTAACCCGAACGGCCTGTTTGCATTCGTTTCGTTGTACTTTGGTTCAAGGTGGAGCAGGTATGCTGCTTCACGCTCACACGTTCACATTTCATCGCCAGATTGGTTTCACATCTCCAAGCACTGCGAAAATTCCTACGGAACAGTTCACGACATATTTCCAGCTATTTACAGGCACTGGTACACCACATCTTACGTGTTTTACTTCAAGAGGGAAATGCTTTCAGCAGAAAAATTGAAGGGAATTGTGGCAGTTTCCAGAGCAACACAGAAGTCCATATCGGAAAATTTTCCTGACCTGCAGGCCACTGTAATTCATAACTGGACAGGAAACGAATTTCATTACAGGGATAAAGTGGAATCAAGGGCCAAACTCAAGCTGCCAACGGACAAAAAAATTGTGCTAAGTGTGGGTTCTGACCTTCAGCGAAAGAACCTCAAATTGATTCCTGACATAATGAAAAGGTTGGGAAAAGATTACCTGATCTTCAGGCTTGGCTCGTTTTCATTTTTAAGGAACGGCGATCACAGTGGCCTTAAGGATCTGGTCGAAAGTAAAAGGCTGATAGTGGCAGATGATGTGAGAAGCGAACTTGTGCCCCTCTACTACAATGCTGCCGATGTCCTTATGGCTCCATCGATTGAAGAGGGCTTTGATTACCCAGTAATTGAAGCCATCAACTCAAACATCCCAGTTGTGGCCTCTGATATTGAGGTTCACAGGGAGGTAATGATGGGCAGGGGCCACTTTGCAGACCCACAAAACCCTGACCTCTGGGCAGAGGAGATAATGAAGGCTGCAGATGAGAGAGATCCGTGGGCAGGGTTCGGTGACTATTATAGAGAAGAGAGGGCACTAAGGGATTACCTGAGGTTCTACGGAATAGGCTGACATGAGCTGTTTGAACTGGTTCTCACGTGAAAACCTTGCAGCGTTCTTCATACCTTCAATTCTGATTTTTTCGTAGCTGTCTTCAAGTGAAAGCACAGCATCTGCAATCGCTTTGGGCTCAAGCGGGTCAATTATCAGCGCACCTACAGCAGATTCCTTCAGGCCATATCTGTCAGAGCTTATAACAGGAAGGCCGCAGGCCATTGCTTCAATGACAGGGATACCAAAGCCCTCGTACAGGGATGGAAACACCATCGCATGGCTGCTCCTGTAAACCGACGCCAGCTCTTCTGAGCTCTCAGCCTTCACGTTCCTGTACCTCCTTTCAAGCCCCATCTCCCTTATGGCTTTCAGCGTTCTACTGCTGTCCCTTCCAACCCTCACCAGCACATAGTCTTCAGGAAGGTCTTTCAATGCCTGCAGTATTGTTATTATGTTCTTGTTTGGCATGTCATAACCAACGTGCAGAAGCACCTTCTTGTTAGGCCACAGGTTCAGCCTTCCACCTTCGCTTTTGAACTCCCTGCCTATGGATGGGTAAACAACCCTCACCCTGTCGATTCCCATCTCCCTTTTCAGTTCGCTTTCGGTGCTGTGAGAATTTGCAACTATCAGCCCTGCGTTGTGCAGGCTTTCATAGTTCCTCCTGCAGTACCAGGACCATGCCCTGCTGTTGCTCAAATAGTGAAGGTAGTAAAGGTCATGCACCGTAATGATTGCGTCAGTCCTTGATGCTATGAAGCCAAGGTTGGGGTTTGAAAGGTGAACTATGTCACCAGTGAACCTCAAAATCCTTGGCAGCAAAAGGGAAAGCAGAGTCCCCCTGTTACCGTAATCGTGAAGCTCAACTTTAATGCCGTGCTCCATAAGATTGTGATATATGTTCATTGTGTAGGAGTATATTCCTGTGCCCGCTGGATGGTCGTTGATAAGTTCTACCTTCAATGGTATTCATTGTATGATTTATGAATAAAGCCTTTTCTCATAAAATTGCTGAAATTTTTCATCACCAGCAGCAACATGTTCTAAGCTGCAAAGGTTATAAGATTGGAATGTAAAAGCGCATGTGTGACCCCAGTAGATGATGCGGTTATAACTGTTGGGATCCTGATATCGATTGGGCTCTACTCGGGCGTATTTTTGGCTGACCATCCGAGTGCTAGGTCCTATGTGAAGCATAACCTTGGGGCTCCGTTTATAATAGCCTTTATCGTCCTGCTGATAACGTCAGCTATAATGTTTTCCATTAATGACACATATTACGCGAACCTATTATCTGAATACGCCTACTTTGCCATACTGCTTGGGGTAATTTTGCAGGCAATTTCCCTTAAATGGGGCAACCGTGAGTGAAAACGCTTATATTGTTTGGCACTTAATAAATCATGTGCAGCAGCAATATGCCATAGTCATTCCAACATTTAATGAGTGCGAATCTCTGGAAAATGTGCTTAATGTGACCAGTGATGCACCAGTATTTGTAGTTGATGATGGTTCAGATGACGGCACTCAAAGCATAGTTGCGGGTCACAGCAACGCCAAGCTCATAGAGCGTGGCAGGAGGATGGGGCTGGTTTCTGCATACCTTGCCGGAATTGGCGAGGCAATGAAACAGGGCTACGATTACTTTGTGGTTATGGATGGAGACGGTCAGCACGATCCACATCTTGCTGAAGAAATGGTGAAAACAGCGGTGAACACTGGAGCCGACCTAGTTATAGGGTCAAGGTACGTTGATGGCGGTGATTCAAGCGAGGGGTTCAGCTTCTTCAGGAAGACCGTGAGCAGGGTTGCAAATTACCTTTTTAGGTTGAGCTTTGATTCTGGCGTGAGGGATGCCACTTCTGGATATAGGGTTTACAGCAGGAGGGCTGCACAGCACCTTCTTGAAAACCCTCCAAGGAACGGCAGCTACGCGGGGCAGGTTGAAATAGTTGAAGAGCTAAACAGGGCAGGCATGAAGATAGTGGAGCACAGGATGAAGCTACTTAAGAGAAAATCCGGCGCAAGCAAGCTTACATTAAGTGACATTTTAAAGTACTTTTCGTTTGTCCTTGCAAGCGGCAACCTATGGAAGTACGCAATCGTTGGCCTTTCGGGGATAATTGTGAACGAGCTGTTCCTTTACATTCTGGCAGGCTTTATGAGTCCAATGATAGCTGACATCCTTGCAATTGAGATAAGCATAGTTACAAATTTTGCGCTCAATGAATCGTGGACTTTCAGGGGAAGAAGGATAAGCAGGGCAATGAATTCGGTGTTCAGGAGGTTTTACATGCACAACGCAGCTTCGTTTGTTGGCCTTGCAGTTAACTTTGCAGTTTTTGCACTGTTGAGCTTTGCAGGCATGAACATTCTTGCAGCAAACATGGTGGGAATTGCCGTTGCCTTTGCGGTGCGCTACCTTCTGTCTTCTCAGGTCGTATGGGTCAATGAATGAGATCATTGAGAGGCTTGGAGGAATAGGGGCTGGAACAGCCCTGGTTACAGCTGGCTATTATATATGGATCATAGGCGGCTATTTGAACCCATATCTGATGGTCTTGCAGTGGACAATGACCATTAGCGGCGCAGTTATCATGCTCAAGGCACTCTCTTCTGACCACTTTCTGGCAAACATGGTCTTTGAGGGAAGGCCAGGCATCGCGCTTGGCGCTGCCACGCTAGCTGTTGCAACAGTCATAACTGCAATACAGCAGGGCTGGTCTCAGCCAGGGTTCATGCTAGTTGAGGCATTTCTGTTTTCCCTTGGGCTGATAATACTGATAAACAGCTTAACAAGCACGCCCGTCCTTGACAGCGAGCCAAACGTAAGGATAGCGGCGCTTGTCGGATTCCTTGCTGTAACTTTCATATTTGCATACTATGCATTTACCAACTTCCCAGGTTCACCCATTTACCTTGCATTTGTAGTAACGGGCGTTGCAGGAATTGTATTCAGAAAGAGGCTAATGCCAATTCTGCTCATAGCAATGATAGCTGGATTTGCGGTGCTTTTGATGAGCTCAGTGCCGGCACTTTCAACAGATGAGCTTGCCCTTGATTCATACGCCGCTCACCTAGTTCTTTCGGGAATAAATCCATACCTTCCTGGTGTTATGAAAAGCGCATTTTCTTACTACCACCTATCCCTCTTCTATGAAACGCCGATTTCAACTGGGGGCTATGTGAGCTGGCTCTCATACCCAGCACTTTCTTTTCTCACGTTTGTACCGGCATTGGTTATGAGGATACAGCCAAGGATTTTGCTTGTAGTTTTAACTGTGGTATTTCTGATCGCAATTTACCTGAAGTACAGGGGCTTTGGATGGGTCTCAATTTTACCCATACTGATAGCTCTGGTTGATGTGAACTTGATATACTATCCAGTGGGCTCAGTGCCTGACGTTGTATGGGCAATTTTTCTTGGCCTTTCACTAGCAACAGTAGGGCACACCAAGCTGTCTGGCGCACTCTATGGCCTTTCACTTGCTGACAAGCAGATCCCTTTCATAGTTGCCCCGTATTTGCTCTACATGCTGTACAGGGATAAGGGTTCAAAGGATACAGCAATATACGCTGCAACTGCAGCAATTGCATTCTTTGCAGCCAACGCGCCGTTCATTTTGCTTTCACCAAGGGCTTGGTTTTCAGCCATGCTCGCACCGGAAACGAACAGCTTAGTGGGCATTGGGCAGGGCCCTGGCATGGTTTCATTCCTTGGTTACTATCAACTTTCTTCAAGATATTTCACGCTCATGGAACTTTTCATGGCAGTGATGCTGCTCTTGCTTTACATCAAAGAGTACCCGAGGTACAAGTATTCGTTCATTGCATTTCCGATCATCATATTCTTCTTCAATTACAGGTTCCTTTTCAATTATGTGATATACTGGCCTGTCATAGCGCTGCTGGTGCTGCCAAGCACGCTAAAGAGTGTGGATAGGAAGGCAAGGAGATGGGTTAACAGGAACGAAACGGCAATAGCCATAGCAATGCTTGCTGTACCGCTGATAACTGCGCCTGCATTTCACGTGCAGAGCAGCGCAAGGATAAACAGTGTGGGAGGCTTTGCCAACCCCCTTGAGCTTCCTGGCTACGTGACCATGATGAACGTGAACGTCACCAACAGCAACACAAGTGAACTGCAGTTCAGGATTTTCACTCAGGGCCAGATGGTTTCAGTGAACGGCCTGCTGTGGAATGCTGTTAACGTCACAAGAGGGAAAGGCTGGTCAGTGTACACCATTGAACCACTGGACCCACAGGAAGCCCTTCAGCAGGGCGTAGGTTCAGTTCTTGAGGCCTATAGCAGATCAGAGCAAGCGTTCATAGATATTGGCCCAGTGCATCTGGCATCACCGCTCATGGAAAACCCTGAATTTGTTGAAGTGGCTGGGCAGATACCCGGTTGGTCTTTCGTTCCAAACACGCAGGGAGGAAGCGCGTCGTTTATGGCAGTTGCTGGAGGGGTTGAATTATCAGCAAACAAGGTTAGGCAGGGCTGGGCAGCTTCACAGCTGGAGCAGCAGGTCAACCTCAGCGCTCTGAACAACTGCACTCTATTCTATCAAATATCGACAAACTCTTACAGTAACGTGACTGGTAATGGGAACCCTGACGTGGCCATCGGCATACAGATTGATTCGGGCAATTATGAAGTGTGGTACCTTTATTCCAATGAGCAGGGGGTTTACAGGCCAAACCCTCACACTGTGGTAATATTATCCAGCTCGACGGCGATCAGCTTTTCTCAGGCAGTTTCAATAATGAAGTCCATGGGTTGGAGTGAGCAGCCAACGGGAACTTTAATGCTCATAGTTGGCTCGCAGTACACCAACGGGAACTGCACAGCCACATTCAGGCTAAATCAGCTTTACCGTCCACCTTATACCTGAAGGCATTGCGCTCCTGAAAGCGTCCTTTTCCCACTCTGTAAGTGGCCTTATGATTTTTGAAAGCAATATGAAAGCTGCTACAAACGCCAGAAGGTCAGCGGAAACGTTGAACATGAGCCTCATGTTTCCGGTAAGCAGCTGAGCGCAAAGAACCGCAAGCGCAACAAGAGCTGAAAATGTGACCTTTCTCCAAGGAACAGAAATCATGTGCCCTGAATGTGACCTTATAAAGTGATGTGAGAGAGCAAACGATGATGCTGAAGATATGAAGCTTGCAATCGCAACACCCATTGGCCCCATCAGCTTTGCAAGGGCCAGTAGCCCTGCAAAAAGCACGGCAACTGATATTATTCCGATTATGAGCTGCCTGTCAGTCCTCCCCATTGACTGAAGGCCTGTGCCGTAAACCCCTCCAAGGGCCCCAAATATGGTTGCCATTGCTAGGACAGAAAACGGAAGGCTGTCGGCTGCGTAAGCTGAGCCGTAAAACAGGGTCAGAAGGGGCCTTGAGGCAGCCGCAACTGAAAGTGAAACTGTGAGTGCTACATAGAAGACAAGCCCCTCAACAGCCCTTATCGTGTCCCTTATTGCGCCGTGCCCGCTTTCCCCAAACTTATAGCTCATCGATGGAAAGAGCACTGAAGTTAAAGGTGTGTAAAGTATTCCAAGGAGGGAAGCCGATGAGGAAATTAAGTAATATATGCCTATCACTGAAAGGCTGCCTGTCACCGCATAAAGCACCGATATGCCAAGCCATCCCTGTGCAAGGCCAACCAGCGCCAGAATGTAAAGAGGCATTCCGTACTTCATTATGCTCTTAACTTCAATTTCCCTTTTAGCTGCATTTTTGTTCCTTTTAAGAATATATGCCGGGTACAGTGTACCAGCAACTGAGCCTATAATCCATGCAATTACAACGCCTGCTGGTCCCATAAAGAATGCCAGGGCAAGGGCTGGAATCCTGCTCAGGACGTAAAATATTATGTTCTGCAGCGCAACGTTCCTGTATTGGGAAAGCCCATAAAGCGCGCCTCCAAGCAGTGAGCTAAAGTTCGATATGAAACCGGCTATTATAGCACCTGCAACAAGGTAGATGCTGAGCCCGGCCATTGAAGATATCATGGGCGATAAAGCAAGGAACGCTATGAATGAGATAGCTGACATTATGGCTGTTGTCCTTAGGGAAGCCCTAAAAGCTCCAAATGCACCATCCTTGTCACCCTTACCTAGGAAGTAGGACATGAACCATGTGACGCTTGAATTCAGTGCAAACAATGTCACCGTGTTGAAAAGCGAAATAACCAGGAAAATCAGTGCAATTTTCCCAACGTCCGATGTTCCAACTATCCTTGCTATCGTGGCATAAAAGAAGAAGGCAATGAGAGAATCTATGATGTTCATCACGGTTATGTACCCTACACCCCTTCCCATGCTCTCTGTGGTTGGCCTCAAACCGAAATTATTGAACGCTTTAGGTTTAAAAACCCAGCGAAAAAAAGCTTATTAATTAGGGCGTTTAAAATTTTATATTGAAGGTATCAACTGGACTTGCAATAGCTTCAGCTATAATTTTCATAGTTGGGGTAGGGTTAATACTTGTTCCACTTGTTTCCGTAATGGGCATATCTGTTTCGATGAACCAGGGCACTGCTACGGTCACAAACAACGGCCCATTTGAGATATACGGAGTATCAGTCCAGACCAGGGTGCTTTCACCATCAGGACAGGTGATTGCTTATGGTTCATCACCTCCTGTTAACCTGCAGCCACATTCCACCCAGCCCATAATGGTTGTAATAACTCAAAATTCGTCAAGTCACGTTTCTCCACTTTCATTGAGTTACGTCACTGTAATGGTCAATGTTAATGCTAACTTGATGAATGTCCTGCCAGCAACGGTAAGCTTCAGCAGAAACGTGAGCCTCGGCAGCGCGGTCAGCGACCTTTCGGTAAGCCAACCATCAGTAATCAAGTCAGGAAACGGGTACATCGAGCTTCAGACAGCGGTATCCTTTGTCTACAACGTGCAGTACGTTCCATTGAACGGTGTTCTTGATGTAACTGTTAGCAACAGCACTGGAACGGTTGGTGAAGCTTCAGTACCTGTAAGTGCAACCGAGGGCCAGACAGTCAACCTGGTTGTACCCATGAACATTTCAATCTCACCCAGGGCACTGCTAACTGAACCCCAGACCTTCACAGTATCTTCATCCCTTTCCTCAGAGGGTGCAGTTTACAATGTGGGCACTGAATCTTACACCTGGAAGCCACCTTTGTATAACCTTACTGCAGGCAGCGTGCAGGTAGTGCCAGTAAACAGCTCATACTCTTCAGTTACAGTCCCACTAAGCTTCACAGACATGCAAAGTGAAGGGTTCAACCTTGAACTTGGTGCTTACCTATATTCTGGCAGCAAGCAAATATCTAGCACATCAGGAAGCTTTAACGTTGTTCCTGGTAAAAACACATTGAGTTTGAACTTTTTGGTTCCCAACGCTGCACAAGCATCATCCTTGCTCCTGAAAATCAGCGCGTTCAATGCTACATTTTACAAGGAGGTTAACCTGTAATGAAAGCAGCAAGGATAGCAGGTGCGGTTATCGTGGGCTTGATAATGGTTGCCGTGCTTGTCATAATGCCCCTGTACATTTCATCTATTATGCAGAGGATAGCTCCTTCCATTCCAGCATCTTCAATGATATCCTACTTTTTCAATGAATACACGCTTGCCCTTGGAGCATTGCTTGCAATTCTTATTGCTCTAGGGATTGCATTCAACAAGGGGATTATGGGGGGCACTTTAAAGGTGCTGCAGGCCATAGTTGGCATGGTTTACTTCCTTTACCTTCTGCACTTTGGCACCCTGTCAGTAACGGTCAATGTCCTTGGAATGCCAGTAACGCTTGAGCTTGCTGTTACATTGGGGCTTGCGCTCATAGAGCTTGCATTTGCCCTGAGGGCAGTTGAAGGGATAGCAGTTGTCTTCAGGTCATAATTTTTTGACAAAACCTAAAGAACGCTGCGTTCATATAGCTTAAATATAAAAGCAATTCAAACAATTACGATGAACACGAAAATCATAGTGTTAATTATAGCACTTTTCGGAATGATAGTACCAATTTCACCGCTCTCATATGCAAGCGTAGCTCCGGCTCACGCTGCACCAAACAACAACCTGATTACTGTAGGATATGTCAACGCGACAAATACAATCCATTTCAAGTTTACACCTGTAAGTTCTCTTATAGTTTCTGCAGGGTCTGCGCAGTTGGTTAAAAACGTCAGCAATGTGGTAACACCAATTCTAAATGAGTATTTGGCATTAAACTTTAGCAGTGTAACCATAAATTCTGGTCAGTTCTCATTGTATCTTTCCACTAATGGATTAAATGTGCCAACATCAAGTGATACATTGTGGTTACCAAACGTTTTAACATCAGAAGTAACAGCTAATGCTTGGACAACGTACAAATATAATGGACTAACATATTACCTGGGATATGATGGCATTGTAGGTCCTGCACCAACAAACGTACCTTTGAACATGTCAGGATACTTTGTAAAGGCATATACGGGCTCACCATCTAACTTGCCTGTTTCACAAACAAGAATAGGCATATTTCCAGGTTTGACATTGACACCATCCAGTGGGCCAGCTGGGCAAACAATAACAGTGTCTGGAGGAGGATTTTCCCCTAACGGCAATGTTAATGTTACCTATAAATATCATGTAGCGGGATCAAGTGCAACGGTCACTGGTTATACTATAGTGACATCAAACAGCGCTGGGCAGGTATCAACATCGATACCAGCGCCAGAGCTTAAATTGGAAACGCCTGCAACATATGGACCGTACTCATCACCTTATAACTCAATTAACTTTGCAGCAAATGATACAACAACAAAGCTGCTAACTCCATCTATATCATTTATTGAATTGCCAAGGTCATTTACTCAAATTGCTTATTATAGTCCAGCAACAGCAAGTTGGACGAACGCGACTACATCAGCATATAACGGAACTGCTCTTTCCAATGGATACGTAACACAAGGTTTGATAGTAGCAGGGGAAAACTTTGTACCATCATCAACTGTAACAATAAACTTTAATGGTACCAAGTACACAGCAACGACAAACTCTAAAGGATCATTTAATACAACAATCACCGTTCCAGTTGTAGGAAAGAATACATATACAGTATATGTAAGTGATCCACTTGCAGTAATGGAGTTTAAGGTTGCTATACAGCCAACACTAACTGTTACACCTACTAAAGTAACACCTGGGTCAAGTCTATCCATTAATGGATACGGATTTGACTCTAATTACTTTGCTAATGTATCCTGGTTAGGCATCGTTCTTGGATACAACAATATATCTTCTAAAATTGTGCCAATTGGTTCAAATGGAGCATTCACAACGACTTTCACTGTACCCACTAACGTTTATGGAGGAAACCACAGCGTTGTGGCCACAGATAACGCAACACCAGCTACAACTGCAAGTGCAGTGGTATATGTGAATCCGTTAGAAACATTATCCACAACCAAAGCACAATTGGGTACAAATGTAAATGTCCAGGTTACAGGATTATCAGCTGGATATGAGTACTGGAATGTTATCAAAGGCATGGTGTACACTGGATCATCAACTTCGCACAATTTGGCAACTGGGGCAAGCCCAGCAACTTATGAAGTTGCATATGACAATATACCAACATATATAACATCTTTGTCTTCATCTAAAGGAGCAGCTAGCTTTGTAATTTCTGCTGTCGGCTACCCAATGGAGCATGCAGTACAGCTAGTTGAAACATCACCTAAACTTAATGTAGTATATTCAGCATGGTTGAATGTAACTGGAACAACGAACACTGAGGCACAGACAACAGCTGCAATTAAATCATTGAACACAACTGTAAGCTCATTGCCAGCTCAAATAAGCTCTTCACTGAGCTCATTTGAGTCATCAATAAGCTCACAGTTAAGCTCAATCAGCAGCGCAGTCTCCTCACTACAATCATCAGTAAGCTCAATCAGCAGCGCAGTCTCCTCACTACAATCATCAGTAAGCTCAATCAGCAGCACGCTATCATCTATACAGTCTTCACTTAGCTCACTCAGCTCAACTTCATCACAGCTATCAAGCATATCATCATCCATCAGCAGCTTAATGACTTACATACTAGTAGTAGCAGTGCTCGCAATAATAATCATAATAATACAGCTAGTAATGTTAGTAAGAAAGAAGTAAACCCTTAAGAATTATAATTTTTTATTTTTTTATTTGTTTTGTTTTTTAGTTAAAATTATGCTAAAACACTATTTTGGCGTTTTCATCTTTGTAATTTAAATATATTTTTACCAGAGGTCTTGCAGAGCGCTATCATCGAGTCTCTGACCGCATTCGTGCATCTTATTGTTGGCAATAAATTTGTTTTTTAAATTGCTTTTCTAATGTCTCTACTCGGGATATTTCATTACATTTTGCGAGGATTTTCTTATCATTCCACTTCTGGGAACATTTCAATGTATAGCTAATGTCAGCATTCTAATGTTTCATATAATACTATTATAAAGGCCTTTTATAAAATGATATAACATACAATACAAATTTCAAAGCTACCATCTGGGCAGGAACAACCTGTTTCGTACTTGCAAAAGAAAGATTTTTATATAAGATTTTTGAGACATTTATTGTTTGCATCTTAGAAGATTTTTTCCGCTCTTTATAATTTTCCTAATTACAGTGCTAGTTGTTGCGCAGCCAATGGCTTTCCTCATTCAACCGGCGCATGCCGATGAGTTCAACAGCGGGGAGTCAGGTCAAAACAATGGTCCATTTACCCTTACATTTACTGAAATAGGTCTTCCAAATGCCACGGTTTGGAGCGCAACAGTTAACGGCACAACAAAGAATTCAATAGCAGGGGAGGGAGGATCTTCGGGCTCAATTTCCTTTGTGTTGCCTAAGGGCACTTATTCATACAGCGTTGGTGGCGTAAGTGGCTTTTCGTCAAGCCCGTCTTCGGGCTCAATATCCCTTACGGGCAATGTGGATATTCCTGTCAGATTTACAATCATAAACGGCAGCACCTTTAATGTTACTTTTGTTGAAATTGGTTTACCAATTGGTCATGCAATCTCATCCAACGGCAAGCCAGAAAATATTAGCTGGAGCGTTTCCCTCGGAAGCACTGTCCTGTCTTCCAGCAAAAGCAACATGATAACCTTTTCAAATGTCAGCGCAAAACAGTACAGCTGGCACGCATCGATGGTTAACGTTACAGGCGAGTACTATTCCCCTCAGCCACCCTCAGGTAACATAACAGTGCCTGATCAGCTTACAGTTTTTGTAACTTACAGTGAATATGCAATGGTAAACATAAGGCCTGACAACGCTTTCTTTGGGAACGTCGCACCCTCTGGCACTCACTGGTACAGGGTGGGCTCGGTTGTGAATGTGACTGCAGTGGCTGGATTTGAGTCAACTTTCTTTGATTGGTCATTCTCTTCAAATGAATTTCCTGTGAACCCCAATTCTAACAGCACCAAATTTACGGTTATGGGACCTGGCAACGTTACGGCAAACTTTGCCACAGCTGTTGGCTTTAGGGAATCTGGATTGCCTCAGGGCGGTAGCGGGACATCATATACATGGGGTTTTGAGATAATTCCCAAATCCTCACCTGGACTTACAGGCTACAACAGCAGCCAATGGTTTTATGGTCCAAACAATTACCAAGCAGTGAACAGCTCGGCTATTGTCCTTTACCTGACCAATGGTTCATATGATTACGTTGTAAGCCCAGCATATGTCTCGAACCCTTCATCCACATCTTACATTTATACACCAACAGTGATCAACAGGTCACTTATAGCAGACAATACGATGCTTGTATTTAACATTCAGTTCGTTCCAGGCGTGCCAGTTAACTTTACAGAAACTGGACTTCCAAAGGGCACACAGTGGGCAATAGACATAAACGGGACCTATCACAACTTTGTTGCAGGCTATAAGAGCGCTCCAGTTTACCTTCCGCCTGGTGTTCCTTTAACGTTCAGCGTGCAGCCCATAACAGGCTACACCATAAGCCCGGAATCAGGAACATTAACGTTCAGCGGGCCTTCAAGCTTCACCGTCAATTTTGCTCCTGTATCGCCGAAAGGGGAGATTTACTCGCAGTATTCCGGTTACTTCTACTCTGGGATCCCAATTTTCAACCAGTTCGGCTTTAACGGCAGCTGGGGTTCAGCGATGCCGGTATCGGTTTCTGGAATGGCCGGCCCAATTTCTCTTTCATTCTCCTATGCTAACGGTTACTGGACCTCTCAGTCAGTAAACATGGGCAGATTTAACTCAAGCTTTGAACTTGAAGTTCAGGCAGCTTACCCCAACGGCAGCCTTATAAATTACACATATCCTGTGAGCGTTGTAAGCTCTCCGAGCTGGCTGGTCGCCTTTGCCAACTCTCCAGATGTTTCGATGTCAGTTTCCCCTCCTGTGCAACAGTGGGGAAACTCATACACTGTAACTTTCAACTATGACCTTGCAACGGCTACACTGATGGACGTGAGCGCTGACCTTAACATAATGAGCGGCAATTATGCATTTCTGCCGTCTGTTCCAGTTACAATGACCCTGAACTCTGCTGGCAACATGGCGATCTCAACATCGATAAACCCTAATTCAGTGTCGATAAAGCTTGACTCAATTTCACTGACCATTGGTGGTTCAGTTTCCCTGTCTGGCAGCCTTGGGATCTCCCAGAACACAATCGTCTGGAACAGCGCTAGCCTGGAATTGGCCTTTAAGACCCTTGTATCTACAAGCGTGCCAGTTGCCGGCATAAACGTGCCTGGCACAGATTACACAGTTGGTATATGGCTCAAGATAGGCGCTGGGCCTGACTTCTCCATACTGGTGCAGCTGGAGCCCACAACCAACGGCAACTATGAAATCATGAACGGTCTGCCAGTTGCAGTATCCCAGGTGACCGGTGGCGTTGGTGTTTCAATTGCAGTTTCAGTAAATGGTGGTCTAACAGATATAGTGAGTGCAGGTGGTGGGGGGAGCTTGACATTCATGCAGTACATCGGCGTGCCACCTGAGCCCCTGGACGAGGGAGGCACTGTTACAGGCACGGTTTTCATAAGTGCTTCAGCCTTCGGCATATCATGGACGATATGGAGTGATTCAGGCCTGCTTTACAGCTGGGGGTCCAGCAGTGACCCCGCGGTCAACCATTCAGGGAACCTGACCTACGTTAAACCATATTTCAACACAACAGGCTACAACTCCCTGGTGTGGGTCAATGGATCATGGAACGGAACACTTTTGCATGACGTGTATCCATACACAACGTTTTCAACATCCCCCGGGAAAAACGGGGATTACCTCTTTTACACATACTATGATCCATCAACGCAAATGTATCCACTCTCAGTGAAAGGCATTTTCATTTCAAATGACAGGAATGCCACAATTTTATCCATGCCTCCCTACGGAAACTTTGAGACCACCGGCCCGGAGGCATTTGCCCTGCCCAACGGTTCGGTGGAGCTGCTTTACGCAGCACTTCCCGAGTCGCAGATCAAAAACAGCTCATCCCTGCTGTCTGTGAACACTGTCCTGCTCCAGGCAGCCATGTACAACGGCACTTCGTGGAGCAAGCCTGTGAACGTCACCACGTACGGTGTTGCGAACTCATACATTTACAGCGACGGCAACGCCCTGGTGATTGAGACGCCTTCTCTCTTCTCTACCTCAACAACTGTGCAGGAGTACAACGTTCACACCGGAAAGCTTTTGGCCAGCTTTCCGGTTGCCAACGCATCATACTTTGAATACTTTAACCCTGAACTTTCAACTGCAGTCATAAGGTTCAGCAACATGAGCTACGCCTTCCTCAACCTTTCAACCGGGAAAATTTCAAAGATAAGCTCACCCTTAGGCCAGATACTTCAGGTGGGTTCGGCCATGAACTCATCAGACCTTGTATACTACCTAATTTCTTCATCAGGGAACGACATATTTGAGCTCTACAATGTATCTTCATCCAAGTCAGTCTACATGCAGAACGTTTCTGAGAACGCATACCCATCTTACTTTGTCTACAACTACCCAATTTCTGCGCTCATAACCGGTCAGGAGCCCTCAGGCATAAGCGTTTACGCGGTGAACCTTGGTAACTCACAGTACAGGCTCTACACAAGCCAGCAGGTGCAGAACATGACTTTCTACAAGGCATCCGAGGGAAACGGTAAGCTGTACATCTATTCAGCTGATTCCTACGGTCCACTGTACCAGCCACTGTACAACCTTAGCTCTCTGATAGTTCCGTTTGGTGCGCCGCCCAACCCCTCCATAACTCTTAATTATAATGGTACAGGGGTCTTGGTGTACTGGTCAGTGCCCTATGCCATGCAGTACAACATCAGCAGAGTTTATCTGGCAGTTAATGGTGGGCAGCTCACTTCTGGCAAATTTGCTGTCGGCTCATACTTCTATCCTGTAAGTTCACAGGGGAATTACCTGTTTTCTGTAACAGCACAGAACGCCGTAGGTAACTCCACATCAAGCAGCTCGATTGGCATTTACCCGATTAACTTCGCAGAAACAGGCCTCCCTGCAAATTCCACATGGTCAGTTTCAATTCGTGGCATTTCAACAAACCTGAGCTATGAATCCAAGCCATCATCAGGCCCAATATCATTTCTTTTGCCAAACGGCAAATATTCATACACCATAACGTTTCCCTCAGGCTACACTGCGTCGCAGAGGAACGGCAGCGTTCAGGTCAACGGTTCAGCAACTTCTCTCTCAATTACATTCAGCAAGCCAGCAAACTACACATTGTGGATAATCGCATCAGTTGTAATAATCGTGCTGCTCGCTGTGGCAATTTTCGTAAGGAAGGCAAAGGGCGGTTGAAGCTTTTATCGGATAATTTATTTATTAATGATGGATAGAAGTCATTTTGTTGCTTGCATTAAGGGTAACTTTCTTGCTAACCATAATAGCGCTTTCTACTGTTCCATATGCATTTTCAACGTCTGCAGGCACTCCAATGCCCCTCTCCATAATAAGGTCATCACTTCAGCCGGCTCCAAACTATGATGAGCAGCTGGGTGAGACCTTCACCCAGAACTTCAATTCACTTTCAGTTAACGTGACTGCAGTTGAGCAAACGGACAGCTACGGCTATGGTCCAGCTTACCTTCTGAACGGCCTTTCCAGTGCTGGCTACTGGTACCAGGTAGGGATTGCATATGACTGGCCAAACTTAAACGGTGGTTACAGTGCAGGATTCGGCATGGTTTATGAGGTTTATAGCCCAAACGGAACATCAATTTTTCCATCACAGGGCGGTGGGCTTACTGGCTTTTCAGGTCCAGTGAACGCCGGGGACACAATTGTGCTCAGCCTAAACTTCTCTGAAGGGAACGTCATAATGTATGCAATGGACCTTAACACCGGTTCAAGTGCAACGGAATCATACAGCTCAGAGGGAGCCACCCAGTTTCAGGGCCTTCCAAGCTCTCCCTCTAACTCAAATGGGTTCTTCACGGGAATAATGACAGAGTGGTACCACTTGAATCCATATTACGGAAGTGAGAAGCAGGTTACCTATTCAGAGCATGGTCTAAATTTGACCTCGGCATGGCTCTGGATTGATGAACTCAGCTCTGCTCAGCATGGAACAGGTGAAATATTTTACTCTTCAACCAGTTCACCAATATACCTTACCCCTTCCCTTTACCAGTTCAGCTCAAACGGTGCTGTGGAATACGCATCAAATAGTGCATTCATCACTGGCCTTATCTCCATGTCCATAGCATCATTTAACGCAAGCCCAGTTGTGACAGATGCCAACATCAATACAAGGGGCAATTTCAGCATTACAGTGAACGGTGGAATTGCGCCCTATACGTACTCTGTGTACTTGAGCAACGGCACAGTGGTTTACAGTGTGGTTTCATCTTCACCTTCCCTTACAGCTCAGGTAAGCCTTGGCAGGTTCAAAGCAGGCACATACTTCTATTACGTAACAGTTGTTGATTCTGGCAATGAAAAGGTCACATCCGACACCGTTACGATCACAGTGAACCAGGATCCTGAGGTTACAGCCAGATCAAGCACAAATGTTACTGATGCAGGCATGCCGGTGCTGCTTACATCCAGGGCAATTTTTGGAACTCCACCATACACTTATTCCTGGTACGTTGATGGGAAGATTGTCAGCCAGCAGCAGAACTTCACCTACACACCTGCGGAAGGAACATATTTAGCATACGTTATAGCAAACGATTCCTCAGGTTACACGGTTAGGTCAGTGCCATTTAACATAAGCGTGAATGGCGACCCAGAGGTGTTTCTGGTTTCATCAAGGAACATAACCGATGCAGGTGTTCCAGTAACAATCGTTTCCAACGTTTCGTCTGGAACTCCACCATACACTTATTCCTGGTACGTGAATGGACACAGGCTTAATGAAACAGCCCCCGGCATATTATTCAATTCTACAGCCCCAGGAATCTATGGAATTACCTCTGCAGTTAAGGATTCCGCAGGGTACAAAGTAAAATCTGTGTTAATTGTTCAAGTAAATGCTGACCCTAAAATAGAGGTTTCAGTTACCCCCTCGTCTGACAGCTTTATATATGTGAACAACCTTGCAGTTCTGAATGCCAATGTTCAGGGCGGCACTCCACCGTTCATTTACTCATGGTACCTCAACGGCAATCTTGTGGCAGTTAACAGCACGCCTTTCAACAGCTACAATTTGAAACTGGGGCAGAACTCACTGCAGGTAAGGGTGACTGATTCAGTTGGTTATTCTGCTATGAGTCAGCAGGTTACAGTTGTAACGCAGTACAATTACCTTAACATTGGGGCAATCATATCCGTTGTCCTTGCTGTAGCACTTTTATCAGCGCTGTTGGCTAGGAGGAGATCGGTCAGATTTTTTCCAGCTGAACGTTGAGCATCTTTGAAAGAAACTGAAGCTTCAAGCTTTGGTCCCCAGGGGTTATGGAATAGTGGTTTCCTATTGGCCTTGTGAGCATCAGTGAAGGGTCACCGTCAATCTCCAAAGTTACCTGGGTTCTGCAGAGGTCTTTT
>Ga0080006_1147399_pt1 | contig 22018 bp, 20 predicted proteins | sample RS3BMetagenome_FD_69209 | JGI IMG/M metagenome (GOLD analysis project Ga0080006, IMG submission 69209) | Ferric oxide microbial mat and aquatic microbial communities from Rainbow Spring, Yellowstone National Park, USA - RS3B (SPADES... ...
ACTCCAAGATCCAGACCATCAAGAAGATGGCCTACGGGTACCGCAACCGTGAGCACTTCAAGACCGCCATCTTCTTCCACTGCGGTGGCCTACAGCTCTACCCCGTTTGACCTGGTGCCCACTGAATTCCCGGATGACCCGAATTCCGCAGGCGTGAGGGAAGCCTGCCGCGATATCGACCGCAGCGTGCCGGGAGCGAGCTCACGATGCAGCGGGACGATGACCGTGCGCTCATCCTGGCGAAGCTTCACGTGCTGCCTCGTTGGCTGACCTGTTCATAGCCCACTCCGGCAAGAGCGGCGACAGTAGCGGCGCCGCTGACGACGGGGAGCGCCGGGCTCACGCAGAAAGCTGGACGGTGGCGATGATCGGCGGTTCGATGTCCTCGGGGAGCGCCTCGTCCTCAAAGTACATTCGAGCGCTTCTCGGAGACTGGCCAGTGCCTCGTCGATGCTGTGCCCCTGGCTGGTCACCTCGACCTCGAGGGCGCGCGCGACGTACCACTCGCCCTCATGGGAGATCGCGACCGTGAATCGCATGGCCACCACCCTACGGTCTTGTAGTTCGCGCCGTGGAAGCCTGCACGGAGAGAAGTTGCTGGTAGTCGGATCTCTGCGGCGCCCCAGGCAGGACTCGAACCTGCGCACCCGGCTCCGGAGGCCGGTGCTCTATCCGCTGAGCTACTGGGGCCGGATCCGCGATCGTAGCCGTCGCCGCCCGCCGCCGGTCCGGGCCGATGCCACCGGTCCGGCGGTCCGGCCGACAGCCCGGCCGCCCGAGCGGCAGAGAGGCGGGTGCGGCGGCGCTGCGTCTCGAGGCCCCTCCCGTATCCTCCTGTTATGGACTTGCGCCGCCGATCCCGATCGGTCGGGCCGGTGGTCGCCCCCGATGCCGGGGAGCCGGCTTCCTCTGCCTTCCCGGAGGTGGCGACGGCCGGCCGGAAGGACCCGCCGGGTCGCCAGCTCCTGCCGGACACGGCGCAGCTCGGTCCGGGCGGCGCGCTGTCGGTCGGCGGCGTCGACCTCGTGGCCTTGGCCGAGGAGCACGGGACACCGTTGTTCGTCTACGACGAAGCGCATCTGCGGGCCAGGTGCCGCCAGGCGGTGGCCGCCTGGGGCGACGGGGTGGCCTACGCCACCAAGGCGTTCCTCTGCCTGGCGATGGCCCGGCTGGCCGACGAGGAGGGGATGTGGCTCGACGTCTCGACCGCCGGTGAGCTCCACGTCGCCTTGGCGGCCGGCGTGCCGCCGGGCCGCCTGGTGCTCCACGGCAACAACAAGTCGGAGGACGAGCTGCGCCGAGCGCTCCAAGTGGGTGTCGGGCGGATCGTCGTCGACTCGTTCGACGAGGTGGCGCGGCTCGGCCGGCTGACCGAGGCGACCGAGCCGGCTCGGGACGGCGATCGGCCGCGGGTTCTCGTCCGGGTGACGCCCGGGGTCGAGGCGCACACCCACGAGTTCGTACGCACCGGTCAGGAGGACACGAAGTTCGGCTTCTCGGTGGCCTCGGGCGCCGCCGCCGAGGCGGTGGCCGCGCTCGAGCTGCTGCCGGGGGTCGAGCTGGTCGGGGTGCACGCCCACATCGGCAGCCAGGTCTTCGAGGCGTCGTCCTTCGAGCAGGCCGCCGAGGTGCTCGGGCGGTTCGTCGCCCCGCTGGGGCTGCCCGAGCTGGTGGTCGGCGGTGGGCTCGGCGTGGCCTACGTGAACGGCGAGTCGGCGCTGTCGATGGCCGACTGGGCGACCGCCACCCGCGCCGCTCTCGACGCGACTGGGGTACCGGACCGGGTCCGGGTCAGCGCGGAGCCCGGCCGTGCGATCGTGGCGACCGCCGGCCTCACCCTCTACCGCGTCGGCACGGTGAAGGACCTGCCGGGCGTCCGGACCTACGTCTCGGTCGACGGCGGGATGAGCGACAACCCGCGGCCGGTGCTCTACGGCAGTGGCTACGAGGCGTTCTTGCCGCGCCGTGCCGGTGCCGCCCGTCCGCGCCCGGTGCGGGTGGTCGGGAAGCACTGCGAGAGCGGCGACGTCGTCGTCGCCGACGCCCAGGTCCCGGCCGACCTGGAGGTGGGCGACGTGCTGGCCACGCCGGTCACCGGGGCCTACGGCTACTCGATGGCGTCGAACTACAACAAGGTCCCGCGCCCGGCGGTGGTGTTCGTGGCCGACGGCCATGCCCGGGTGGTCGTCCGGCGCGAGACCCTCGACGACCTGCTGTCCTTGGACCAGTAGCGTTGCACCCCATGTTGGGTGCGGAGGCGCCGGTCCGGGCGCGGGTGGCGCTGCTCGGCTGCGGCAACGTCGGTGGGGCGCTCGCCCGCCTGCTCACCGAGCGCGCCGGGGAGGTCGCCGAGCGGACCGGCGTCTCCTTCGAACTGGTCGGCGTGGCCGTGGCCGACCCGGCGCGACCGAGGCCGGGCGTCCCGGCGGCGCTGGTCACCGGCGACGCCAAGGGCCTGGTGGCCCGGGACGACGTCGACGTGGTGGTCGAGCTGATCGGCGGGCTCGACCCGGCGCGGACCCTCGTCGAGTCGTCGCTGCGGGCCGGCCGGCCGGTGGTGACCGGCAACAAGGCGCTGCTGGCCGAGCTCGGCGGCGAGCTGGCGGCGCTGGCGGCCGAGCACGGCGTGGACCTCCTCTACGAGGCGGCGGTGGCCGGGGCGATCCCGGTCATCCGTACGCTGCGCGAGTCGCTGGCCGGAGAGCGGGTGCAGCGGGTGATGGGCATCGTGAACGGCACCACCAACTTCATCCTCACCAACATGGCGGAGGAGGGGGTTCCCTACGACGACGCACTGGCCGAGGCACAGCGTCTCGGCCTGGCCGAACGCGACCCGACGGCCGACGTCGAGGGCCACGACGCGGCGGCCAAGGCGGCGATCCTGGCCGCCCTGGCCTTCGGGAGCGGGGTGCACGGCAGTGAGATCCCGCGCGAAGGGATCACGTCGGTGCGGTCGGTCGACGTCGCCTACGCCGACCGGCTCGGCTACGTCGTGAAGCTGCTGGCGGTGGCCGAGCAGGTCGGTGACGGGTCGGCGGTCTCGGTCCGGGTGCACCCGGCGATGGTGCCGCGGGCGCACCCGCTCGCCTCGGTCCGCGGATCGTTCAACGCCGTGTTCGTCGAGGGCGAGCGGTGCGGCGAGCTGATGCTCTACGGCCGCGGTGCCGGCGGCGTGCCGACGGCCAGCGCCGTGCTCGGCGACCTGGTCGACGCCGCCCGCAACCTCCGCTCGGGGGCGCACGCCCCGCCGCCCCGCCACGGTGCGGTCCGGCTGCAGCCGGCCGACGACGTCCGCTCGGCCTTCTACCTCAGCCTCGACGTCGTCGACCGGCCCGGCGTCCTGGCGGCGGTGGCCACCGTCTTCGGGAACCACGGGGTCTCGATCAAGGCGATGGAACAGGACGGACTGGGCGACGAGGCACGGCTGGTCTTCCTGACCCACACGGCACGCGAGGGCGACGTCCGGGCCACCCTCGACGACCTCCGGCGCCTCCAGTCGGTGGACCGGGTCGGCGGTGTCCTGCGGGTGGTGCTGCCCGACGGCGAGGACGGGACCGGGGGCTGACCGTGGCGGCGGGCTGGCGGGGGGTGATCGAGGAGTACCGGCCGTTCCTACCGGTGTCCGAGGCGACGCCGGTGGTCAGCCTGCTCGAGGGCGGCACCCCGCTACTGCGGGCCAACCACCTCTCCGAGCGGCTCTCGGCCGAGGTGTGGCTGAAGGTCGAGGGGGCCAACCCGACGGGGTCGTTCAAGGACCGCGGCATGACCGTCGCCATCTCCAAGGCGCTGGAGGAGGGCGCCAAGGCGGTGGTGTGCGCCTCGACCGGCAACACCTCGGCATCGGCCGCCGCCTATGCCGCCCGCGCCGGGCTCGCCTGTGCGGTCCTCATCCCCGAGGGCCACATCGCCCTCGGCAAGCTGGCCCAGGCGCTCGTCCACGGCGCCCGGGTCCTCCAGGTGCGCGGCAACTTCGACCAGGCGCTCGACATCGTCCGGGCGCTGCCCCGGCACGCCCCGGTCACCGTCGTCAACTCGGTCAACCCCCACCGGATCGAGGGCCAGAAGACCGGGGCCTTCGAGATCGTCGACGTCCTGGGCGACGCCCCCGACGTCCACTGCATCCCGGTCGGCAACGCCGGCAACATCACCGCCTACTGGGCCGGCTACCTGCAGTACAAGGCGGCCGGCCGGTCGGGCCGCCTGCCGGCGATGCTCGGGTTCCAGGCGGCCGGCGCCGCCCCGATCGTCGCCGGCCACCCGATCGAGCACCCCGAGACCGTGGCCACCGCCATCCGGATCGGCAACCCGGCCAGCTGGTACTCGGCGACCGCCGCCGCCTCCGAGTCGGGGGGGTCGATCACCGCCGTCACCGACGACGAGATCCTGGCCGCCTACCGGCTGCTGGCCGAGCGCGAGTCGGTGTTCTGCGAGGCCGCCTCGGCAGCCTCGGTGGCCGGGCTGCTGCGAACCGGGGTCCCTCCGGGCTCCACCGTGGTCTGCGTCCTGACCGGCCACGGGCTGAAGGACCCCGACCTGGCGATCAGCCAGATCTCGGTGCCGAAGGTGGTCGAGCCCGAGCTCGAGGCGATCCTGGGCGAGCTGGGCGTCTGATCCGGCCGCCGCCTGGCGGGGCCGACCGTCGACCGGGCGGAGGCCCGAGCCGCCCGCCGGGGTCCCGACGACCCGGTGCCACTACCTAATGTTGCCGCGCCGGGAGCGAACCGCTATCATGGCTACATCCCACCTGCGCCTCGGAGCGCTCGTCGAGGATCCTGTGACGTTCCCGACCGACGGTGCCGCGACCAGATGGTGACCTGGGGCGGGGTCCCACTCCCCCCACCCCGTTCTGTTCTGCCGCGCCGACGGCTCACGCCCCGGGCGCGGCCCTTCACGAGATAGGAGACCGATGACTGCCGAACAGCAGCTCGAGCGGTCGGTACTCGAAGGCAAGGAGCGAGACGAGCTCCACGCGATCGCCCAGGCGATGTCGCTCAAGACCACCACTCGGACCAAGAAGTCCGACATCATCGACCGGATCCTCGAGGCCACCGGCGTCACCGACGCCGCCCCGGCGGCGAACGGTTCGGCCCCGGCGACCAACGGCACCGCCCGCCGTCGCTCGGCGGCTGCGGGGCCGGCGGCGGCCGAAGGTGACGGCACCGACGGCTTGGTGCCGGCGGCGACGGCCGATCCGGGTGGCGCCGAGGCAGCGGTGGCACCGGCCCGGACCAATGGCGTCGCGGTCAGCGACGGACCGGCGCCCGGCGCCGAGGAGGCTGCGTCGACCGCCGCCGACGGTGACCGGGCGGGCGGCGAGGCGGCGTCGGCTGCTGGAGCGGCCGTGCCGGACCAGTCGGCCGGCGGCAGCGGCGGCCAGGGCGGCCAGAACGGCCAGAACGGCCAGGGCCACGCCGCCGGCGGCCAGGGCGGCCAGGGCGGCCAGGGCGGCCGGAACCAGGGTCGCCAGCAGCACAATCCGCAGGGCGGGTTGGACACCGCCAACCGGCGGGGCCGGCGCCGCCGAGGCCGCGAGCGCGGCCCGGGTGGCGAGCGCGAGCTGCAGGGCGGCGCCAACGCCGAGGCGTACCAGGGGGAGATGGTCGAGGTCCGGGGACTGCTGGACCTGCGCGACGAGGGCTACGGCTTCCTCCGCTGCGACGGGTACCTCCCGTCGAGCAAGGACGTCTACGTCTCGATCAGCCAGGCGCGTCGCTTCGCGCTGCGCAAGGGCGACTACGTCGAGGGCGCGTGCCGTCCGGCGTCGAACAACGAGAAGTACCCGGCCCTGCTGCGGATCGACTCGGTCTCGGCGATGAGCCCCGACGAGGCGCGCGACCGGCCGAGGTTCGAGGACCTGACGCCGCTGTTCCCCGACTCGAAGCTGGCGCTCGAGCTCCCGGGCGACAAGGACAACCTGACCGCCCGCATCGTCGACCTGCTCTCGCCGATCGGCAAGGGCCAGCGCGGGCTGATCGTCTCGCCGCCGAAGGCCGGCAAGACGACGGTGATGAAGCAGATCGCCCACTCGATCGAGGCCAACAACCCCGAGGTGCACCTGATGGTGCTGCTGGTCGACGAGCGGCCCGAAGAGGTGACCGACATGCGCCGGTCGGTGAAGGGCGAGGTGGTCGCCTCGACCTTCGACCGCCCGTCCGACGAGCACACCGCCGTGGCCGAGCTGGCGATCGAGCGGGCCAAGCGCCTGGTCGAGCAGGGCCGTGACGTGGTGATCATCCTCGACGGGATCACCCGGCTCGCCCGGGCCTACAACCTGGCGCAGCCGGCGACCGGCCGGATCATGTCCGGTGGCGTCGACTCCGGGGCCCTGTACCCGCCGAAGAAGTTCTTCGGCGCCGCCCGGAACATCGAAGAGGGCGGTTCGCTGACCATCCTGGCGACGGCGCTGGTCGAGACCGGCTCGAAGATGGACGAGGTGATCTTCGAGGAGTTCAAGGGCACCGGCAACATGGAGCTGCGGCTCGACCGCCGGCTGGCCGAGCGCCGCCTCTACCCGTCGATCGACGTCAACGGCAGCTCGACCCGCCACGAGGAGCTGCTCTTCGACCGGGGCCAGCTCCAGCAGGTCTGGAAGCTGCGCCGGGTGCTCAACGCCCTGGCCAGCGAGGGCAACGCCGCGGCCGGGCTCGAGCTGCTGATGGACAAGATCCGGACCACCCACAGCAACGACGAGTTCCTGGCCGAGATCGCCAAGGGCCCGAACCCCAACGGCTGATCGGACGAGCAGAGGAGCCAACGATGAAGCCAGACATACACCCGAACTACATGGAGGCGACCGTGCGGTGCTCGTGCGGGAACACCTTCACCACCCGGTCGACCAAGGCCGACCTGCACGTCGAGCTCTGCAACGAGTGCCACCCGTTCTTCACCGGCAAGCAGAAGCTGGTCGACTCCGGCGGCCGCGTCGAGCGGTTCCAGCGGCGCTACGGCCAGCGCGCCAAGAAGACCACCACCCGGTCGTGACGCCCCGGGGTGGCGGGGTGCCACCGTGCTCGACGACCGGCTGAGGGCCCTCGAGGCCGAGTTCGATTCGGTCGAGCGCGAGCTGTCGGCACCGGCCACCCTGTCCGACCCGGCCCGGCTCCGCGACCTCTCGCGCCGGCACAAGGAGCTCGACGAGCTCGTCGGCACCTGGCGCCGGCTCGAAGCGGCGAGGACCGACGTGGCCACGGCGCACGAGATGCTCGAGGCGAGCAGCGGCGACGACCGCGACGTGGTGCGCGGCGAGCTCGAGGCGGCAGAGTCCCAGGTGGCCGAGCTCACCGCCCGGCTCGGCGAGCTTCTGCTGCCGCGCGACCCGAACGACGGGCGCAACGTGATCGTCGAGATCCGCGGGGCCGAGGGCGGGGAGGAGGCGAACCTCTTCGCCCGCGACCTCTTCACGATGTACACCCGCTACGCCGCCCAGCACGGGTGGCGGCTGGAGGTGCTCTCCGAGAGCCCGTCGGAGCGCGACGGGCTGAACGAGGTCGTCTTCATCGTCAAGGGCGAGGACGCGTGGCGGCGGCTCGAGCACGAGGGGGGTCCGCACCGCGTCCAGCGGGTCCCGGTCACCGAGTCGAAGGGTCGGGTGCACACGTCGTCGGCGACGGTCACCGTCCTGCCGGAGGCCGACGAGGTCGACGTCACGATCGACCCCTCCGACTTGAAGGTCGACGTCTACCGCTCGACCGGTCCGGGGGGCCAGTCGGTGAACACCACCGACTCGGCGGTGCGGATCACCCACCTGCCGACCGGGATCGTGGTCGCCATGCAGGACGAGAAGAGCCAGATCCAGAACCGGGCCAAGGCGATGACGGTGCTGCGGGCGCGGCTGCTCAAGGCCGAGCAGGACCGGCGGGCGAGCGAGCTGGCCCTAAAGCGGCGCAGCCAGGTCGGTGGCGGCGGTCGCTCGGAGAAGATCCGCACCTACAACTTCCGGGAGAACCGGGTCACCGACCACCGGGTCAACCTGACGCTGCACAAGCTCGACCAGGTGCTGGCGGGCGACCTCGACGAGCTCACCGACGCCCTGATGGCCGACAAGCGGGCCCGCCAGCTCGGCGGGGACGACGAGGCCGATCCGGCGGCCTGAGCGGTCGGAGATGCCCGCCGTGGCGGCCGGCGACCTGCTGGCGGAGCTGGCCGACCTCGTCGGCTCGGCGCGGGAGGCGCGCTGGATCCTCGAGGAGGTCGCCGCCGGTGCCCGGCCGGAGGCGACGCGGGCGTTCGACGCCGATCAGGCGGCGGCGGCGCGGGCGATGGCGGCGCGGTGCCGGGCCGGCGAGCCGCTGCAGTACGTCGTCGGTCACTGGCCGTTCCGCACCCTCGACCTCTTGGTCGACCGCCGAGTGCTGATCCCGCGCCCGGAGACCGAGCAGGTCGTCGAGGTGGCCCTGGGCGAGCTGGCACCGGCGGTGGCGGCGGCCGGCCGGCGCCGGCCGGTGGCGGTCGACCTCGGGACCGGGTCCGGCGCCATCGCCCTCTCGTTGGCGGTCGAGGGGGTGGCCGCCCACGACGGGCTGGCGGTGTGGGCGACCGACGTCGACCCGGCGGCGTTGGCGGTGGCCGCCGCCAACCTCGACCGGGTGCGCGCCGAGCACGGTCGGCGGGTCGCCACCGTCGAGCTCGTCAGGGGCCGATGGTGGTCGGCGGTGCCGGCCGAGCGCACCGGACCGGTGGACCTGGTGGTGGCCAACCCCCCGTACGTCGCCGAGGAGGAGTGGCCGGCGCTCCCGGCCGAGGTCCGGCTCGAGCCGCGCCGGGCCCTGTTGGCCGGGCCGGGCAGCGACGGGACGCCCGGGCTGGCCGACGTCGAGGCGGTGCTCGCCGGGGCCGCCCGACGGCTCGCCCCCGGCGGAGCGGCGGTGGTCGAGCTGGCCCCGCACCAGGCCGCTCCGGCGGCGGGGCTGGCGCGGGCACTCGGCTTCGGGCGGGTGCGGGTGGCACCCGATCTCACCGGGCGCCCCCGGGCGCTCGTCGCCGGCCGGTGAGCGGTGGCTGAGCCGCCGGTGGTCGCCGCGGGCGACCTCGACCGGGTCGAAGCGGCGCTCGAGGCGGGGGCGGTGGTCGCCATCCCGACCGACACCGTCTACGGGCTGGCCGCCCGCCTCGACCGGCCGGCGGGCCTGGCGGCGGTCTTCGCCGCCAAGGGGCGCCCGCCGGGGCTGGCCCTCCCGGTCCTCGTCGGGCGGTGGTCGCAGGTCCGCCCGGTGGCCGGGCGGCTGCCGAGGACCGCCCGTCTGCTCGCCGCCCGCTTCTGGCCGGGCGCCCTGACCGTCGTCGTGCCGGCGTTGCCGGGGATCGGCCCGCTGCTCGGCGGCGACGGGCGCAGCGTCGGGCTGCGCCAGCCCGACCACTCCTTCGTCCGCGCCCTCTGCCGCCGGGTCGGGCCGATCGCCTGCACGAGCGCCAACCGGCACGGCGAGCCGCCGTGCGCCACCGCCTTCGAGGTGGCGTCGACGTTCGGCGCCGACCAGGTCGCCCTGGTGGTCGACGGCGGGCGGTGCGAGGGGGCGCCGTCGACCGTGGTCGACTGCACCGTCAACCCGCCGGCCTGCGTGCGGGCGGGGAGGCTGCCGTGGAGCTGGGTGGAGGCCGGGTTGCGCTGAGCGCCGCCACGCCGCCGGTGAGACGACGGTGGCCGGCCGCTCCGGGTCGGCCGCCGCCGAGCGGACGGTGCTCGAGGATGGCGGCGGCGAGCAGGCCGGCGACGGCGAAGGCGCCGCCGGCCAGGCACACCCCGTCCCAGCCGAGCCGGCCGTAGAGAAAGGCGGAGACGGCCGAGCCGATGGCCCCGCCGACGAAGTACGTGACCATGTAGGCGGCGGTCAGGCGGCTGCGGGCCTCGGGTCGCAGGCGGTAGACCTCGCTCTGGTTGGTGATCTGGAGGCCCTGGGCGCCGATGTCGAGCACGACGACGCCGACGATCAGCGCCAGCACGCTCGAGCTGCCGGTCCACAGGGCGAGCCACGAGAGCGCCAGCAGCGCCGTGGCGGCGTAGGTGCTCAGCGAGGACCGGCCGCGGTCGGAGAGGCGGCCGGCAAAGGTGGCGGTGGCCGCCCCGGCCGCCCCGGCCAGCCCGAACAGCCCGATCACCGCACTCGAGTAGTGGTACCGGTGGGCGAGCAGGAAGGCCATGGACGTCCAGAGCACGCTGAAGGTCCCGAACGAGAAGAAGCCGTAGAGGGCGCGCCGGCGCAGCAGCGGCTCCTGGCGCATCAGAGCCACCACCGAGCCGAGCAGCGACCCGTAGCCCAGGCCGGGGTCCTCGCGCCAGGTCGGCAGGCGCCACCGCAGCACCGCCGCCTGGGCCAGCATGGCGCCGGCGGCCACGAAGTAGACGACCCGCCACGTGCCGGTCTCGGCCAGGACCCCGGCCAGCGTCCGGGCGAGCAGGATGCCGATGAGCAGGCCGCTCATCACCATGCCGACGACCTGCCCGCGCTCGTGGTCGCCGGCCAGCGAGGCGGCGAAGGGCACGAGCACCTGGGCGAGCACGCTGCAGGCCCCGACGACCAGGGCCGCCGGCAGCAGGACGGCGGCCGATCCGGCAGCGCCCAACCAGACCAGGCCGCCGGCGGTCGCCACCGAGAGCACGACGACCAGCCGACGCCGCTCGAGCAGGTCGCCGAGCGGCAGCAAGAAGAAGAGCCCGAGGGCGTAGCCGGCCTGGGCCACCGTGACGATGAGGCCCGACACACCCGCCCCGAGGTGGAGGTCGCGGCCGATGAGCGGTAGCAGCGGCTGGGCGTAGTAGTTGTTGGCCACCGCCAGCCCGGTCGCCACCGCCATCACGAGCACCAGGGCCCGGCTCAGCCGGGCCGGGGCACCGACCGTGCCGCGGCTCGACGACATCGCCGGCGTGGGTGGCACCCACCGAGGGTAGCGGCGTGAGGCCAGTGCCCCGTCTCCCAAAGTCGGGGCGGGGGAGTCAGGCCAGGGTGAGCTCGCCGTCGGCCGTCAGGCGTCCCTTGAGGCCGATCCCCTCGGTGCGCATCAGCTCGGCCAGGTCGTCGGGTTGCTGGGCGCTGCCCCACGCCCGATCGCCCTCCAGCGTCCGGCACACGACGATGCCGTGGGACGGGGTGCCGTCGCGCTTGACGACGACCGTGTAGGTCTCGATCTCGACGTCGCCCTCGGCGTCGGCGTCGAGCCGGCACTGCGGGAGCACGTCGACCTCCTCCTGGACATCGGCGACGGCGAACGAGCGGCCCGCTGCCGGCGGCCGGCTGGCGTAGAGGCCGACGGCGTGCTTGGTGGCGTACCAGCCGAGCCCGGTCACGAGCCCGACCCGGCCGGGCTCGGCCCGCAGTCGCTCGACCGTCGTGGCGATGGCGTGCGAGACGTAGTTGTTCCCCGGCCCACCGGCGAAGGTGAGCCCGCCGGTCACCGTCAGCGGGCGTCCGGGATCGTCGACCGGCAGGCCGAGGGCCTCGGCCGCCATCTGCACGGCGACCGGGAAGCACGAGTAGAGGTCGACCTCGCCGACGTCGTCCCGTCCGACGCCGGCCAGCTCGAGCGCCCGGCGGCCGGCGATCCCGATGGCCGGCGAGCGGTCGAGCCGGGGGCGGTGCGACAAGAACCAGTGATCGCAGGCGTCGGTGCCCGACAGCGGGAAGACCCACCGGTCCTCGGGCAGGCCGAGCGACCGTGCCTGGCCGACGGAGCACATGATGAAGGCGGCGCCCTGGTCGACCTGCATGTTGGCGGTGCAGAGCTTGGGATAGGGGAAGGCCACCATCCGGTTGCCCTCCCCGGGGGCGACCAGCTCCTCGGCGTCGAACCGGCGCCGGAGCCAGGCATGGGGGTTCTCGGCGGCCACCGCCGAGAACCCGGCCCACAGCGAGCCGATCGCCCGACGGTGCTGTTCGAGGGTCCAGCCCCGGGCGGCCCGGAGGGCGTTCTCCATCAAGGGGTAGGCGTGGATCGGCAGTTGGAGCCCCCGGGACGCCTCCAGCTCGGTTGCCGGTGCCCGCTCGACGCCGAAGGCCACCGCCGGCGGCACGTCGGCCGCCTGGGTCTGCCAGTGCAGCGCCGGGTCGTCGGGCCGGCGGCGGGCGGCGGTCCGGGTGTAGAGGCACTCGGCACCGGTGACGAGCACGACGTCGTGGTCGCCCCGGGCGATAGCGGCGGCGAAGTGGTTGACCAGTGACTGCGGCGTGTTGCCACCGGTCACCGAGACCATCAGGCACGACGGCTCGGCACCCAGGCGGCCGGCCACCGCCAGGGCCGCGTTGGGCGGCCGCCACCCGAGCGAGGCGACGACCGCCACCGCGTCCGCCCGCTGGAGCAGCCGGTGACCGACGCCGCCGGCGCCGCCGGCCGGGGCGCCGGCGGCGTCGTGGGCGGCCGCCGTGGCCGCATCGACCATCAGGTCGAGCGGCTCTGGCCGGTCGGTGAGGGCCACGGAGGCGTCGGGTCGGTTCGTCACCTGCCCGACGCCGACCACCACCGGCGTCCGAGGGTCGAGCGTCATCGCACCCGAAGCGTACCCGCCGATCGGCCGAAAACATCCATTTCCCAGGTGCCGAGCCCTCGGGCGACCGGGACCGGGCGGGTACAGTGGGCCCCATGCTGATCGCCGTGGGCGCCGACCACGGGGGCTACGACCTGAAGGCGACGCTGGCCGAGCACCTCCGGTCCGGCGGTCACGAGGTCGACGACCTGGGGACCGACGACGACCAGGTGCCGGTGGACTACCCCCGTTTCGCCGAGGCGGTGGGCCGTGCGGTGGCCGACGGCCGGGCCGACCTCGGCGTCTGCGTCTGCGGGACAGGCATCGGGGTCTCGATCGCCGCCAACAAGGTGGCCGGGGTCCGCGCCGCCCTGGTCCACGACGTCACCGGTGCACGGTTGGCCCGGGAGCACAACCACGCCAACGTGGTCTGCTTCGGCGGCCGCACCACCGGCGCCCTCACCGCCGTCGAGGCGCTCGACGCCTTCCTGGCCGCCCGGCCGGCGCACGGACGGCACGACCGCCGCGTCGAGGAGATCGCCGCCATCGAGCAGCGGGCAGCTTCGTCACTGGAGGTCCCCGCATGAGCCGTTGGTCGCCAACCCCCTTCGCAGGCTGGCTGGCCGGCGATCCCGAGGTCGCCCGGCTGGTGGAGGAGGAGACCGCCCGCCAGGCGACCACCCTCCAGCTGATCGCCTCGGAGAACTTCACCTCGCCGGCGGTGCTCGCCGCCTCCGGGTCGGTGCTGACCAACAAGTACGCCGAGGGCTACCCCGGGCGCCGCTACTACGGCGGCAACCACGTGATCGACGAAGTCGAGGACCTGGCCCGGCAGCGGGCCACGGCGCTCTTCGGTGCGGCGCACGCCAACGTGCAGCCCCATGCCGGGGCGAACGCCAACCTTGCCGCCTACCAGGCGCTCCTCGAGCCCGGCGACACCGTGCTGGCGATGCGCCTCGACCACGGCGGCCACCTCACCCACGGGTCGCCGGCCTCGATCACCAGCAAGATCTGGCGCTTCGTCTCCTACGGGGTCACGGCGGCTTCCGAGGACCCCGACACCCCCGGGGAGGTGATCGACTTCGACCAGGTGGCCGACCTGGCCAAGCGTGAGCAGCCGGCACTGATCGTGGCCGGCTCGACCGCCTATGCCCGGGTGATCGACCCTCGGCCGTTCCGCGAGATCGCCGACGAGGTCGGCGCCCGCTTCATGTTCGACGCCGCCCACCCGGCCGGACTGATCGCCGGGGGGGTCCATCCGAGCCCGGTTGGGATCGCCGACGTGGTCACGTTCACCACCCACAAGACGCTGCGCGGGCCCCGCGGCGCCGCCATCCTCTGCGGTGAGGATCTGGCCAGGCAGGTCGACTCGGCGGTGTTCCCGGGGCTGCAGGGCGGCCCGCTCGAGCACGTCGTCGCCGCCAAGGCGGTGGCCTTCGCCGAGGCGGCACGTCCCGAGTTCGCCGACTACGCGGCGGCGGTCGTCCGCAACGCCCGGGCGCTGGCCGCCGCACTGGCCGACGAGGGCTTCCGCCTCGTCTCGGGGGGTACCGACAACCACATGCTCCTGGTCGACCTCCGGCCGTTCGACGCCGAGCTGACCGGCAAGGAGGCCCAGGAGGTCCTCGACCAGGCGGGCATCACGCTCAACCGCAACACCATCCCCGACGACCCGAGGTCGGCCTTCGTGACCTCGGGCCTGCGGCTGGGTTCGGCCGCCGAGACCACCGCCGGGATGGGGGAAGAGGAGATGCGGCGCATCGCCGGCCTCGTCAGCCGGACGCTCCGTCACCGCCACGACGAGCAGGCGGTGGCCTCGGTCCGCCACGAGGTGGCGCAGCTCTGCGCCGGGTTCCCGCCGTACCCGACCCTGACGGCGGTGGGCGGCGGCCCGACGGCCGCGGGAGCGGCCGGGCCGGGCTGAGCCAGGCCCGGTCGGAGGGTCCGATGCCCCCGCTGGGGTGGTACGCGGTGGTGCTGGCGGTCGCCGCCGGCGTCACCGCCGCTCTGACGATGCCGGCCAGGCTTCTCGCCAGCCGCGCCGGCTACGTGGCGCTGCCGGACGAGGAGCGCAAGGTGCACCAGCGCGTCACCCCCTACGGCGGCGGCGCCGCCATGTTCCTCGGCTTCCTGGCGGCGATGATGGTGGCCGCCGTCCTCCACCCGCTCCACGTCGTCTTCGCCAGCTCGTCGGAGCCGCTCGGCGTGGTGCTCGCCGGGGCGGCCATCTTCTTCGTCGGCCTGATCGACGACGTCCGCTCGATGTCGGCCCCGGCGAAGATGGCCGGCCAGGTCCTGGCGGCCAGCATCCTCTACTTCCTCGGCGTCACGATGTACCAGTTCAAGGTCCCGCTGGCCGGGTTCGTCGTGCTCTCCCCGGGCATCACGCCGCTGATCACCGCCCTTTGGGTGATCGCCCTGACCAACGCGGTCAACCTGATCGATGGGCTCGACGGACTGGCGGCGGGCGTGGTGGCGATCGGCGGCGGCGCGCTCGCTGTCTACGGGCTCCGGCTGATGGACCTCGGGCTCCTGCCGGCCGACAACCTGGGGCCGCTGGTGGCGGTCATCGCCTGCGGGGTGTGCCTCGGCTTCCTGCCGTTCAACTTCCACCCCGCCAAGATCTTCATGGGCGACGCCGGTGCGCTCTTCCTCGGCCTGCTCATGTCGGCGTCCACCATGGTGATCGGCGGTCGCCAGCCACCGACCCAGGTCACGCCGGGCACCACCTACTTCTTCTACGAGGCGCTGGCGATCCCCTTCTTCATCCTCGGCGTCCCGCTCGTCGACATGGCGTTCGCCTTCATCCGGCGCACCGCCCGCGGCACCGAGTTCCACACCCCCGACAAGGACCACATCCACCACCGGTTGCTCCGGCTCGGCCACGGCCACCGCCGCAGCGTCCTGATCCTGTGGGCCTGGACGGCGCTCTCGTCGGGCTTCGTCCTGTTCCCACTCTTCTTCCACCAGGTGAACGCGGCCATCCCGTTCGGCCTGGCTGCGTTGATCGTCGGACTCTTCACGTTCTTCCACCCCAGCTTGCGCCGGCGAGCCGAGGACGGCGCACCCGCCGGGGCGCCCCCGGGTCTGCCGACGGGGGCCGAGCCGCTCACCTCGGCGCTGGGCGGTGACGTGGGCGACGGCCCAGAAAGCGACGGTGACGTGGGCGGCGACGCCCCCAACGGCGGCGCCGGGAGCGAGCGTGCCGGAGCAGGCACCGGCGGCGGCGGTGCGGGCGACGGCGAGGGCGACCGGGAAGCAGGCGACGGCGTCGACCTCGGCCGTCGGAGCGACGAGCCGGCAACCCCGGGTGGTTTTGCCGTCGGCAGACGGGGGATGCGATGATGTCGGGCGTGCTAACTCCCGACCTCGCCCGGCGGCGGGCCCTGCGCGCCCCGGCGGCCGGCGCTGGCTCCCCGCGCCCCGCGTGATCCGAGGAGCCCCGCTTGACGCAGCTCCCCCCGACACGGTCTGACGCGGGCCGCCGCAGGTATGGCGGACGGCCGGTCGACCGAGCCACAGCCGGGCAGCGGGCCGGAGGACGGGTCGCCGGGTGGCGACCGGCCGGTGGGTCGGCAGGCCCGGCTGGGCGACTTCTTCTGGCTCGGGACGGCGGTCGCCATCAGTGTGGTCGGTGCCGGGGCGATCGGCTACGGGCTCGACAGCTGGTTGGGCACCACCCCCTGGCTGAGCTTCGCCGGCTTGGCCTTTGGCATCGTGGCGGCGGTGCTCATGACCGTGAACCAGGTGCGCAGGTTCCTGTAGCCGGTCAGGTCCGGCTGGCGGCCAGCGCCCGGGCGGCCGCCCGCGGCCGGCGCCCGGCGGGGGGCTGAGCCGGACCGATGTTCGACAAGTTCTCGCTCCCCGACGTGGCCGCTGTCTCGCGGCGCACCGTGTTCAGCGCCCTCGCAGTCGGGGTCGTCGGGCTCGTGGCCTGCGTGCTGCTCGGGGCGGCGCTGGTCGGGGTCGGGGCCTGCATCGGCATCGGGTTGGGGATCTCGAACTTTCGCCTGATCCAGAAGTCGGTCGCCAAGGTCGGCCAGCGGGCCGACCCCAACCGTCGGCGGCCACTGGCCCTCAACACCGTCGGGCGGTTGGCCGTGATCTCGGCGGTCGTGCTCGGACTGCTCTTCTTGAGCTTCGACCTCGGGGCCGGCGTCCTCGGCGGCCTGGCGGTCTTCCAGGCGCTGCTGCTGCTCAACGTGCTCCGCTCGATGCTCAAGATGGGCGCCGCCGGCGGGGGACTGGCCGGGCTCGTCGACGTCGAGGCGCCCGAGTCGGACGGGTCCGATGGCACGGTGCCACCGTCGCCTCCGGCACGCGACGCCGTCGAGGTGCCGGACGACCGGCGGGGTCGGTGACGCCGTGACGCTGCTCGCCCCCCACTCGTTCAGCTGGTTGGCGACCGACATCTCGGTCGGCGACCACGTGCTTCGCAAGCTCGGCCCGTTGACCCTGGACGTCGACACGATCTGGGCGACGGTCGCCGCCGGGTTGGTGGTGCTGGTCCTCGGCTTCATGCTCCGTCGGCAGATCACGAGCGGGGTTCCCGGGCGCCTCCAGGCGGCGTGGGAGACGGCGGTCGAGGCGGTCACCGGGCAGGTCGAGGGCTCGATCGGGCCGAGCGGCCGATCGGTCATCCCGCTGGCGATCACCCTCTTCGTGTTCATCCTCGTCTGCAACCTCTTCGAGGTGTTCGGGGTGGGCAGCCGGCTGGAGTGGCTGCCGGCGCCGGCCTCCGACGTCAACCTCCCGGCGGCCATGGCGGTCTTCGTGATCGTCGGCGTCCACGTCTACTCGATCCGCGCCCGGGGCCTCGGCGGCTACGTCCGGCACTACCTGACGCACCCGTTCCCCCTCGTGCTCCTGCCGTTCAACCTCTTCATCAACCTGGTCGAGGAGATCGCCAAGCCGGTGACCCTCGCCCTCCGGTTGTTCGGCAACCTGTTCTCCGGGGCGCTGATGCTGTCGCTGATCGCTGCCCTCGGTGCCTGGAAGCTCGGTGCCGTCCCGGTCGGCGACGTCGCCACCTTCATCTTCAACATCGTCTGGAAGATCTTCGACGTGTTCTTGATCGGGCCGATCCAGGCGTTCATCTTCGCCCTGCTCACGATCCTGTACTTCGACACCGCGATGAGCGCCGAGCACGACGAGGAGCCGAGGCCCGGTCGCCGGCACGGCCCGGCGGCCGACGCCGAGGCGACGATCGGCGGCCAGAGCGCCACCCGGCCCGAGCCGACGCCGCCGCTGGTCGAGGCGTAGCGGCGGGGCCACCCCCCACCCCGGTCGGCGACCGAACCAATCGACGAGACAACGGCAGAGAAGGAGAGAACAACCAAATGGCACACGACACGACGCAGCAGGCGATCCAGCTGGCGGGCGCCATGGTCGGCGGCGGTCTGGCGCTGGGCGGCGGTGCCGTCGGTGCGGCCATCGGTGACGGTCTGGCCGGGAGCCAGACGATCGCCGGGGTGGCGCGCCAGCCCGAGGCCCAGAGCCGGCTGTTCACGATCATGTTCCTGACGGTCGGACTGGTGGAGGCCATGTACTTCATCAACCTGGCCTTCACGGCGCTCTTCGTCTTCTCGCTCTACAAGAAGTAGCCACCCGAAGAAAGGGCCGGCTCGTACCGGCCGACCAGCGGACCGACCAAACGAACGAGGCTCACCGGACATGCCGATCGCAACCAGCAACTTCTTGATCCCCAACGGGACCTTCATCGTCGAGCTGATCTGCTTCGTCCTCGTGCTGGGCTTCGCCGCCAGGTACATCCTCCCGCCGCTCAACAACGCCCTGCGGGCACGCCAGGAGCGGATCCGGTCCGAGCTCGAGGCGGCCGACGAGGCGAAGGCCGACGCGGCGGCGGCCGACGAGGCGCGCCGGTCCGAGCTCGAGGCAGCCCGGCAGCAGGCCAGGGAGATCGTCGCCCAGGCCAACCGGACGGCCGAGGCCCTGGTGGCGGAGGCCGGGGGGAAGGCCCAGGAGGAGAAGGACCGGATCCTGGCCAGCGCCGATGCCGAGGTCCGCCTGGCCCGCCAGCGGGCGCTCGAGGAGGCGGCGGCCAGGCTCGGCGACCTGGTGATGGAGGTCGTCGGCCGGGTGATCGGCCGCGAGGTCGACGCTCAGGCACACCGGGACCTGATCGAGGAGGCGGTGGCCGCCTTGAGCGAGCCCGCCGGCAGCGCCGGTGCCGGCGGGGGGGCGGGCGTCGGCGGATGATCCCCTCGCTCGAGGGCTATACGGCGGCGGTGCTCGAGGAGGCAGCCGACCGGCCGGGACCGGCCGCCCTCGCCGACGAGCTGGCGGCGGTCGACCGGCTGGCGACGGCGAACGAGCAGCTTCGGGCGGCCCTGACCGACACGACGGTCCCCCCGCCGGCCCGCCGGGCGGTGGTCGACGAGCTGCTCGAGGGTCGGGTGAGCAGCCCGGCACGGCGGCTGGCAGCGTTCGCTGCGGGAGCGGTGCCGGCGCCGGAGGTGCCGGGCGCCCTCGCCTGGCTGGCCCACCGGGCGCGGGTGGCCGCCGAGCGCGGGCTCGAGCTCGAGACACCCCCCGGGCACCTCGAGGGTCGCCGGCGCGTCGGCGGTTACGCCCAGGCGGTCTTCGAGCAGCTCAGCGTGGCCGAGCTCGAGGAGGTCGAGGACGAGCTCTTTCGTTTCGGGCGCATCGTCGAGACGACCCCGCCGTTGCGCATCCTGCTCACCGACCGCGACGAGCCGGTGGCGGTGCGCCGAGGGGTGGTCGACGACCTGCTCGGCGCTAAGGTGCAGCCGGCCACCCTCCGCCTGGTGGACTTCGTGGTGGCCGGTGGCCGGACCAGGGACGTCCTCGGCACGCTGTTCTGGTTGGTCGACCAGACGGCGGCAGCCCGTGGCTGGCGGGTGGCCCGTGTCCGGGCGGCGGCCGAGCTGGACGCCACCGGGCGGGAGCGGCTCGGGGCGTCGCTGCGCCGGCTCACCGGGACCCCGGTCGAGCTCCAGGTGACGCTCGAGCCCGAGCTGCTGGCCGGGGTGGTCGTCCACATCGGCGACCTCCAGGTGGATGCCAGCGCCCGTGGGCGCCTGGACGAGCTGGCCGAGCACATGTCGGCCGACACGTGGCGCGAGCGGATCCCCGCCCGCGCCGAGCAGGGGAACGAGGCAGAGGGAGCACGGTGATGCCAGAGCTGACGATCGACGCCAACGAGATCACCGAGGTGTTGCGCCGCCATGTGGCCGAGTACACCCCGGCGGTGAGCGCCGAGCAGATCGGCCGGGTGGTCGAGGTCGGTGACGGCATCGCCCGAGTGTCCGGGCTCCCGGGGGCGGCGGTCAACGAGCTCTTGGAGTTCGAGGGCGGCGTGCTCGGGCTGGCCCTGAACCTCGACGAGGACACGATCGGCGCCGTCGTGCTCGGCGACGTCGACGAGATCGAGGAGGAGCAGGTGGTCAAGGCCACCGGTCGCATCCTCTCGGTCGTCGTCGGCGACGCCCTGCTCGGTCGGGTGGTGAACGCGCTCGGTGAGCCGCTCGACGGCAAGGGGCCGGTGGCGGCGACCGAGACTCGCCGCCTCGAGGTCCAGGCGCCCGGCATCGTCGGCCGGCAGCCGGTGAACCAGCCACTGCAGACCGGGATCAAGGCGATCGACGCCATGACCCCGATCGGCCGGGGCCAGCGCGAGCTCATCATCGGCGACCGCAAGACTGGCAAGACGACGGTGGCGATCGACACGATCCTGAACCAGCGCGGCAAGGGGGTGAAGTGCATCTACGTCGCCATCGGGCAGAAGAACTCCTCGGTCGCCCAGACGGTGAGCACCCTCGAGTCGCACAACGCCCTCGACTACACCGTGGTCGTCGTCGCCTCGGCCGGCGACCCGGCGCCCTACAAGTACCTCGCCCCGTACGCCGGATGCGCCATGGGCCAGCACTGGATGGACAACGGCGAGGACGCGCTGATCGTCTACGACGACCTCTCCAAGCAGGCCGAGGCCTACCGGCAGATCTCGCTGCTGCTCCGGCGCCCCCCCGGACGCGAGGCCTACCCGGGCGACGTGTTCTACCTCCACAGCCGGCTGCTCGAGCGAGCGGCCAAGCTGTCCGACGAGCTCGGCGGTGGTTCGCTGACCGCCCTGCCGATCATCGAGACGAAGGCCGGCGACATCTCGGCCTACATCCCCACCAACGTCATCTCGATCACCGACGGTCAGATCTTTTTGGAGTCCGACCTCTTCTACGCCGGCGTACGGCCTGCCATCAACGTCGGGAACTCGGTGAGCCGGGTCGGCGGGGCCGCCCAGGTGCGGGCGATGCGCGACGTGGCCGGCACGCTCAAGCTCGACCTCGCACAGTTCCGCGAGCTGGAGGCCTTCGCCACCTTCGGCTCCGAGCTCGACAAGGTCTCCCAGGCCCAGCTCGACCGCGGCTATCGGCTGACCGAGCTGCTCAAGCAGCCCCAGAACGCGCCGCTGCCGGTCGAGGAGCAGGTGCTCGTCGTCTACGCCGGGACCCACGGCTGGGCCGACTCGGTCCCGGTGGACGAGGTGCGCCGGTTCGAGCTCGAGCTCCGCGAGTACATGCGGGCGAACCACCACGACCTGCTCGAGACGATCGCCGGCACTGGCAAGCTCCCCGACACCGACGCCCTCGACGGCGCCATCAAGGCGTTCCTCGAGGGGTTCGACATCGGCAAGGTCGACTGACCGGTGGCCGGCGGCCAGGAGCGGGTGCTGCGGCGGCGGATCCGCAGCGTCCAGTCGACCAAGAAGATCACCAAGGCGATGGAGCTGATCGCCGCGTCGCAGATCGTGCGCGCCCAGAACCGGATGGCGGCCAACCGCCCCTACCGCCACGGCATGGCGCGGATCGTCGTCGAGGCCGCCCGGGCCGACCCGCAGGCGGCGGCCAAGCTGCTCGGCACCCCCGACGACCCGCGACGGGTGGGGGTGCTGGCAGTCGTGGCCGACCGCGGGCTCTCGGGGCCGTACAACTCGTCGGTGCTCCGGGCGACCGAGCGACTGCTGGCCGAGCTCGCCGCCGCCGGCCGGGAGGTGCGGCTGTTCACCGTCGGCAAGAAGGCGCAGTCGTACTTCCGGTTCCGCCACCAGGCGGTCGAGCGGGCGTTCGTCGGGGTCAGCGAACGACCGTCCTTCGACGACGCCCGGACGGTGGCCGACGCGGTGGCCGCCCCGTTCGCCGCCGGCGAGATCGACCAGCTGCTCCTCGTTGCCACCCATTACCAGTCGGCCGGCAGCCAGGCGGTCGAGACCCGCCAGCTGCTCCCACTGCCCGATCCGCGTGGCACCGAGGGGGTGGAGGAGGAGGTCCGGACCGGCTACACCGAGTTCGAGCCCGACGTCGAGAAGCTGCTCAGCGAGCTGACGGCGATGGCGGTCGAGTCGGAGGTGTTCACCGCCCTGCTCGAAGGGGCTGCCTCTTTCTTCACCGCTCAGCAGCGGGCGATGGCGGCAGCCACCGACAACGCCGACGAGCTGATCCGCACCCTCAGCCGGATCATGAACCGCGCCCGCCAGGACGCGATCACCACCGAGATCATGGAGATCGTCGGCGGAGCGGAGGCGCTCCG
>Ga0080006_1140366_pt1 | contig 22017 bp, 26 predicted proteins | sample RS3BMetagenome_FD_69209 | JGI IMG/M metagenome (GOLD analysis project Ga0080006, IMG submission 69209) | Ferric oxide microbial mat and aquatic microbial communities from Rainbow Spring, Yellowstone National Park, USA - RS3B (SPADES... ...
AACGGAGCCCCGAGGATATAAAAAAGTATGGACCGCTGACGGAAGAGCAAATGGAAAGGATGTCGAAAGTTCGTGGACTACTTGCATTAGTAAGTACAACCAGTGATGGTAAGAAACGTATGGAATTCGTGAACCGTGACTTTAACGCCGCTATCAATATGCGGAAATGTGCGGTGCTGGAGAAGAGACCTCCAGAATTGACAGGAGAGAATTTCGTTGGACAACCTCTCAAAGTCGAACTATATGAGAAAAAGTTGGAGGCAGTTGTAGGCGGCCGGTCGAGAAAGGCTGGGAGGCGTCTGCACGTCAGGTAAAGACTTTTGTCTAAGGCGCCGGTCGTCTCAACTGTACACTGGCACCATCGCCGGTGCGTTCGACAGGTGGTGTCCATGTTGTACTGAATTTACCAGTCTCCGGCGTCGTGCAGCCGCGGCCCCGCTGCAGCACTGGCAGTGTCGCCACCGCCGTCCTTTCGTTCGCTCATCGGGTATCGTCTCCAGTCCGACTTGCTAGTGGCCCGCCTTCCCTGTAGAGGAAACAGGGACTGGACTGTTCGTGACCTCGCTACCGAGTTCCGGACGCTGTTTGAGTTCTCTTGCAGTTGCGGTTTCCGCTAACTACTTGTCTTTCGCATGGCGCGTGGCCCAAAGAAGCATCTGAAGCGCCTGGCAGCGCCAAGGCACTGGATGCTCGCTAAACTTGGCGGCATCTGGGCCCCTCGACCTTCAGCTGGCCCACATAAGCTTCGAGAATGTTTACCTCTGATCATCATTCTGCGAAACCGGTTGAAGTACGCGCTCACTGGGCGAGAGGCTATGCAGATCCTCATGCAGCGGCTGGTTCGTGTGGACGGGAAAGTTCGCACAGACCGCACTTTTCCCGCTGGCTTCATGGATGTTATCCATATCGAAAAAACCAATGAGACATTTCGTTTACTCTACGACACAAAGGGGCGTTTTGTGCTCCATCGAATCACACCCGAGGAGGGCAAGTACAAACTGTGCCGCATCAAGCGTCAACAACTGGGTGCCCGTGGCATCCCGTACATCGTGACACACGACGGGCGCACCATTCGGTATCCAGATCCATTGATCAAAGTGCACGACACCGTCGTCCTTGATATCGAGACCGGGAAGATCACGGACTTTGTCAAATTCGACATCGGCGCGCTCTGCATGATCACCGGAGGCCACAATATTGGTCGCGTTGGTGTCGTACAGCACCGCGAGAGACACCCGGGAGCGACTGAAATTGTGCACTTGAAGGACGCTGCAGGGCGAGAGTTTGCGACACAGATCAGTAACGTGTTCGTTATTGGTCGAGAAAAGTCGCTCGTCTCGCTACCGCGTGGCAAGGGAGTGAAGCTCTCCGTCGTTGAGGAGCGCGAGCGGCGAGGCCTGCTCTAGACACACACATGCAGCGCGCTTGGCAACATACGCCGTTGGTTGACGTGAATCAAAGCGGATTGGGAGCCTTCCAGTGCCTCGTAAAGACGGAGAACTGTTTGCGGGAACTGTTCGAGGAACATCGGTTGGGACACCTCCCGTGAGGAGGCGGGACGCTCTGCCTCCATGGATATTCCCTCAACGCAGCACCCGTGTCAGATAAAAATGGAATACTGTACTACTCGCCATGTGACTGTTTCTCGATTTTTTACGAATCTTATCAGATGTACGGCATCGGCATTCGAAACGCAGCGGTAAGAGCTTACAGGGTCATGAATTGCTTCAGGATCCCTGACCGTATGTTCGTTCGGAGTAGCTCCATCGATGTTTCGCGTCTGGGAGTCGTTATATCACCGGAATCAAGATGATTCGCGACGCGGTCGAACAGGGGTTCGGAAAATAACCAATCTCATTATCGGAGTCATGCCTATAGGCTTCCAGACTTCTCATTTGCTTACGTGCAGCACGCACGAATCACGCAGTTTTCACGTTTTCAAGTTTCAGTTTCGAGGCAACTCGTGCGCGCAGCGATCCGCATCTGTTGACGGATGCGGAAAAGTGTCGACGACGTCCGTCGACGACTTGTTCAAAAGCTCATTCCGGAAGTTCACTGACTATTCTACCTCGAATCATCGATTCCGTTAGGAAGACAAATCCCACTTTCTTTGGTGCGATCGACAACACCGCACTCTACGTCAGCATGGTAACACCCAGGGTAGGTGCCCTGGAAGGATCCTGTCTCTTCTGTCTGCGTGGACAAGGGTCCTGGAATCGGACTTGCCAAGTCGCAGTAACGTTGTCTCACTCTAGAGTGTATCGTATACTCGCACAAAAGGACGCGGAGACGGATCGAAATTTCTCGACTTGTTCTCCAGCATGAATTTTTTTCCTACGGCACTTGTTTCATCATGGACAGCATCGTGCTTCGCCAATCCTTTATCGGATGCAACGTTGTGCGCTTACGTGTGCTTCGGATGAAGTCCTCGCCGGGCGGAGTTCCCCCAGAAGCAGCTCACGATCATAGGGTCTAGAACCGGGCACAGCAACGGAGGCACGCGTCTACGGAAGAGCCTTCTTCGCTCGTCGAGGACGTGAACCGAGCGATGAACCGAGTGTGCACGCGCCAAAGTATCGCCCTCCAAGTTCTAGCGGGATGAGCGGGGGCAGGTGCAGGCGATACGGTACACATTCCCTAACACATGACGACAGCGAAACGTTATCGCTACGACGGGCGCATCGAGGCCTCATCCAAAGAACACGAGCACGGCAAGCGAAGCGTAGACGGCAACGTTTGCTTGGACATGAACAATGTTGACAACAGCCAGAAGCGTCGATATCGGAATGCCAACGCTACCACCAACACCATTCGACTGCTGAAAACGGAGCTTGATAGACACGATTGACCGACGGACTTTAAAGCCGCAGATGTTCTAGAGGGAAAGAAAGCAGTCACAGAAAAAATCCGAAAATGCTGGTGCTGATTACCGAGGGAAGCGATCCAGAGTGTGGCGTGCACGCCCGAGTCACAGGGCACGCTCCATTACATGCTGACACGGGTTCCGTGCCAACATCCATGGACGTTGCTTCCAAGGATATCGTTCGGATCCAGACCCCGTGAACACGCTACCCGAATATGAAACGTACTTTCTGAGGCGCGCTACTGCACCTTTTTCCACTTCAGGGGCGATGACCGAAGCGTGCGCAGCAGTAGCATCGCAGCGGTCGTGCAGCGGCGTCCGCGGAGACAACTCCAGCGTGCCCAGCGCGAGCCGCGCGCCGTGCACCTGGCAGGTACTCTGGAAGGCACGAAAGCGGCGGAACGTGTGCTTCTTGTCATGCTTCGTAGCAGGTACCTGTGAACGTGCCATTCCGGTGCCCAACGGCTCTTCTTGCTGATGCGATGTTTTAACGCAACTTGCAGTAGACGGTCACTGAGCACACTTGTCGAGCAACCTTTGCGTGGCTAGAAGCGTTGCGCGTTCGAGACGCTACTGGGCGAGCAGGCATCTGGAGGGCTTTTTTCGGAAAGCAGACGGCTCTCGGCCGCGTATGCGGACGACGCGCCCTTCACGCAGATCAAAGGATGCAACTGAAAACTCCGAAGAGGCCGTTAGGGCAACGCTGCAGTTTGTTGAGCGGCTGCTCAGTCGGATCGACAAGGACGCGCTTCTCTTTCCAGCAGGGACGTTTTACGGCCCAGGCGGAGTTCGAGCGGACTCGCGTGCTCTGGAAAGACACTCACCGACCGCACGCACGGTGGGAGCGGTCCCAAGTCGTGAAGCAACGGCGCTTGCACGGCCCTGCAAACTGGAAAACTGCACTGACTCGAAACTGAAGAAGAGCCTGGTCCTGTATTTTGAAACGCACGCTACCATTGCCGTTAGACTATGGTTCTTATACCGCAGTCTCACCGAGGCGGAGCGCTGGCAGTATGCGGAGCCGTCAACAACGGAGGCGTTCGAACAAGCTGCTGCTGCGCCCGCTGCGCAGATGAGCCATGCACCAGCCGCCACGAACGAGGCAGAAATTCGAAAAATACCCGAGCCTTTTGTGAGCAAAGAAAGCTCCCAGCCAAACGAAGCTACCCAAAGGCGCAGCACCTCTGGTCCATGCGATGTGCACCAGTTGGCGCGGCTATATGAAATAGCCCAGTGCTGGAGCGCGGTTTGCCCGAGACTCTACGTCCTTTCAACCGTAGCCGGTGCTCTGATTGCATGTCACCCTTCTCGAAGGGATGAAATCGCTCAGGATTTGCTTGAAATGCTGGCTGGCGTTCAGCACCCGCTGCTGAGTCTGCCGCTGCGTACCTTTGTCGCCAAGCTGCTTGTGGATGCCTGGAAGCCACAAGAAGGGGCAACGGATCTCGAAACAGAGCATCTTGTGGACCATCTCATGGACAATTGGGAGAACATGGCGGACGCGTTGATGCGCGTACCCAGCTACGGTTTCGAGCTGCGTCCGCTCTCGTCGAGTTCAGCTCGAAACGATCTCGCTGCATGTCGCTGGGTGCTGGCAGAGCAGCTCAGTATTCTGCTTGGTTCACAGTTTACAGTGCTAGCGAGGACTGCATTCTTGAAGAGTGCCATATTCCGCGAAAAAATGCTTCCTATGCTATCGCAGCGCATTCTTCGCATCGCTGAAGCGCCCCTTCAAGAATATCTGCTCGAATGCTTGATCCAGGCGTTTCCAGAGGAATTCCTCGCTTTCGCCGCCCAGCACTACCTTGACATGATTCAGCGTACTCGGGTTGGGGTTCGTCACGCACGTCTCCTGGCTCGTTTCTGGGAACGTCTTCATCGCTGGTTGCAGCGGTCACCGGCGTGGACGCAAGCTGTCCAGGACCTGCCGCTGGTTGTTTGCGGCATCGAGGCATTGACCTGGGCGTCGCCCGTTCGGACTCCATTCGAATCCGTTGACCGTCTGGACGCATGCGAGATGCTCATAGAACTCGCCCTGAAAATGGGTGGTATTCAACATACGAGCTTGAACGAGCTCCTGACACTCTATCTTCGGGCCTGGAAACGTGCATATGCCGACTTGTGTCCGAAGAGTCCAGTCTCTGCGAGATATCTGGTGCCTCCGACAAGGACGACTTTGGTGTCGCTTCCGGGAGCGAGGTCTGCATGTGAGCTGACGCCGTCGCAGTGCCCCTGCGAACTTCATTCGCCATGTTCACCGGATATGGAAGAGCGCGTGGATCTGGGGGGAATATTCGCGCCCTGTGCCCGTTCGACAGAGGCAAGCTCGTGCACCACTGAACAAGCTTATCTGGGCGCCGCGAGACTCGTGCGGCTCTGCAAACGTCTCGTGCGTGCTGCTGGGTGCTGGTCAGACTTGCTCATGGTGCCAGCGTTCAACGATTTGTTGACGCTATTGCCGATGGATGATCGGCGTCGCCTCGCTCGCCAGCTTGCGCTTTGGATCGTTCTGGATCGGCCATCGTCAGCCACGGTGTTGCGTCCTGAGCTTTGCCTTCGCCGCACGAATGCAGAGGCGCTGAAGATTTCACGGCACTATGCATCGATTCTGATATGGCTTGATGCACTTGTGCGCGGGGCAAAAGCACTGGAAACCGATGAGGAAATCGGGTACCAAGAGGCTAGTCAACACTCAACGAAAGCAGCGCGACAGCAAACCGCGCACGACCTTGACGTTGACGCCGCCGGTTGTCTGCGAAGCATGCCCGAACCGACCACCGACGATGCTCTCTATGATGTCATGCTCTGCAGCTGTGTGGTGGGAAAATTCACCTGGAACGACATACCCCTTCTTGACCAGCTCATGAACTGGGTCCTGGGGACACCAGCTGCTGCGAGACGCCAACTGCTACCAACCTGCGCAAGTACAGTCATGAGGCTGCTCGCGGAGCAGGCATCCGCGTCAGAATTCTTACGCACCCAGCTATGGGAACGAATGCACGCGATGCTTGCAAATCTGGCACAGATTGAAAGCGCACAAGCTGCAGTGCTATCGATAGATGCAGCACTACTGGCTGATCAGGTGGCAGTGGATTCACCGGCACTCGTGAGAAACCTCCTCGTCCAAGCGCTGGTGATACTGGAAGAGGACCGCTTAAGTGCCCGCGCCTATCGCACGATTCTCCTCCGCGTCATCGATGCGTTGCGCGTTCTCGAGCGGCTCGAGTACGATGCGCTTCTGCGACTCGCCAGCCAGGTAGCGCATCAGGCAGAGTCGTGCTGGGTACCCGTCGATCGTTGTCAGGCGCTCTGTGCGGTTGCAAATCTCTACGCCTGCATCGCTGCAGCGCACGAACAATCGACAAGTGCACCCATGCTGCAAGCGGGTACGCAAGCACTTCAGTGCTGGAAACGTGCGCTCGTCATCGCTATGGAAGCGTGCGGCGTTTCTGAACGTGCGCATTTGTTGCTCGATGTTTACCGTGCTGGTCGACAATTAACTGTAACGGTTTGCGCGTCTGGTTTTCCTGACTCGTTCCGGGATGAACTAGACGCGACATGTTTCGAATGCGTAGCCAGCGTGCAACAGATCATTCGGCAGTTCGGTTGGAGCCACCACGCGGAGCATTTGCATCTCGCGTGGGCCCGACTTGTTCGACTTGCCGCGTCTCGTGAGGTCCCTCGTTAAAACTTATTTTCACAGCACAAGCCAGCTACGCAGGAACACATCAGCTCCAATCAGAATCGCTCGGGTGTTTTTCGTGGCCAACCTGGGACGGTAGCGGGAACAATGCAAGCGCACCAGTTTTGTCGTTTGGGGTTCGGGCATGTTGCAGCCGATTGATAGCCCATGTGATGGGGTATGCAACAGTATCCTGCAGTCAAATGGAGTCATCACGCGCTGGTGCAAGCGTCTTTGTGAATGCGTCGTACGGCAGCGTGCTGACGACATGTTCGGGCACATAGATGCGCTGTTGCGAGGCATGTGTACTGGGTTCTGCTCAGCGCCTCTGTGCCTAACACGAGCACCTTGAGCCGATGCATTTTCGCAGGTGCAGCAACGCCGACCGAGGTCCGCAGTGACGCTCTAGGTACTGTTGGCGGGGGTACTCTGGGCAGGCACTTGGCACCCAGAGGAGGATCTTTTCAATGCAACGTGATCCTCAAAGGCAAGTCGAGGTGGTGTTTACAGCGCTTGCTTCTGAAACATGGAGGCAGGGCTTGCAAGAATAGTAATAATGGTAATGATGACGACGGACGCTTCCCGCCCCCTGTATCGATGCCCGTCGCGCACTTTGGTATCGCCTGGTCATTCGAAAGTCCTGATAATCCAACACGAACATCTGCGGAGCACCAGCAGCACCAGCATCGATCTGGCGCTGAAAAGTGTGCCCTGCAATAGACGCGACAATGGGTGTACGACTCCTGCAATACAGACGCATTTGTCGCCTGTCTTGACATTGTTTCTCTTCAAGATACGAGGCAACTGCCACAAAGCACTTGCGCGTGTCCGTGTGAACAAGTGTTGACGTCAGTGAGACACAGAGAGCTTGCGCGCGAAGAAGGGATCCGCACTGCACCGCACTGCACTTTTCGTGGAACTTGCTTGATTCAGCGACACCGCGAAGCGACACAGTGCAGTCTCTCGTTGCGTAACGCTGCTCGAGCGACGCGATCGTCCCACGTCAGACTGGTTGGATACGACGAACATGTTTAAAAAGTTCGATGCAGATGAGCAAGTCAGTGGACAGGCCCAGCTCAAGTCGTCGGCGACACGGGCCCTGCGCACAGCGGTCTGCACCCAGATGCCTCGGTTTGAGCCCTATGTCGACGACGTGGTTCCAAAGAAGGCCCGCATTTTTCAAGTACGCTTACATAACCACTACCAACTTCTTTGTGACGAAGCGGGGCGTGTTCTGTTTCTCCAAGACCGCGACGGACGGCTCTATCCGACGTTGCGTCTCCTGCACGCGTACCCGTTTATGCTGCCGTGGGTGCAGGTCGATCGAGGCGCGATTCGTCACGTCCTCCGGGGTGCGAATGTTATGTGTCCGGGCTTGACGAGCCCTGGAGGCTACGTACCTCCAGAACTTGCCGCTGATCAAGTGGTGGCCGTCATGGCAGAAGGAAAGGCCCGAGCCCTCGCCGTCGGTAGGATGCTGCTCTCTGTTGCACAGGTTCTGCAACAGAATCAGGGCGTGGCCATCGAAAACGTGCACGTACTTGGCGATGAAATATGGAAACGAGAACGATGGAGTGCGTCCGGGTAGACAGGTCACCTGCGTTTCGCCAGAGGGCCACAGGATGCGCTTTGCGCAGCGTCACAGTCTCATATTCTTGTTCTTGTGGAAAAGGCGATTGAAGCGTCTGTCGGAGCGACGTCTGTTTCGCGTTCCGCATCGGCAGGTGAATGCGTCGACGGCTCGCAAAGTCTTGTGGTACGGAGCGAGTGAGCTATCTCGATACATAGCAACCCACACGGCGATAGAGGCGCCTCGTCAAACAAAGCGTCTACCTGGCCAAGGCCATTTGTCTCTTCGAGAGCAAGCCCTTTTGTGCACAAGGTGCCTTACGTAGCAACGCACAACCGAATGCTGTAGCCGGAAAAGAGGTGCCTGCAGATTGACGCTTTCTTCAGCAGCAAGGTGTACCGCGCCAGCGACGGTGAAGCGTCCAGCCGGTTATCGAGCAATGCATGTGACTCTATCACTGAACGCAACGTTGTACACCGGCAGACACCAGAGACGTCTCCGTTGTGCCACATACTTGTTCTTGAACGGAGCGTTCAATTTGAAGGCAAGCCTCTGGGCCGTGGCGCGTCCTCGCTAGCCATTCACAGCGCCAAGAGACCGTGCGGACTCTCAGGCGGTGCGTGGCCCGCTGCTTGATTCGAACCACCATACAGCACTGTAAACAGGTGTCCTTGCTTTTGGAGTCGTCGATACGCCTCCCTAATATGGCGTGGTTCGAGCGGAGTCAGCAGCGCACCATCCGGTCCAATTGGGGAAGCGTGCACCGCTTCCCCACGGGTGGCGATTTCCCGATTTCGATCCCATTCGCACTTGATCTGGACCGCGGTCTCTACCAGGTCGCCAACGAACATCTTGCCAAGACCCTGTAGCGCAATGAGGAACGGATGACCCGGTGCGTACCCGCTTGCACCACCAACGAGGGCATTGACAAAGCGTCGCAAGTTCTGCGGTCGTAGGGCGGCGCGTCGGAACTCAACATAGCGCTCCTTCTGGGCCTCTGTCAGCATCTCAAACTGCTCATTGGTCAGCTCCCGGAACGACCGGAACTCGTGCTCGGAACGCTCTGGTTTTGCGAGCGGATTGCTCAGAATAGCACTGTATTCCGGAAAGACTTGTGCGTCGATACCATCAAGCAGGTCCGAGTCTATGCTGGTATCGAGATCTGCTGCGTCAGGTTTGAGATCGCCCAGGACTTGTTCCGCATCATCCCCGAGCAGCACAAACTGAGACAATGAACCTTGTTCTGGGGCGCGCTCCTCCGAATCCTTGTCGAGGGCGGTCTCTGCTCGGTAACCGCTTCCGGGTGCAGGGGCTGCGGTGCGTCCGCCCCGGGCGTGCCGCTGTGCTCCGGCAGTGCGACCACCACGGCCTCTTGGCCTGCGGTACGCAGCCTCGCTTTGAGGTCCTTCCAGCTCACCGGTTTCAGTTATACGCGACCTGCGACCTCTGCCTCGTCCCCGCGGGGTCGTTGTACGTTTCTGGGTAGCTTTTGCTTCCACCGGTGCACCAGCGCCAGCAGCAGTGTCATCCTTTCCGGACACAGCCTGCTCATTCGAGTCAGTGCGTTTTCGGTTGCCATCCGAGCGTCGGCGTTTCGGTTTGGGCGACGCACTACTCTCAGGTGCGGCTGCTGGCCCGGATTGCGTTGCAACCGACTCAGTGGCGTCACCAACACCCAGCGCGAAACGAATGCTGGCTCCACGCGCTTCTTGGGTAGTCATGTTGCCCGTCTAAAATCTGGAGCCAATCGATTGCCGCCGCGACCGCTGATGCTATAACAAGAAAGGACTTTTACCAGTCGCCCATGTGCACGTACAGAGAAATGCATAGCATTTTTGACTGGTTGAGCTGCTGGGGCGAAGTGCAGGCGGCCCTGTTCGAACGCATTGCATCGTTTCTGAGTCTGTATCTAAATAGATATTTATATACATTATAGGTATGAAAGGACACCAGATACGTGTCCGATTTGCAATGGAGCCGGCCATACGCTGTCGAATGCACCCACAAGTATGCAGGATGGAGGAGCGAGGTGCACCACGAGTTTGCTGAGAAATGGCATTGTTTCACAGACCGAATATCATTGACGGAACAGATTCAAACTCTGGGTCTCCTGGGCGACGGAAATTGTCGGCAATTCCAGTCTCCCAAGTCGCTGTGATCCATTTGTAATGAACACGAGTTTCGCTTCTGTTCGGGACAAGGTCTTGTGCGTTGACAGCATATGCAAATGTAACGGAAGCTTTAGGCTGTAAGGGTGTTTTTTTCTGTGAGGGGGTTCCGGTGTAGTGGTGTGTGCCTGCTTCGTGCACAAGCCGGAGTATATCGCAAACAGCACCTGGTTATCGATACGAGCTACGAGCCAGCTTATCCACATGCGTTCTGTTCCGAGCGGACGCCTGCCAAGGCGTTAAATCGCCGTTCTGTATCCGAGCGGCATCCGCAGCGGCGCCCAAGTCGCTGTGGCAGGTTTGCACGGCGGACTCAACACCTAGGGTATCGTTTAAACGGATCATGATCCCGAAGAGGAGACGCATCCGTGGCTATTGGATGTGTCGGGTCCAGAATGTCGCCGTGGTCGCTTGCCGTGTTGCCGGCTTTTAGCATCTGCGCATCTCCCGTGGCCCGTGCTTAAGCTTATCCATGATGCACCATAAAAAATAGGATTATTCATGCGATACTGGTACGGTGTCTTTCTCCGATCCCCGTGGCAATCGAAGCAAAAGGCAATGCTACCTTCAATCCGAGCATTCGCGGTGCAAACAAGCTATCATGGAAACTTCAGTAGCCAGCACGCAGTCGAACTAGTCCGTTTGCATTCAACACAGGAGAGGTATATTGTTTCGATACACACGATCGTATTCAGCGCAGATTTTGCGCCTGTCTCTGGAGGCTCTCAAACGTTTCCTGGAAATGCGTCGCTCTCTGGGGAGCTCAAAAAGCAACAAGCTCGATGTCGATGTTCCAGTAGCCTTCTAGAATGCCCCAGGGTTTCATTCACGAGTCGCCGCAAACAACGCTTTGCCGATTGGCCAGATATCCCTCCACAACGTTGCCCCTGACAAGACCGAGCGGATCCAGATGCGGTGTCAAGATCCGTGTGCAATCGGCACGCTGCACGTCGTCCAGCGACACAACATGGTCCGGTCCGTGGACGGATTTCGTTGGAAAGCGGCATGCGGGTGCCGGTGAATCAGCATCAAGGCAAACGCGCATCGGACTCGAACTGGACCAGATTGTTGGATGCACACACAGTGTCGACAAGTGCATGCAGAAACCCAGCTCCGGTCCAGCCTGGGTATTATTCCGTTCCTTAGCACGCGCTGGGCCCGTCCTACGCAATTCTGTGTACGGGAGAGATCACGAGTTCATGGAACGCTCTACGGGTCTGAGGTTCGTGCGCGCAGCTCGTCGGTAAACTGCTTATGGGGCATGTCGCACCGCGCACCGAAGTATCGCTTCCACATTGCTTCATAGAAATATATTCTCTCCCTGAAGCGGACTCAGCAAGTGACGCGTTTCGCAAATGTCACCACTACCCTGGCACTGGCCGTATTGCGGCAGCAATTTACAGTCCTCGTGCGCGTCTTTCGCAACCAAGATCATAGAAGCGTGTCGGCGAACTCGCTCTCACTGGTCACCTCCGTCGCTAAGACATTACTCGGACGGTAAGGAGTCCACGTCGCAGAACGTTGTCCGCAAGCCCATCGCAAAGATAGTCCCCCGCTATCCCCAATGCACTGTCATCGCTCGTGTCCACACTCAAGCAAAGAAAGCTGCTTATGCACTCGCGTCGTACTGCAGCTTCGGCGGCACTCGGAATGAAGCTCTTTAGAGCCGCCGACGCCTGCGTGCTTTCGCGTGTCCACTGGGGCCAACGCCCACAACGCTGCAACATCGCCTGTGGAGCAGAGGTGCCAAGCGGTGCAGCACAATGCCAACGATAGTGGAAGAGGGCGCGTATCTGCTGTCTCCTTTTATCCATGCACTTGCATGTTCAAGGCGGCGAAGCATCTTACGATGTTGCAGCAAGAGCCTATGAACTAGCCCGCGTTTTCCTGCACCTCAAACCAAGCAAGGTATAGCCGCTTGGCTCGCTTGTTCGAATCCAAGTCGACGACACTGCCGAGGACTGACCCTTTTCTCTTGAGACCCAAGTTCACCGGTACTCCGGGTTTGTACGGGACTCGACAGATGCGATGCTCCTCAAGCGTTGTTGTTCGCGTTGGCGATCAGGCCGTTCCACCCGGTATACGAGCGGACCTAGAACACCAAAGGTTCCCAGTGCAACGCTCAGGACAAGCACCGGCTGCTGCTGCCAGGCAGTTTCAAGGAAACTCAAACACCGTCTCCACATAAGCAAACAAACTCCAGAGAAAGCAAGTCAACACGCCAGACGCCTCTGGACTAAAGCACAGGTATCCAGTTCGCTGTTTCAAAGCGAGACTTCGCCGCCACTACGTTGTAGTCCGGCTGCGCAGTAGCAACAGCGCGCAGTCGGCGCAGCAGTAGAAACACTCCGCTAAAGCCCTCTCCATACACTTTTTGGTCTCGTTGGACGCAAGTCTGCGGCGAGGGTTGTTGTCTTTTTGCTTTTCGAGAGAAGCAGCTCGATTGCAGCGGAAGCCGGTCTCATGTGCCTGTAGCTCGAAAACTTGAGAAAATTTTGAGCTGGAGCACAGGTAGAACACTATGGGACGCGGCTCGCTCTATACAGCTCGGTTTGCTGCCATCAAACGCATCGTTGAAGAAGATCGCTGTTGGCGTCTTTTTGATGCTCGGGATCAAGTACTGGGACGGCTGGCTAGCCGCGTGGCTTGCATCCTTCTGGGGAAGCATAAACCTTACGCTTTGCCGTACGTGAACCCTCAACCTGGCGACGGGGTTATCGTTATCAACGCGCGACACGTAGGCCTCACTGGAAAGAAACTAGATCAAAAGCTCTACCGCCACCACACAGGGTACCCTGGTGGCCTCAAATCGGAACTTGCTCGGAGCCTACTGGCTCGAAAACCGGAGCGCGTCATAGAGCTCGCTGTTCGGAGAATGCTGCCGCCAGACCGTCGACGACGCAACCTCGTCCGAGACTTGCTACGAGTTTATCCGGATGAGAAGCATCCTTTTCCGGAGGAACAGCTTGTGCACATGGGTCTTGTTTGGCGTCGAGTTGGTGAAGGCGGGATCGCAGACGACACGGATGAGGAGCGGTACCGTGCCCAATTCGAGTTCGAGTGGAATCGTCTTGTTCTGCTGGCATCTCCTGAGCGGGTGCGAGAAATTCTCCGGGAGGAGTTTGCAGCAAGCCGAGTCATCGAAAGAAAAGAGGTCGCAGAGCAGTCCAATGAACGGGATGAAGACGCTTTCAGTTCGTAGCCGGCCCCTGATTGAGCGTCATGGTGGCGCGCTGTCCGCGAGGCACGCGCGCGCGATGAGGCGCCTTCGTGGCGAACAGCATGGACTCGCGTGTCCCTCGGTATCAGAGGGATATACCGGAGCATCCTCAGACGCGAGGACATTGACTCGAATCAGCACCCAAAGCGATGCAAACTGCCCCCGATGTTGGACGGATACGCGGAGACACTGGCAGCTGCGAACGCCGCCACCATGAGCCAGACGAGCAGAGGCGTCAACGAGCATTTGAAAGGTTTCCGCGCATCTGTGGCGCGATTGCTCGATGCGCACATACTCTGGTGTAGGGCTCAAGCGCATCGGATCCGTGCTAGGGCGTGCGCAAAACCTCTAGAACAAAAACACGTAGCAGAGCAGTATGACGGGAACGCTTGCTGCTTCCGAACGAGCCTCGCAGCCAGCGTGACGTTCTATCGGCTGCGTGGGCCCCCATCCAGAGCGCGCCGTATCCAGGCACGAAGTGGCTCTGCACGGCGAAGACGCTGCATAGCACCTATGTCGTTCGCTCAAGCGCGTGACGCAAGTCTGCAGCGTGCGACAGGCCAGAAACCGCGTTTTATTTGATAGACGACGATTCTCACTGGAATACGCATCGCTGTGAACGCGCGGTTGCGAGAGCAACCCGCGATGCAGGTCGCGAGTGCCCAGGGCACGAACGCGCGCCCTGTCCGTTTCTATGTGTCGCATGCGTAGCCGGTACTCGCTGATGTCTATTGCCTGCGCTAGCGTTTATATAGGATTAAAATCGAAGCCTGAACTACTCGCTCTGTCCCTGGAATGCGAGTGCTTCCGAACTCGTTTAGATACGCAGTTTCGATGTTCCAAGTACAGCAACAAGGGTGTGCTCGTCTAAACGTAGTTCAGGGTTGGCTGGTCGGTTATTCGGGGTGGCGCATTCTGCTATTCGGCGCTAGAACTCATGACGGTATCGGAAACAGGATGATTGAGATGTGCTGGAACAAGTGCGCAAACAATATCGGTTATTGATTTTCTGATTCGTATGTAGCAGCATATATTCATTCCGCTTCCTGACGTGCTGCATGCGTCAAGTTTTCGATCCCGCTTCGATGCGGTAACTCGCAGGCGCGGCAAGTGGCGCTTCTGGACTGGAGACGAAACAATGCCGATCTCGTGCCCGGATGACTCGTTCAGAGGCTCTTGTCGAGCGTTTACTGATATTCTCACGTAAACGAATAATAGAATACGTCCGAAAGCCAAATGCTTATCTCATTGTGGTTATTGGCGAAACGGCACTCGAGACGAACAAGACGCTTTTCACGGGGAATGCCCCCAGAGGCTCCCTTCTCTCCTGTTTGCATGAACAAGGGTCTTGGAATCGGACTTGCGACATCGCAGCAGCGCCGTCTCAGTCGAAAGTGTATCGTATATTCGCAGGCAAGGAAGCGTACACGGATCGAAATTGCTCGTCTTGTTTTCCAGCCGGGATTCCGCTTTCGTTGCCTAATTCACTTTTGACAGCGTTGAGATCCACAATCCTCAATCGAATGGGAAAGCGCTCGCTTCCACGTGCAGCCGACTGAGAACTCGTCGAGCGGGTCGACCAGAGCAAGCCGGTGATCTTCGGGTATGGCACCTCAGCCGGCATCGGACGACGGCATGGAAGCAAGGCTTCTGTGCCCGTCACCAGCATGTATCGATCGATGAATCATGCGTTTATGCGTCATAGGGCAACCACTGGAATAGGAGGCGGTGGCATCGATACATGGGAGTACCGAACCACAGTAACGTGTCACCACGACGAAGAGCACACTCAGGCCGTATACAACGTAGACGATGACAAAAATTGGATCATCGATCGCGAAAACCTTCTCTCTATCAAGTGCGTAGACAACAGCAGGAAGTCGCGAAATACCAACCTTTCACGCTGCTATCAAAACCCCTCGACTACTGACAACGGGGCTAGATGGACAGGAGTGACCGACGCACTGAAAGCAGGAGATAAGAGAGACAATAAGGAACGAGTCGCAGAAAAAAAAGTCTGCGAAAGCTAGTCGTGATGACGATCGAAAGAGACCCAGATTTCAGAACGGTCGCTTGAGTTTGGTGACTGTGTAGACCCCCGTGCCATGCGCTGCACGCAGGGGAAGGACGGCCCTGGACCGGCACCAGCGCGATCGGTGGAGCCAACCTGTGTCTGCAAAATTCCTAAAGGTTCAGTTTCAGTAGCAACGGCGCGTCGCCAGCGGGCACCATGCCGTGCACGATGCCGTCGACCGCATCAGGCTTCTTCATAGAAACTGTAACTAACTGGAATAAAAGGACAGCTTGCGGCGGGCTCGTCGCCAGCCGCCGTCGCACTACGACGGTCTCTCCCTGACCCAGAAACGTCTCTGGACTTGCGCGTTACCGACTGGGTCGACGTCGAAACGAACTCGTTTCCGTTGCTAGTACTGACCTCCACATACGCGCATCGTAACGCATCGAACAACACACATACGTTCCGAAAAAAATGGGTAAGGAAAAGACGCACGTTTCCGTGGTGGTTATCGGTCACGTGGACTCGGGCAAGTCGACTACGACGGGTCACTTGATCTACAAGTGCGGCGGCATCGACAAGCGAACGATCGAAAAGTTTGAGAAAGAGGCGAACGAAATGGGAAAAGGTTCGTTCAAGTACGCGTGGGTGCTGGATAAACTAAAGGCGGAACGGGAGCGAGGGATCACGATCGATATCGCGCTGTGGAAGTTCGAGACGGACAAGTACTACTTCACGATCATCGACGCTCCTGGGCATCGTGACTTTATCAAGAACATGATCACGGGTACGTCTCAGGCGGACCTTGCGATCTTGGTGGTTGCGTCTCCTCCTGGAGAGTTTGAGGCTGGTATCTCGTCGAACGGACAAACTCGTGAACACGCGCTGCTCGCGTACACGCTCGGTGTGAAGCAGATGATTGTGGCGGTGAACAAGATGGACGATAAGAACGTGAACTGGTCTCAGTCGCGTTATGATGAAATCACCAAAGAGTTGAACTTGTACTTGAAGAAGGTTGGCTACAACCCGGACAAGGTTCCCAAGGTACCAATCTCGGGCTGGACTGGCGACAACCTGTTCGAGCGAGTGCCATCGGACCATCCGCTTGCCAAGTGGTACAAGGGACCAGCCCTGCTGGAGGCGCTTGATGCCATCGAGCCTCCGAAGCGCCCCACCGAGAAGCCACTGCGTCTGCCCCTGCAGGATGTGTACAAGATCGGCGGTATTGGCACGGTGCCCGTCGGTCGGGTAGAGACGGGTATCCTGCGGCCAGGCATGGTGGTTACCTTCGCGCCCACTGGTCTGACGACTGAAGTCAAGTCAGTTGAAATGCATCACGAGTCACTCCCCGAGGCTGGGCCAGGTGACAACGTTGGCTTCAACGTCAAGAACGTGAGTGTCAAGGAACTGAAGCGCGGCTTTGTATGCGGAGACAGCAAGAACGACCCACCCAAGGCCGCGGAGGACTTCAAGGCACAGGTCATCATTCTGAATCATCCGGGCGAGATCCGGGCCGGGTACGCGCCCGTTGTTGATTGCCATACTGCCCATATCGCCTGTCGGTTTGCGGAGCTCTTAGAGAAGATCGATCGCCGCACCGGCAAGAAGATCGAAGAGAACCCTGAAAAGGTGAAAGCCGGCGATGCCTGCATGGTTCGAATGATTCCGTCCAAACCCATGTGTGTGGAAACGTTTAGCGAGTATCCACCACTAGGGCGGTTTGCCGTTCGTGATATGCGCCAGACGGTGGCCGTAGGCGTCATCAAGGAGGTCAACAAGAAAGAGGCGGAAGGCAAAGTAACGAAAGCAGCAGCGAAGAAGGCATGATCATGATACATAAAGGAATCTGAGAAGTGTATGCACAATGTGCCCATGTCCTCAGCACATGTAAGTAGTAGTAGTAGTAGTACGCCAGGAGAAATACGGAAATGTTCGCACCCTACTCCCGTTTCAGCTTACAACGGACCGAGTTCACGAACGGTGTCATACGCGCTAACGTCTGGGCATCCTGCTACGGGGCATCAACAGGGGCCTTTATTTGCTGTTTCTGCGTCGGCCCCGTGTCGTATTCCTCTCATCTCCTGCCTTTGAACGTGCTGGTCGCTCCGTTTTCTCCGGCTCTGTTGGGCACAGTCGAGGGCGGCTAATGGCAGCGTTCAGGTTCCGATATCGCCGCTTTCGGCTGTTGTCGACGCAGTTCACCTAGAGGCAGGCGTAGCGATCTACGCCTGGGTGCTCAGGTTCGCCATCTTTGTATACAGTCTAGGTGTGCTCTTCGCAACGGTAACACTCGACACTAGTCAGATCATCCCATTTGTGTCCACTGCAACGCATCCGCCTCTATACGCCATCTGGTGGCGCTTGACGGCTTGCTTCGTCGCTCTGTACTTGCCCGTAAGGTATACAGAAGGCACCACTCGATATCCTGACGGTTTCCGCGCCCGATACGCTATGCCACGATCAAAGGTTTTCGCTGGGCGATGCATTCGGCGAGTCCGCAGTTGGCTGCACGCGCAAGAGCATGCTGTACCATTCGATGGCGGATTTGTGGAACTTGATTCTGTTGATGAGGAAGCAGGTACGGGAAGGAGTATCCGGGCTGGAGAACACGTCGAGACATTTCAATTCGTCTATGCTTCTTTTTTCGCCTCTGTGGCGCACGCTCTACTTGAAGCGATCGATGCAATGACGCAAATCGAATTCCAGAACCCTTGTCTATGCAACCAGGAGAGTCGGGGGCCCTTCCGTCGACGTCCACAAAGAGAGATGCCTTTGTCTTTCCAACCGAATTGATTACTAGACATGACAAGTTCAGTGAGCACACATGACGAACTTGTGAACAGCTCGCCGAGGGACGAAGTCGAATCATTTTCGTCGTGAAAACCGGCGGCGCTGATGGCTGCCCCTATTCGTTGGCTTGAAAACTAGAGTCCGAAATCAAGATACATGCTTGATTCGAGCTTGCTGCACGTCACGAAAGGACAAGTACGGAGGATTGTACGTATGCATTGGATGGTGATATCTGGTATTTTGCGCACCCTTGATCAAGATCTTTGCGAATCATCTCGACTCCAATGACGTAACGGAGTCCAGCAGCAACTCGTCGAATGAATCACTCCGGGAAATCCACCAAGCATCTTAACAATGCCTATGAAACCGTAACCCCATGTTGCTGTCCAGCGACTATCGAGACTGTCCATCGAAACCAATCTCGGAATAAAACGTCGTGCGGGGACAGGGCGTGCGCTTCAGGTTTCCATTGTAAGCTGACACGTGTTCCGGCATTTGTATCCGAAACCAGGCAGCAGGGCGTTGACGTGTACCAAGCACCTCAGTTGCAAACCCCGAACCTGTGCAGCTACTGCCCATGATGACCATGATCCCCGCACCCACTGAAATATTGCGTTCTGACTCTGGTATCTCGACGCCACTGGCGCGCTCGTCCAGGTCGAATGGCTATCAGGTCGCTACGGAACCACAAGTCGTTACCGCGCTTTGGTCATGCCTATATCAGGCCGCACGGAGATAACGCGGCATCTCCTCAGCCGACACCGCTCCAGCGCCCCCCGTCGCAGTGCATTTGTAAACGCTGGAGCACGGGTGTCTGCATACGCGTCGCGGTTACCCATTGATACCAACCGAGCGTGCACTACCGCGTAGAATATTCGGAATCGGAACGCCACATTTACAACAAGTCCTTCACCACAAGCCGTACCGCAAGTATCTAGAATCTCTAATGAGCAAAAGGGTATCTGATTGGGCCCTAGGACGACTCAGGATGACGCTGGGTGTACGAACCTGCCTTGCAGAGAGCCGCACCTGCCTCCGTGGCATCGTTGTGCTGTGACTACTGCTCGTGCAGTGCGCGATCGCACCGAAGAGGCCCACATGATAGCTGCAGCCTCCATATATCCACGCGCTTCTGTGCATATCTCCTTGCACAGTGCAGCGTCGATTTGCAGGTGTGCATAGCGAGCAATTAGCGGAGAGTGTCTGTGCAGTGCAGCACGCCAAACGACTTGCCAACGAGTGATCGAGCGCTTCACGATCGGGATAGAGTGTGTTGAGGTGTCGTGCGTTGCTCGCGATGGGTATCGTGCTTCACCGAGCTGCGCAACGCGCACTGGCATACACATCGCATGGTTTGGTATTGGGCAGCATGCGACACATCCCCTGCATACGCTTGGCGCTAGTTTCTTCTGCAATACACGTTCGCTGCATGGCGGATATGCTTCGCAAAGCGGTGGCGGCGTCCAAAGATCGTTTGCGGTGCCGTTCCACCGCCAGCTCCCTTGGCGAAACCTTCTGGCGCGTTTGACGATATCGCAACCGAAACAGTATCCGCAGCAGTCACGGTGCTCGTATCGGTACTGTTGATGCCTCCAGATCAGCTGCAATGATGCAACCAGGCCGATGCGCGACTGTATTGACTGCGGCGGCACTGGAGCAGGTCAAGCGACAGCGGACGCGGGGAGCCTCACGGCGACGCGTGCTCGTCGTCATTGCCACACGCGAAGGTCCATGATTTCACTCGTTGCCGCTCAGCTTCACTGCAACAGACCTGCCCGCTACGCGCTGTCTCTTGGTCGACTGAATGCTGGGACGAATTCCCGGGCCTCTGCGTTCACCGTACAGTCCATGTCGGGCTTTGCATGCCGCGCTGTCGCTGTGTACAGCGAGCTCGTGCATATGAGCAGTGCGTTCGCACTGCGCGGATGTCGGGAAAGCATCAGGAATTACCGTTGCCAACCAGGCGTCGTCCGCTGAAGCTGAACGCCTGAGCACCATCATCCAGCGCATTGCGTTCCTCGTCGTCACTGTCACTCAGCGACTCGAGTTCACTTGCACTACCATTGGATGCCGCCCTGGTCGTATCGTGCGCCGAATCAGCGGCAGCATTCGCAGTCGCACCCTTAGATGAAGAGGCCAGGGAGGATGTGCTCGGTTGGGCACTCCGGCTCTGCTGATGGCGACGCAGCGCCTGCGTTCTTGACGCCACTGGATAGTCCTCCTCGCGTGCATATCGATTCACGAATTCTCTCACTTTCTGTTGGAAACGCTGTGGCTCACGAAGATGCAGTGCCGCCGCTTCACCGTTCAGAGGGTCCTGGCTGTTCGGATACGTGAGCAGCTGCGGTAGGAAAACCTCGAAAACGTTCAAAAGATCGAAGAGCGGCGACCAGGTCTGGTTAATCACATCCAAGCACACAGACCCACTCATCTGGTCAATGTTCGGATGATAGATAGCGTTCACGAAGCCGATACATGGAGACTTGTATGGGTAGGCCTCGGGGAGCTCCACGTGTACCTTCCAGACACCGCCTTCGTAGGGCGTGTCCTTGGGACCCCGAAACTTCACGTAAAACTCCGCGTTGGAGTCCTCGTTCGCCATTTCCACCTCGTAGTCCGCCATGACCAACTTCATTATGTCCATTTCGCGACGTCTTCCCGGAGACGACATGCTCGTGACAACGCAGAAAGTACTGGGCTTTCGCAAGTCCGTGCGCACTGGCCAACCTTTTTTTAGTTCTCCAAGCAGTCTCACCTATGCACCCTGAAAATAAACGTCTTTCTAAGGAAAAACGCTGCCACCGACGGGCGCAATACAGTCTTGGCGAGAAACCCGCCCTGGACAAGACTTCTCCAACTGACGTGCAGACGCCTGCCAGCCTTTCTGGAACGGCCACCCACTACTGCTTCCAATTCTTTCTCATATAGTTCCATTTTGGGAGGTTGTCCGACAAAATGCTCTCTTGTCTACGCTGAAGGTCTGTTCTCCATCACCGCACATCGCCTTCAATGGATAGCGGTATTTACGTCCCGGTTCTCAAACTCCATACGTTTCTTGTCATTGATCGTACTTACTGATGCAAGTTGTCCACGAACTTTTGCCATCCTTTCCATTTGCTCTTCCGTTAGCTGTTCGTACTTTTTTATATCTTCAGGGCTCCGCTCGCACTTTTTCATCTCAACTCTCTGGCGTGTACAACCCAGTTCGTGGTTTGTATGCGATGCCCGGAACTCATCGATGGGTATCGTAACGAAACGCCTTGCGCACTCTTTGAATGTTCTTGTCGTTGGAGCTGGCCTAGTCCCTTTTTGGGTCTTCCAGCGCCCTGCTCGGTACACTACTAAAAGCCTCTGACTGTCCTCCTCCTTCAAGGCGCTCAACCCATTGAAAAAGTTTGCGAACGCCCGCTGCATCCCCCAGTACAATTTCATAATGAAAAGAGAACACCGGGGCTTTGTATATTCTTTCCACAGCGCCTCCCAATGGGCAACACGAACTTCCATGAACTCCCGAAAAGCTTCCAAGTCCGCTCCTCGGCTAGTCAACTTGGTCATAGCTTCCAGGTGCTCTTTCATTCCTGCATTCTACGTCTCAATTTTCTTGCTTGCATTCATGACTCCAGATTCTCGATAGTATCTCGCTCTCGAGAATCTCAACAGACGCATGTCTTTCTGAGGCAAGTTACCGTCAATGCCATCTTCCGCACGCT
>Ga0080006_1096454_pt1 | contig 21979 bp, 32 predicted proteins | sample RS3BMetagenome_FD_69209 | JGI IMG/M metagenome (GOLD analysis project Ga0080006, IMG submission 69209) | Ferric oxide microbial mat and aquatic microbial communities from Rainbow Spring, Yellowstone National Park, USA - RS3B (SPADES... ...
GGATTTGAGCTTCCTGTTACTTGGGTTAGGTATTGACTATGGGAATTATGTATCTGCCATAGCCCCCATGATGTACTTCCATCACAGGTCGGGCCACCAAGTCCCCAATCGCCTTTAGCGTCATTCTGATAAGAGCTCTCAGCACCGGCTATAGCAACCATTACCACGTTCAGCGGGTAAGTACCGCTAGGAGTGGTGATGGGTGTCGTCGGGAAGATGGATGCCGCGTTTACAGCGTCTTGAAGGGACATCGGTTGTCACTGGCCTTTCGGTGGTACTGCATTCATTGCTTGTATAGTTGTAATACTACTAACTGCAATTTCTCATCCTGGTTGCAATAGATAATCTATAATTTGAGTAACAAGGCATTTGCATTGCTATTGGTATTGATAAAGCTATACCCTGTGATCTAAAATTACCATATAGGCTATACGTTGGACTAAACTGGCTAGGAATTTCCCACTTTAAGCTACCATCTGGGTTAATAGCATATACGTAGTTAGTGCTCGGCGCAGTATAAATATCATCAATACCGTTACCAATATATATTACACCATTACCATCAATGACTGGTGGGGCCTCTATGTTTGTGCTAGTTGTATATACCCACTGTTGACTGCCATTTTCTATGCTAACACAATACAGATTATAGTCATCGGAGCCGTAATATAAAACACCCCTAGATTCGTCTAAGGCAATTCCACCATACAATACATTACCAGTAGAAGCCGAAGTCCATTTTATGCTACCATCCGGGTTAAAAGCATAGACGTTATTATTGCCAACTGCATATATTATTCCATTTGAATCAATTACTGGATAACCGTAAATACCAAAACCCTCGTTATAGCTTGTATTTAAACTTCCATCAGGATTAAATATGTAAATTACTTGGTTATAGATAACATATACAAATCCATTTTGATCAACAGCAGGAAGTCCGTCCAAAATAGGGGGAGATGTTTCTGATAATATATAGGAATTTATTACATTACCACTAGAATTAATGGTTGACATACCTAACAGATTATAATTATTCCCACCATATACAGCATATATGTTGTTATTAGCTATTGTTAGTGTGAAAGCATAAAATGTAGAACCAAAATTTGTAGTACTCCATTCATAATTACCACTAGAGCTTAGTGCCTGTACATAATTCAAATTCGTACTTCCACCGGTGCTAAAGTAAATATTACCAAAATCGTCTGTTACGATGGACAGTATAGCGCAATTCCCGGGAGTATAACCCCATACTAAGTTTCCATCAGAGTTTAGCGCGAACAAGTAATTTGCTTGGCTACCTACGTATATTATACCATCATCGTCAATAATTGGCGATGTATATGTTGAATTGGACTGTGGTATATTAGTGTATACCCAATTTATGCTACCATTTATAGGGTCTATTGAATACATTAGTCCTGTATCATCACTAATATATAAAGCATTAGGAGTATATGGGAAATACCCAGTATTACGTAAGTCATAACAAAATTTAGGCCATATTCCACCTAGATTCATTTAATATAACCTCATTTCGTGCAGACATCTCGTCAACTATTTATTCACACCCAATTAATCACAGTTTTTAATTCTCGTGGCTATGGACATCCTACAATTTGAGAAACAAGGTAAAATCACCGGCTTAGTTGTCTCTGATAGTATAGCGATATTGTTATTGTAAAAATTTCCAGAGAAATTATTATTGCTCCACTTAACTGATCCATCAGGGTTAAATGCGTACAGTATAGGTGAATTACCAGAGCATACATATATGGTTCCATCAGAGCCAACCGCTGGCGGTCCTGGTACTCCAAAAGTACCTGACGCCATAGTATAGTTCCACTTTTTACTCCCATCAGGGTTTACAGCATAAAGTATATTATTTTGGTCGGTAACATATATCGTTCCATCAGGACCTATAGCAGCCGAATTTTCATTATTATTTGCCAGTTGGTATGACCAGTTAAAACTTCCACTTGGGCTTATTGATTGAAGAAGATAAGTATTTGAATACCATGTTGTTATATATATATTCCCCTTCGAGTCTATACATGGAGAAGTGAAACTAGTATTATCAAAAGCTGTCGTATATTGGTATGCCCATCTTAGGTTACCGTTAGGATAAACAGAATACAGGTATTGGTCAGCTCTAAAATATATATTACCATTAGAGTCTATAGCAATTGATGTATCTGAAGATGCGTTCAATGAGGTAAGAGGATATGTCCATTTCACTGTTCCGTTTGGGTTAATTGCATACAGGAATGAGTAACTATCATAAACGTAAATTGTACCATCAGAGCCAATAGTAGCTGAACCATAGATGTCTCCTGCATACGTTTGGTATTGCCACTTCAAACTACCATTAGGGTTTATTGCCCAAAGATAACCATATTGAGAATCTCCTATATAAACAACTCCATTAGAATCTATAGCAGGAACTGGTCCTTCAAAGTAATAACCTGTCGCATATGTCCATTTTACTGTTCCGTCAGGGTTAATTGCCCTTATATTCCCACTATAATCCGCAAAATATATCACACCGTTAGAGTCAATTACTGCACCGCTGTATATACTGTTACCAGTATTATACTTCCACTTTATATTTCCATTAGCGTCTAGTTGGCTTAATGTATACTCGTTGCTATTGCATACATATAGGAATTTGGTAACCCCTACAGCTAATCCATTAGCGGATAGGTTACCTTGATATGTCGGCCAAGATGAACTATTTAATCCTGCCATTACATATCATTCCTAAATGCACTGTTGGTAAATGAATTGTTAATTACAAAGCAACAATAGCGGCGCTGGCGTATACCTGGTTAGCCGTACCGGCAGTAACACTAACAGTTATTGCTGCCGCATTGGTGGCACAAATAGATACCATGTTTGTGTAGCTACCTATAGGCTCGCTAATCGCATTTACCGGGGTAAGCGTCTGCGCTCCGGTTACGTCATTATAAGTTATGGAAACGGTAACGGTTGTGGCCGCCGTAACAACTCTAAAGTAAATCATTACCAAGAAGAATCCTGTCGCGGACGGCGTGAACGATGTTATAGTAGTTGCTGATGTAGTGGTCAGCTCGGTTTCAACCGCGCTAGCGATATTAGACAGCACACCAAAACTACCACCGGTAGCGTATCCTTCCATATTGGTAACCTTATTGTTAATTTGCAGTGCTGAAGACCCCATTATTTGGGTTGTGTCAGAACCAACAATGCTTATAACCGCCATTGCCTATCCGCTCCTTTTTATATCATCAAACCTATATTCCTATGATGGACGAACTAGCCACAACCTGGTTTGCTGTTCCGCAAGTAATAGTAACATTTATAGGACTACCACTTTTAGCGGTCACAACAAACGGGTGAATTGCATAACTACCGATTGGCTCACTGACAGCATTAATTATTGTGGAGTTTTGCGCTCCAGAGCTGTCCGTCCAGGAGTAGGTCAACGTAACAACCGTTGCTGCTGTTGATACCACAAAGTAAGTTAGGATCAGGAATTTACCATCAGCGTTAGGGGTATAGGAAACTAAGGTAGTTGCCCCCGTTGACGTAATAGAAACTTCTGTCGCATCGGCAACATTTGTCAATGCTCCAAATGTTCCGGCGGTTAAGATTCCCGCATTTTCATTGATTTTACCAGGTGCAATATTGATACTGTTAACATTAGCTACATTAATTGTCAAGTCATATTCTGCCACGGTTGGCATTATTATCATCCTCTCTAGGACATCTATACCATCTATACATTAGGTTCTATGTCTTACCATTCTCCAGTTTCCACAACGGCGCTTAAGTAAACATTGTTAGCCGCATTTACCGTAATTACAACGTTTATAGTCGATCCGGTAACAGCGGTAATCATCTGCGTAGGTAATGTATATATTCCAACGTTTTTGGTGACTCCAGAATACCAGTTATAGCTAGCCGCTCCCAATACCGGGTCTGTCCAAGTAACTTGCAATGTTATAGTTGTAGCAGCATTGTTTACCACGACATACGGGGTAATAAAATAGTTATCGTCTTTCTGCACAGTGTACGATAACACCGTTGTCTGGTTAGTTGTAGTTATCTGCAAGCTGTCACAAGACGCTGCAATTATCTTCCTCTTAGATGTATTCGTAACAGGCATATCTATAACCTCTTTCCCTATAGTTAACTATTTTATAACCATTTTATCACCGTACACCAATTATCACATCATCATAGAACTTCTGCGCTGCCTGGTTGGCCGCCGCAATCTGTTGTGGAGTTATTGCTCCGGTGGCGAACAGAGTCTGTAGGTCGTTCAGCGACAAAATACCCATTCTTGTCCTTAAGATATTGCTCATAGATATCCTCCACATATTGATAGATACCGGGACAAGACCAGGTACATTGATAGACGATTGTATATAGATGTTGAAATGGTTGGTAGCTGGCATAAACATGTTCAAGCCTTTGATCATCATGTTTTCGCCGTTCAAAATCAACTCTGACTGGTTGTTATCCCTGTCAACGGTTATTATAACCCCATACTTAGCGTTCGCTGCTGTTCCTATACTTCTAAGAATAAGCATCTCATTTTCATTGGCAACAACTTCATGGTATATGGTTGACTGCGTGGTTGTACAGGTAAACACATCGGAAAGGGTCATGTCGTTTCTGATTTTCCTGTTTGAATAGGTACGCTCGATTATGGCAGATAGAGGAATTGGGTAAGTACCTTGCTGGTCAACAGTGGACGTGCTTATCCCCAATCTTTTCGCCGAGTTTTGCTCCTGTTGGGTAATCGGATAGTTTTGCAGCACCTTGTAAGTTGTGGTCATCGTCCATATAGTCATTAGGTAGTTAACTTGAATATTGTTAATAGGGTTTGGTGTTGTATTAGTTAATACAACAGACATGTTATAGACAGCACCAAACCCCATATCTGTCATCTCTAGGTTACTTGGGAACGATTGGCTATATCCTCTCCATGATTTCTTGTCATAACTCACATCTATTCTTATACCATAGACGTTGGAAATGGCAAGGCGAGATAATTCAACAAGTTGTGAGACGTTGTTTTGTTTGTTAATTCCTATAAGATTGAACAATGGGTAACTTTGGTTCGCCGAGATAGAAGTGATATTTACCGTATACGGCTTTTGTTCGAGCCAATACGGTCTTGCATTTGCGACATCTATCATAGTTACGTTCGACATAGAGGACACACCTTCCTCATTTTTTAAATATGTTAATCAGTGTTAATTAATGTTAATCAACTTATTGCCTTATGTACTTGCGTAGCGGCTTTTGGCCGCCACGCATTCAATCTACACCAATGGCTGCAACTCACCCTCTACATATCCGTAGAATACCAGGGTCGTATCAGCCGTGGTAGCAGTGCCATACTGCCAGGAATTTACTCGCTGGGACGAGCTTACCGGAGAGAGGTAAATCGTACCAGAAGGCTGTGTCCCGGAGGTATGACTAACTGTCAGGTTAGCCGGAGCGGTTGCCGATCCGCCGCTCTCAATGTCTTCCGCAGTAAGCAGGTAGACAAACTTAGGAGCGTTTGCCGGCAAACTGGTGGCCGTATTAGCAGCTACCACCCCGGGAGCGTAAGCGAACGTAGCAGGCATGATTTCATCCCCTCTCTACCATGACACCGTTATATGCCACGACAACGGAATCAGCCGGAATAGGCGATCCATTCGCGCCAACAAACGGTACGGCGTTGTCCTTGTAGATAAGCAACTGGCCAGGGAATTTCGGCAGCGGCATGAACATTCCCTTTACAGGAATGTATGGACTGGTTGCGCCGAAAGCGAAGTTGTTGACACCGTAACTGACGAACAAACCTTGGTTGCCGGTCAGCTCCGGGAAGATGTTGCCGTTCACGATCCAACCGAAACGTGCAACGTTCTCCATCGGCGTGCTTCCAACACCCTTGATCCCAAAACCGCGCAGGATAAACGCATTGTTATTTTGGGCAAACTCAAGGCCAAGGTCCTGGAACGGGTCTTCAACGTTGCCGCTTGCACCTTCAAGAGCATTAAGGTTAGTGAACGCATAGGCATTTTGCTGTTGCGATGCGGCGTTGTTATAAGCAAAGTGCCAATACGGCCACACCTTAGTTGCTCCTTGGTTCACACCGCCAGGCATGGTAGTAAACGTGTCAAGATTGATCCCGGAAACCATCGGGAATGTGAAACTAAGCGGCGGCTTGTTGTCAATCGTCCTCCGCATGGTCTGGACGTTAACGGTCCCATCCCACTTGGGAGACAATTGAGCAAGAGCGGCAGCTGAATATTGGTATCCGGAAAGGATCACTCTCCATCCACCACTACCAGCGCCGGTCACGCCATTTACCGTTGCAACGTTTAGTTCGACTTTGTTAGCGTATTTGATCGTGGTATTCCTAATCGGCATGTTAGTACCGCCGGAAACCACGCTCCACAAGGGCTCGCCAAACGGTATGGCGAATCTCCTTCCACTCCACACCTTGGAACGGTGGGGAGTCATCAGCGTATCACCAACACCGCTGATGTTCAGATAATGTTGGGTCGAATGCCCATCAACGGTCAACCATACTTCGCGCAAGTCCTCATAATTAAGGTTAGCGTCCATCGGAGGAATTATCTCCATATAGGTAATCTCACGCACCGCATCAGGAGGACATACCGAAGAAGTGATGGTATTTACCGTGATGTTACTGTTGGTAGCCGGATAGGTCTTAGTTTGCTTAGGACTAAGAGTGCTATCCGTGATGTCAAGGAATACTCTTTCTACCAGGAAATCATCCAAGTGTGCTCACTCCTTCTAACTCTTTGTCGTCGTCAGAGTTGTTCTATAGTGACTATTGTCGCTTCAGCCAGGCCAACGGCCCGGACGCGGCCATTGGCCTTATCCGGCTACTGGCCGCTTGGCAATGCCGATCAGTACCCAGGAACCGGTAGGTCAAAGGCACTGCTACCACTGGAGGCCGGGACCCCTACCGGACCGCTGGACGTGGAAGCGGGAACCGAAGGAGCCGCAGGGGTCGCGGGAGCCGCAGGAGCAACCGGTGCGCTGGCAACGGGAGCGGGCAGCCCGCTAACTCCTAAAAAACGTTGCGCGATCTGGTCCCCGATCAGGCTGCCGACCGCCCATTCGGCGGCTCCGTCAACGGCTTGCGCCATTGTCGGTCTGTTGCGCGTCCCAACCTGGAAGATTTGAGCGGCGATAAACGCCAGTCTTACCGCTGTCGCGTTGTTCAGTTTGGTGCCGAACAGCGGACGAACCTTAGCGTTCATGTATTGGGATATCGCCGACCCGGCAGCAGCTCCGGTCCATCCATACCAATCGTATACTGCCATTCCTATCTCTCCTTTCAATTGTGGTTATACGTATAGCCACAACTGCCATAACGTACAGGGTTACTTACATAATGAACTTACCTAATGAACTTACCTAATGAATTTACCTAATGAACTTACCTAATGAATTTACCTAACGAATTTACCTAACGAAATTACCTAACTAATCTACCTAACAACAGGAGTTGTAGTTATCGGCTGTATTGTTACTCCTGTCAGTCCTGGAGCACGTGGTGATATTGTTGTGGTTGTAGATACAGTCGTCTGTATGTGGTTAGTTATATACGGCTCCAGTAAGCTGCCTAATGCCCATGTACTTGCCCCACGCAGGCCGTTAGAGAAATAATTTCCTCTTCCTGACGTATAGAGTATACCTGCCGCTATTGCCGCCACTTTGACTATTGCCGAGTTTTTAAGACCGTTCGATATTGGCAGCATTTTCAAGTCAGAATAATTAGCAGCATACACTGTAGCTAAAGCACCTACATAGTCCGATATATAGTTGTTAGCCATTGTATCACCCCGTCATAGTATTATCCTATAGTTAGTTATAGTTAGCTGTAGTTAACTACCATAACTACAAGAAGGCTGATTTTGGAAGTTATCGTAAATCATTAGTGGTTGAAATACCTGGCTAGTTGGCGAAGAATAACCACTAATATACACCTGCCATAATACGCCAAACTTTTCATTTGGTACTGACATTGGAGCAGTTGACACATTTGTTGTAACTACTTGACTTTTAGCCGGTATCTTACCAGGATATATACCTTGGTATGGAGTTCCAGGCATTATACCAGCAGCATTGCCGGGCCAAAAATGACCGACAGCATTACTTGGGTCTGGACTGCTGTTAGCTGGTATAATGTACCCATATAGAGTTACATCATAGTCAGTATCTGTATTGTTGACTAACGTTACATCTGCTGTTACCTTATCACAAGCATATGCCTGAACAGAACCATCTGCGAATATTCGTCCTTCAAGGTGCAGTATTATTGGAAGTAGACCATATATTCCATAAGTAACGTTAGATATCGTAATCAGCCCAGTTGGAGTGCCAGGTTTCGTTGCTCCAGGACCGGACGGACCAGACGTTGCCGATGGAGGAGCCGCTTGTCCCGGACCAGGAGACACTATTCCAGGATTTTGGTTATTGCTGCTGGTGTTTACCGTCTTTGTCGGAAACGTGCCAAGCAATTCCCCGCCAAGATTTGAAATTTGCGGGGCATGTTTTATTAGTTCGTAGCCAATAAAGAGCAATGCCGCAAGCTCAAACAGGCTAACAATTTGTCCAGCAGGGTTAACTTCTGGTTCAGCAACCACTTGTACTTCAGCCATTAAAATCACCTATAAGGTAAATTGGACAGGTTTACTGTAAGACGACCACGAACCATTTGCATATACTGCTACAGATACTTGGTGTGTTGTTCTTGGTTGCAGGTTACTTGCCAATATCGAGTTCGTATATATCGGCGAATATATGTTGTTGTCAAGTAATACAGAATAGGCTACAGCTCCTGGTACGGGAAACCATTCAATATTGGCAAAATTGGTTCCTGGTCTAACAGTTATTCCAAAAACCTGCATTGGCATCGTATACACCCACCTTATTGAGCGTTGATATAGGTGGTATTGTTAATTAGAAACGTTTGCACCGTTACCTGCTGCCCATTTGGGAAAAATATTGTCACTGTATGAGTAGCAGGGTTGAAATGAAACGTTGCCTTGTGAAGAGCAACATAGTCCGATAGTTTTACTAAGGCCATATTAGTAACCTCCTTTAACCACCAACAGGGCAGGAACAATCAGAACATCCGGGATGGAAACTTCCATATCCATCCCATGATCCCGACTGACCATTAAGTGTTCCAGTCATACATTGGCTACCCATTAATGTAGTACTTTGTCCAGGTGCTACATTAGTTACGCCTGTTGTTACCGGTACGAATTGTCCATTTTGGTATCCGCCGGCATTGTTGGTTGTAAGGTAATTGTAAGTGTTATTAGATGGGTTGTAGTAGGTCGATATTGTTTGTAAACTTGCCCCACCAGGTAACATTGAATTAGGTAAGGCCGTGTTTTGGGTGTTTACAGGAGTTCCATAGTTATGGGCAGCGGCATAAGCGTTATGTTGCTGTTGCTGCTGGTAGAATATCTGTTGTGCCTCTACCGTTGCTGCATATTGAGCCGCTCTTTGTTGGGCAGCTTGTAATGCAGCTTGCTGTGCCGCCGCCGCTTGCTGAGCCGCTTGTTGCGCCGCCTGCTGAGCTGCCTGCTGTTGTTGCGATATGGTAACGTTAACTCCCGCATATGAGCATATCTGCCCTATACATGCTGAAATTTGCGTCTGGCCGAGATTATTTCCAGTAACAAGGCCACTAGATACGGGAGCAATAGAGCTGTTCTGGCTTGACCAGGTAGCCTGGGCTGTCGCGTCCTGCTGATGCCCGTCAGAATAGGTTGCGGTAGCCCTGAACTGTTGCGTTTGGCCCTGCTGTATGTTCGCGCTGGACGGTATGATTGTCAGCGCGGTAATGGTTGCCGATGGGTTGTTGGGGTTCTGTACTCCCTGTTGTGGTGGCTGTTGTGTATTGGCCTGCGGCTGGACAGCGACAACGGCATATCCGCATATAGTCCCAACACATGCGGAAACGGTGGTGGCTCCGACCGCGACTCCCGTAACCAGTCCACTGCTGTTAACCGTGGCCGTAGCCTGGGACTGGGAGGACCATGTGGCGGTCGAAGTAACGTCAACCGTCGATCCATCGGCATTTGTTCCGGTGGCGGTTAGCTGTTGGGTCTGTCCAGCGGTTACCGTTGCCTGCGATGGAGATATGGAAATACTTACCAGTTGAGGTGTGGTGGACGATGTCCCTGATCCGCTCGACGTTGTGGCCATTGTTAGTCCAGACGGGTTGGAGCACCCAACACTGTTACATGCTTGCAGAGAGAATTGATATTGGGTATTAGGAGACAACCCGGATACGGTCGCCGTTGTTCCGGTTATGTTGGACAAAATCTGGCCGCCGCCGGTCGCGCCCGGAGGTTGGGTCGTTATCTGGTAATAGGTCGCGCCGGCAACCGGCGCCCAGGAAAATGATACTGACGTAGGAGTTGTTCCGGTAACTACCAATGCTGCCGGCACGTTCGGGACCGTGGCAACCTGCGTATTAGATGAAGTTGTAACAGTTATCGGCTGGGACGGCTGACTTAGCGACCCATCAGCCGATTGAGCGACGACATACCAGGTGTAATGAGTGTTTGCTTGCAAGTTGTTGACCGTTATCGAGTTTGTACTTGACTGTCCGATTAGCAAATTGGTTGTATAGTCGTATAGCAGATAGTTGACCGCGTTATCGACAGGACTCCACTCCAGGGTTATTGAAGAGTTTGTCGATCCCACCTCTGTTAGCGATGTCGGCGTTCCGGGAGTTATACCGACAACTGGTTGCGTTCCAGTTGGAGGAGCCTGTCCGGGTCCGGTTGTCGTGCCGCCGACAGGTATACCGCTGGTAGGAGCCCCGCCTACCGGAGCTGCACTGCTGCTTCTCGTGTACGCAAGAATTGTGACAATGCCAGCCGCCGCTCCGATATACGCAAGAGTCTTTTTCTGCTTATCGGTAAGCTCGCTATTGGGTTTAGCCCTAGACCCAGTATTTGCTGTATTTGTTGCATTTATTGCATTTGTTGTACGGGTAACAACAGCAGGTTCAGCCATTATTATCTCTCCTTAATTAACATAGCTAATTTTATACGCTAACTGCTAGGTGTAAAGAATATTCTTATAACTCCAGAAGTAGTGTTAGCTAATGCAGATACGTTTACGTTATCGCCAGCAGCAACGCCAATAGTAGCACAATATACAGCGTTAGCCGTCATGTTCTGGCCACCAAACAAAGCGAAGTAGTTTGTTCCATCCCATGTGAAGGTTAAAACTGTCGCCGCTCCTGTTATCGCTCCATATATGGACACAATACCATTTGATGGTGTGGTGTATCCGTTGAAAACGCCAGTACCGGCTGATATAGCCGTACCATTAGGTATCCTGGCTAGTAAGATAGGATTGGTAGTTACTATAGCTTCGCCGGTTTGTCCACCTGGGCCTATCATATATACATCACCACATATCAACCATATATCATCATCATATTGTATTAGCTACTATATCGACAGTACATAGGCAATTCTCAAATAGCGTATAACTGTTACTTGGCTAAAAGATATATTGAACACGTCTCCAGGAAACATCATGAATGAAAATTGATACTCCACTCCAAGCTGCATGTTTGTTCCCAAATTTAACGCTGACCATGTATTGCCATTGTCTCTTGTTATCAGAGGATACGAAGGTAAAGAAGATGAACTGTTGTCCAGACAAACACTTATCGCCATTGTCCCGGTGGCTTTTATTTTTACCACATTAGTTGGTAGTAACTGCGTATTTGGTTGCACCGCTAGAGTAGGGTTTACGGCATATACTGGGATTGGGTAATTTGAGGTTGCTATATATCCGTTTGGTTGTCCTTGGTAAGGACTTCCTACAACCTGGTTTATGTTGTTAATAACACTATCAATATTAGACTCAATGTTTGTCGAAGATTGGTTGGGCGGCGATTGTGGTATAGGTGGGGTAACATTGCTCTGCTGCTGGTTTTGCAAAAACTGTTCCATCAATGTATTTTGAAAACACATTTGTGATAGTATTCTATAGAGTAATACGTCAGTCGAGTTTGAAATAGTTATCATTTCATCTGCCAAGGCAATAACCTCGCATCCCGTTACATACTAATATACTCGTTGATAATCTCCTTAATGTTCTTCAAGCTCCATTCCTTATGTTTCCACAAGACTAAGCCCTTAGCGGGAAATCTCTTCAACGATTCAGCTATTATTGTTTCTAGCTCTATGTCTGAAAGGCTAGCTAACTCTCTTTTCCCATTGGCTCCAATAGCTATATCAGCAATGTACTTGTATTTCAATGGAAACCTGCGTAATACAGATTCCCGAACAGACAATCCATTACTTGCCAAATGCTGCAATTCAGATAGCGAAACCTCTTTAATCCAAAATAATATTCCTTCAATCGCTATCTTTATCTTAATACTCTTCTTTTTGACTACAGCCAAGGTTAATGGCTGAGACTGCGATTCACTTGTAACGGATTGCTGCATTAATAACCCTCCAACATTAACCGGTCATTTGTCCAGGTATTATGCTTGAACGGCAAAATGGACAGGTTATGTTGTCTCGTGGTTGGGTTAGCACAAACTCGTCATTGCAGTGTGGGCACTTGACAAGGTACATTCCATTGTTGACAGCCTGCTCCACTTCTTCCTTGCTTGATCCAGATTTACTTGCCATTCCTGCAACAGCAAGGGCAAGATTCTCCAGCATACGGCTTTGCCGCTCTGCTTTCCTTTCGTCTAGCTCGCGCTCTTCTTTTTTACTTTGCAACTCAAGGTTTATCTTTTGCTGTTCAAGCTCAGCTTGCTTTTGGAATTTCCACTTCTCAAAGTCTATCACATTAGCGGTGGACTGCGACTTATCGGCAAGGAATTTGGACCAAAAGGCTATTTGGTCCTCAAATTCCTTCTTCGGGTCGGATTCTAGCCTGCTCATGATAATTTGTTTTCCAAGGCTCTTGAAGAAATCTTCGTCCTCATCCTTCTCCTTCGGCTTATCTTTCTCCGACAACTCTTTGATTAACTCTCGCATCTCTCGATTATGCTTTTCGTTCATTTCTATAATAAGCTGAAATAGGGCTGTGTTAGAATCGCCTTTGATAGCCGGGAGTAATACAGATAATATTTGAGCAATTTCACCCATTGCCGAATTTCCCTTATCTCTCAATGCCTCAATCTCTTCCGTAAGCCTTCTCTCCCTGCTCTCGCTTACTCCGGCAAGGTCTTTGGCGACAGATAATACTTGTTGTACTTGCTCTACGGGATTAGTGTTGGCGGTTACTCCAACCCCATTATCAACAACATGGGAAACAAGACGGTCTATCACCGATTGACCAACAGTAGTGGCATAATCAACCGCAGGAGCAGATTCGTTCATTCTAACCCTGCGTCTGATTATATCACCCATCTTAATTGCCGCCAATTAACTCATCCCCTTCCGGGTAATATTCAAACTCATCAGGCAATGGTTCAGGCTCGGACATTATTCTTTCAATTATCTCTGAAATGACATCGCTGGACGGGGTAAGCATGTTGATTTTATTGATCAGCATTTGCGCTCTTGCGCGAACGCCAGCGTCAGACATTTGACGGAATCCGTCTTCCCCGAACAGCACATATCCTATGTTTTCCGCGTGCCAGTTCATGAAAACATCGTTGCAGTATCTGGCAAACCCATCAGGCGTCAAGGTATAAGGATTGCCGTTGTCGTCCATTATATTGTCAATGGCGATCATGAACCATGCCAACATCGGTGCCATGATGGGGATCTTCCATCCCTCCAGGACACCTTGTATATTAGATGGAACAGAAGCCGCCTTCAGCGACTTTCCAGCTTTTTTCTTTTCTTTTATATCTTGGGATTGAGGTTGGGAGGATTGAGATTCCTGCGGCTGCTGACCGTTAGGTTGGTTGTTTGATGGGTTATTTGATGGGTTATTAGATGGAAAATACTTTTCTCCGGCCTCCGACATGCGCTCCCGCTTGCCCACTCGTCCATCAGAGCCGAACAGCTCTATCAGTCCTGATTTCGATAATCCCTCAGCGAAGACTTCCAGCTCGTCGGCATTGATAACCCGTCCGTCTTCGCCTTTTTTCACCTGGTCAAGGTCAACCACACCAATCATGTAATCGCCGCCGCTGTCCTTGCGCCCGTGGAAGACATGCTGGTGGTTCATGGCTTTACCCCAGTACTTCGTCCACACCTGCGGGTCCTCTACGGCCACGGACCACCCGCAGGGACATTGCCACCCGATTTTAGCCACGGCCACCACTTCCAATCATGGTTTCCTTGGCTAAGATTATGGACGGTTTAAGCTGAAAAGTCAATACCTCATATAACGATAGTCATTAAGAGCATTGTTTCCATGTAGTTTTTTGTTGTAAAATGTTTTGTTAGGTGTTTTGCTAAGTGTATTGTAGAAATAATCATATATGTCGAAAATGACTTCTTCCTTGTTTATTTCAGGGTCATTTAAAGATTCGCACTGGTCTGCCCACTTCCGTACCGAATATAAAGATACTTCGCGGTCAGCCTCACCTCTTAAGGACGCAGCCACATAACCAAAAGCATAGGATAACGTCTTTTTGGTGATATTGGTTCTTCCCTTCGTCATTGCCATAGGTTAAACCTCCTTATAGGTTGATCAGCTCTCCCCTCCCGCCCTGCGCCTCCATTTTACCTTCGCGGGCTTTCCGCTGTCAAGGGCGTGAGCATAAGCTTTTGCGGCTTCGCGCCACATTCGTGGCGCTCGCCACAAAAGTTATCCCTCCCGCTGATCCTTGACAGCTAGCCCGCGAAGGTATGGAGCCGTCGCCGGGCGGGAGAGGGATATTAGAGAGCTTTTCATCTGGCGGCTTTTCACTTAAGGGCTTTTCGCTCAAGAGCTTCTCCATCAGCCATTTCCGCCTTCGGCGCAAAGTTTGTTCTGCAATAACCATCAGCGCAAACAGCCATCGGAAAATTTGGGTTAATCATGCACCTGTACCATCTTTTCAGGATATGATGGTTCCTATCGATTGGTTCATCAGAAATGTACATACAATTTCTGCACTTTGGCGATAGCATATCACAACCTCCTTATCATACGTTCCCACTCTGTAATGATTTCATCGACAGTATCTTCCCATTGATCCAATACTGCCTTATACGCTTTAGGATTGGCATTACTTTTTGCCAATATAGTTAGCGTTTTGGCGAGAGTTTGTTCTTTACGTGATAGCTCTTTCCGGTTGCTGTCAGCCCACCTGAATATTCCCGTAACGTATCTTTCCTTCAGCCTTATACATGCGGCACTCATCAAAGCCAAATATACTTCCAAGTATACTTTATTCATATTGAACTTTCTTTTCTCGACCATATTTCCCGTATTTTCTCAACCATCATTGAGATAAACTCCGCGTTATTTGGAATACGGTTGTTATTCTGTTTATAGGCATAGGAAAGTCCAATAGCATAACGAATACATTTTTCGACTGCCCTAGCATTGGTTTTGTACATATCCGCGATATTGGGATATATTTCGCTGCATAATACTCCCCATATTTCCTTTTTAGCAAGCGCATTGTATATTGCAACTCTAAGGTATGAAAATCCGCGTAGGCTAGTTTTAAAACCGGCGTCAATTAGCATTTTTGTTATTAACCTGTAGGTGTTGTCGTCCCCACCTTCTGTTTCAGCTTGCTCATCTAGCTCGTCTATCGGCACAATAGATATTGCCCTAATTCGTTTAGCGTCTCTTAATATAGGTATTACATCTTGTCCAACCATTGCCGCTCGTACTGTTTTACTGTCAACTTCCAGGTATATTCTCATTGGCAACGGGCTTGAATAAAAATCGGTGTCAGTATAACTCACGTAAACCACAATATCTCCGGTTAAAGATATTATCCCTGTTTCTAAGGAGTTGTCATTAACTTCTAGCTGATATATATTTAGTTTGGCGTTGATCGGCAATAAGCCCCTAAAAGAAAATCCATTATCGTTAATTCCGCATTGAATGTCTTTTTCGCTAACCGGTATAACTCTTTGTATAACCCTTTGCATGGTTCCCATAATTACATCTCCTTTTTGAAAAAGTTTATCATGGTCTTGGCTCTTGATTTACCGATTCCGGGAATCTTCGCCAACTCCTTTTCCGTTATCTCTTTCCCATTCCACCTCCACTCTAGCGGTATTTCTCCTTTAAAATACTTAATTATGTTTCTTGCTGTGTCAACTCCTATCCCATTTATTCCCTGGAGGAAATGGACCTGGTAGTCAAATTTATCGACGATATACATGGGAGACTTGGGTTTTGGCCGCTTAAATAGGCTGTCGTGTTTTCCTTTATTTACCCACTTCTCCCATACTGTTAAATACCTAATGGTATCGTCGGTATCTTTTGTCCAATGAGTAGATATTCCTTCTAACTGCAAGGACCATGTTATTCCTAGTAGCTGGTTTATAGAAATTCTGTGCTGGTCTAACAGCCACCCATCGTTTGTCCATATGGGGATACCTTCTAACAACAAAACAGCGAAATAGAGTTTGGACATCTGGAGCATTTCCCGCTGTAATCTACCATCCGTCAATGACGCGATAAAATCCGCCGGGAACTGCTTTCGCTGCACTCCGAATAGGTATTTATTGACGATGAGTATGTCAACGCCGTATCGTTCCGGCAAACGTGAAGACCTACCCAATTGACGAATTGGCAGAGGCTCCGTACTGCTTATTAACATAACCGGGTTTTCCCTTCAGGCTTTTCTCGACAGCGTCATTAATTATCGGGTATAATTGATTTCGCAGTTTTCGCCATTGTGCTATAAATTTCCTTATATCCGGTTTTTGTCCAGGTGGCAATTCCCGGCGTAAAGCCACTAATGCGGTAAGAAACATACGCATTTCTGCGCATTGTTCCGGCGTTAGGACCTGGTTCATAGGCACTCCTGACGAAACTGTGCCGTTATGTTGGTCGTTGTGTTGGTGTGCCGGAAGTCCACACCTTCGCCGCCAGAAGAATATTGATGACGAATGACGGCCTATGATAGCGGCGATCTGCCCGTCAGATAAACCTTGATTATACAACTCCAGCCGCCGTTCGTGTTCCGCCGGGTCAAGATATGGGCAACCCTTCTTACCACGCCGACGAACGGCTTTGCGGTGCGCCGGTAGGCCGCGTCTCCAACGCCATTTCCCCACAGCATTAGGCGAACATCCAACTAATAATGCGATCTCGTCGTCTGTTAGGCCCTGGTTGTACAACTCTAGACGCCGAGTCTCTTCATCGGTCGGTAAAGCGCAATGCCCTTGCAAATGGGATCATCCCCTTCTCCACTGTTGAGGGTTTTTTCATTCAACACTGGCCTCATATTCCCACCTACAGCCGCCGTGAAAGTACAGATAGTCGTCTACACGGTGACAGTATTCATACGTTTCAATCCATCTGCCGCAATAATCGCATGGTCTTCGTTCTGATAAGCGTAAGATGGTTATATAACGTGTCATCTATGATACCTCCCATAAAGGAGTTTATTCTTTTCCGCTGCCAAAATCGCTATGCCGATCTCCTTCACAATTTGCGGGACCACGGCATTGCCAAGAGCTTGCAGCTTTTGCCGCCGATTGGGTGTCTTGTCAGCCGCTAATCTCGGCGGTTCCCAGGAGTATTGCTCACATCCGCGGGGAGCGGGCCATCTATGTTTAGCACATTCAACCAGTCGGGAGGGTAGCCCATCAAGGCGCATACCCAGTTCGGATTCAGCATGCCGCATTCCGGCGACTTCTCGGCCATACTCACAGCATCCGGAAGGTCCAGGGTTCGCTCCGTCCTGTGCCGTTTGTCTAAGCGGGCGGCTATCTTTGATTGATCCACTCCACCGCTTCGGTAGTCTCGCGCTTTCGGTGTGGGCCAAAATCCATACTCGATCCCTTCTATGCGGGGCACCAACGGCGCAAGCTGGAATAACAAACGTTGCTGTTTCATAGCCTTCACTTTCCAGATCAGACAGTACAGTATCGAGTGCCATATTGACGATGTTAACAACGTTTTCACTAAGTATCCAATTGGGCTTGACTTCTTTGACAACTCTAAACATTTCAGGCCAGAGGTAGCGGTCGTCCTCTTCGCCTCTTCGCTTCCCGGCACGGGAGAAAGACTGACAGGGAAACCCGCCACAGACAACATCAATTGCTCCAACATCCACACCCGCTTCCTCAAGACTCCGCTTAGTTAACTCGCGAATGTTGCCGAATATCGGCACTTCCGGCCAGTGGTATTCTAAAACTTGACAACAGAATGGCTCAATCTCGCAGAAGGCCACAGTTTTAAAACCTCCTGTTGATTCCAAACCCAAGGAAAAGCCGCCGGTCAAATGCCGGAGAAAAGGTCAAGCACCTTCATCTCTGGCATTAGGCATCACCTCTTTTTCAACAAAAAATCTTCACATTCTGCACGCTTCTGTCTTATCTCCGCAATCCCGCAAAGATAAGCCAATCTAGTCCTTCTGTGTTTTCCTTTTCCTTCGACCAGGTTAATTTCCCTATACCGCTTACATCTATCGCAAAGGTATTTGGTTTCGGCTTTTTCTTGCTGGCTTTCTGATCGGTTTTCTGATTGGCTGTGGTTTTCATTATTTTCTCTTTGCTTTTTCGCATGCTTAAGTTTCCTTGCCTCCACTTCTTTTCGTATATTTTTCCACCATCCCGGGTCGTATACATATTGGCCGGTATTGGTATCTATCCGGTAGTCCATACAGCGGCTTCCATCAGGGAAGGGGATATCAGGGCAATAATCTGGATCGGGAAATGAGGTTACCATTTTGGTCGTTGCTCCTGATGGGTCGGGTAGGTTGGGCTTGGGAAACAATCCCAAACCCAAACCTTTTGGCTGCACGATCATCACAATTACCTTCTTGTTAGTTTTTCTTTTCCATCGGTATAGTTGCAAATAATTTGCCTACTGTTATCAATAAACCCTTCATAATATTCACACTCCTTACAGCATGCTGTTCCGTGGTAGTACGTTACACATATATTGCAGTTATGCTTTGGACAATAGATTATTTGGCATTCCAGGATCGGGATAAACATTTGCCTTTTCTCCTTCCTGCTCATTAAGTTCATTACTATGCCCATTATACGGGCTATCCTCATTAGGTATTCCACAGCCGCATTTTTGACAAGTCCAGGGGGTAAAAGTATTTGCACTATACCATTCCGCTTCACAAGCAGGGCATTTACGAGATACCATTTATTGTTCCTCCTTTGGTTAGGTTAAGGTATTAGCACTAGCTAGATTACAACATTGGTATTCATCCATGACATGTAGAGGAAGACATCCCCTCCGCTGTAGCTGGCGTTGCTATACATGGTGAAAGTGCTGTTCGTGGTTGTGGTTATTGTCGCCGAATTTACGGTGTAGTATGCTGATGGTGAGTTATTGGTCGATCCCCATCTATCTTCTGTTATAATCCCATCTTTCACGACCCTGTAATGCTCATGCTTGCAGTTTGGGCATACTATTACATGGCAACCGTTCAAACTAGTGTCGATGTCAAACTGGACATATCGGCCACAGTTATGGCAATACAACTCTTGTCTTTCTACACTATTATTTTCCATTGTACTTAAATGCGCTCCTTTCCGCCTCCAAAATCGTTAATATAATTCTTTTAACAATTAGTCGTCTTCGTCTACTTCCCTAGCAACATACTCTATAGATTCTCCTTTGCCACCACCACCACCACCATTACTGCTGCTTTCATCCAACAAACGATCAGCAACTTCAAACAATTCCGCTAACTCCGACAGCACAGCGTATTTATGACGGAAAGCTGCCAATTCACGCAATGCACACTGCAATAATTGATCACGAAGGTCTTCGTCATTCAGGACATCAATCGTTGCCCGGTAACCGTTTTTCCCACGGTCGTTTAGTAAACTTACATATGCGCGTACTGGTTGGGTGTCTTGTTTTACTATGGTAACAGATAGCCGTATCAGTTTCCGCGCCTGTTCAAGCCTCCATCTATGCGCCGCTTCGGTGTCGTCCCAGGTGAAATAGGAATGGAGCGGGCTGTCTTCGTCTTTTGCAGCGGATACCACAGCTTCAGGGGTGAGGAAACCGCCGTTTGCCGTCCTTATTTTCTCTAGCTCAAGAAGTAACTCACTGCGCCGCATTGTTACCGTCCTCCTTTTTGTATTTTTGTATATTTTTGTATGTACCCCGGCATATAGCCGGGAATGGGTTAAATACTTGTCAAATGCTTGTATATTAGCTAGTGTATCACCCCCTTTCCTTACTGAGTGTCATTGGCGGATACGGAATTGTGGTCGTATCTATGGGGCACCACCTCCAGTTTTGTTGGTTTGGCCCATGCCAGCCGTGCCGCGCCCCGCCCGGCCCTGCCACGCCCTGCCCCGCCCGGCCCAGCCGCGCCTGCCTTGCCATGCCCGACCTTGCCAACCCTGACCGCGCCGCGCCGCGCCAGCCATGCCCCGCCCGGCCTTTCCTGGCCCAGCCATGCCCCGCCAGCCATGCCTATCCCGGCCTTGCCAATCCCGGCCCCGCCGTTCCCTGCCGCGCCTGCCGTGCCTTGCCTCGCCCAGCCAAGCCCAGCCCAGCCTTGCCTGCCGTACCCTGCCCTGCCATGTCTTACTTATTTAATCATTACTTTTCACCATCACTACCACTTTCCACAATCTTAAACAATCCCCAACCTAAACCCGCTGAATTTTTGCTATCAGGCCGACCTTCGCCAATTCCAACCTGCTGTCCTGCACGGAACAGCAAGTTCGCAATATCCGCCAGCGTAAATATATCCGCGTCGAACGTCACTTTCACGTCAGCTTGCCACCCAATCGGGAACATTGCCCGCGCCCTCAAGTCGATAACTCCACTCTCATTCCTAACAAACGACTCATGGTATTGAGGCTCGCCTTTGGTAATCTTGATCAATGGCGTCCCGTCAGTTGCGTCAATCCCGTCAGCCGTTACAAACACGGCCAGTTTTGCCCGTGTCATCTGAAACCCTACAATCCTGCAAGCTGAAATCATGGCATTGCGGATTGAAGCCGCCGGAATACCGTACCAGCCTTCACTTGAAACATGAATTGCTTCCCTAAAGCATTCGTGAAAGTCCTTAGCCTCATGTTTACTGCCCTTCTTAGCCGTCGATCCTGCTTGTTGCCGCTCCTTAATCTTTTCCATCGCCTTATGAGAGAATTTGTTCTGGACATAAGGCGTTGTACCTTCTATGGTGATTGCGACAGTCGAGAATTTTGGCGGCAGTATGGTTACATGAGCTGATTTTCTGGCCTTATCTAAGATTTGTTCACCTATGGTTGCCATAAAGTTATCTTGGCTATCTTGGCTATCTTGGCTATCTTGCAATTCCTGCTCTTCCTGCACTTCTTGCCCTTTCTGCCTTACTAACTTTTCCGGCTTCACTTTTTCGTCATACTTAACAAAGGCCATTGTCCTTCCTCCTATTTAGTTTTATTAACCTACTTTTATTAACCTACTTAGCCCTATAAATCTTGTCAACGCCCTTCTTCATGATAATTGCTCCAGTTTTGTCTTTCTTCACCACCTTACTTTTATATATCTTTCTGGCATCAAGCACCCCCTTTATATAGCCAACCATAAACCCCAAAAATCCTGCTATCATCCATTGTATTACTTTGTTTAGGGTATTTATGTCCATTGCCACTCCTCCTATATTTGTATTTTCCTTTAATGCCCCGTCCCGAAAGACGGGGCACCGTCTCTCATAGATAGGAGTAGTAGTATGCACTGGGCATCACCCCCTTCATTCTTGCTTATATCCTTCGCAATGCTTTTAGTTCTATATACTGCTTTGCTTTTAAACCCATTCTGGGCCAAGTGCCTCTTGAAGGTTTTGCAGGTTGGACTTCGACACCAGGAAAAACGCAGTACCCGAACCGCGCAGAGCCGGATACCATCGAGCTAC
>Ga0080006_1175231_pt1 | contig 21979 bp, 22 predicted proteins | sample RS3BMetagenome_FD_69209 | JGI IMG/M metagenome (GOLD analysis project Ga0080006, IMG submission 69209) | Ferric oxide microbial mat and aquatic microbial communities from Rainbow Spring, Yellowstone National Park, USA - RS3B (SPADES... ...
TACCAATCCGCGACAGCGTCCATGTGAACACCGTCGGAGAGCCGTGTGCGGGCAAATCGCAAGCACGGTTCGATGAGGGGCGGCTGGGGAGGCTTGGGCCGAACCAGCCGCCTACTCTACCACCCCTGAGCTGGCCCGAGGGCCAGCTCAGACAAGGTTCAAAACGGGACAGGACCCCTCAAGCTGACGGTGTCTTAGCCGGTCAGCCAGAGGAGTCCCAGCCCATGATCACACGGGGAGAAGATGTGGAAGCTAGTGCGTTGAGGAAAAGAGGGTGGACGGTGTCGGCCATCGCCAGACACATGGGGATAGACCGCAAGACCGTGCGGGCGCACCTGAGTGGGGATCAGGAAGCAGGAGTGCGGCAACGTTCCGGTCCGGATCGGCTGGAGCCGTTTGTGCCCTACCTGAGGGCACGATTTGCTGACAACGCCCACATATGGGCAACCGCTCTATTCGATGAGGTGGTGCCGCTAGGGTATGCGGGCAGCTACCCCAGCTTCGTGCGGCAGCTCCGGCAAGCGGAGCTGCGACCCCGCTGCGAGGCGTGTGCCGGGGTGAAAGGGCGCGAGTACATCGAGATCGCCCACCCGGCAGGTGAGGAGATTCAGTGGGACTGGTTCCATCGCCGAGCTCCCTGGGGCACCATGGCCAACATCCTGTTGGGTACCCTGCCTTTCTCCGGGCGGATGCGGGGGGTGCTGGCCGAGCATCTCGACCAGGCCCACCTCATCGAGGCGATGGATGGCGTGCTCCGCCGGCTTGGCGGCACGACCCGAGTCTGGCGCACTGACCGACTAGCGACCGTGATTGTGCCGGGCACTGGGGACGTGCAGGCCACCTTCGCCCCGGTCGCGAAGCATTATGGAGCGATCGTGGCCCCATGTCCCCCGCGGCGAGGAAATCGAAAAGGGGTCGTGGAATGTGGAGTCCGGTACTCGTGTGGCCGCTGGTGGCGAACCATGACGGCGACCGACCAGGCGGCGGCACAAGTCAGCTTCGACCACTTCTGCAGCACCACCGCCGACTCCAGACTGAGGCCACCGGGGAGGCTCCTTGACCCTCCCGAGGACGGCAGCCGGATGCCGTGGCCAACGGTGGCGGAGTTGGCGGAGACCGAGCCGCTGCTGGCACTCCCTCTGGTGCCGTACCCAGCCCAGATCGAGGTCACGGCGCCCGTGGGCGCCAACGCCACGGTGGCTTTCCGGGGCAACCGGTATGCGGTGCCGCCGGGGTTGATGGGAGTGGAGCTACAGCTTCGGCATCGGTTGGGAACCAACAGCCTCGAAATCCACTCACCGTCCGGGGTGCTGCTGGCCAGCCACCGACTGGCACCGACTGGCTCGGGAGCGGTGGTGCGGAGCCAGGAGCAGGCTGCGGCTTTGGAGAAAGTGGTGCTGGCCCAGTTCACCTCCCAGGCGCCCTGCGACCGCAAGGGTAACTACCCCCCGGGAGCGGCAGCTCAGGCGGAGGCGAAGAGACTGCTGGCGGGGCTGGGACCGGAGGTGACAGTGGATCTCAACGTCTATGCCCAGCTGGTGGCTGGGGGATACCAATGAGCGAGGCCTCCATCTACCAAACCCTGAGGGGTCACCTGGCCACCCTGCGGTTGGCGGCGGCGGCCGAAGCTCTGCCGGCCGAGCTGGAGCAGGCTAGCGCGGAGAAACTGTCCCACACCGACTTCCTGGAGCGGCTGCTGCGCCGGGAGGTGGAGGCGACTATTACCCGTCGCCAGGCCAGCCTGTCCCGGTTCGCCTGCCTACCGTCGCCATGGCGGCTTGCCGACTTCGACTTCTCAGCCCAGCCCTCGGTGGATAAGGAACTGGTCAGGGAGCTCTCCAGCCTGCGCTTTTTGGAGGACGCTACCAATGTCCTCCTCATCGGCCCCCCTGGTGTTGGCAAGACTATGCTGGCCGTGGGGTTGGGCTGGGCCGCGGTGGAGGCCGGCTACCGGGTCCACTACACCACCGCTGCTGACCTGGCCGCCCGCTGTCACAAGGCCGCCCTTGAGGGGCGCTGGGCCAAGGTCATGCGCTTCTACACCGGACCCAGCCTCCTCATAGTTGACGAAGTTGGCTACCTGCCGCTGGTCGGCGAGGCCGCCGCTGCCTTGTTCCAGGTGGTGACCCGGCGCTACCTCAAGGGCAGCATCGCTTTAACAACCAATCTCGGCATAAGTTCATGGGGCCAGACCTTCGACGACCCGATGGTGGCGGCGGCGATGCTCGATCGACTCCTCCACAAGTCGGTCGTCTTCAACATCAACGGCGAGAGCTATCGGATGCGAGCCCACCGGGCCCGTGCCGAGGCGACCCGCAAGGCGTTGGCCCCATGAGCCAATCCCCGTCGCGTGCCGATGGCGTCACCATAGCCTGCCTGGTCTGCGGGCGTCCATTCACCCCCTCGGGTAGAAGGGCATACTGCACCGCCGCCTGCAAGGCCTCCGCGTACCGGAGACGGCACGGAGCACGCCCACCCGAGCCTCTCCCACCCCTCCGCTCCCGCCGCCCCCTCAGCGTCTACGAGTGCGGCACCTGCGGAGGTAGGGCGGTGGGCGAGCAGTACTGCGAGGACTGCGGAACCTTCATGTCCAGGGTGGGGCTTGGAGGACCCTGTCCCCGCTGCGATGAGCCTGTCGCCGTCGTTGATTTACTCCCCAAGGAGGTGTTGCCCAGGGCTATGTACTAGACTCGACCCACCCCCTCCGGTAGCTCCGGCGACTGGGGAATTTCGATGATCGAAAGTGGGGAATTTCGGTGATCGGCAGCAGCTTCATGGCTGGGATCATCGATGCGGACAGGGCCCTGACGATCATGATTTCGGGCGGCCCGGACGACTTCACCGTCAGGACCGGGGTGGGCAAGTGGCTGGAGCGTCTCGGAGTCGCCGCCGTCGAGACCCTGCTGCTATCGGACCTGTTCTTGGTGGTCGACGTTGCCGAGATGGCCTGGAACGTGGAGATCGAGGACAAGCTGGCCAAGAAGATCGCGAGCATGGTCGGCTGAAGTGTGCGGGCGGGTGGGGCCACCCTCACCCGCCCGCCCCTGGCGCCCGGCCCCATTCGCGGCGCTGCGTTCGCGTCCCGGGGGGATGAGTCGGTCGGGAGGGCGGATTGGTTGGCTGGGTCCCCTGTTTCCGACTTCGTGGGCGCGAATGGCCTCGGAGGATCTGTGTAGGGCTATTGACATAATGTTGTAGGACTACTATCATCCGGGACATGAGCTATATCGCCCTTGACACGGCATGCAGGTGCCCGCGTCCGTGAGGCCGGCGCCGCTGCACAATCGGGTCGCGGTTCTGCGTGCCGAGCACGGGATGAGTCGGCACGACCTGGCGGAGGCTCTGGGAGTCAACTACCAGACGATCGGCTACATCGAGCGTGGCGAGTACAGCCCCAGTCTCGATCTGGCGTTCAGGATGGCGGAGATCTTTGGACTGCCGATCGAAGCGATCTTTTCCCGCGAGCCGCTTCCCCCCATGAGTTCACAACTCTTCAGGTCCGATTCCGAGAGTGGGGTGCGGGCGGGGGCGTGGGCAGAAGAACCATGACTCAGAGACTTTCGTGGCGCGGCCTGGGCACTCCGGAATTCCTTGTCGGCGCCCTTCTCGTCATCATGGTCGCCCTCGGTCTGGGCCTTATAGCCCGGTTGGGGCAGTTGAACTGGTTGCTCCTGTACCTGCTGGCCAGCTCAATCACAGTCATCCTGCTGAGGTGGCTCCCGGTCGAGCCCGGCGCGTTACTGAGTCGGCGGCCAGCGCGGCGGGCCCTGGTCCTTCTGATGGCGGGGATCTGCTGCTTACTCGCCGCCATCCCCAACGGGCTCGCCGCCTGGTACGTCCTGCCGATTCTGGCCCTCATCTGCTGCAACGTTCTTCTGGGCAGGGCGACCCAGCGAGTCAGCGCCGCTCCCGACAGGGAGGTGGATGAGTGGCAGGAGGAGATGCGCAACCGGGCGCATCTGGTCGGCTACCGTCTGCTGGCGATTTTTGTTCTGGGGCTGGCGGGCGCGTACCTCGGGTCCTACATCACCAGGGCATGGCTGGCCCAGAGTTTCGGGATCTGGGTCGTTGTGGCGGAGCTCCTGCTATTCCTGCCGGCGATGGTGCTGGCCTGGGAGCAGCCCGACCCCGTGGTGGAGCCCGTGTGGCGATCAGTCAGGACCACCTGGCTCCGGCGCGCCGTCTTTGCCGCGTTAGCATTCGAACTGCTTCTGCCGGTCCTTGCGAGTTTGGCACTGCTGGTTGTGCCACCTCAGATCAGCACCACGGTGCGCGCTGCCAGCCGCGAGAGCCGAGGGTGCTCTTACCTCGGCGCCACCGAGACCGTCGGTTGGGTCCTGCAGGCGACGCTTCCGATCTCGGCCGAGGTGTGCTGGACTGGAGCCAGAGCCTTTGAGCAGTGGGGAATGAACGAGTCCGATTGCGCCACCGCCATGACCTCGGGCCTTCTGGCCAAGACCGTGTCGTGCCGCAGGAAGGTGCTGGCGGACGGCACGCTGTACTTCACGTACACGACCCGCCTGGTCTCTCCGGCGGTGCCCTTCGTCGGCCGTGACGTCCCGATCACGGTGGCCGTGTCGCGAACGGGTCGCCTGTTGGAGTTTCCATGAAGGCTGGATTTGCCGGGACACCGGCCTGGCGCCGGGAAGGCCGTGGCGCAAGGCGCCTCTTGGTTGTGCTGCTGGCGCTTGCCTGGGGCGCCATCGCCTCTCCCGTTCCGGTTTCCCTGGACGGCTGGGGGCCGATCCTGGTCGCCGGCTGCTTGGGGATCTTCCTGATCCTGGGGCACATGACCGGTTGGCTGGCAAGCCCATTCCGTCGCGACGGCGATGAAATTGTTTTGGCCCTCCGCGGCCTGGCTTACCGCCGGGCCTTCAGGCTCTTCTTGCTTGGAATACTCCTGCTGGTCCCGATGCTGGTGGTGGGAGCTTCACAGGGAGGCACCACCATCGCATGGGAGGTGCCCGACCCTCTCGGCGCCCGGGCTGTGGCGGCGCTGCTCATCCTGTTGGTGGTTCTCCCCACCGCGGTCATGGCCTGGATAGGGCCATCAGGGCATTTCGCTGGGGGGCTGCCCGCAAAGGGCGCACCGGTCGGGGCGGTGACCGCGGGCCTCAGCGCCCTGGTGTCGGTGCTCATCGTGGCATGGCTGGTGGGACTCCAGGCACTGCCCGTCAGTGTGGCGTCGAAGGTGACAATTCCAGATCCTCAGGACGCGTTTTCCCCGGGCACCTGTGGCGCCTTCGCGGCCGTGTCCCAGCTCGACCAGGGCTTTGGCCCCTCGCTTGTATTGCTCGCTCAGGTCTGCTGGAACGGGCGCTCCGTGTGGTTGGTCAACGACCCCGGTGGACCGTCTCCGAACCCCTCTTGGAGGGGGTTTTCCAATGCGCTGCCTCAGTTTTGCCTGCGTTCTACCGACCGCTCTGACTTTGGCGTGCTAGCCGACCAGCAGTGCCGCGTGTGGGTTGACAGCTCTGGGTCGATCCATGTGGTGATGTGGGCGGAGGCGGGCTCTGGCCTGCCGGGAATGGGCACGCGCTGGCTCCAGTTGAACCTGGTTGTGGCCAGGAGCGGCAGGGTCCTGAGCTTCGACTGAGGAGGCCCCGTCGGCCGCTTCGCGGGGTCGCAAACGGCGAACCCGCCTTCGCGGAGCTCGCTCCAAGTTCGGGTGCTTGGGCTTGAGGTGAAGGTGGCGAACCCGGTTGCCCAGGTGGCAGAGGCCGGTTGTAGACTTTGGCCGAGCCAGCGGCCGCAGTGGCCGGGCGGCCTGGTGGCGGGCCTTGGACCACGCGGCGTAGGGGACCGAGGATGGATGAGCAGAGGGCCCAGGCTTCGCGGATTGAGGTCGGCTTCCACCGCTTGGGGTGGAGCCTGGGAAGATGGGTGCGCCTGTGAGCGCAGTGAACCTGCTGGCGTTCGCCCTCGCTGCGGCACTTCTAATAGCCATACCGGGGCCAAGTGTCCTGTTCATCGTCAGCAGGGCGATCGCACTGGGCAGACGGGGTGCGCTTCTGACGGTTGTGGGGAACACCTGCGGGGAGTACCTCCAGGTGGTGGCGGTCGCCCTGGGTGTGGGCGCCATAGTCCGGGCTTCGGCCACTGCGTTTCTCGTGCTCAGGGTGGCTGGGGCCGCGTACCTCGTCTTCCTTGGGCTGCGAACCTTCCTGGGACGGCGGCACCGGCTAGCGTCGAGCCGTCACGACAATGCCCGTGGCGACCTGAGAATTTTTCAAGACGGCCTGGCGGTCGGTTCCACCAACCCCAAGACGGCGATACTCTTCAGCGCCATCCTGCCTCAATTCGTCCTGCCGTCGCAGGGAGAAGTCACCTTCCAGATCCTCGCTCTTGGGCTCGTGTGGGTGATCCTGGTTCTGGTCGGGGACGGGATCTGGGCCCTGACCGCCAGTAGGGTGCGCAGCCGCCTCCTCAGCAATCCCCGGCGGTCCCAAACCGCAGTCGGAGTTAGCGGCCTCGTCACGGCCGGCCTCGGTGTGGGCCTGCTGGTCGCAGGCGGCCGGAGATGAGGTGTCGGTCGCGCTCGAGCGGCACTCCACACTATGATCGCCTTTGTCCATGAACCTGCCACAGCCGGGGAGGGCCGAGGGGGAACTCCTCTGGCAACCCACCACAAGGAGCGTGGCTCAAAGTCAGCTGTTCTCCTTCGCGCAGATGGTGCGCCGTACTCACCAGGTGGAGGCACCTGACTATGAAGCCCTGTGGCGCTGGTCCACTGACGATCTTGCGCAATTTTGGTCTGCCGTCTGGAGGCACTTTCGGGTGGGTGGATCATCCGCGCCAGATGTGGTCCTGGAGGCCTCGGTCATGCCCGGGGCCAGATGGTTTCCGGGACAGAGCGTCAACTATGCCGAGTACGCCCTGGAACATGTGGCCCCGGGCGGGGAAGTGATAATCGCGATTGACGAGGACGGCCGTAGGAGCGTCACCAGCGGAGCGGAGCTGCGACGCCAGGTGGCGTCGTTTGCGGCATTCCTAAGGTCGTCGGGGGTCGGGGTTGGCGACCGCGTGGCGGCTTACCTCCCCAACATTCAGGAGGCTGTCGTCGCCCTGCTGGGCACGGCGGCGGTGGGCGCGATCTGGTCGAGCTGCTCTCCGGACTTCGGCGAGAGGGCGGTCCTCGATCGGTTCCAGCAGATCGCGCCTAAGGTTCTGGTCGCGGTCGACGGCTACCGCTATGCCGGCCGAGCCTACGACCGCAGGGAGGTCGTGGGCCGCCTCATGGCCGAGTTGCCGTCCGTAGAGCGGGTGGTCTTGGTGTCCAGGCTCTTTCAGGAGGAGGGCGACGCGTCCCACTCCACCAGCTGGTCTCAGGCGATCGGTTTCGAAGCCGATCTTGAGTTCGAGCGGGTTGGGTTCAACGACCCTCTCTGGATCGTGTACTCGTCCGGCACCACCGGTCTGCCCAAGCCCATCGTCCATAGCCAGGGCGGGATCTTGCTCGAGCATCTCAAGGTCTTGGCCCTCCACGCGGACCTCGGGCAGCACAGCCGCTTTTTCTGGTTCACAACGACCGGCTGGATGATGTGGAACTACCTGGTTGGCGGTCTCCTGGTGGGAGCATCGGTGCTCTTGTACGACGGAGCGCCTGCCTGGCCCGATCCAGGCAGGCTGTGGCGACTTATCGCCGAGGAGCGACTGACCCACTTTGGCACTTCGGCCGGTCATATCGGTGCGTCCATGAAGGCGGGCCTTCGCCCACGCGGCGAGCTGGATCTGGATTCGCTGCGCTTCATCGGTTCGACAGGCTCCCCGCTTTCGCCGCAGGGCTTCGGCTGGGTCTACGAGGCGGTCAAGGAGGATGTCTGGCTGTCCTCGCTGAGTGGTGGCACCGATCTCTGCACAGCCTTTCTCGTAGGTTGCCCTTGGTTGCCGGTCCGGGCCGGGGTCATCCAGTGCCGAGCCCTCGGGGCCAGGGTGGAGGCCTTCGACCACCAGGGGAGGGCCGTCACCGACCAGGTGGGGGAGCTGGTGATAACCGAACCCATGCCCTCGATGCCGATCTTTCTCTGGGGCGACCATGACATGGAGCGCTACCGGTTGAGCTATTTCGAGCAATACCCGGGGATCTGGCGGCATGGTGATTGGATCAAGATTCGCAGCGACGGTGGGGCGGTCATCTACGGCCGTTCCGATTCGACCATCAACCGTCACGGGGTGCGCATGGGGACAGCCGAGATCTACCGCGCGGTTGAGGACATGGAGGCGGTCAGGGACTCGCTGGTGGTCGAGGTGATGCGACCCGATGGCACGTCCTACATGCCCCTGTTCGTGGTTTTGGGCGATGGCATGGAACTGGACGACGCTTTGACGGCCGAGGTCAAGGCCAGGGTGCGGCAGCAGGTGTCGCCGCGGCACGTGCCAGATCTGGTCCTCCAGGTGCCCGCGATCCCCAAGACGCTCAGCGGCAAGAAGTTGGAAATACCCATCAAGCGGATCCTCCAAGGGGAGGCGCCGGAGGCCACGATGAGTCTAGAGGCAATCCAAAACCCTGAGTCCCTCGGCCCGTTCCTGGCCCTCGCCGGTCGCCTCGCGGGGTCCTAGGGCGGCCGCCGGCTGGCTCCTGCCTGCAGATTCAAACTGGGGCAGCGGGTCGGGTCCACCTATCATCAGATCGCGAATTGATGGCGGGGCGTATGGCGCCTGCTCACGACTGGAAAGGACCGAATGACTAGGAACAAGACCAAGCAGGCCGCCCTGGCTGCGGCGGCTCTCGGAGGCGGCGGGCTGGCGGCGCGATCCGCACGCCTGCTCTGGCGGCGGCGCGACCTGAATTGGTCTCCTCCGGAGCGGTTTGTCCGGGAGGCCTACCTCAGCGTCCAGACTATGGGTTCGGGAGATGAGCCGGTGCTGCTTCTCCACTCGCTGGAGGGATCATCCGGCTATTTCGGTTCGGCTTTCGATGAACTCGCAGACCCGGGACCGCTGCTGGTGCCCGACCTCCTCGGGTTCGGCCGCTCCCCGGCGAGCCCCGGCGGTTATTCCGCGGACGAGCACGTCGCGGCCCTGCTCGCCATGCTGGAGGAACTCGGCATCTCGTCGGCGCTTCTGGTGGTTGGTCACGGCCTCGGCGGACTGATTGGCTTGCGGTTGGCGAGTTTGCACCCATCTCGTGTCCGGGCTCTGGTGATGATTGGGCCCCCTCTGTACAGCGATCCGGCTTCGGCTCGGCGCTGGCTGGGACGCGAAGCCTCAGGGCGACGCTTGGACCGGGCTGTGAGTAGGCGCCTGCCGGGACGAGACAGCCGTTTTGGACGGGCGTCAAGACTGCTGGCGAGGCCGCTGCGTCCCGACTTGCCGGGACCGGTGGCTCAGGACCGGGTCGATGCACTGGCGGCCGATGCCCATCAGGCGACCTTGGAGGAGTGCGTCCTGTCCGCCCAGGGTATCAACTGGCTCCGGGACAACCGCTGTCCGGTGGAGCTGGTTGTGCCGGCTCATGACGGGACCCTGGACGTAGCGCTCTTGCGCCAGCTGGCTCGGACCCAGCCCAATTTGACGCTCTCCGAGCTCATGTTCGGTGACAGCCGGCTTCCGCTGACCAACCCCGACGGCTGTCTGGCGGCCATCGACCGCTTCCGAGCGGACATCGCTGGGGGTCATGGCGACGATGGGGGCTCAGCCCATCAGGAGGACTCCCTGCAGGTAAGCTGATGGCTTCGGTGGGGCGTCGCCAAGTGGTAAGGCAGGGGACTTTGGATCCCCCATTCGAAGGTTCGAATCCTTCCGCCCCAGCCCGCTGAGTTCAGCCTCACTTTGCGGCTACGGAAGGACGGCTGCCAGAATTCACCGACCGTTGGGGGTTGCCCGAGGTCACCGCTCGAGCCGCCGGTGACCGGTAGGTCAGAACCCGGTGGTTTGGGAAGGGTCGAAGTCAATCGCGTTGGTGCAGTTGAAGCAGTGACCGTGCTGGAGGCTGCGGCGGATTCGCCTTGAGGGGTGAGCTCGGCAAAGCGCTCAATCGACTGGTTTTGGGTAAGAGTTTCGCTCTCGCGGGTGGCGAGGTCGTCTCGGGCCCGGCTGTTGAAGCTTTCGACGTAGGGGTGCTGCCAGGGCCAGCCCGGCCCACGGTCCGACCAATCCAGCCGACCGGGCTCGAGTTCGGGAGCGGATTCGTGGCGGGAGGCCATTGCGGCCGTGAGAGAAGCAGCCAGCGTTGAAACCCGCTGCCCCAGTTCAGGATCATGACGCTCAAAATCCGCCGCATTCATCCCCGCCCCGCCCATCGCATCACTCGCATGGCGCGCAGCGTGTTCCACCGGCTGGGGCACCCCTGCCCCTCGTCCATCGGGAAGTGCAGCCTGCCGGGATGGGGGTTCTCCAGTGGCCAAAGACCATTTGCGTCATGCTTGCCCTCCACCAGATCCAGCGCCTCCGACAGCCGCGGGTCCAGCCGCGCTTTCGCAGCGCGAAGGTAATCCAGGCCCCGCAGGACGTCGTAGTGCCAGTAGGTGGGGAAGGAAAACTGAGTCCAGTTCTGGTCGATCACCTCACCTGTCGATACGCGTCGCAGCATCCTGCGTTCCAAGAGATATTCGTGGCCACGCTCGCGGGCAGCGGCGACGTCGGCGGATGGCCCCTGGACGCGCTCATACTCCAGCAAGCCCTCCAACACCTCTATCGTGGAGTTGAAGGAGCCTCGACGGGAACCGCGCTCCTGCTCGCAGTTCCAGCCTCCGTCGCTCATCTGCTCGGTCAGAAGTCGATCGACGACAGCGGCCGTGTCCTGGCCGAAGTACGATCCTGTCGCTACCACCCGGCCGTTGATGCATGGTTCGACCTCGCCGTCGAAGTACGCCTCGCCGTCGTGCTCCCAGCGGCAGTTCGCGGCAACCAGATTGACGGCTCTCCGGGCGGCGGGGCCGGTGGGGTCCAGTCCGAAGCTGCGCAGGAGGGTGAGGCTCCAAGTGGTGGAGGTCCATTCCGGAAACAGCGTACCCCTGCGCTCAGCGGGCAGTGAACGCCACCAGCTGGCCGCTCGGGTGGAGTCGAACGTGGGCACGCCAGAGTCCCACTGTCCAGTGCCGAGCTGCAGGGTGAGCAACCTCGCACCCCACCCCCGCTCGCTGACCAGTCTCCGTTCGGTCGCCACCTGGTCGGCGGGAGCATCGCGGAGGTCGCGCAGGACCTGCCAGCGGACCGCTGGATCAGAGTCCATGAGCCAGTCCAAAACATTCACCTTGAAGACCTCGTCGAGCCGTCTTCCGCCTGGGCCTCGGAATGCTACCACGGGCTCCCCCCAGATCAAATCACTGAAAGCGTCGCTCAGAGATCGGGGGGAATTGCATCGGCTGGTCCTGCTGGGCGCGCCATTCGGCTCGACGAAGTGGCGGCCTCGGATTCCCGCAGCCAGGTGCACAGCTCGCCATCCCAGCGCCATCGATGCTCAGTGTCGAGAGAAGCCTCGGATGACCTCCATGACCTCATCGAGGTAGGCATCCCCCTCGCCGTTGCGAATTCCGTCGCTGACACAGTGGGCGAGGTGCTCGCGCAACAGTAGGTATCCGATCTGGTCCAGGGCTGCGGTCACCGAGCGGATCTGGACCAGCACCTCTGGGCAATAACGCTCCTCCTCGACCATTCGGGAGATGCCACCAACCTGGCCAAGGACCCGATTGAATCTGAGCAGGAGTTCCTGCTTGCTGGCCTGATAGCTCCCTCGCCGACTGCCGGTCTTGGCGAAGCCGGACTTGACCTCCTTCATCTCGCGCCACCAGTCGGAGGCGTAACCCTCTGCTTCGGCTGGGTGCCGAGCCGGGACGAGAACTCTAACGCGCAGCGGTCAGAGCAGAAGTAAACAGTCCCGCCATTGGCGACCAGGGTCGCTCCAGGGTGCTCCGTGTCGACGTCCATACCGCATATCGGATCGACGGCCGTCTGGTGGGTTTCGGGGTCCGGCTGAGTTGAGGTGATGGCACCGAGACCAGGTGGCGCAGTGTCGAGGAAACGATCCCGGCAGCGGTCAGAGCAGAAGTAAACAGTCCCGCCATCGGCGACCAGGGTCGCTCCAGGGTGCTCCGTGTCGACGTCCATACCGCATATCGGATCGACGGCTGTCGGGTGGGTTTCGGGTTCAGGCTGAGCTGAGGTGGTGGCGCCGATACCAGATGGCGAAGTGTCGAGGAAACGATCCCGGCAGCGGTCAGAGCAGAAGTAAACAGTCGTGCCATCGGCGATCAGGGTCGCTGGGGCATTGGCCCGCTCAACCTGCATCCCGCATATCGGGTCGATTGCCAGGCGTCCGCTGACTCCGCTCGGCCTGCGAGACCACAAGAACATGCCTCCCAGGAGCACCAGCGACAGCAGATCGAGGCCGCTGGTGTAATTCCATCCGACCGCGCCGGATGCGATCTGGCTGGGCCGGGATGTTGGCACGGCACCAATGAAAGTGAAGGCGGCGCCGGTTAGAAATCCGGCCACAGACATCACCAACCAGAAGGAGAAGAGCATGCGCAGGGTGAGACGAGTCCCGTAGAAACGGCGGTAGATGAGCAGGAGCGGCAGCGTTATTAGGTCGGCGAATATGAAGCTGACAACGCCTCCGAAGCTGATCCCGCCCTTCCAAAGGGCGGCGGCCAAAGGGACGTTGCCCACCGAGCAAACGAAGCTGAGCATGGCGATGAGCGGGCCGATCGCAGCATTTTCCAGAGAGGACCAGGCGCCGTGCCCACTCAGGAACAGGGCCTGCCAGGCGGCTGCCGGCACCAGGGCTGCCAGGAAACCGGCTGCCAGGAACCCGAACGCGATCTCCTTTCTGAGCATGGTGAGGTCGGCGATGGCGTAGGTCGCGGCATCGCGCCAGCGAGCGGAAGAGCGCAGTCGCAGCCGCCATGGCTCTTCCTCCTGCCGCTCCGGGGCCGCAGTACTACCGGTGTTGGCGCAGGCTGGGCTGTCGACTCCTGCCTCGCCACCGGGCGAGGTCAGCCGCTGCCGGGCGCGGGCGACCACCCTCTCCGGCAGGGTGACTCTGGCGACCAGTACCAGGAGGGCGATCATGAGCAGGCCACCAAGGAACTCGCTGGCCGTGAACTGCCAGCCGATGAGCACGGCCAGGACCACGCCAAGTTCGACAACCAGGTTGGTGGAAGCGAACATGAACACCATCGCCGCCACGAAATCGGCGCCTCTTTCGAACAGGGACCTCGCCATGGCCGAGGCTGCGTACGAGCAAGAGGAGGAGGCCGCCCCGAATCCCGTCGCGCGCAGCAGGGACAGCGGACCGCGGTCACCAAGCAAACGGCGCATCTCCGATTTGGAGACGAAGGACTGGACGGCGCCGGACAGCAGAAACCCGAGGGCCATCGCCCACAGGGTGGCCCACACCATCTCCAGGGTCTGGAACAGGCCAGCCCCTATGGCCTGCCCGATGTGCAGAAGCAACACGAATCCTCGTTCGCTGACGCCTGATTCATCATACCCCCTGGGGGTATAGAAAAGATCCGGACCTGATCAGCTACGGGGATGCGCCGGCAGCACGCCGAGGACCACCACGTGATGCCGCCTGGCCTCGTCCTGGATCAGGCGGAGCACCTGTCCGGCGGTCGGTGAGATGGACTCGGCCCAAAGCTGAAAGCCCTGGTTGAGCACCCCGAGCTCTCTTATCCGAGGGACCGTTGCATCGAGCGCCCGCTCGACTTCCGGTGGCAGACGGTCCACCTCAAACGACTCGAGCCAGGAGGCCGCAATCTCGCGCGGAGTCGAGCGGGAAGTGGCTGGGGCACCTGACAGGGTCAGGATGTCGGAGGCAAGCTTGCGCACCCGGTCGAAGAGAACCTCATTACCGGAAGCCTCCGCCAGCCGTTCCAGGACCTCGGTAACCTGCGGTGGGAGCAGCATCCGGCCGAAGATGGCGGGCACCGGGAGATCGAAGCCAGCCCCCAGGATCCTTTCCCAACTGCTGGCGGCATCCGGGGACAGCGGCCTCGTCAGCCGGCCGAAGATCCCCAAGCTCTCCCTGGGGGTGGAGTGGGCTGAGGCGAGGAAGGCGGCGATAGACTCCGCGGAGGCCTCGGGAGCGGCCAGCGCCCTTTCCACCGCCCCGAGCAGTGCCCCCAGGCGCTCGTGCTCCGCCGCGAGAGTCATCCGGTGGCGCTCGAGGGCTCTCCTCAAGCTGCCGGAGCTGTCTTCGCCGGGCAGTGAGTTGGCGATCTCGTCGAGTCCCATCCCCAGGCTTCGAAGCAGATCAATCTGCAGGATCCTGACTAGATCCGAAGCGCTGAAGTAGCGGTAGCCGCTCTCGGCCCGGGTGGGGCGGAGCAGGCCCAGCTTCTGGTAATGGCGAATTCTCCCGGGCGTCACTCCGGTTAGGGTTGCCGCGTCCCCGATCTTGAGGCGGGGCCCTCCGTCACCGGCGCCCCCGGGCTTCTGACTCATCCCACTTGACTCTACAATAGTAAGAAGGTTTAGAGTCCTAAACGAATCAGCACGCCAGGGCCGCGCCCGGCCCAGGAGATTGTCGATGTCAATTCCACTGAAGCAGAAGATGAAGGTTGGCGGTTACCTCATGTCGCAGCGGCTGCGCGGGGTCAAGAAGTTCCCCCTGGTGCTTCAGCTTGAGCCTCTGTACCAGTGCAATCTGGAGTGCGTGGGCTGCGGCAAGATCCAGCATCCGGACGACATTCTGCGCCGGCGCCTGACGGTCCAGCAGTGCATCGATGCCATAGAGGAGTGCGGCGCCCCGGTGGTGTCGATAGCTGGCGGAGAGCCCTTGATCCACAAGGAGATCGACCAGATCACGGCCGCTCTGATCGAGCGCAAGAAGTTCGTGTATCTGTGCAGCAACGCGATCCTGATGGAGCGCAAGCTTGATCTCTTCAAGCCCAGTCCCTACTTCGCCTGGTCGGTGCACATCGACGGTCTGCGGGATCGCCATGATGAGTCGGTGTCTCGTAAGGGGGTGTTCGACAAGGCGGTGGCCGCGGTCAGGGAGGCCAAGCGGCGGGGCTTCCGGGTCACGACCAACACCACCTTCTTCACCCAGGATGACGCCAAATCCATCCGTGAGGTGCTGGACTTCCTAAACGACGATTTGGAAGTTGACAATATGCAGATCTCACCTGCCTATGCCTATGAGAAGGCACCCGATCAGGAGCACTTCATGGGACCAGATCGGACCCGCGCCATCTTCAAAGAGGCGTTCGCCGATGGGCGGCGGAAGAAGTGGCGCCTCAATCACTCTCCGATGTTCCTCGACTTCCTGGAAGGGAAGGTCGACCTGTCCTGCACCGCCTGGGGAATTCCCTGCTACTCGGTCTTCGGGTGGCAGAAGCCCTGTTACCTGCTCTCGGATGGCTACGTCAGCTCCTATCAGGAACTGCTCGAGACCACCGACTGGAGCCAGTACGGGCGCGGCAACAACCCCAAGTGTGCCAACTGCATGGCGCACGTGGGGTACGAGCCCACGGCCGTGCTGAAGACCATGGGCTCGGTGCGCGAGTCGATCAGGGGAGCGCTGGCGTCCTGAAGTCAAGTGCCCAAGGCTTTGCCAGGGAGTGGGTGTAGCATCTGCTGTGATGCCCGATGTCCTTGACAAGCTGGGACGGCCGCTGCGGGACCTGAGGGTCTCGGTCACCGACCGGTGCAACTTCCGCTGCTCTTACTGCATGCCCAAGGAGGTCTTCGGACCCGGCTTCAAGTTTCTTCCCCGATCCCAGGTGCTGAGCTTCGAGGAGATCGTCACAGTCGTGAGGGCGGCGGCTGACCTGGGGCTCCGCAAGGTGCGCATCACCGGCGGCGAGCCCCTGTTGCGGCGCGACCTACCAGCGCTGGTGGCTCTGCTCAGTGGCATTGAGGGAATCGAGGACCTGGCGATGACCACCAACGGATCATTGCTTTCCCGGTACGCCGGCGATCTGGCCGCTGCGGGCCTGCGCCGGGTCACCGTGAGTCTGGACTCGGTCGACCCCGAGGTGTTCCGCACCATGAACGGGGTGGAGGTGAGACTCGAGGATGTGGTGGCGGGGCTGGATGCCGCCATGGCGGTCGGGTTGGCCCCTATCAAGCTGAATGCAGTCGTTCGGCGTGGCCTCAACGAGCAGGGCGTGCCGGCCCTGGCGGAGTTTGCCCGCCAGCGGGGGATGACACTGCGGTTGATCGAGTACATGGATGTGGGCGAGAGTCACGGGTGGAAGTTGGACGAGGTTGTCCCCGGGGCGGAGTTGGTGGAGCGGATCAACGAGCGCTGGCCGCTGTCCGCAGTCCCGCCCAGCTATCCCGGGGAGGTTGCCGACCGGTACGAGTATCACGACGGCATGGGAGAGCTGGGGGTCATCACCGCGGTTTCCCGACCCTTCTGCCAGAGCTGCACCAGACTGAGGCTCGCGGCCGATGGGAGGCTTCACACGTGCCTGTTCTCCACTGGCGGCTGCGATCTGAAGCCGGTGCTGCGCGGCGGGGGAGGCCCAGCAGCTGTGCACGCCCTGCTGGCGTCGGTCTGGGGTGGCCGGTCTGACCGCTACTCGGAGGAGCGTGCGGCCTGGCCGTCCAAATCCTCGCCGACCAAGGTGGAGATGTCATACCTGGGAGGCTGAAGCCTTCAGGCCCAGCCGTTCCTCGCTTGGAAAATGTAGCCCCTCTTGAGGGCGGGCCCGGTCCGGGATCGGTCTGGTGGAGCAGGAACCAGGATAGCCCCGGAGCCCACCAGCTCGATCGGTGGTCCGCAGGCCCGTTTCCCACTTGTCAAAGTTTGAGAAACGGCCGCAAACCTGGCCATCTCCTGGCCGCGAGCGACGACTCCCCGGGTCTGCGCATCTTCAGGGCCTCACCGTGCGCAGGATTTCCCTGCCATCCATGTCCCGGCGTTCCAGGTGCAGGAGCACGAGATCAATTTGATTAGGGCCCAAGGTGCAGACGCCGACTAAGGCTTTCGCAGGGCGCACCTGAATTCAGGCTCAGGAATCTGTCGGTCCCGGGGGCATCCTCGGGAGCGCCGGATGGGGCCCGAAGTGGCCGCTCCGTTCGTCACCGGGCAGTTGCGTAGGCGTTCTGGACCATTTTGGGCATTGCGGTTGCCCGATGGAGCAAGGTGTGCAACAAGGGACCGATCGTTGACCGCCAAACCGGAGTCTTGTAGGCTGGGCTGGTGAGCGGTGCGGGTCCGGCCAGGAGGCGAGGCACAGGTCTTCAGGCGCCTGTGACAGCGAGGGCAACTGCTTCAACTGGTTCGGCGTGGTTCTGGGAGGGCACCACGTGTGGTGCCGGAAACCTGGTCTCATTCGCCACCGGAACGTCCGATTGGCACGAGGCACTGCAATGGAGATCCGGCAGGGGGGTGCTCTTCTCCTGGAGCGACGCCGCGAAGGAGGCAGCGACCTACCGGGATGTGAATGGGGAGGAAGCGCGGGTTTGGCTAGTGCGCAACGAACACTTCGATGCGGCAGCGGCCTTGGAGGAGTTTGGCCGAATGCCGCCGTCACAGAGGCCCTGGGTGGAGCGTGTTTATGCCCCCCGCGCCCTCGATGACGGGACGCGGGTATTGGTGGACCGGCTTTGGCCCAGAGGCCTGAGGCGTGAATCTGGCCGATTCGACGTCTGGGCCAAAGCCGTGGCGCCATCCACCCAACTGCGACTCTGGTACCAGCACAGGCCGGAGCGTCTTCCGGAATTCAGACGACGCTACGAGGCTGAGCTTAGGGCGCCCGCTGCGAGAACTGCCGTGGATGAGATGGTCGGCCTGTTGCAGCGAGGCGCGCTCACCCTGGTCACCGCCACCCGCGACCTCTCCTTGTCGGCGGCAGAGATTCTCGCCGACCATGTTGCAACCGAGGCTCGCGCCCCGGGTAAACTGCACGTTGCAGCGGGGTCCCAGAAGGGCCTGCCCAACTCGGAGGATTACCAGTGAGCTTCTTCAAGAACCTGGAAGACATGGCCCAGGGGATGGGCAGCAACCAATCGGACGCTCAGCTTCCGCCTCACCACTGTGCCGCCTGCCAGACTCAGATGGAGTACAGGGGTGCCCACACCGTCCGGACAGGTGGACTGCAGCGAGGCTTTGGCATAGGGGCTGACATGATCCTCGGAGCCGGCCTGGACAATTTGATCAATCAGGCGACCGAGCGGAACGTGGTCCTGCACATCATGGTCTGCCCTCAGTGCGGAGAGGTGGCGTTCATCAACGACCCTCAGAGGGGTTTCTGAGCCGGCCCACGGCGCACTGGCAGTCGCACCGCTCGCCTGAGCGGCTGCCGCCTCGTTGGTTCAGGCGAAGAGCCGGTCTAGCGAAACCCGTCCCGGACCGGTGAGCCCGATCGCCATGGCTGCGATCCCCAGCAGCAGCGGGAACTCGTAGCCACCCTGGCCGTACAGGCCGGACTTCCAATGGGCCTGACGAACGGCGACTGCCATGTTGGCCGCGCTGACGGCGCTTGCGATAGGGGTGGCCGCCCCGACCATCAGACCAATCCCGCCCGCTAATTCCGCAACCCCGCTGGTGGTCGCTGCCAACTCCGGCAAAGGGATGCCCATCTGGCCCAGGTGCTGCGCGAAGTTGGCCCGGCCGCTCTTCTCCCATGCCGGTGCGTAATTGGGGCCGAGCAGCGAGCTGAGCGCGCTCGGCGGCCTCTTGTCTGTGCCGCCGAAGAGCTTGGGCAGGCCGTGCGCGGCCAACAGGCCGCCAGTCACGAGTCGAAGGGTCAGAAGGCCAATGTCAGACTTGCTCAATCTCTTTCGATCTCCAGTTGGTGGGTGTTTGCCCCCTTTGGGGCGGAAGTGGTTGCGCCGACAACGATACTAAAATTGGTCCTAGGCGGCCGGTTCTGATCTCGCCCAAGGGGCGTGCGTCAGGTTGGGCTCGGCCTGGTCGGCAGGACGAAGGGTATCTCGGGCATCCCGGGGCGGCTGCGCCGCAGGACCAGCACCGGGTTCTCCAGCACCGGCTCGAAATGACTCTTCACATAGCTGACCAGCTCCGCGTTCCAGGGGATTCTGAGGTAGCTGAGGGGGGTCAGCAGGAGGTAGTTTGCCCGCCTGAACATTGACATCCAGGCCCCTGCCGCAGCCTGGGCAGCGGGGCTCGAGGGGTCCTGGCTCCCGGAGATCGCGATGGTGGTCCCGAGCGCGTCCACCATGACCGGACAGGACCTCGAATTTGCCACAAAGCGATTCGCGTTGACGGTGAACTCCGAGTCATCAGTGACGACGCAGGCACCCCTCGGTATGACGGAGGCGATCGTGGCGGCCGGGTCGGGGGCTCTTTGCAAGAGGACGGGGATGGCGGCCGCGTGCGCCAGCCCAAGGAGACAGACCGCTGCCGTCACGGCGATGAGGGGTCCGGGGCTCAGCCCGGCGAGGCGTTCTACGGATACGGCTAGGAGCAGACCGAGGAAGGGGGCAAGGAACGCCGGATAGTGGTAGAAGAAGTCGGGCGGCCAAAGCAGCGCCCCGGCGACCACCAAGGTCGAGATCACGGCGAACCATTCAAGGTTCGTGATGCGCAGTCTTGAATCGCCACCCAGCCCGTTTAGGCTGGGCGGGATGAGCCTGCTTCTGGCCAGGAACGCCCCGAGAACGATCACCGCTAGCACCATGGTGGCGCCTACCGCAAGCAGCGCGTACAGGTGTCCCTTGGGAACTCCGAGCCCAGCCCAGACGCTGGTCATGAACTCCAAGCGGTCAACTATGGGAAGTCCGGCCTGCCCGGTCCGGCCGATCTGGTCAACCGCGACCTGGTGCACAAATTGGCCGGGAGCCAGGATGAGAAAGGGGAGGCAGGGCAGAATCACTCCGACGGCCGCTCCGATCGCAAAGCGCAGCGCCCGGGAGGGCTGCGGCCAGAGGAGCATGAGAAAGAGGATTCCTGCGGGAAGGATCGCCCAGGTCTTCATGGTCCCCCCAATGCCGAAGGCCACCCCGGCCGCGGCCAGGCGCCAGCCGATCCCGGTGAAGGTCTCGCCGTTGAAGACAAAAACCAGGCCGAGGAGGCAGAACAAGTTCAGAAACGGCTCCAAAAGCAAGGCGCTGGAGGCCAGGATCGCGTCCGGGTAGAGCGCCATGATCAGGCAGGCGACCGCAATCGCCAGAAGGGAGCGGTGGCGCAGCAGGCGTCCCACCAGCAAGACGTTGACGAAGGAGACGCCGACCACTAAGACCCGCGCCACCTCAAGGGCGTGGTGACTTCCAAAAGGGTAGGAGAGGAGGGCCACCGGAGCGAGCAGCAGGGGAACTCCGGGTGGCTGGATGAGAGCGAAGTCGCGATAGGGCAAGACCCCGTGCACCAAGCGTAGCGCGGTTCCGAAGTAGACCGCGTCGTCGTACTCCCAGGACCCCGAGAGGTGGCCCGTGGCGATCAGCGTCACCAGGCGGAGCGCCAGGGCCAGGGCGGCTACGGTCACTACCGTGTTGGTCTTGGCTCGGGACCCCATAAAGCTCCGCCGCCCTTCGTTGTCGGTGGGCGAGATGGTCAGGATCTGGATGAACCTCGGGCGAGATCCTGGCGGCTGCAACATCGCGGGTACAGGTTACAGGTGCGGCCGCTCCGCGGCTCGCGACCTGGCGAATCAGTCGTGTCTTCGCTAGCCAGCTCCTGCACTACCTATTAGGCCGGTGCGCCTGTGTTCAGCTGACCCGCACGGCCTCCGGCGTTCCCGACTTCGATCGGCGGCTGGATGGTTGGAAGCGCCAGGCTCCCCTGGCTGGGAACCCGACGAATTCCTCCTTCTCTCCCAGGTGGTCCCCTTTTGCGCCATCAAGGTGGTCCCCTTTTCGCTTGACATTCGCACTGCCAGGGGTCGACCTGGCGATCACCGGCGAAGTGGTGCATCTGGACCGTGGAATTCACGCGATGTCCACCTGCCTGCAAGATCTCCAGGCTGAGATGCAGGGGACGAGGTGAACGGCTGGCTCAGGAGGCGGCCGACCTCCGCCGCCGGGCCGGTCCGAGTCCGGCGACGAGCTGGAGGAGCTCGCCGATGCTGTGAGGCTGCTCGACTGGGTGGCGCAGTGGGCGATCAGGGTTGATCTCGTAGTGGTTGCGGCGGCCGACCCGGGTGCGCGTCACATAGCCCTCACCCACAAGATCGGCGACGATCGCCTGGGCGGCACGCTCCGTGATCCCGACACGGGCGGCGATGTCCCGACCGCGGACCCCTGGGTCGCTGGCGATGCAAACGAGCACGTGGCCGTGATTGGTGAGGAACGTCCAGCTTGGCCTCGCCGTGTCCTCCGGCTCTTCGTTCGGGCGCGCCATTTGGTCATATGGTAGCTCACTTCGTGAACCAGCGACCGGGGTTTAAGCGTACGCTGGCTGAACCCGGCAACTTGCCGGCAGACCGACAAGCGGTCGATCTCTCACGAGATGGGGATTGTCGCGCTTCCGGCTAATTCCGGAACCAATTAGTCGAGGCTTGGCGCGGAGGAGCAGGGAAGGGCATTCTCAAAGTGCTGTGCCTGTCCGGCGCAGTCGCCGCGCCGCTGCTGGGCGTTGGTATGGCGGCCGCTGACGGGCGCGCATCTGGTCGGCTGCCCCTGATCACCCAAAGTACCCAGCCGCCGGGGCTGCCGAAGGGGTAGGCCGACTCCGGCACCTTTCAATAGGTGCGTTAGTAAGGCTCACTTAACGCAGGTGATGTAGGCGAGATCGGGGGTGTGGAAGAGACCACGCAGCAGGACGGGTGACTTCTGCAGCTGGTGAAGCTTCGAGACCGCAAAGCGCCGTAGGTGGTCCGGTCCTGAAACGGAGACCTTGCCCACCCCGTGGGCTTTGACCTCGCGCCAAACCGACTCGTCCGGATTCAGCTTTGGAGAGGAGGGTGGAAGGAAGAAGAGGGCGAGCTTTCCGTTGGTACTGGCGACGTACTGGCTGGTCAGCTTCGCCTTGTGGGCCGGATGGCCGTCAACGATGGGTAGATCGGGCGCTCGCTGTCATGCACCATCCGCTTGAGAAATTCGATGAACTCGGGAGCCCTGACAGTTGACTTGGTGCACATGAACCGCAAGTGGCCCCGGGGTGAGATCGCCGAGATCATGTTCA
>Ga0080006_1238581_pt1 | contig 21967 bp, 34 predicted proteins | sample RS3BMetagenome_FD_69209 | JGI IMG/M metagenome (GOLD analysis project Ga0080006, IMG submission 69209) | Ferric oxide microbial mat and aquatic microbial communities from Rainbow Spring, Yellowstone National Park, USA - RS3B (SPADES... ...
GGCTGCAGGCTGGAGATAGAGTACCAAGGGGAGGACCCGGACGACAAAGATGAAAGGGCGTACGAGAACGGCAGACTCGTCGCGAAGTTTGAATCCTTCAAGATAGACGTAATGAACAGCGAAGTCAAAGAGTTCAACCGCATAATAGACGGCATCGAGAAGAAGGGCCTGACCAGGGAAGCGCAGGAGCTGCGCGATGTCGTCAGAAGAATGGCAGCACGGTACCTCTTCTCCCACGGGTGATTTGATGAAATTCTGGTTCTCCAGGGCTTCAAGCCACTCGTCGTACTACACTGTGGTGGCGAACTTCGAGAGCAGGAGGAAGGCGAACGAGGTGCTCGCGAGGCTTCCGGACATTCTCAACGAGCACTTTGAGGAGATGGCGCGCCTCGGCAACGACGAGGGCTCCGCAGTCGTGTCAGGCCGGACCCTTTCTTTCTGCGGCCACTACAACGAGGACTGCCAGCCTTCCTTCCTGGAAGAAGTTCTGAAAAAGGAGGGGGCGCTGCGGGCGAGGGTCGATCACGACACAAGCCGCCTGCAGACGCTGAAATTCCTCATACCTGTTCCCGACGGCGTCAAGAGCCGCAGCGCGAAGGCGCTTCTTGATGCTCTTGCGATCGTGGATGAAGGATACAGGTTCATCCGGACGCATTCAAAGCGTATCCGCATGGTAACAGTCGGAGGCAGCAGCAGTAGTAGCAGCAGCGGCGGCGGCCGCTTCATCGAAGCAACCTACGTCGGCGAAGAGATCTACAGTTGGCATTTCAACAAGTTTTGGGTTCACCGGGAATTGAACTCGCTCCTTGAGCTTGGGCGGGTCAGGGTTGAGGCGCCCTGGGAGTTGCTTCTCGACAGAGAGAGGGGATTCATGTGGCCCCACCCCTCAGAAAAATAAGGACTCCCGACGGGCTGCTCCTGTTCGAGAGAAAGACTGGCCTCAACGTCCTGCTTGACGAAATGAAGGGACGCTGGGGATGGGAGAAGCCGCTCTTTGTAGCCGTTCAGGTGACAAATGCATGCAACAGGCAGTGCAGGTGGTGCTACGCCTCGTCCTCTTCGTCTGCGCCGGTCGGTGTATGGACTAGGGAGAAGCTGTTCGACCTCTGCCGTTACCTGGACAGGTGGGGGGTTCTGGGCGTGGCCTTCGGAGGGGGCGAGCCATTCACCTTTCCTCGTTTCGCGGAGGTGTGCAGGGAGGTCTGGGATTCAACCGGGCTTGACGTCGGCGCGACATCCAACGGCGACCTGATCACCAAAGAGGACCTGGCGACGATGAAGGGTCACTTCGGCCAGCTGCGCGTTTCAGTGTGGCATCCGAACGAAGTCAGGTCCAAAGTTGTCCGTCTTCTCGGCAAAGGCGTGGACATCGGCATCAACACAATTCTGTTCAGGAACGGGGTGGAACTTGTGAAGAGCATCGTGGAGGAAGGGGTCAGGGCGGGCGTGAACGACTTCCTGATTCTTGGGTGCAAGGTCTACGGGAGGGCGGTGGACTCCATGGCGCCCGACGCGGAAGATATCAGGAAGCTGGGCGAGTACATCAGAGAGCACAGAGAGATCGTGTTCAAGGTCGACCCGGCCCTGTCTGTCGCGCTTTCAGCCAGGGGGACGAGGTTCATGCAGCCCTGGATAGAGGAGAAATCAGGCCCGAGGTTCCTCTCGATAACATACGACGGCCACGTGAAGCCGGACAGCTTCTCCGACATCAGGGTACCGCTCGTGAATTACGAGCAGCTGCCCGAGATCTATCATGGCTTCTTCACGGGCCGTGTCAGCTAGCTAGCCAGCCCACGGCAATCTAAATCGGTTCGGAGGGTGATGTAGACGAACAAAACAGAGCTGCTGCAGGAATTTGTCAGGCGATTTCTGCCCCGCAAGCGCAGGTTCAAGACGAAGAAGGCCCAGGAAAACGAGCGGCGGAGGTTTAGCCTGAAAGCGGAGAAGTTCAGAAACGAACTCAAGGAGCTGAACGCGAGACTGGATCAGAACAAGCAATATGCGATGATCTGGAGGCGCTGGAACTTCCGCAACAAACCACACTGTTTCACCGTGGATCTGGCGCAGCGCAGGTACACGCTCAAGGAAGTCTTCAGAAAGAGACTGTGCAGGGACTTCTGGGGAAGCACACACTACCTCATAGTGGTCGAGCAGGAAGTCGAAAAGCCGACCGGCGGAAAGTGCGGCCTGTGCGATGAGATGGGAGTCAGAACGCCGGCCTTTGTCGAAGCCGCCCTCCGCCTGACCGATGAGGAAGGCAACAGCTTTGAGAAGCACGCCGGAGTATGCGCATACCACGCTCTCTCACGCCACAGACGCTACGTGATTTTGAAGAAAGCACGGGAATATGCGGCCAAAGGATACGGCGAGTACACCTGCAGCGACCTTGAGAATATCAGAACGTTCGTCCCTGAATCGATGCCGCCGTGGAACACAATCCGCACGGAAGCGCTGGTCAGCGCACCCGAATTGCGCGGGCTGTTTGGCAACAGAAACTGGGATGTGGAAGTGAAACATCAAAGGAAGAAAGGAGGGAGGGGTGAGATAGATAGTGGGCGCTGATTTTCTGTGTTTCGTAATAGGGATGCCCATCGGCCAGGAACCCGACTGGGATATCGACGACAAACAGTGGAAAGAGGCGGCCGAGACCTGGATTGAGCGCAGGGGAGAAAAGGGAGAAACGGATGTCGATGATGTCGTCAAGCATCTGAAGGAGCAGGTTGAGGATGTGAGGTTCGCCTGGAACGGGGGATACGTGCGAGACGCCGCCGTCTTCGAACGCGGCCACGAAAAGCTGCTTGTCACTGGCGGCCTTAGCTGGGGCGACGACCCCACCGAAACGTTCACCGCAATCCAGGACCTCTACGACTCAGGGCTCATCGACGTCCTCGGCTTCGAAAAAAGCCCCGACGGCGGATTCATGGAGAAGCTCGACCCCCTGCTCAAGAAGGTCGAAGAGCGGGGGCTGAAGAAGGAAGCCGACGACATAAAGACGATCTTCCACCAGTTTGGCGCTAGCAGGCTTTTCCGTTGAGTCAGGAAATGGTGGTGATAGGCCTTCTTTGGGCTACGACCAGGAGCTGACGCTCACTTTCACGAAACATGTGAAGAATGAGGCGGAAGCAAAGAAATTCGAGGTAGAAGTCAAAAGCCGCCTCTATAATGATGCGGCTCTGGACCCGGAATTCCAGGAGTCACGGTCAAACTTTGACTCCGGCGTGGCAAGCGTATCGATCTTCACCTTCGGGCGCCATCTCTACGACGTGGCTGACAACGACAATGACGATGTTTTCCTTGGGGCTGTGAGTATCTCCGCGAAACGTCTGACGCGCGAACTGGGCTGCAGGCTGGAGATGGAGTACCAAGGGGAGGACCCGGACGACAAAGATGAAAGGGCGTACGAGAACGGCAGACTCGTCGCGAAGTTTGAATCCTTCAAGATAGACGTAATGAACGACGAAGTCAAAGAGTTTGACCGCATAATAGACGGCATCGAGAAGAAGGGCCTGACCAGGGAAGCGCGGGAGCTGCGCGACGTCGTCAGAAGAATGGCGGCACGGTACCTCTTCTCCTAACTGATTGGCTGGTGATCTGATGAAATTCTGGTTCTCCAGGGCTTCAAGCCACAGCGAAATCTACTGCGAAGTCGCCAGGTTCGACAGCGCCGAGCAGGCGGAGAAGGCCGCGAATGCCCTCAGAGCATTCGTCAGGGAGGTGGATCAGAATTACAAGGATTACGACTGGAGTGAGGACGACGCCAACTGCCGCGTTGCCGGAGACAGACTATGCTTCTCCGTGTACACGGCAGGGTACGGCCTGGACGAAGTCGATTCAATCATCGAGAAGGAAGGAGGCAAGGTCGTCGCCGAGGGCAACGACCTGCATTCAGTATCCTTCACAGTCACGAAACAGAGCTGGAACGAAGTGAATGCCACCGTAATGGTGGTCAACCTCCTGCACGACAGGGTCCTCGACCCCGAATCATACCTGGACGCCTGGGTCAACAAGAGCAAGAAGGAGGGCGGAAAGTGCGTCTGGACGCTGGAGGCGATCACAGATTCTTACGACGACGACAGCGGCGAGGTCAACGGAGTGTCCTTTGAAGAATTGAGACAGCTCGGGATCATCGTTTCGGCCGATTGCCTGTAGAAGAAACTGAAAGGGGGTGGACTACTGGATGGCGGTGTCAACAACGGCGGAATTCAGAATGGAGACAATTCTGCCTGAATACATCGACCTCCCGAGGAAGCTGAAGGAAAGGGTCGCCAAGGCTATCACCGATCCTGTGATACTGCCGGCGGAGCAAAGCGCCGGCTGGCTCCCGGAGTGGATGATGCCAGCAATCAAGTCTGAGCGCGTGAAGAACGTCCTGAAGGGGGGACAGCCGGAGGCAAGCAGCGACCTGGAGATCGTCGCCTACCTGCTGTGCGCGTCGTGCGAAGGCCCGCTCACCGAAGACGCGGCCCGCCTCTACTTCAACCTGATCGGCAGGACTCTTCCAGAGTTTTTCGTCCGGACGGCCAAGGAGAACGGCATCCCCATCGGTCCTGTGGACGAGACGCAGGAGAGGCTTATCAGGGATACAAAGAGGCGGATGTCTGAAGACAAGAAGAGAAAGAGGAGGAAGGCGAAGTGGAAGGCGGCCGTGCGGATCCTCGAGGGCGTCTCGATAGAGCTCCGCGCCTTCGACCTGTTTGCGAAGGAAGGGACTGTGTGACAGGCTTTGGTATACTACTACATGGAGCTCGGCGACAATTGCTACGTCTACAGAACCGACAGTCCGGCCGAAGCGCCCTGCCACGTCAAAGGCGCTCAGAAGTTCTCTGTTGGTTTGCACGGCCCTTTCTTGAAAGGAGATATACTGTACGGACTCAGCGGCCACATAACACCCATTCATCAGGGCTGGCACACTCTCTATCAGATCGATGGTTACGCGTTCGGCACGCTCGAATCGCTTTTCTGGTTCGAAGAAAACAAGTATCAGAAGTGGATGCCCAGTCTGCCGCCGCACATAGGCAACAACGCGGTTGCGGAAGTGAGAGAGATGAAAGCCATCTTCGATGTCGTTGCACCCATCGCCGACGCTTTCAAGCCGCAGAAGGAGTGGGGCTTCTTCTCAGAAACGCTCCTGAACACCATCAGGAACAGATTCGTCAAAGAGAGGTTGAAGGGGAGCAACATTGAAGCGGACGCTTTCTATCAGAAAGCGTGCGACAGATTCAGGAGGGGGCTCAAGCTCGCTCCCTGGCTGAAGCCGCTCTACGAGTCCGGGTACTGCCTGAAAGACAACGCGCTCTTCTTTGCCTTGGGAAACAGCGTGGCGGTGCACCGGATGACCGACGACAGCGAAACCGTTTCAACGGCAGATGTTGACGGCACGACGGGCTCCGTCAGGGAAGCCATGAAGCACCTTCTGAATGTAAAGTATGGTTGGGATTTGAAAGGGTTCTACCGCGAACACACCGACCTGCTTGACAGAATCAAGGACAGGGAGCCTGGGATCTACGGGAAGCTCATGGTGAAAGTGCTGTTCGATTGACCGCAATCAATCCGGCGAATTCGTTGATGAGAGGGAAGAAGAAGAAAAGGTGGTGACAGGACTGCCATACTACTACCTGGAGATCACCGACGGCATCCTCCATGTCTACGCCACAGCCAACCCCACTGCCACTCCATGCCACATGGAAGGCGCTGAGCTGTTCAAATTCAATCCATACTTTAGCATGCCGTGGCGCGACGGGATCGAACGCCTTGGCGGCCGCACGAGGCTGATCCAGAAAGGCTGGCACGACCTCTACGAAGTCGACAGCTGCGCTGTGAAGGTCTTGCAGGCGCTCCTTTGGTTTCAGACGAATAACCACAGGAAATGGATGCCGCGGAATGCGGAATGCTCCTCTCCTGACGCAATAAAAAAGATCGTGGAGCTGAAGGATGCCTTCGACCTCGCGGAAGCCGCCGCCGGAGCCTTCGAACCGCAGAAGGAGTGGGGCGTCTTTTCAAAGACGCTCGCCGCGACCATCAAGGACGAATTCATCAAAACGAGATTCGGTGGGAAAGACGTGGACGCCAGCGCTTTCTATCAGAAAGCGTGCGACAGATTCAGGAGGGGGCTCAAGCTCGCTCCCTGGCTGAAGCCGCTCTATGATTCAGGGTGCTGCCGGAGGAACGGCGTGATTTTCTTAGCTATTGGATACAAAGTGGCGAAGCTTGGCAGCGAAGCGCTTGAGTTCATTGATGTTGACGGCACGACAGGTTCTGTCAGGGCGGCGATAAGGAAACTCTCAAATGCCGATACATACACCCAACGCATCCCGCTCAGGTACTTCCCCACGTTCTATCCAGACGTCTTGGAGAGGCTGAAGCGGAGCGAGCCGAAGATCTACAGCGAGATCGCGGTCAAAGTGCTGTTTGAATGAGTAAATAAGAGGAAGAGGAGGCGGTCGATTTTTGGAAGAGTATTACACGCCCCCAGTGGCGGAAAGGAAGCCGCCGGTGGAAGGGCTTGAGACGGTACCCGTCAGGCTGAAAGAGGATGCAATCATAAAATACCTTAGCCGGAAAATATACACAAGCTGGAAGTCGGCGTTGCGGGAACTCTACGCGAATGAGCTCACGGCCGCGAAGAAGGCGGCGAGGATGGGCGCGCACCCGACGATCGAGATAACACTCGACCCGAAGACAAGGGAGCTGACCATCCACGGGAAGGACAGCCTCGGAATAACGGGGGAGAAGTTCAAGGTCCTCCGCTACTACGGCAGGTCGGGGAACTTTTCCGGCAGCGACGCCGGACAGTTTGGCTTCGGATTCAAGAGCTACGTGTCGTGCGCCGACGAGGTCAGGGTGGAGACGTTCGCCAGAGAAACAAACGAAAGGTACGGCTTCGTCGGCGTCCAGGGCGCAGAGTTCAGGCAGGTGCCTGACGGGGAGCTGACGATCTCGGAATATGGGACAAAGGTGTCCCTTGTCATAAGAAGCGCGCAGGAAAGCGCGGACGGCGGCGGCAACGGTGGCGGCGAGAACAGAAGAATAGAACTGCCGGACGTTGTCGAGACATTCGAGGACGTATGCCGGTTCGCCGAGATAGACACATACCTCAGCCTTCCCTCCCCCATCATAGCCAAGGAGAAATCCTCGTGGAGAGATGGCGAGTATGAATACACCTGGAGGGAGGCGGGAAGGTGGAAGCTCAACTGCACACCGAGGGAGTATGCGAGGAGGGAGTGTGGGGGAAAGGGCTACGACTTCGAGTACGACACCGACGACTTCTACTTCTACGGCTACCTTGCCATAGAAAAAGAAGGCAATGAGGTCAGACCCTACGGCCACAACCACAGCGAAGTCAGGCTGGTCGGGATGCCGATCGAGGTCAAGATCAGGAACCCTGACCCGGAAGAGAGGAGAAATGGTAATCCCTTCTCGCGCCCGTCGTATCCGTTCTCCTTCTGGTACATCAACCTGAAGGATGAACGCAAGTTCATGCCCACGGCGGACAGGGAGAGGCTCAAGGAAGGCCTCTTCGTGCGGGTCAATGAGAAGGTCGTCGAATTCCTGAAGCGCGAGTTCGCCAAGATGGCGATACAGTCCTTCGACGACTACAGGGACTCGCCGTACAAGCCGATATACAACGCCCTCGGCCCGGAAGGCCGCGAAGAGTTTGCAAAATACTTCGACGACAGGACAAGGCGCGTCTGCTACGCCCTGGGCATCCCCGTCTGCGGGATTGATAACGATGGTGAGGAAGAAGAAGGAGGCGGGCGCAGGGGGTCCCGCTGGAGGAGGGAGCTTTACGGCCTCCCGACGGGCGTGCATCAAACGACGGTGAGGCGCATCGTCGCAAAGAGCAGGCACGTATTCATTCTGAACAGGAAGCGCGCTGGAGCGAACCGCGGCTCCCTTCACAAGGAGAAGCTCTACGGCTTCCCAATCAAGACGGCCGCCACAATAAGGAAGATCCTGAGGACGAAGTACCCGGACGCCGAGGTCTTTCTATTCCCCGGGCCCATACGCTACTGGAACGATGAGGACTTCGAGAGGGCGAAGGATGATTTCAGGATTCTGACGCGGGACTTTGGAGTGCCCGATGCCAGGGCCGAGGCCGCGGCGGTAAAGAAGGAGCTCGGCAGGGACTGGCGCAGGGCAGCCGGCATCATTGAGGAGAAGGCAGCCCCCGAAACGGCGGTTGTCTGGGTGTGCCGCCGCGGTTACAGGGTTGAGCCCGTGAAGAAACGGATCGACAAGCTCCTGAAAAACACAGTGCGCGTCAGGAAGAACATCAGAGAGTGGGTGGACCTGCTCCGCGAATACCGCAGCCGCAGGTATTCGTTCACAAAGGATGCGCCTGGCATGTCCGGCGGGATGACGGAGGAGGAATTTGCGGCCGCCGTCGCCTCGACCAGGGTGGCGACGACTGAGGGCAGGACCACCACGACAACGACGACAACAACAACAATAAGCAAGGCCTCAGAATCGCACGAAGGGCTCATCGTCTTCAGGTTCGACGACCCGGAGATTCTCAAGTTCTACAGGCCGAAGAACAGGAAGGTCATTCTGGCCCCGACTGACGAAAGCGCCTTCGGGGCGATAGCACACCTGATGCTGACGAAGAAGGCGTACACAGTCACCGATCGGGTCGAGCCCAAGCTTGTCGCGTCTCCGACGGAACCCGGCCGAACGTATGACGACCCGGCGCAGGTGAACTACCTCTACATCGCACGGCAGCGTCTGGGCGGCGCGTCCGCCGACAGGCGGCTGATGGCGTTGCTGAGAGACGCACTGTCAAACTCAGCGCCGGGGGAAATGAAACCGCTCGTCGATACAGCGGTCGAATACAGCCGATTTGCCGAACAGATACCGACGACCTCGAAAGAAGAAAGAGAAGGAGGAGGTGCCTGCCAATAATGGCATCAGCAGTTCTGAGTGAACTTGCGGACAGCAACGGCACGATAAAGGCGAAGATAGACGAAGCAGTTGTCAGGGAGAGGCTCAGCTCGAGCATCTACGGCAGCCCGAGCTCCGCGTTCAGGGAGCTCTACGCCAACGAACTGAGGGCCTGCAGGGAGGCAAGAAAGAGGGGCCTGAACCCCGTGATCGAAATCACACTCAACAAGAAAGAGAGGACGCTGACGATACAGGGAGTGGACAGCACGGGGATGACGAAGGAAAAGTTCACAGGCGTCCTGGCAGTCATCGGGGAGACGGACGGCGGCGGGAGCGGGACTGAGACGGAGACGGGGACGGGGACGGGGATGGAGATGATGGGGCTGGGCTACATGGCGTTCCGCGTTCTCTCCGACACGATACTGTTCGAAGTCCGCAGCCTCGAGTCGGGAGAAACATTCGCCTACCTCGGCAACGGCGACGTGTACCAGAGTGTCCCCCTGTCAAGGCCGCTGGAGAAGACGGGCACACGGGTGACAGTCACGCTCAGAAACGGCGTGGACATAGACAACGGGCTGCCCGGAGAAATTCGGCGCATCTGCCGCTACTCAGACATAGACACGTTCCTGACGAAGATAGATGAAGACGGAAAGAACGACGATGGGCCTGCTCAGATAAACACGCCGCGTCTGGCCGATGACAGCGGATGGCAGTCAGCCTTTGTCGAAATATACGACGAGGATATCGAGTTCGTGGCATACGGCCTGGACGTGCGGGAAAAAGAAAAAGAAGGGAGGGCCGTTGAAACGCTCCTCCTCAGGCTGCCGATTCAGGCCCCGCTGATCGAGAGCGCGTTTCCATTCGATTTGGCCATACTCAACATCAAAAACGAGACGAAATACCCGCCGACTGTCGACAGGGAGAGGCTGACGGAGCAGGCGCAGAAGGACATCATCGCTGCGCTGAAACAGAAGCTGAGCGAGAAGCTGCCCGGGGTGTTAGACCTCAGGACGCTCGACGACCTCAGGAAGTCTGACTACAGGCTGCTCTATGCGGACAAACTCTACACCAGGCTGGAAGGCCTCTACAGGCCGTCGGCGGAGACACTCGAAATATCGGAACTCGCAGGAGCGGAAGTTTCATCCATCTCGCTGGACGAGAACGGCGAATTGGTCGAGGATCGTCACTCCCTGTTTGTCGACCTTCTTGACTCGAGGAACATCTTCTACTCCGAGGCGCTGAACAGGGAGATGCTCTACGTCCTTGCGCAGCAGTACCGCGATGCCGTCCTGTTCAATCTTTACGATCCCAGGAGCGGCAAGAAGCGCTTCATCGACCTCTTCAAGAAGTACGGCGTGCGGTTTGACGCCGCGGAGGAATACAGGCGGATAAAGGCTGGCCTGCCAGAAGGATGGCAGAAAGGAGTGCCGCGGAGGCCGCCGGCCGACACAGGGTTGCCGAACGAAATCCTGATTCACAGGTCCGGCGTGAGCTCGTTCCTGATACACGGCTTTTACTTCAAGCGGCTGGTAAGGTGCAGCACAAAGTACCCGACGAAGGCCGGCCTCGACGGCGGGCGCTTCATATTCATCGAGAGGATTTCCGACTACCTGCCGATACTCAACCAGGTGGACAGCACGTACAGGCTCGCAAAGCTGGAAAGCAGGAGCTGGGCCACCGCACGGCCAGACATCGTGACTCTTGAGAAGTTCATTGAGACGCTCCGGAAGAAGGAGGTTGAGACGAGCGACGGCAGGCTCGCGTTCGAGGACATTCAGAGGAACGGGAAGCGCCCAGCGATCCTTGTCTACGACGATCAGCGGCTGGCCTCCGTTTACAGGCCGGAAGGAGACGCGGTGTTCATCCCCGCAGACCCCGAGACGGCCTTCGAGCTGGCCGTGTGGTGCGTCTATCATAAAATGGGCTACGAGATACGCCACGTCGTGCCGGAGCGCGAATTCGGGGAAGCGACGGGCGTAGACAGATTCCACTACTTCAACAGGCGGCACAACGGGGTGGAGAGCTATGAAACGGACGCGATGACTGTGGCAAACTGCGCATTCCACGTGGCCCTGGCGGTCAAGGACAAGGCTCTCGTCGGGCTGTACCTGAAAGCTGTGGAGAGAGAGAACAACGCCGGCAAAGCAATCCGCGAAAGGAACTTCGTCCTCGAACTCTGGGAAAGGCGAACGCGTGCGGAAGCGGAAGCGGGAGGAGGTGAAATAAAGGAAGGATGACGACGATAGAGGAGGATGATGAGTTGGCCGATGCGCTGGAGCAGATAAAACTGGCGAAGATTGTCATAAGGGACATAAGAAAGCAGATGCCTGAGATGGGCCGGCCGGAGAGGCGCTACATCCGAGGGGGTGCCAGGGATCTGGCGCAATCCCTGAGGAATAAGCTGGACGAGATCGGGGAGCAGGTCAGGAACGACCGACGGCCGCCGCCCTCGCCGCAGGAGCAGAAATGCATCGACGAGCTGCGCGAGCTCGAACAGGAGCTGTCCCTGCTCGGCAGCGATGCCCAATAGGCAAACAATAAGCGAGTTGGTTGAAAGTGATGAGAACCGGGCTTCTCAAGGAAACAGACGACGGGGAAAGGCTTCTGCTGTACACCGATCAAAACAAGAACATGAGCGTTCGCAAAAACCCGTATACGGTGTTGAAATATGTGAAATTCGGGGGGAAGAGAATCCTCCATCGGTTCTCTGAAGAGGCGCGCGTGGAGGAATACCAGAAAGACGCGGAATACGTGGACGCCAAGTACAGCGACCTTCTGGATGGGTTGAAGGGCGCATGGACGTGCCGCTTCTCCGGATCAGAGACCACATATGTCGATTGCCCGGAATTGGTGCTGTCGGGTATGATGGAGGTGTCTCGATTCACGTGCTACCTCAACGGCGAGTCGCTGGTGCTCTTTCCATCGGCGGCCTCCACCGCGATCAAAACGCGCCCGGACCGCTGCGGGAAGCTCAAAATAGACGACCATTGCAGCAACAGCAACGTGTGGCCCCGCAGAGCCATAGATATGCTTGCCGAGACGGTTCTCGCCGGCGACATTGAGGCGTACGCCAGGGTGTGGAAGCTGTTTCACGCGATCGGCACGCTCGGCCTCGATGTCGTGGTCGGCGACAGATGGGTCACGGATTTGTCCCTGCGAAAGGAAAGTCTCTTCATTCCTGACAGCCTGGCCGTCGCGGTGGACGGGGAGCTGACATACCCCAACGGCTCGCACGTTGCAAAAATGCTCTTCGAAATAACTGCTAACGACAACAAGACGTTCTACCTGTTCGGGCGGAACCACCGCGCCGCCGCCCTGATAGGGCGCGACAAGAGAGGCAGGACGTGGATGCGTTTCGTGCGTGCCTCTTGATTGATTGATTGACCGCGCTGCGGCTTAGTCACTCAGGAAGGTGATGTGAAGCTGCTGAAAAGCAAAGGGCTGAAGCTGTACTGCTTCCACATAATTGTCCGCGACGGGGACCACGAATACCTGAGCCCTGGCATCGTCAGGGGTCTGATGTGGCGAACTGAACCAACCAACTGAAAAATAAGAATGAACGACTTCATCTGTGAGTTGACGTGTCCAAATGGGGTGATGAAATTGGGTATGGATTATGTCGGTAGGAAGGGTAATGCGTTCCATATGAACTGGACAGGGCACAAATTCATGTACAGCCTCTTGCTTCAACTCGGTGCGGATCTCCGGGAATGGAGCGGCACGAACGACGGAGAATACATTTCCGCTGCCACCTGCAACGAATGGGCAAATCTGCTAAAAAAGAACATACACAGGATAAAGCTGATGCTTGTGCCTAACGATGTCTACGACGGAGGATATCAAGAATTGCCTCTTCTTGAGGACAAACAGCTCCATGAGGAGCTGACCAACGGTGTGGCCGCACAGTCGCTAATGTTTGAAAACCTTCTCCGAAAAATGTTGAACCAAGACATAATTAAAATCGACCCGCGAAGGATTAAGACAATCAAGCCGGACAGAAAAACAAAGAACTGGATACTCGGCTTTGCCAAGTTCCTCAAGGAATGCGGAGGCTGCTGGCAGTATTAAGAAAGAAAGAAAGAGGGAGGAGGTGGTTTTAGATGGACGGAACGGACCGGACGGACAAGCGATGGACGGAACTTTTCAAGGTCTTGAAGGAAAAGCTGGAGCGCCACGAGTGCCGGTACAGAAGCCCGGGCGACGTGCCGGCCGTCGAGATAACGGCGGAGGAGAGGGTTCTTTCGACCTCGCTGTGGAGGCTTGAAGACGGGAGCTTCGAGCAGAGCGACTTCGAACCGGAAGGTCGCGCCACAGAGGTCAACTTCCTCAAGGTCGAGTGCGCCGCCTGCCAGGCGAGGCTGATCGGAGGGTGGAACTTCCGCAACATCATGGACGGCCGCGTCATAAACGTGGACGCGCCCTTCCTTGAGGATGCCTGGAAGATGCTCGAATCGGAGTACAGCGACCCGATCCACGCGACAGAGGAATGGGCCGCAATGGACGTATAGTCAGGGAGAAACGGCGGGGGCCGTTAAAAGCGTGAAAGAGGTGAACTGATGATATGCCATCGATCAGCCCGTACGAAGGCATAGGCGAGGTGGTGGAGGCTGTAACAGTTGACGAAGCCAACGCGTTTCTGAAGTCGGGCTGCGTGCTCGTGAAGGTCGTCGAGAAAACGAACATTGACGGCAGCGTTTCAATCGTGTACGTTCTCGGCCGTCCCAGGACGCAGCCGCCGCGTGCGCAGCAGGAGCCGGGCGCGCAGAGCAGCGACCCGGCAGCCAGGGCGCTGGAAAGCCTGAAGTGGACAGCGCACAAGTCGGGCGGCGGACAGTGGGCGTTCTACACCGACGCCACAGGCAACCTGCTGGATGCGCTGAAGCCGGCGGCGGACAAGATAGAGCGGATGAAATCGGACCCGAAGTACAGGCTCAGGGTTGGGGAGTGGACGTACGGAATCAACGGCAGGTTCCTCAACAGGTACCCGGCGAAGGGGGGTGGGTAGTAGCTGATGGCAAGAAGAATCTACGCTTTCAACATAGGAGACTACGTCCAGGTGAAGGACGCTGACGGCAACCTTCCCATGGTGATGGGTGTAATAAAGAAGCGGGCCCAGCTCCTTGAGCCTGACACAGCGCCAGACTTCGCGAAAGTGTACTACGTCGACGGCGGCAATGGCGAGCTCTTGACCGTCAGAGAGGAGGAAATCATACGGGGCAGGCTGTTCCCGACAGACGCAGAAGGACAGCAACAGCTCTCACCACCCGGGCGGAGGCGGGTGAAAGCATGAATATGCAGAAAAAGCCGGTTGATTCGCGGGACTTGCCGTGGTTGGAATGGGATAAGCACCCAGCGACAGGAAACTGCCGAATTAAAGGCGACGAGGAACTTCATGCCATAGAGTGCAAGGAACTTTACCAGCAGCGCGGCTGGCTGTTGCACGGCGCAATCATGTGCCCCTGTATCTGCCACAGAAAGAAGACGAAGGAGGTGAAAGCATGAGCGACTTGGCAAACACTGTGCGAAAGTGGACTCTTCACGTCGATTGGGAGAACAACGGGGAAAGGTGGTATGAGGCCCTCGATGAAGAACTCGCCAAAGCCGAACATCATAACGACACAGAGTTCAGACTTCTGGCTCGCTGGCGTGAAGACCCATTGGCCGAACCGATTCAAATCTCAGACGGAATGAAAAGGTTCTTGGAATCTCTACCTGGCTACGACGAAGGTCCTCCCCGTGCCCCTCACCCTGCCTATTTCCTCAAGGTGAAGAGAGCATGAGCGACCAGACGTACGAGGAAGAGGAGGATGAAAAGTGGCAGTATTACCTCCCGTCGGATGAAGACGATGAGACGGATGAAGATGACGCGGAGGAGGAAGAAATATGAGTGGAACAACTAACGAACCACGCACCATGATAAAACTAACCAGTCTATACATCAATAAAGACTTGAAGAAACCTTTTCAGATTAACTTTGCAGAATACAAGGATGGAGTATATACAGGCCGCTATTGGGAAGCAATTATCACTGGAATACAATTTTTCGAGCTACTGAAGCCATTTCTGAAGGAAAAAGGAATAGAGGAGGCGAAAGCATGAGCAATCTAATCTGGGCAAAAGCACGAAGGGGAACAATCTGGCATTCGCTCGACCTCAGGGATGGGTACACCCTTTGCGGAAAGGCTGAGTGGGAAGTGCCGCGCCGCGCTGACGCAATACACGACCTGAACGAAGCCTGTGCGAAGTGCGAAGAAGAGAAGGACAACAGGAGGCAGATAGCATGAGCGATTTTGATAAAGAGTGGGCCGAGGCCAAGCGGAAGTGGAAGGAAGCCAGTCAGCGGCGGACGGAGGCCGAGGAGAAGCTCGAAGAGGCTTCCCGGAAGTGGGAAGAGGTCAATCAGGAGTGGATGGAAGCCTGCCAGAACCTGGAGGCCGTCAAACGGAAGTTGGAAGAAGCCGACCAAGAGCGAGCACTGGCGATTAAGGAGGCTGACCGGAAATTCGGGGAAGCTTACCGGAAGTTGGAGGAGGCGAAGAGGAAGCGGGACACCGCCACTCCCAATGAGTTAGCTGAGGCCGACCGGAAGTATAGGGAGGCCAAGGCCGAGGCGGAGGAGGCTTACCTGAAGTTGGAAGAAGTTCAGGAGGAAGAGTGAGAGCATGAACGGAGAAGACAAGCTTGGTGGAGAAAGCATGAGCCAAGAAGATAAGGAGAAGGCACTTGAACTTTCCGCCAGACTGACAGGTCGTGAGACCTGCGTCAGGTGCGGGCGAGAAAGATACGACATTGATCTTGTTTCAGGGATGTGTGAAGATTGCCAACAAGAGGTGAGAGCATGAGCTTCGTCATATACAGAAACGCCAGAGGCAGCCCGAAGCTCGTCGATGCGGCGCTGACCAGAGCGATGCGCCTCCAATGTCCGGAATGCGGCCGCCAAAACAATTTCACAATCTTCCAGTTTGAAGAGCTCGATGGAAGCGTCGGAAGGAGGTATTACTACGTCTGCCCTGACTGCAAGATCCACTACACCAATTGGGGCCCGGACTGCGACTACAGAGGAAGTCACAGAATAGCCAGGCGTTGCCAGGACCCGACCGAACATCAGGAAGAGCGGCGCCGATTCATCCACACGCTGCGGGCCGGGAAGGCATGACGCGGGCCAAGCTCAGGATAACCGCCAACCCGGCCGCCATCGCGAAGCTGAGAAACTGGTTCGTTAAGTACTTCGATGTCGAGGAGGTCCCGACGACGGACAGATACGGCAGGATAGAGCTGCTCGGCTACAGAGGGGGGAAGCTCGTCCCCATCGTCGTCTCGCCGGTGTACGTGACAGACGACCCGAGGACTGTCAAGGACACTGTCGACATGTTCTGGATCAAGGAGAAGCAACTGCTTCACCCGGACTACAACCCGGTCAGGCAGAAGTACTTCGAGAAAAACCCCAGGGACCCTTATGAGCGATAAAGAGACCGCAAACTGCCGTTCCCGTTGTCCCGTTTGTTCACAGCTCTGTTGTGAAGGTACTAAGGGACACGACTTACACTATCATTGGCTCGGTGATTCAGCAAAGGCCCACAGTTGGTATCTCGATGCCGAGGTAGTCGAGCGGCGAGAGAGGAGAAGAGAACGAGAAGGAGGTGATGATGATGACGACGACGAAGTTGGAAAATAAGATCAAGACAAAGAAAGTGGAAGTGGTTGTGGAGGGCGTCAGGTTCTCGGGGAACCTCAACACCGGTGCCTGGAGCAAGGGCAAATTCTACCCTCAACGGGTCTGGGCAAGCATGGCACCCGTGGTCACCAAAGAGCTGAGGGCCAAGATAGAAGCCGCGGTCAAGTCCGGCATAAAGCGAGGCTACTCCATCATCGGGGACATCTCAGTCGACAAGTTCATGCGGGAGTTCGTCGACGACGCAAAAACCGACGGAGGCAAGACATTCACAAGGTTCCACGCAGGATGCAAGCGGTGCGAAGGCAAGGACTTCATAAGCCACCCTGACTGGATGGTCGAGGCGTTCAGGAAGGCACTCGGAGTCCAGAAGGGTGTCGGCTTCGACCTGATCGCATCCACGACGATCTTCCTGGGCCAGAAGTGGACCGGCGGATGGCGGGCGGTGGGACCGGAAGCCGAGGCGCGTGACTACGAAGGAGAGCAGTTCTGCGTCTTCCACGGTGTTTCGAAGTATCACGACACGGAGGTGGTTGACTGATGAGCGAGCGAGAGAGATGGCCAATAATGCAGAAGAGAAGGGAGAGAGAGCTCAGGCGACCCCACGCCGCCCCACCACACCTTCAAGAAGGTCAGGACCCCGAGCGGGGCCATCATCTTGCTCTCGTCAAAAACCCCAGGGACCTCTATGAGTGATGAAGAGACCGCAAAGATCAGGGCAAGAATCAAAGAACTGAACGACCTGGCAACTGCGGCATACAAGGCCCGCGATTTTGCGGCCGAAGATGCTTACGACAGAGAAGCCCAGGCATTGCGCGAAAAACTTCCTGAGTATCAGGAAGAGGAACAGCCGGAAGAACCGCTGACAGAGGCAGACCTGACGCCTCACGTGTGGAGGCCGAATCACATCGCCGAATACGGGAACGACAGATGTATGCGCTGTGGGATGCAGTACAGGTATTTCAGGAACAATCTGGATGCCCTGAGCCGCTGGCCGGAAAAAGACAAGCACACGAAGAGGTTCAACAACGCCATGAGGATGTATTCCTGCAGGCCAGGAAGGGGCGAGACGTAAGTGAGCGTGGAATCAAGGTACGTCTTTCCGACACACCTGGCATACCAGTTCCTGAAAGACAGAGAGAGCCAGGTGGTGAAGGCCAACATCGTATACGGGGACGGAGAGTGCGCCCTCTGCGGGCAGAGGGTCTCGGAGGGATACGGGGTGGGCGACATCGTCAGCGGCGCGTTCACCAACTGGGACCGCTTTGCGCCCTGGTCCCGCATCCTCTGCCGGCCCTGCGCCGTCGCGTTCAAGGCCGAGGAACTCAGGCACCACAGCTTCTGGATCAGTGCCAGAGACGGGGTGAAATTCTTCGCAAAGCAGGAGACGGCGCGATATCTGTTCGATCCCCCCGAACCGCCGTTCGTCTTCTGCGTGACAGTCTCTCACAAGAAGCACATGCTCTTCAGGACAAAGGTCAACTATTCAAGGAAGAGCTTCTACGTCCAGTTCGAGGAGCAGACGGTGCTCTTCGACACGGAGGCGCTAAAGAAGCCCTTTGAGGTATTGCAGGAGATGTACCTTTCAGGCGTCGACAGGGCGGCGATTCAGACGGGGGAGTACAAGCCGAAGAGCAAAGTCCAGGTGGAGAAGCTTCTTGCGTGGGACACGCAGATCGAGAGGCTCCGGGGAAGGCCGGAGCTGAACCTCCTCCTCTACGCCCTCGGCGGTGTTTTAAGCGGCGGGAAGGTGGAAAAAGAGGAATGAAGGTAGAACGTGTTGTTAGCAGGACCGGTCTGAACGGAGAAGAGGTGGAGGAATGGGTCGGGATAACAGAAGCGATGGATTTGCGAGGCGAAGACGTTTCGACCGACCTGAGAGCGTTGAGTAATCTCGAAAGCCGCATGAACGAAGAACAGAGAGCGGTACTAGCAGGCTACGAACATGGAAAGGAGGAGAATGACGCGGATTTGGAGAGCCTTTTCGAGTGGGCGGCGGAAGAGATGCGGAAAACGGTGAAGCGGAGGTGAGGTGATGTCAATGGGAGAGAAGATGGAAATGGAACAACGGGAAGAGAAAGATCTCAACGATGCCGTGACGCTCGTCGGTGCAGTTTGGGCGGGCATCAACTGGACGAAGAGAAGGATATCCCCCGACATCTACGAGTGGTACATGAACAGGATCAAGGCGGCGACCTACACCACAAGCCTGGCGGCGTTCTACGACGAGCTCCTCAGGAAGGCGGATTCAACGCCGAGGAAGAAGGATGACGAGGAGGTCGTGCGAGTGCTCCGGAGCGGAAGGGACTCCTCGATTCTGTCTATACTGAGGGACAAGACAAGCCTGGTTGTCATCAAGATGAGGCTGGCCAACGAGGCCAGGAAGAGGGAGGAAGAAGAGGAAGAGGAGGAAGAGCAGGCTGAACGGATGGGACCGATCAATCAGGGAGGCGGTGAATGAAGAATGAAGATAGAGAGAATCGAAGGCAGGATCACCGTGCTGTCGCCGCTTGTGCACAGCGAGGAATCGTACGGCAACGTGAGAATGTTCAGGCGGATGAAGACGGACAAGGGGGAGATACCGTACGTCTCCGGAAACGCCATCAGGGGTGAGGCAAGGAGGCGCATGTACGCCCACTTCCTCGAGTCGCTGGGCATCACTGAGAAGGACCTGCCGATAACAGCCGTGCGCTTCCTGAAGATGGGCGGCTCGCTTGAGGAAGGAGACGAAGCCGACTACGACACTGGATTCGAGTGCCGCCTGCGCGCAATCCTTCCGGCCTGGAGCCTCTTCGGAGGAGCGGTCAAGGCGCAGCTGCTCAAGTCGAAATTTGACTCGCTGAACGCCGTGCCTGTCTGCGCCGAGACGGAATTCATCACGGGGATAAAGAGCGACAAGCATGCGGTGGAACTGCTCAGCCAGGAGCTCGGGACGCGCAAGGACGACAGAGAGCAGAAGGACAGCAGGGAGGACTCTGCCCAGATGATCTACTACGACGAGGTGCTTAACCCGGGGACCGTGCTTTACCACGCATACGTCCTCAGGGGCCTCACGGACCTCGAGCGCTCCGCCTTCGGCAGGATGATGCTCGAGATGGAGAGGTGGGGGACGATCGGGGGGAAGACGGCGACGGGCCACGGCCGCGTGAAGTTCGAGTACGACAACTTCACGCCGCAGCCGGAAGCGTACGACGCGAGCCTGAGGGAGAACAGGGAGGCCATCCTCGCCTTCCTGAGGTCCCTCACGCCCCCGGGGAAGAAGAGCGACGGGCGCAGAGGCGGCAAGCAGCCAAAGGGTGGTGGAAACAGTGGGAGCGACGGCAACAGCAACAGCAGCAACGACGACGCTGGACGAACTGAAGAATAAGGTGCCGGAGAGCCTCTACGAGTACTCGAAGCGCGTCGAGGGGCTCCCGATGCGGCCGCTGGAGGTGGAGTTCAGGCTCTACTCTCCTCCGGTGGTGAACAACTTCATCCACCTTGACAGCCTTGTCTACTGGGGCGTCCTCTGCAAGACGATCGGGGAGGCGCTCTACGGCGAGCTGAGGAGGGCGGATGAGAAAACGACACACCTCGCCGACCCGGTGCTCCCGATCTACTCTGTCAGGTTCAGGCTGAGGGACAGAGAGAAGGGGATAAGGGCGCAGCGCAGCTTCTATCTCGCCAGCGTGGCGGACTTCGGGACGGACGCGATGAGCGTCGTCTACTGGAGGAAGAGGGTGTCTTACGAAACGGACAGGGGCGTCGTGGACATCCACAGGGGCATCGACAAAGCGTACAACACGCCGATGCCGGCGGCGTCTTCCTGCACTGCCAGGTTCTGGTGCTACGGGAACAAGGAGGAGGTCGAAGACGTCCTGAAGTACGTGACCTGGATCGGCAAGAAAGGGGCGGGCGGCAACGGCTCCGTCCGCTCTGTCTCGGTCAAGGAAACAGGGCAGGACAGGAGTCTCTTCAGAGACGGGAAGCTGAACCGGTGCATACCCCTGTACTGCATCAGGTCTTTCGACGGCAGCGTGGCGCAGGCAGGCTACAGGCCGCCGTACTGGAAACCGCAGAACCAGGACCTCTGCGTCTTGCCCGGCGCCAAGGAAGTCGTCCTGCAAGAAGGCATCAGGCTGCCATAGGCAGGGAGAGGGAGGGAAGGAAGGAGAGGCGCAGCCGGCACCCCCTTCCCTCCTTTCAATCCCCCATTTGTGTCCCGCTCCCGGACTTGCTTGCTTTTGGCATTCAGTCAGCATTCAAACACACTTGCACTCTTCTGAGGTTGGCCTGGGTCCGTTCGGGGTGTGGGACAGAATTCCGTCCTCCGCTTCCCCACCACGTGTCGATTACGCGTCTCCAGCCAATGAATTGCTAAGCGCGAATTGGTTGACCCTATTATGCACGAACGGCTACAAACGAAGTCATAACCGCAGGCCTCGAACTCTAGCGTGCGGATACCTGGATCTGCGAGGAGGTCGTGATGAAAGGAAGGCGGGCGTTCGGGTCCTCGGTATCTCGCACGGAGCGAAGCCGGAAGACAAGCGTCCTGTCGCAGGACCGGACGGCATCTGACCGCTGCCGTGGAGCGCGGACGGGCGGGAATAGCTGGACGGTCAAACAATGACATCTGGACGAGTGAATTTTGTCCCACACCCATCAATCAGAATAACCTTTAACACGGCGGCAGATTATCTCAGCCAGACCGACACCTGTTTTGAAAAATCAGTTTGTAAATGGCTAATCAAAAGGCCCGTTGCTCCTCACGAAGGAAATGTGTCTCTCCGTTCTATGCTCCAGAAAAGAATGCTTGCCGCAAAATTATTTCACTTATCGACGTTTGAAGAAGAAAAGTTTGTATTGATTAAACAGAAACCTCTATGCTCATGCCGATACGATACGGAAAAGGATTGTCTAATTGTTAAATGGAATGTTTGGTCCTCTCGGCGAAGGAATTGGGATTGGATGGTACATAATACCACCACTGGCTATGCTCTTGGCCATTACACTTACGATGACTTGGCATGTCAGTAAGACCGAGAAATGGACCACTTACAGGAGGCCACTCTACGTTGTTGCTGTCCTTTTCGAGAATTTTATCGTGATAGTCGGATTGACTCTGATTCTTACTGGGCCGGAGGGAGTGGGAAGTTTTAACAAAGCTGTTGCGTTTTTTGGCGCTCTGGCTGTATTTTGGGTTTTCACGATAATTCTTGCGAGTTCAAAAATACAAGGGAAATTTATCCCGGAGCTCGGTAGATTCAGGCCCGACCTGATCTACCCCACAGGCGCAAATCTTGCAAGAGGAGAAATCTTCACTGGTCTCGGGATGAAGCTCTTGTTGACAACGTCGCCTGCAGAAGTCGCTACTTGGGCCTGGCTACCGGTATGGAACTGGTGGGGATTGACGTGGGCGGTGATTTCCATGGTGCCTCT
>Ga0080006_1091694_pt1 | contig 21964 bp, 17 predicted proteins | sample RS3BMetagenome_FD_69209 | JGI IMG/M metagenome (GOLD analysis project Ga0080006, IMG submission 69209) | Ferric oxide microbial mat and aquatic microbial communities from Rainbow Spring, Yellowstone National Park, USA - RS3B (SPADES... ...
TGGTCTGCAACCGAAAACCCGCACACGTGATGACAGCGCCATCTAGTTCCGCATAGGCAAGCTGATATCCTTCGGCCTGCTGCGCCCGAATACGTTCCCCAAACCCCTCCGCCAGCACCGCCGGCCGAAGCTGCCTCATCACCGCAAAGCACCGGTCGATCTCGGCAGCGGTGGTGGCAACCTGGAACGTCCGCATCCGCGAAGGTTTGTCTACCACTTTTCTCTTCCGCGCAGATGCGCGATATGCGCCACGTGATGACGCGAGTGCCAGGCGTATAGAAGCGTGGCGAACTCGACTGTCATCGGCCCGTTCTCCGGATGGTTGAAACCTCGCAGCCACTGCGAATCTTCCAGGGACTGCAGCAGCATCACCCAACGCGCGTGAAGGCTCTCAATCAACTCGAGCGACCACTCCACCGGCGCCGCCGAATCATGCAGCGTGGCCCAGGCCGCCTCGTTGTACGGTTTAATCGTTGGCCAGTCCTCTGTGAGCGCCAGCCGAACCCGGATAAACGCATTCATATGGCTGTCTGCGATATGGTGCACCACCTGGCGCAGCGTCCAACCGCCTTCCCGGTACTGGGTCGACAACTGGCCATGGTTCAATCCCTCGATCGCATTGCGCAGGGTCTCGGGAAGCTCGGCCAGCGTGGCGATCGCGGTCGTACGTTCGCCCGGCGTAATGCTCTCCGGCGCGGCGAAGCTTCCTATCGGGTATTTGGGATCGACATCGGTCGGTATCATGTTCCGTCCCTCCACGCCTCTAGAAGAAAACTTAGCACATGGAATTGTGTACTCTCGTTACAAAGTTTGCTCCCGCTCTCGATCTCACAATGCGACGATCAGCCATATCCATCCTCTCGCTGTTTGCTCTTGTCTGCTTCCTCCACGCTCAACTCGCACAGCGCGTGGTGGCGCAGCGTCAGGATGTTTCCAAGGCTGTTCCCGGGCAGACCACGGAAAACATCGGCTTCGACACGAACGACTATCCCGGAGACGATGCCCTGCCTCTTCTGCGGCGGCACTTCGCCTTCGCCGGATACTGGCTGAACAATCCGCCGGGCTCCAGCCGAAACGACTGGCAGGGCAAACGCGAAATCCTCCTTCGCAACGGATTCGGGTTTCTCGTCCTGTTCAACGGACGCCTCGACGCCGAGATAACCCGTGCCGGCAAGTTGCCCCACACAACCCCGCAGACGCTCGCCGCAGCGGATGCCGCCCAGGCCGTAGCCGCCGCGCAACGCGAACACTTCCCCGCCGGCGCGATCCTCTTCCTCGACCAGGAAGAGGGCGGCCGCCTTACCTCGGAACAGGCCGCCTATCTCTTGGCATGGACTGAAGCCATCTACCGCTCTGGCTATCGAGCCGGCGTCTACGCCAGCGGCCAGCCAGTCCCTGACGGCGCAGGCAGAACCATCACCACCGCGGAGGACATCCGCGAACACGTTGCCGCACAACATCTTCATCCGATCGTCCTGTGGGTGTATCAGGGTGCGTGTCCGCCCGCCCCCGGATGCACCCTGCAGCCTCCTCCTCTCCGCAGCAGCGGAACTCCGGACGCCGCCGTATGGCAGTACGCGCAGTCCCCTCGTCGAAGATCCATCACCGCCTCATGCGGCAAGACCTACGCCGCCGATGGCAATTGTTACGTCTCCGAACTCCCGGCGCTCATGCTCGACCTGAATCTGGCCGACTCGCCTGACCCCTCGCGCGGACGCTGAGGGAAGCCGGAGTTTCGGCACGTTAAAAGGGAATTCGTCGGACCCGTATTTGCCGCGGGTCGCCGGGAAGCCTAGAATCAAGACAGATGACCTTACCTCCTCCCGATCACAAACGCTACTTCATCGAAAAGCTTGGAATATCCGAACGGCTGATGGAGCGCTGTCTGGGAGAAGCCCTCTCCGCCGGGGGCGACTATGCCGATCTGTACTTCGAATCCGTAACCTCCACATCGCTCGGCATTGACGAGTCGCTGGTGAAGTCCGCCAGCCAGGGCATCAGCGTAGGCTGCGGCATCCGCGTTCTCTCGGGAGAGCGGACCGGCTACGCCTACACGGACGACCTCTCCAGCGACCGGCTGCTTCGTGCCGCGCGTACAGCAGCCCTGATCGCAAGCGGACCCGCCAAGGAGCTGATGAGCGGCTTCCGCCATGCCGAAACTCCTTCGCTCTACCCGGTGGCGGGAGCCACCAGCGACGCCGAGGTTGCCGCGAAGCTCGTCCTGATCCAGCGCGCCGACCGCGCAGCCCGCGCCTACGACTCCCGCATCACACAGGTCCGCGCCGGCTTCAATGACGAACTGCGCCGCATTCTTGTCGCTGCCTCGGACGGCACCTTTGCTTCCGATACGCAGCCTCTCGCGCGGCTCAATGTCTTCGTCATCGCGAAGGACGGCGCCAACATCGCCCGCGGAACCAGCGGGGGCGGCGGTCGGGTCACGATGGATTTCTTTGAGAGCGGCGCCCCTGGAGAACCAGACAAATCGCCGGAACACTTCGCCCGCGAGGCTGCCCGCACGGCCATTCTGCAGCTTGGCGCAGTGGACGCGCCCGCAGGAGAGATGCCCGTTGTCCTCGGTCCGGGCTGGCCCGGCGTCCTTCTGCACGAAGCCGTCGGCCATGGCCTTGAAGCCGACTTCAATCGCAAGAAGACCTCAGCCTTCGCCGGCCTCATCGGACAACAAGTCGCCAGCCCGAAGGTCACCGTTGTCGACAACGGACTCATGCCCGGACGCCGCGGTTCCATCAACATGGACGACGAAGGCAACCCCACCCAGGAGACTGTGTTGATCGAAAACGGCATCCTCAAGGGGTTTCTCTCGGACAAGCTGAACTCGCGTCTGATGGGAATGCCCAATACCGGCAGCGGACGCCGCGAGAGCTATCACCACATTCCCATGCCGCGCATGACCAACACCTACATGCTCAACGGCGACGACATGCCCGAGGACATCATCAAGTCGGTCAAGCGCGGCCTGTACGCGGTGAACTTTGGCGGCGGCCAGGTCGACATCACCAACGGCAAGTTCGTCTTCTCGGCCTCCGAGGCCTATCTGATCGAAGACGGCAAGGTCACGCGACCGGTCAAGGGTGCAACGCTGATTGGCAACGGCCCTGAAGCCCTCAAGTATGTGTCGATGGTCGGCAACGATCTCGCGCTCGACGAAGGTATCGGCACCTGTGGCAAGGCGGGGCAGAGCGTACCGGTCGGAGTGGGAATGCCAACAGTCAAGCTCGACCGTATGACGGTCGGGGGAACGGGACAATAATGGCCGCCGACCGCGAAAAGATTTACGAGTGCGAGGTGAAGCGCCGCCGCATGAAGGCAGGCGGAGGCTACGAACCCTTCTGGAAGGTAAAATCCGTCGCCGTCGCGCTCACCGATAATGACACCGAGTTTCGCTGCAAGGACTGCTACGGCGGGGTCAAGCTGCTGGGACGCAACGGTAAGGCCGGCTCCGTTCCGTACGTCGAGCACAAGTCCACCGCCGACTCGGAGTACTGCGCCAACGGCCTGCTCTTCAAGAAAGCTACCGACGGTCGCGCGCCCCGGCCTTCAGAACATCCCGTCGAGTAGTCGCTTACACGTTTTGTCTGATTTGTTTTTGAATTTGCTTTTGTCTGTTCTTCGTCGTCATCGTGATCCTGAACATAGTCGAATGGAGAAGGACCCTATATTTCTTCGCGCTGGCGCTCCACTCTCTCACCCGCACCATAACGGAAGGCATCACCGAACGAACCACCAACAGTTTCTTCAAGACGAGGTGCATCATGGCAATCGACCGCGAAAAATTCTACGAGTGCGAAGTGAAGCGTCGCCGCGTTAAGGCTACCGGCGGGTACGAGCCCTTCTGGAAGATCAAGCCCATCGCCCTCGCGCTCGAAGACAACGACACCGAGTTCCGCTGCAAGGACTGCGGCGGTCCGGTCAAGCTCTTCAAACGCCGCACCGAAGACGGGGCCGCCTCGCACATCGAGCACAAACTCAAGAGCGACTCTGAATACTGCGCCGCCGGCATGCACTTCCTGAAAGCCACGGACGGTCGCCAGTCACGGCTATCCGAAGCCCCCGTACGTTGAATCCCAGCAATTGAGGTCTGAAGCGTGGCACAGTCAGCGCCGGTAGTGTCGTTCGATCTGAAGCAACTCGCCTCCGATATTCTTGCGCAGGCCCTCAAGGCCGGAGCGACTGACGCCGAAGCGGTCGTCTACGAAGGCGACGAGTTCTCCGCGCTGGTACGTCTCGGCCAGGTCGAAACCCTCAAGGAATCGGGCTCGCGGGCCGCCGGGCTGCGCGTCTTTATCGGACAGCGTACCGCCAGCACCTCGTCCTCCGACTTCTCCTCCGACAGCATCGCGCGCCTCGTCGAAGGAGCCGTCGCCCTCGCCCGCATCACCAGCGAAGATCCCTTCGCCGGCCTGCCCGAACCGCAAGAGTTTGGGAAGATCGACGAAGAGCAGCACCTCTATTTCGACGACGTCAACCAGATGCCGCCCGCTGAGCGCATCGAGATAGCCCGACGCACAGAAGCTGCGGCGCTTGCCTACGACACCCGCATTCAGAACTCCGGCGGAGGCGACTTCGACACCTCCACCTCGCACAAGATCCTGATGAACTCCCGCGGCTTCACGGGCGAGTACCGGCGCAGCTACTGCGGCTTCTCCGCCGCGCCCATCGCCCACGACGACGAGGGCAGGATGCAGCGCAACTACTGGTTCTCAAACTCGCGCACCACCACCCTGCTCGAGAATCCCGAGGAGATCGGCCAGGAAGCCGCACGCCGCACGCTCAAGCGCCTCGGCGCTCGCCAGGTCAAGACACAAAAAGCTCCGGTCGTCTTCTCCCCCGAGATCGCGCGCTCGATCGTGGGCAACATCTTCGACGCAGCTAACGGCGACGCCATCTATCGCAACGCAAGCTTCTTCAGCGGCCTCCTTGGCGAAAAGGTCGCGGGCGAAAACATCACCGTCATCGACGATGGCACCATGATCCACCATGTCGATGGCGGCCACAGTATCGGCGGCTTTGGCACCCGTCCCTTCGACGGCGAAGGCCTTGCCACACGCCGCACCGTGCTCGTCGAACGCGGCATCCTGAAGAACTACGTCACCAACACCTATACCGCCCGCAAGCTCAACATGAAGTCAACCGGCAACGCGTCGCGCGGCCTCGCCGGCAATCCCGGCATCGGCGCAGGGAACTTTTTTCTCGAAGCCGGTACCCTCACGCCGGATCAGATCGTCGGCGACATCAAGAGCGGTCTCTACGTCACCGAGACGATGGGCTTCGGGGTCAATCTTGTCACCGGCGACTACTCGCAGGGCGCCAGCGGACTGTGGATCGAGAACGGCGAGCTAGCCTATCCGGTCGAAGAGATCACCATCGCAGGCAACCTGAAGGACATGTACAAGAACATCGTCGCCATCGGCAACGATCTCGTCTTTCGCGGCGCCAGCGCGTCGCCCACCATCCGCATCGAAGGCATGACCATCGCCGGCGCGTGACAGCCTTCTCGCAACCGACTACTTAAACTTCGAGTTGGTCAGGTTCAGTCCAGCCCGAATCTCCTTCGCCAATTGAAGTGCATCTCCGGTCTTGAACTGGTGCGAGAAGTAGAGCTGCGGCTGCTCATCCGTCTCCTGGTTGTAGAGGCAGCCGATATCCCACCCCTGCTTCTGCATCAGCCCAACTACAGGATTGATTTCCGAAGCGATCATCGCGAAGTCCGGCACGGCCGCCGCGTTCTGCCCTCCGCCATGCGGCTGGAACGCCAACGGTGCATCGATATTGAGATACGGACTGACCTTCACGCCGCCCAGCACCACCTGCTCCGCGCGCGGCACGCTGAACTTCACCACGCCGCCCTCGTGAATGGTTGGCTTCGCTCCAAGAATCTTTCCCATCTCCTCTGCCGGCAGGGTCGTCGTGGGCTGCTTCGCGCTCTTCTGCGGAAACGGGGTCGATGTTGCACTCAGCGCCGCCTTTACTCCCTTTGCAATTCGCTTCGCGTCGCCGGTCGCCCGGAAATGGATGTACCAGACCATCGGCGTGTAGTCATAGAGGTGCTGATGTTCCGCCTGAAAGACGATCTCGTGAGCGACCAATTGGCGAATGAACCCATCGAGTTCGCCTGCCTTCAACGCCATATCCGAGTTCATCGTGACGGTCCCATCGGCGTTCTGCTGAAAGTACAATCCTCCTCCAATCTGGAACGATGGCTTGATCGGCACGCCCTTCAGCGTCACGTCTGTAATATCGTTGCGATCAAGTCCGATCGAATAGATTTGATTGGAGACCTTGCCCTGCGCGCCGACGATCTTCTCGATGTCTTTTATCGTCTCCTCGGGTGGCGGCGAGAATGACACACCGCCATCCCCTCCGAACGATGCAGCATACGCGCTGCTGCCAGATGCAGTGGTAGGCAGGATTCCCTGGGAGGCCGCGGCCGCCAAACCGGCCCCGAGGGCAATTATCCGGCGGCGGCTGACAAGGGATGCTGTTTTGACGATGCTCATGATTTTTCCCTCTCGACGCGAATGTTACCCGGCGGTTGCGCCTGGTCCGTACCCCAGCGAGGCTGAGCAGGTAAGATACTCGCCGCGCGGCCTCTTTCCGTTAGTGTTCCCGCTGACTCCACAGGTTGCCTGATGACCCCTTCCTTCCGTACGCGATCGACCGACATGCCGTGTTCCACCCGTCTACAATTCTCCTGTGGCAACCAGTTTCTACTTCGATCACGTCCTGCACTTCAATCCAGATGAAGCCGATGCGATCCTTCGCACCATTCCCGCACAGCCGGGGATCTTCGCTCTGCGCGGCGTGCGCGAAACGGATGCACCCTACCTCACCCAGACCGCGGATCTGCGCCGCCGGATGCGGCGTCTGCTCGACCCGCCTGAATCCCAATCCAAGCGCCTCAACCTCCGTGAGAAAGTAGCCCGCATCGAGTACTGCGTCACCGGCTCGACCTTCGAGTCCTCCCTTAGCCTCTATCGCGCCGCAGCCGCGCTGTTCGGCTATCCGGAGGCGCGCCGCCGCCTCAAGTTGCACACCCCTTACTTTCTGCGCATGACGGTCGAGAACGCACATCCTCGCGTCTACGTCACGAACAAGCTTTCGAAACGCGGCCTCGCGCAGATGTACGGCCCCTTCCCCTCGCGCCTCGCAGCCGAACGTTACTGCGACGCAGTGCTCGATCTCTTCAAACTCCGCCGCTGCCACGAAGACCTGCACCCCTATCCCGAGCATCCCGGCTGCGTCTACGGCGAGATGAACAAGTGCCTCGAACCCTGCAAGCAGGCCTGCACCCCCGAGCAGTATGCAGAAGAGGCCGCAGCAGTAAAAAAGTTCTTCGACACTCGTGGCGAGAGCATGATCATCGCGATCGGCCTCGAACGCGAAGAGGCGTCCTCCGCCATGCAGTTCGAGCGTGCCTCAGCGCTGCACGCGCAATGGCAGAAGGTCAAAGGCGTGCAGTCGCTCGCCGATTGGATCGTACGTCCTGTCCCCAGGCTGCGCGCCATCATCGTCCAGGCGGCGGCCCAAGCCGCAGCGCAGTCTTCCATCAAGCAGCATCAACACCCCGATCAGGCAGCGCTCTTCCTGCTTGAAGCGGGTTGCCTCGTCGGTCCCGAGCCTCTCTCCACCCTTGGTGTCCGCGCCGTCCGCGAGCAGACCTCTGTCGGCAGCTCGCTCTTCGCGCAGCCCCTCATGCTGCAAGCCGTCCCACTCGAAGGCGCGAGCGCCACCGACCCCACCGGCTCACCCGAGGCGCGCGCCGCGCAGGCCATCGCCACGCTCGAAGCCAGAACCTCCGCTACCAACGACCTGGCGTTGCTCAGTGACCACCTCTCGCTGCTCCGCCGCTGGTACTACCGGCCCGAAAGACAGCGCATCGGCGAGATCTTTCTCCCCAATGACGCCGGAGACGAGAGAGGCTCCTGGCCCATCCGCCGCATCCTGCGCGGCGCTGCGCGCCTGGTCCTCGGCGAGCCTAAGCCGATGGCCGAAACGCAACGCGAAGCCGCCAAATCCGCCGCCAAAGAGATCAAGACAAGGACCCTCCACAAAGGCCGTCCCGACGTCGAGAGGGTTGTACCATTATTGCCCAAAAAATGATGCGTGGCCCGCGGTGCCGTAGTGTCCCGGTGGCCGTGGAGTACCAAATCAGCGCCGCGCAGCCTGGCGCAACGTCTCCGCCGCCGTCTCCGGCGTAATGTCCCGCTGGGGACCGCCCAGGAGTTCAAAGCCAACCATGAACTTGCGGATGGTAGCCGACCGCAGCAGCGGAGGGTAGAAGTGCGCATGGAAGTGCCACTCGGGATGATCCTCGCCATCGTAGGGGCCCGGGTGGAGGCCCATCGAATACGGGAACGGCGAATCGAACACCTTGTCGTACGTCGCGGTCACCAACTTTAGAATTCCCGCCAGCCCGTCGCGCTCCGCTCCCGTCATCCGCTCCAGGCCGGCTACATGCCGCACGGGGAGAACGAGCACCTCGAACGGCCAAACTGCCCAGAATGGAACCACCGCCACAAAGCATGCGTTCGCAGCAACGATGCGCTCTCCGAGCCGGACTTCCATCTCCCGGTAGGCGCACAACAGGCAACACCCATGCGCCTTCAGGTAGGCCTGCTGGCCGCCGAGTTCGGCGACGATCTCGTTCGGTAGCGACCGGCTCGCCCAGATCTGCCCGTGCGGGTGCGGATTGCTCGCCCCCATCATCGCGCCGCGGGTCTCAAACACCTGCACATACGAGATATCGTCGCGCGAGCCGAGTTCCTCCGACTGCTCCGCCCAGAGGTCCACCACCTGCCGAATCTCCTCCACACCCATCTTCGCCAGAGTCAGATCGTGCCGCGGCGAAAAGCAGATTACACGGCAGCTTCCGCTCTCTCCCTCGGCCACCAGCAGCCCGGCGCCGCCCTCATCGCTCGAAAACCGGGGAGCATCGAGTTTCAGCGCTGCAAAATCGTTCTCGAACACATACGTGCTCGTGTACTTGTCCGTCCGCGCTCCGCCAGCCCGCATGTTGCCCGGACACAAGTAGCAATCGGGATCGTACCGGAGCGCCGCGGGAACCACGGGCTTCTCCACCTGCCCCTGCCACGGCCGCTGCGTCCGGTTCGGCGACACCAGGACCCACTCCCGCTTCAACGGGTTGAACCTGCGATGCGGGTTCTGGACCATCAGAGGATTCACCGCGCCCTGCCCTTCTCCGCCAACGCCACCGCGCCGTCCGAGGCCGTACAGACGAAGCACTCAGCTTCGATCCCCGTATTCGCCGCATACTCGCGCCGAACCGCTTCGACAAACCCCTTTGTGCCATCCGCCCGCACAATGTTCACCGTACAACCGCCAAATCCGCCGCCGGTAATCCGCGCTCCGAAGCAGTCTGTCTGCTTCATTGCAATCTCGACCAGATCGTCGATCTCCGCACAGCTTGCCGCGAAGTCGTCTCGAAAGCTCACGTGCGCCTCGACCATCAACCCGCCAAAGCGGACCATATCGCCAGCAAGCAGCGCCTCCCGGGCTTCATGCACTCTCCTGTTCTCAGTAATGATGTGCCGGCAACGCGCAAAACTAGCGGCGCTCATCTCACTGCGGCAGGCGTTCAGGTCATCCAGCGTCGCGTCCCGCAACAACTGCAGCCCACGCCGCTCCCGAATCACCGCCTGGCCAGCCTCCACCTCATCCCTTCGGTCGCCATACTCGCCCGTCGTATGCGCGTGCCTCACCATGGAGTTGCAGATCACCACACGAACCTCATCCGGCAGCGGCAACAATTCGTATTCGAGGGAACGACAGTCCAGGAGCATCGCCCGGTGTTCCACCGCACCTGCGGAGGCGAACTGGTCCATGATCCCGCTCTTCGCCCCGACATACTCATTCTCCGCCCGGCGACACAGCGTCGCCAGCTCTTCCAGCGGCATGGCAGCCCCGGCGCGATACAGCAGCGCCATCGCGGTCGCAACCTCCAGCGACGCCGATGAGCTCAGACCAGCTCCAGCCGGCACATCCCCCGAGAGGCTCATGCTGAATCCGCCCACCTTGATACCCGCCTCACCGAGACACCAGAGAACCCCCGCTGGATAGTCGCTCCAGCGGCCATCCGGCGTTCGTCCGAGCCCGGCAATCTCGAAGGAGACCTCCTCCTCGTAATTTGCCGAATAAAACATCGCGCGCCCATCCTCACGCGAACTCACGACCGCCATCGTCTGAAAATCGATCGCCATGGGCATCACAAGCCCACCGGTGTAATCGGTATGTTCGCCAATCAGGTTCACTCGCGCGGGTGCGGCAAATACCTGCCCCGAATCTCCAAAGCGCTGCCGATGCGCCCGCAGCGCCTCTTCCCTCTTCACCGTCATGCACCACACCTGGAGTTGCGGATATGTAACCGTTTTCTATCCTACAACTCGGAGAGCCGCCCCTACTCCTCCCGGAGTACTTCAAGCGGCTTTTGCCCGAGAATCCGATGACTTGCCGCCCAACCCGTCACCACGGTCAATGCGGCGGTTCCCGCCAGAGCCCCCAGAGTCCACATCCACTCGAAGTGATACGCCACCGTAAGCCGAGTCAACAGTACCTTGGCAATCACATTCGCAAAGACAATCCCCACCACCCCGGCCACCAGGCCCAGGACGGCAAACTCGATCGAAAACACCGCGGCAATTCGGGCTCGCGTAGCTCCCAGGGTCTTCAACACCACCACCTCGCGAATCCGCCGATACCGCGTGCCGGCAATCGAACTCGCGAGAATGACGATGCCCGCGAAGATCGAGAACGCCGCCAGGAACTGAATTACATACGTAATTTGCACCACTACGGCGCGCACCGTCTCCAGCGCCTGCGCCACATTGATGACCGTCACGGTCGGATAGTTCTTGTACAGCGCTCGCTGCACCTCTCCCACATGCGCTGGGTCCACATGCACCCCGCCATACCAGACTACGGGGAGCCCCGCCAGAACAGGCCGCGGCAGGACGAACTCCGCCCGTGAGTAAGCATGTTGCCCATCCGCCTTCGTCAGCGCGACGACCTTGGCCACAAACTGCGTGTCCTGCGCAGCAAACGTCACTGTTGAACCAACATGGACGCCAAGGCGGTCGGCCTGCCGTTCGCCGATCGCCACCACCGGCCGGCGCTCATCCGCCGCCCACCAGTTTCCGCTCACCACCTTGGTCCCGGGCGGAATCCCATCCGACCACGAAAGGTTGATCGAGCGCAACATCCGCTTCGGAAAATTCTTTAACGTCGCCTCAGCCGCAGGCTTGCCATCAAGGTCCACAATCCGCGAAGAAACCACCGGCAGCAGCTCCGGCGTGGACGTCACACTTTTTTGCGCCTTCAGCAGAGAGCGAAGACCATCCACTTCATTGCTCGCAATATCGATCAGAAAAACATTCGGCAGATCAGGAGCCGCGGACACATGCAGCTCTCTCACCACGGCCTGTTGCACCAGGTACACCGTCATGATCTGCATCACGCCCATTCCAAGCGCAGCGAGCAGTGCCGCGGAAGGATTCCCCGGCCGGTACAGATTCGCCAGCCCATGCCGGACGGCAGACGGCAGCCGCAGCCTCGTCCTCGACAGAAACAATCGCAGACCCGCAAGAACAGCCGCCGACGCTGCCAGCAGGACCGCCAGCACGGCAACCAGTCCCAATGAAAAGATCTGCCCCACCATCACCGAGTCGCTCAGCGTCGTCGCAATCGCCGCAAGCCCTACCAGAATCAGCACCGCCGCGCCGATCTGCGTCGCGTTCTTCGTGATCTTCCTTCGAATCTGCATCACGAACGGATCGTCCTGGTCTTCCACAGCCCTGCGAAAGATCTGTGAAGGGCGCACCGCGCGAATGTCCAGCAGCGGCGGCAGCGTAAACAGCAGCGTCGTCAGAATGCCTGCGCCCAGACCGGTAAGCACCGTGCTCGCTTGAATCTGCACCGCCGCATCCACGTTCACCAGCTTCGCCAGCAGATGTGGAAACGCAAGCTGCACCCCAACTCCAAGCGCGACTCCAAGCAGTCCTCCGAGCAGCCCGAGCAGCAGCGTCTGCAGCAGATAGATCTTGATGATCTGCCCCGACTGCGCGCCGAGCGATTTCATGATCGCGATGGTGTCGAGCCGTTGCTGGAGATGCGCCCGCATCGCCATCGCCACGCCGATCGCGCCCAGCACCAGCGCTACCAGGCTCATCAGCGAAAGCAGGCTCGTCGCACGGTCAAGCCCCTGCGTGAGAGCGGGATTGGTCTCGCGATAGTCGATCACCTGCGCCTCCGGCAGCAGCTTCTCCAGCCGCGCCTTCAGGGCCGCCACGGCCTTGTCCGAGATCTGCGCAGCACCGCGAGGCTTCGGCACCTTGAACAAATACCGCTGTCCGGCATGGCTGCCCGGGGCAAGCAATCCGCTCGCCTCCAGCCCCTCGCGCGAGATCAACACCCGCGGCCCCGCCGCAAAGTTGCCCGACAACCGGTCGGGCTCGTTCACCACTACCGCCGCAATTCGAAACGTCTTTGTCCCGATCTTTAACTCGTCGCCAACCTTGAGCTTGAGCCTCACCAGCAGGTCGTCCGCGACAACCACCGTATCCGGCGTCAGAACTGCATTCAGTTTCGCGTTAGTAGCCAGCTCCACCGCCGGGGCCAACTCTACCGTGCCATAAAACGGGTACATTGCAGGATTGACAGCCTTCAACGAGACCAACAGCGGGTCCAGCGTCTTCGCAGCCGACGCCATCGAAAGCAGCTCCGTCACCGGAGTCATCTCCACTCCGCTGGCCGCAATCTCGTCCAGCCCCTTTTGCTCGTCCGGCGTAGGCTGCTGAAACATCCGCGCGGACAGGTCGGCCGCCATGATGCTGCGCGCGCGATTCAGCAGCGTTCCGCGAAACGAAGAAGAGAATCCTCGCACGCCCGTCAGCGCCGCCACGCCAATCGCCACCGAAAGCACGACAAAGAAAAACTTGCCCCGCGACGAGCGCATCTCGCGCGCCGCTATTCTTGCCGCCGATTGATAACTCAGACCCGCCATCAGCCTTCCGCCAGCGCGGCGTCGCGCAACCCAGGAGCATCCGCCGGATTCGGGTTGATCTCGTCGGCCACAACCAGTCCGTCGCGCAACACAATGCGCCGCTCCGCAAATGCTGCCAGCGCCGCATCGTGAGTCACCAGCACCAGCGTTGTTCCTTCCTTGCGATTCAGGTTCAGAAGCAGTTCCAGAACGTGCGCTCCATTGGCCGTATCAAGATTGCCCGTGGGCTCGTCGGCCAGCACGATGGGTGGCCGCAAAATGAACGCCCGCGCCAGCGCCACCCGCTGCTGCTCGCCCCCGGAGAGCTGCACGGGGTAGTGATCCATGCGGTCGCCCAGCCCCACACTTGTCAGTAACTCCCGCGCTCGCACCAGCCCGCTCTCGCGCGAATCCGCATTCAGTTCATACGGCAACAGGATGTTCTCCAGGGCGGTCAGCGTAGGAATCAACTGGTACGACTGAAACACAAACCCGATCGTCTTCCCCCGAACCTGTGCCAGCTTGTCCTCGGGCAGATAGCTGATCGGCGTACCGTTCAGATACACATTCCCCGCGCTCGGCGTATCCAGTCCCGCAAGCAGTCCCAGCAAAGTCGACTTCCCACTTCCGCTCGATCCCATGATCGCGGCAAACTGCCCCTTCGGAACAGTGAAGTCGAGTCCCTTCAAAATATCGACCGTGCGTGTACCGTTGCGGATCGACTTGCGCAGACCTTCAACGGCAATCATCGGAGTCGGTGTAGTCAACGGCGGGGTTCTCCTTGTTCAGCAGCGTCTCAGCTCGCTTCGGCGATCTCTATCTTTGATACTTTGTAACCATGCGGAGAACGCGAGCTATAGCTATTCTAGCCGTCACGGCGCTTTGCCTCATCGGCTGCCGCACCGACACCACCACCCGGCAGGCCGAACGCCTCGACTCGAGCAAGTCCGTGCCTGACGCCGAATCACGCGCAGCTCTGCCCCAGCCGCCCGCGCGTGACGACCACCGCCCTCTGGTCGTCTGCTTCGGCGACAGCCTCACCGCCGGCTACGGCACCGATCCGGGCCAAAGCTACCCGGACTATCTCCAGGCTGACCTTGACGCCAGAGGCTATCAGTACCGCGTCGTCAACGAAGGCATCAGCGGCAATACGACCAAAGACGGCGTCGATCGCGTCGCCAGCGTCGTCGCAATGCACCCCGCGGTCGTCGTAGTGGAGTTCGGCGGTAACGACGGCCTGCGAGGCCTGCCCATCGAGGACTCGCGCGCAAATCTGGACAAGATCGTTCGCACCCTGACATCCAGCGGAACCAAGGTCGTCCTAGCCGGAATCACGCTGCCGCCCGACTACGGTCCGGACTACATCAAGCAGTTCGACGACACCTACACGGTGCTGGCAAAGAGATACAAAGTGCCCCTGCTGCCATTCCTTCTTCGCGGAGTCTTCGGTATCGAAGGAATGATGCAGGCCGACAGAACCCACGCCACCGCACAGGGAAACGAAGTCGTGGCGCGTAACGTCCTTCCGCTGATCACGCCCCTGCTCAAGAAGTAGGGCTCAGCGCTTAGCACGAGCGCGGCGCCCGAGACTTGAATCTCTGATTTCTGGATAGAGGAACTGAGAGGGTATGGGAGGAATGGTGCGCCCGGAAGGAGTCGAACCTCCGACCTACTGGTTCGTAGCCAGTTGCTCTATCCAGCTGAGCTACGGGCGCACATTGCGTCTAGGGCAACTCTTCAAAGATATATCAACCTGCGCTGTCGATCAAGGACTGTGCCGCGGTTCCCAACGTCCTGCGAAGACGTCTCTCGAGCGAATCAGCGCGCATTTTTGTAGATGATCTCGAGCAACTCATCGTACATTGCCTGCTTTTCTTCTTCCGACCCCGTCGCGATCGCGTGAGTCGCACAATGGGTGAGATGGTTACGCATCAGCGCACGCGCCACGCCTCGCAGCGCCTCCTGCACTGAAGAGACCTGACCGAGAATGTCCGCGCAATAGCGGTCCTGCTCGACCATGCGTTGAAGACCGCGCACCTGGCCTTCGATGCGCCGCAGACGTCGCAGATTGGACGCGCGGATCTCCGGATCGACGCCGACGGCGCGCGGGAGAGAGGCTTCTTTCGCGCGCGCAGCAGCGCTTTCGCTCGACTTCGGTCGCAAACTCATCTTCTTAGTAGCCATTCTTTTTATCCAAGCTTAAGGCGGCGCAGCCGCAGACTGTTGGTGACCACACTGAACGAACTGAGCGCCATCGCCGCGCTGGCCACAACCGGACTCAGCAGCAACCCGAATACGGGATATAACGCTCCGGCGGCGAGCGGAATGCCGACCACGTTGTAGGCGAAGGCCCAGAAAAGATTTTGCCGGATGACCCTCATCGTGCCGCGCGACAGCGCAATTGCGTCTGAGATCCCGAGAAGGTCGCTGCGCATCAGCGTCACATCACCGGCCTCCATCGCCACGTCGGCGCCGGTGGCCATCGTCATCCCCACATCGGCCTGCGCGAGCGCGGGGGCATCGTTGACCCCATCGCCGACCATCGCCACCACGCGGCGTTCCGTCTGCAGGCCACGGATCGCTTCTACCTTGCCTGCAGGAAGCACGCCCGCAATGACGTCGTCCAGCCCTATCTGACGGGCAATGGCATTAGCGGTGCGCTCGTTGTCTCCAGTCAGCATCACCACGCGAAGCCCTTCGCGATGCAGACGGCGAATCGCTTCGACCGAGGTAGGCTTCACGGTGTCAGCAACCGCAATCACACCGGCCAGCAAACCATCGATCGCCACCCACAACGGCGTCTTGCCTTCCTCCGCCAATCGCCGCGCGTCCTCTAACAGCGGCTGTACCGTGACATGATTCTGCTCAAGCAGGGCAGCATTGCCAACCAGCGTCCGGCTCCCCTCGACAACGCCGGATACCCCATACCCGGTATGCGACTCAAAGAACTCAGCGCCCGGAAGGCTAAGACCCAATTGCGCCGCATAGCGAACCACAGCGGCGCCGAGAGCGTGTTCACTGGCGCGCTCCACCGCAGCGGCCATCCGAACGATGCGTGACTCGTAATCTCTCGCCACAGCCGGGCTTTGCGGAGCAGTCAACACATCCGTGACCTCGGGACAGCCAGCCGTGATCGTACCCGTCTTGTCGAGCACCACCGTGTCGATACTCTCCAGTCGCTGCAGCGCCTCGCCACCTTTGATCAGCAGGCCCGACGCGGCTCCGCGGCCCGTCGCTACCATCACTGCCGTAGGGACCGCGAGCCCCATCGCGCAAGGGCATGCAATCACCAGCACGGCTACAGCGGCAGCGCACGCCTGCATGATCCCCGATCCCGGCGCGAAGAATCGCCACGCTGCAAACGTAACGATCGCAATCCCAAGGACCGACGGAACAAAGATGGCGCTGACGCGATCGGCAAGCCGCTGAATCGGCGCACGCGATCCCTGAGCCTCGCGCAAGAGCCGGACGATCTGGGCCAGAGTGCTGGCCGCGCCGAGTGTCGTCGCGCGGTACTGCAACGAACCGCGCTGATTAAGCGTGCCCCCAATCACCCGGTCGCTCGCCGCCTTCTCCACAGGCAACGACTCTCCGGTAAGCATCGACTCGTCCACGCTGCTCTTGCCCGATACAACCTCGCCATCGGTCGCAATCCGCTCGCCCGGACGAACAACGATCAGGTCATCCCGGTCAACCTCGCTGACAGGAATATCTAGTTCCACGCCATCTCGCAGAATGCGCGCCGTATTCGGCTGCAATCGCACCAGCTTCCGCAGCGCAACCGCTGTCTGGCCCTTGGCCCGGCTCTCCAGCGTATTTCCCACGAGGACCAGACCAATGATCAGGATCACCGCCTCGAAGTACACGTCGGGAGCGACTCCATGCAAAAGGAAAAAACCCGGAGCGATCGTGCTGGCAGCAGAATAGAGAAACGCAGAGCCTGTCCCGAGCGCCACCAGCGTATTCATGTCCGCAGTGCGGTGCAACAGAGCCGACCACGCCTTGACGTAGAAGCGACGGCCTGCCCAGCCCATAATGAACGCGGTGGCTATGAAGAGAGACCAGCGCAGGCTGTTCTGACTTACGGAATAGAGCCACGGGAGCGCTCTGCGCAAAAACGGATCGAGCGACCGCATCGACCAGTTCATGAATGGATCGCGCATGCGCTCCGTGCCTCCAGCGCGCGCGGAACTCATCAGCGGCATCGAGACAATCATTGCAATTGCCCCTGTCACAACGCTGACCGCAGCCTTCATTCGCAGCTGCCGATACTCATCCAGCCGGTCCGCGTCCTGCTTCTCCTGTGCATCGAGAATCGACTCGTCGGCCACAGGCAACTCGGCGCCATAGCCCGTGCCTCGTACTACATTCACCAGATTCAAAGGAGAGATGGCCTGCGGATCGTACGTGACCGTAGCTGTCTGCAACATGAGGTTGACGTTCGCACTGTTCACGCCGGCCGTATCAGTCAGTGTCCGCTGAACGAAGGACTGGCAGGCGGCGCACGTCATCCCGCGGATGGGAATGGTCACTCTCGTCAGCGGCGCTGTGCTCAAGCTCGACTGAGCGACCGGCATGGAAAGCTGTGGCATTGTTCGCTCCTCAACTAGGCTGTGGCGGCCTGGAAACCGATGCGGTTGACACTCGAAATGACCTCTTCGGTGGATGCCTTCGCGGTATCGACCAGGACCTCCGCCGAACCGACCTGAACCGATGCAACGGTCACTCCCTCGACGCTTTCGAGCGCGGTTGTCACTCTCCGCACGCAGGCTCCGCAGTGCATACCGTCAATCGTCAATTTAAGTGTGGATGTCATTTGTCGCTCCCTCCGATGTCTACAGGAATTATAGACCCGGGGGGTATAGCGTATCAACTCCGATAGAACGCTCGACAGGAGGCCGGCACAATCGATGCCTCGAACCTTACCCCACCTGATCTGCTCAAGATCAAGTAACCATAGCCCGTTGAAGGTTATCCCTCACTGCTGATCGCGCCGCATGTCTTCGGCCAGCAGGACCGCCTCAGCGATCTCGCGCATCGCTTTCCGGCGTTGCCGGCTCTCGCGCTGCAGTCTGCGGTATGCCTCTTCTTCGGTCAACTGAAAGTCCCTTTGCAGCACGCTCTTGGCGCGATCCAGCAGTTTACGTGTCTCTAGCCGGTCCGAGAGTTGCAGGTTTTCCGTCTCCAGGCGAGCTCGCTCAACCTCCGCGCCGACCAGATAGCCAATCGTCGAAAGCAGTTGCACCTCCGCAGCCGTATGTTGATAAGGAAGCCGGTGCTGCATCGTGATAACGCCGACCACGCGCCCGGCGCACAGCACGGGAGTGCACAGAATCGCCTCGAAACGATCTTCGGGAAGATTGATAAAAGGGCTGAACCGCGGATCGTCAGAGGCTTTCGAGGCGATCGCTACCGGCTCCCGGTGTTGCGCCACCCATCCCGTCACACCCTGTCCAACCTGCAAGCCCAGGCGGTCTACGAGATCAGCATGTGGGTTCTTGGAGGCGCGCAAGACCAGCTTTTCATTCTCCAGCACGTAAACAAAGCACGAGTCGCATGGGATCATCACGGTAACAAAATCCAGAACTCTCGCGAGCACCTCGTGAAAGGGATCGGCGGCGGCAAAGCGGCTGCTGATATCGTGCAGAAACTCCATAGGCATCAAACCGTCGCGGAACCCCGCCATGGTCGGCGTAGACTCCGCCACGCGCAGCACATTAAGGCTCCTCGCCTCTCCGCCTTTGCTCAACGGCGGCCCAATGATTTCACCTTCGAGCCCCGACACGGCGCTGTCGCGCTTGCTCTTCAGCAGCTTGCCGGCATACTGCGCGGCTTCATTGACGATGAACCCCATCTTCGGACGTGAAGGCTCAAAGTCCGGAACCACGCCATAGTGCATCAGCTCTTCCGTGGTCGTCGGACCGATCGATATGACAATCATCGCTGCTAGCCCCGCGCGACATTGCTCAACTACGCCGATCTGCTCCGCCACCCGGAAGAGATGAATCACCTGCACGGCGGTCATGAAAAGAACCACATCGACAAAGCCCCGCGTAATCCCCAAGACGCACTCACGCAGCGGTTGAAGATCCTCCGGCAGCGCCCACTGATAAACCGGAACTCTCGTTACCGTGAGGCAGCGTTCACTCAACGCTGAGATCAACTCAGGATTTGACGCTCCGTACTCCTGCAGTGCGACGCGCAGGGTGCCCAGCGACGGACCGAACGATTCGACGAGCAGAGCAATCAACTCCCGCCATGTGCTCGGCTCCGGGGAGATAGCCATTACAGGAATCTTCAGCTCACGCAGAACCTGTTCGGGTTTAGGCCCCCGGGCGATGATTCGCACGTTGCGCAGCGCCTCCACTACCGTCGCTGGGTCATACTTTGTCTTCGCAATGTCCATCAGTGCGCGAACGCCAACGCCCGTCATGAACAGAACCACGTCGAACTCGCCTTTCAACAGGTCCGCGACGAACTCCAGCGTTGCCCCATGACTTTCGAGGCCCACCTCGCGCATCGCAGGGACGACAAACGGCACGCCCCGGTAGGTGCGAATCAACTTCTCAACCTCTTTGGCACGACGGCTCTCGAGTGAGAGCACTCTTAAGCCGTCAAAGCTGGCATGAGCCATAGTTCCTCCTGTCATGCAGCGACGACAGATGCTCCGAAGGCACATCCGTCGCGAGCACTGATCCTTGAGAGCACTTCACGAATCCGGAGCAATCGAAGATTAGTAATACCGCCAAGAATACACGCCGCCTGCTCGCACCTTCACCGCCTCGCTTCCTTGGGATCCCGTGCTGGACTACTGAACTTTTCACGGCAACGGCGCGGGAAGCTTGCGTCAACGTGCAAAATCAACCGCGACGGCGGCTCAGACAGAATCTTCAATAATCCACTTGCAGTTCCAACGGATCTGCTTTAGCATTCGCTTATTCGCTGGCGAAATCAATCGATTCCTCGCTGCGACTGACAGGCACCTTGAAGTGCTTGTCCGGCGAGACAATCTCGCCATACCTTCAGACTCCGTGATGAGCTGTGCATCCACCGCATCCTGTGGTGTTCGATTCCAGATCGTCCTGCGCCTGAAGAGCTTCTCCCTCTTCCTTCCAGCGCAGCCCATCGGAACTCCAACACTGCAGCGCCGCTCTGTATCCAACGCGCACCTTTGGAGTTCTGTCACATGGCGCTTGCAGCACTCGACAACCCGGGCTTCACTGAAGTGCAGAAGCACTACCTGCAGGGCTTCTTCGCCGGGGTACAACAGCGAACGTCGACTGCGTTTGTTGGCCACACCGCCGACGGTCTCATCACGAACGATGCCTCACACGCGAAGAAGAATTTAGCCGTCGAAGAGGCAGAGCCTCTTTACTTCGGTACACCAATCAGCGATCTATCTCGCGAAGAAATGTGGAAGTACGAGCAGAACGGCCTCGACATCTGGCAGAAGCTCCTGGATCACGCGGCAGAGAATCGGGCGCCTGACCAGGCTGATGTGTTTCGCTTCAAATTCCAAGGACTCTTTTACGTCGCTCCGGCACAAGATTCTTTCATGCTGCGTCTGCGCGCGCCGGGCGGCGTTCTTACCTCAGCGCAGATGCGCGGACTCGCCGCAATCGCCGAAGACTGGGGTGCAGGGCGCTGCGATCTGACGACGCGCGCCAACCTGCAGATTCGCGGGTTTCAACCTCGCGACATCGTCCGCGTACTCAACAAGGTCGAATCGCTCGGCATGACCTCACGCGGCTCCGGTGCAGACAACATCCGCAATATCACGGCGTCTCCAATGTCCGGGTTCGACCCCACTGAACTGATCGACGTACAACCCCTTGCCTCCGCCCTGCAGCACTACATCACGAACTCGCGCGATCTCTTCGGACTTCCCCGCAAGTTCAACGTCGCTTTCGACAACGGCGGTGCCATCTCTGTCCTTGCAGACACCAACGACATCGGCTTCGCAGCCGTCGAGGTCGGCGAAGGCAAAGACGTTCCCGCCGGTATCTACTTCCGCGTTCTGCTGTGTGGAATCACCGGCCATCGCCAGTTTGCCACCGATTGCGGCCTCCTGCTGCGCTTCGATCAGACGGTCGCGGTCGCCGCCGCGATGATTCGAGTGTTCAGCGCACATGGAGATCGCACCAATCGCAAAGCGGCTCGCCTGAAATACCTGGTCGATCGCTGGGGCATCCCGAAGTTCATCGCAGAGACCGAGAAACTCCTCGCCTTCCCACTCATTCGCCTTCCGGCGGAGCAGTGCGAGCTGCGCCGGCACATCGATCGTGCCGGACACATCGGCATCCATCGGCAGAACCAGCCGGGTCTGTTTTCGATCGGTGTAGTCATTCCTGTAGGACGCCTTCCAGTCGCACAGATGCGAGCTCTTGCCGGGATTGCAGAGCGATTCGGCAGCGGCGAACTCCGCTTGACGGTGTGGCAGAACCTCATCGTTCCCGGCATCGCACAAGAAAACCTCGAAGCTGCAAAGCAGGCCCTTCTTGCATCCGGACTTCACTTCGAGGCGGGACGCGTCCTCAGCGGCACGGTAGCCTGTACCGGCAACCAGGGCTGCAGCTTTGCCGCAAGCGATACGAAGACTCACGCGATTGCACTCGCGTCTTATCTCGATAATACGTTCAAGATTGATCAACCCCTGAACCTGCACGTTACCGGATGCAAGAACTCGTGCGCACAGCACTACATCGGGGACATCGGCCTCATGGGCGTCAAGGTCTCGCAAGAGGAGGGCTATCAAGTGATGCTGGGCGGCGGCGCCGATACCAGCGAAGGACTTGCTCGCGAACTGATCCCTGCAATCAAATTCGCCGCGTTGATTCCTGTACTTCACCGCCTCTTCGCGGCCTACATGACGCAACGTTGCTCCGGCGAAACCTTCCTGGCCTTCTCTCGCCGGCACAGCATCGGCGAACTGCGAAGAATCTGCGAATTGGA